>JAABUK010004226.1_pt1 | contig 23568 bp, 24 predicted proteins | sample 5559141 | NCBI WGS metagenome assembly JAABUK01 (sample SAMN10711869, study PRJNA513367) | rock metagenome | isolation source: Antarctica rocks | place: Antarctica: Victoria Land, Pudding Butte nord | collected 2016-01-03
GTCTTTGTTGCTCGTCTTCAAAGGATATACGAATCACGGTTCGATACTTAATAGGACCAGCTGCAGAGCCAACACCCATGCTGTCGCTGATTGAGACTGCATAAGCCTGGCCTTTATTGAGGTAAGTCACAGGAATCTCATCGGAGTGCTTGATCATCGCTGTCGGCGCATTAAGGGTGACTTGATATCGAAACCTGCGGCATATCGCATTAGCCTTCGCATCGAAGACGAAATCAAAAAAGTCGGAGAACCTACTTCTCAATAGACTGCATTTGTGGCGCAGGCACAGTGTTATATGATCTTGCAGGAAAGCCGGTGAAGTTCGACCGGTTATGCGATTCCGCCGGATCCTCACCAGGTACCCCGTTACGCCTACCGTGCATGGTTTCGTAACTAGAGTCTTGATGCACGAACGAGCTCGGGGCGTAGGACTGTTGCTGGGCGAAGAGGTTGGGATTTGAGAAGGGTTGCGAGTGCAGCAAGTGTGGATGAAACCCATGCATGTCGATGGCCGATGCTACACTGTGGTGGCCTTCCGAATTCGATATCGACAATGGCGTCCCTAACCCAAATCCCATACCCGGAGTGTGTAGATCTCCTGCTTGATTGTGAAAGACGCCGCCCATACCTCCACCAGGTGTTGGGGTGGTGAAGCCTTCGGAATGCTGATTGGCGAAAGTTGTGAAGGCGAACGAATTGGTATCCAGCATTGACGGTGTAAATCTCCAATGTTCGGATTCTCCGAGGCCTGCGCCATGGTCTTTGTTTTCTTCCTGGTCGCCAAAATGTCTGAAGTCGCGGGCTTTGTAATTAGTCCAATGTTCCATATGGTATCATCGAAAGCAAGCCTAAAGTTCATAGCGTATAGAGGAGCTACAGGTAGAGCATTTTTCAAGAACGATCGCGTAGTCGAAATAATTGACATAGTGAATGAAATTGACGGCCGCACCTCTGGTCCATGATTTGATCTATCGAGGTACTCGTAAGAGATACTGTTTCCCCAGTCGAGGCTGTCGAAGACGTCGGGCTTCCTGTACCTGGCCCTACGTGAGGGAAGTTTTGCTTGAATGCGGCATAGAGCTCGTCGCCGGGCTTCTGCGAATTTTTGCTAGTAGATTTGTGAGTATACGGACGTCGAAAGGCAAGTGAAGATTTAATTTCCATAGCAAGTGTGGAAAGTACATACCGGCTGCGAAACATTGCATGCAAGTGACCTCCTTCACGTTAGGGTCTTATAGTTGATACATGGAGAAAGAGAAGTGGCTGAGTCGGATGTTTTTAGATCATTGCAGGTCGTAGCCGATTCTGGGACTTGCTGATACGGGAGAAGGGTATGTGCATAGGAAATTAGGAATATTGTCGGTAAGTGACAAGGTATTTGGGAGCCAGCGCGAACGCGAGAGAGTTTGATAGGGCCCGGATGATGAGTAGCGAGAGTAGCTTCAACAGAGCACTTTATTATAAGCAGTGGCTTATTAGCGGCAGTTGCTTGCGACAAGGGCTGACCCATGTCCTGGAACGCGTGCCCTGAGGCTTGAACAGTGCAGAGGGGAGTACCGACAGACAGGGAGGCCCGACAGTGGACGCCGTGTCTCGACTCTGGAGCAATTTGACCTCCATCCGGATGAGCAGTGGACTAGTGGAGCACCACTGGGAGAGCGCCACAGTTGCGCTGGCGCGGCACCTAGCCTGGCTAGCCTCTGATGGGGGGAAACAGCATGCCGCTAGAGTCTGCCGATCACAGCGATCGCACATTCTCCCGCCTTCTCCGTCACAACTCAGTCACTCAATCTGGCGCATGAGCCACTTTCCCTTCCTCCTGCCCTCCGATCTTCTCCTGAAGCAGAACCTCTCCGTGATGGACCCTTCCATCGAGCTGTGGCTTTGCCAACGACGATCGCTAACGCAGTACTCACTTGCGTCGTCAGCCACGCTTCTTGCCGTGAATGCGCAAAAAGGCTCGGTCGAGACGCTTGGTAGTTGGGCCCGTTGTACCGTAGTAATGGTGATGTGGCACTGAACGGACACATCTCCATTATCCTCCGGAGTCAGTTTTCGATCCCCATTGCTTCACCAATCCCTGCGATCTTTGGTTTCAAAGCACCTTACGCTGTTTGGCCAAGCGCCCCACCGCCCAAGTCACTTGACTCACCCCCTCCTTTCAGGGGCTTCGAATCTCGGGCCTTTAGTTCGCTCCGTGAAGCCTAATGAAAATGACGTCGAAATCGAGATGAGGTTGTTTCGAATCTAGGGTAGCCCAGCTGTCACCATCGACCTCATTGAACTACAACATGCCCTTGTCTTTGCTTTGCCCATGCCTGTATGAATGCCATGATAGGCCGGGTATGAGTTGAGAGATTGCCCTCAGCGCGTGCAAAGAGATCCAATAAGACGCCAGGACGGCCCTACAATAGTCGCAGTAGCCTGTCTGTAAATGAGGCCCAAGTGCTCAACTTTTGCATCCCGGCAGGGAGCCACACCTCCTCCCTGACATAACGGGGTGTGAAGGGAAATCCTAGGGCACCAGCCACACACCGTTATCGAGCGAAAGACTTTGCCTTCCAAAGGTTGCATAAGAAAAAAGGGTCCATGTGGCGCAGTGCGTAGTGTGGCGCATCATTTCTTCCCTCTGTGGAAAGGTCAATCATGCACAAAGGCAACGTGTCAGGTATGGGAACCCCAAAGCCCAGCACAAATTGCTAGACTTGTATAAAGTCCAATCTTTTAGAGTACTACGAGTATATCCAATGGCCCCCCATCCCATGGAAGGGACAGCGGGAAATTGGGAGTCGAGGGGAAACACTACTACAACATTGTGGGGGAACCATTGTGAATATCTCTATGAGCTACAGCCAAGATTTGACAGTACTGTATTAGAAATCAGCGCGAAAGGCCGCCCATACACTGCTTGATTTGATATGTGTTCTGGGGTAGAAGAAATTTGCGGTTAGCCTGAAACGATTTCACTGTAATGAACTCCTTGCAGGGGAATCATTGGGTCATCTGTGCACTGTCCGTCCTAGAGAGAAACTTGGTGCTCGTTGCCGAACTATCATACATATAATCTGGACATAAACTGTAATAAGTCTTCACATGTGGAAAGGCTATGTATCGTCCAGCCCTTGTACATATTGGAGAGTAGGTTGTCAAACGGAGATGAAATGGACCTGATGCAGTTCAAATGAATTACCCTGATCGAGCCTTCCGCCGCAGAAAAATCGAAACTCTTGCGATCGTGCACTGCGAAAGGAGCAATGAGGGTTTGAGGTGTCGAGAGATGTCCCCTCTGGAAAATGGATCACTAGCGCAATCAGAAGGGAAACTTTAATTTCGTCATGTGTAACTTTGATCACTGGTGGTAGTTGGTAGGTATCCAGGCGTAGCTCTCTCTCCTGCGCCGACATCCAGCGTTGCTCTGGGAGCTATAAATTATCGTACATCCGCTTGCTACCATGACTACTATTTCTACTCGAGATTCGCCCACCACCAGAGCTAAGGCATCACCAGCACCCTCAACTGCCACATCGACTACCTCCACGACTGACGCTACTACGATATCAAGGCCTGACGCCTACGTGTCTGACAAATCCGATGACAGCTCCAAGCTGAAGACTCTCTTGAGCATACTGAGAAAGTGAGTCTTCGGCGACAAGCTCCAATCATGAAATTTCAACCTACGGATGGCGTAGTAGGCACCTCGGGACTTGAAGAGCTACTGATAAGTACCCCCAGGTTCATTGGGGTATCAGACATAGCATCTGTCAGGTTTTCCTTGCCCGCTCAGCTTCTTGAACCTACACCGAACCTGGGTACGCGACCAGCTTCCCTCTACCTAGCTATTGGCTGAGCGCAAGCTGGTACGTTACACTGACACGGTTACCAGAATACTGGAATTATCTGGACAGGCCGGAAACATTCATATGGTGCGCTATGTCATGATTCTTCCTTCTAACACGGACTGAATCAATGTAGCATAGGCGACTCCGACGACAGCCTCGGGCGAATGCTCGCTGTGCTTCGGTTTTGGTTCACAAAAGATCTAGTACGTCCGCACGAATTCCTTGAGTCTCTAAGTATGACACCGAGCTCACGATCTCATTAGAAATATGTCAAGGGGAAACCATGCAAGCCATACAATTCTGCACTTGGTGAATTCTTTCGGGTATTTGAAGCACCTAGTGCCTGAATGATGCCTTCATTGACAGGCCATTCAGTGCAATTGGGAGGTCGAAGACAATACGGAACCAAGGATTGCGGATGGACACAAACAATCAGCCACGGGGCATATCAATACCAAGAACAAGCCCGTGCGGGTATCGTACATTACCGAGCAAACCTCCCATCACCCCCCAGTATCGGCCTTTTTCGTCGACTGCCCCGTCAAAGGTATTACCGCTCGTGGGTTTGACCAGCTGAGTGCCAAGTTCACTGGAACCAGCATTCGTGTAACCCCAGGGGCGCACAATCTCGGCATCTTTATCAATATACAAAGCCGGAACGATGAGGAATACCAGCTCACACACCCAGTGGCACACCTCGGCGGCATGCTTCGAGGTTCACTCTCTGTCACAGTCGCAGATGCCTGCTTCGTGACCTGTCCGAAATCACGGATCAAAGTCATTCTACATTATCTGGAGGAGAATTGGTTGGGGAAGACGCAGAACAAAGTCATTGGTGTTATATACACTTACGACCCAGAGAATGACAACAAGACCCGATTAAAAGATGTCCTCGAGAAGGATGTCCTGGCGAGACTCGAGGGGTGCTGGCATGATCAAGTCTACTACACCTTGCCAGGCTCGAAGGTAGGCTTCGCTCATCGAAACAAACCTCGTCGCTCACCATTCACAAGGAACCCCATCTCCTGATCGATCTCAGACCCCTCTATCCGCTCCCCAAGATCATTCCCCCAGTCGACCATCAGCTATCCAACGAATCCCAGCGGTTCTGGTCGGCAGTGACATCCGCGATTAAGGGCAAAAGATACACGGAAGCTACCAATCTGAAAACAGAACTCGAAGAGCGGCAGCGTGAGAAAGCAGCCAAACGGAAAGAAAACATGGTAGAGTGGAAGCCGCGATTCTTCACAAATGCTGTCACGGCTAATGGACGACCTGATCTGACGGAAGACGGGAAGAAAGCTCTGCAGGGACTGCAGGCAGAGGATTACTTTTTGGCCGAGAGTGAGGTTACCGGTGCTTAACACACCGCACGTTGTCCGTGTGTATATCAGCATGGTGCTTATATTGTAAGGGGCAATGAATGATATACGTGAATTGCATATTTAGCGCTATGGGAGGCTCACTGGGGTAATCGGCGTTCTGTATTGAATGCATGGAACGGTACACATGGTGCGTGATAGAATCTAGACCCCAACACCTAGATCGTGGACCGCTTCGAGCTCTTTGTTTACCGTGATCAACCCCTTCTCCGAGACATGCCCGTCACTGATGCGCGATCACGGCTGGAATACTTGATGATCGACAGTGCACTCGAGAACGGCAGCTACTAAGTAATCGGTATCGTGAACATTCAGCTTTGAACTCGAAATTTAGGTGAAACAGACAGCCAGTAGGTTACAGGCGCGGCATCTCTAAAAAGGCTCCATCTCCCCTTCGAACATCACAGCGCTGCTTTTCCAGCCATCTGCCAGTTGCCATTTCCTGTCCGCGCCACCTTCCCATCCCCCGACAGCTTCTGCAAAACCTGCACGACCCCACCCGCAGCTGGTACATGCAAATTTTCCGGCACATCTTTATACACCACCTTCACTAGCTCCATTGGCGTGGCTTCTCGATCCATTCCACTCAGCGCCTGCAAGATCTCCTGTTCTCTCTGCTGCCGGTGCGATATGTACTCGTCGATTCTGGCTGGCCCGTTCTCGATTACGGCGCCATGCCCAGGGTAGGCTCTGCCTTTGAATTGGTCGCGCATGCGACCCAAGCTGTCGAGGTAGACGGCCAAGTCTTCAAAGACGGCAGTCCCGTGCCCGAGCACGTTGTCACCCGTGAACATGGCATCTTCTTCATGCAAAATGACGCCCATATGGTCTGCAGTATGGCCTGGGCAGTGGAAAGCCTGTAAAGTGGCTCCCTCGGCTTCGAATATTTGCCGATGTTTGATGGAGTTCTCAATAGACGGATCTGGCCGGTCTGGAGTAGTACATCTATGTATCAAGACATTAGGGCAGAGGGAGCGGAGATCTTTGATACCACCAACGTGATCTAGGTGCCAATGTGTGATGAGGGCATGCGATATTGAGACATTCTCAGATACGAGCACAGCGGAAAGATGCCTGAACCATGAGGGTTTGCCCTCCCCTGTGTCGATTAGGATTCGATTAGTGCCTTTGCCAACAAGGTATGTGTTTGTGCCTGACAGAGTCAGCTTGCTCGCTACCATCGACAGAAAGGTGGATGGTGCCTTGGAGAGTGAATTTGGACGGATTACCGCCCAAAATCCTGATGATTAGAGGACTTAAGCATTCGACGTCTGGTAATTGGGGTATTTGGGTTGCCATGGTGGCCAAACTTTGAGACAACCAACGGAGCTGAAGAGATGTTCCGGAGGAAAGAAGCGTCACCATGGATGTCAGACAGCGGTCAATGACCAGGTTATCACTTGTGCCTCGGCGCAAAAGGTGGGGCAATTGCTTTTGTGAAAAGTATGGAGGATAGCAAAGAAGGCTGCCCTTCAATGGTGAAACACTCATTGTATAAGGCGGTCATAAAAACCGCCAGACATAGGCTTCGATCTATGCAGACTGCCTACCTCAACCTACATGCGTCCCACAGTGCCAGTTTGACGACCGCTCTTTGTCCATCAAGGCGCAGACCCTGCTCCATGTTCTTTCCCGCATTGATTGATACCATCACTCATGCACACCTCGGGCTCAGGGAGCAGCTTTCGTTACCCTTCTTCGATCGGATCTGTGATCCCATATCCATGGGGATCCCTGGAACTTAGAAAACATTGTAATCTCTCGTCCTTATTTCCAAATTCTGTAGATTTAGTCTTCCTACGTCGAAGAGTCTTACTAGCATCATCATGGGCTTTTTCGACCTGTCTCTGGAAGACGTTTGAGTAGTCTCCAACGCGAATTGACTGCCCAAATCCACCAAGAAAGACAACAGTAATTACGAGCATAAGAAAGCCTCCATTGGAGAAGTAGACCGGCTTCTGCTTCACTTTGTCTCTAATGTACCACTTCTCCCAATCTTCCCAGGTTGCATTCCTGAATGGCGAATCGTTGGTATCGAACCCGGACCATCGGGTTTCTTTATATTGACCCCACTGATATTCAGGTGCTCCATGCTCTGGACGACCATTCCAACCAGCACCGGAAGCATCGTATGCACTTCGTCTGGTGGGGTCAGAGAGAATCTCATGAGCAGACACTACTAGACGGTAACGCTCCATCTTGACTGCACCAGAAAGGGAGCTTGTGGCCAAATGGCCATCACCATGACCATGTCTATCCGGATGATATAATTTAGCAAGCTCGTAATATCGAGTTTTCGAGTAGAGAGCACCTCTCTTTGTATGGAGGATCTGATATGGTGTAGGAATTGCGGTGGCGGAAGGCAGCTTGGGCCAAGGAAGGTCATCTGATTGGTCTTGGTATGATCCTGACGGACCCGCCGCATAGGACCTCCGATGAAGACAAGTTCGTCTGGGTAACCTTGGCTCTTGAGGACGGTGATAAGGAGTCGAGGCACAGGCAGATTGTGGTTGATAGCAGGAAAGGGCGTGGAGATTGCTGTAGGATGAGCAAAGAGTACTTGGCTTCCTCAACATGCTAGTAACGTCAGACCAAGAGCTCTTCTATGCGGCTCATGATCGGTACCAAAGAGGTTGACAGGTTGTAATATGCATGATTGAAGTTTACCGTAAGAGGAACAAGTCCATGACGTTTTGGGGCTAACTTGCCTTGATCGTTAGGGCTCGATCTTAGCGTGTGGTGGTTCTACTATCCCATGCTCTGGGGATAAGTCACACCCTCATTAAGTTTTCGGAAGTTAACCTTTTGAGGCTTAACGGCTGGGTAAACTAGCCTTTATAGGCTTAGATAATAAGCGCGTCTAGCCCCTAGAGGCTAACTTCCGAGTTTTAGTGAGGGTGTGACTTGTAGTATAACCGCTTTTCTACACAGTACGCGTTGTTGCCATCCATGGCGCTGAGTCCGCAAACTTGCGCTGATAGCTCATGAACACCCCAGACTGAACATGGGAAGCCAATACGGGATTTCTCGGCGCTTGAACCTCTTTAGGACCTATCATGAACCCAAGAAGGCAGCTACTAAGCACGACGATTCCGGACAGGTTTTCACCGAAATAACAACTTCAGGAGGGCCGATGACGGCAAATTGGGTATGGAAGACACGAGGAAGCTCTCGAGAGGCAGGCTCGTACCGATCCTTGGGGCCTGGGTGTTCGTCGCTTGTCAACATGACCATCCGATGCGCGTTGTTTCATTCGTACGATATCACTGCTGAAAGCCTTGTCGGCGTGCCTTGGGAGGTTGCCAGCCATGTTTGGCAAAGACTTATAGACTCGTATGCTAAGCATCGGGTGTGAGTCACTAGTACTAATGATAGCCCTTACAGACAATTGGATAGCTTGCAGATCTGGAAAGCATTCGCTTCTGCATATCCGCTTGAGCTCGACGCGTCGTTGAAACGCAGGCATCAAATCATCGACAGACCCAACATGAGACTTGATGATTACATCAAACCCATATCCTCTGCCAAGTTCGATTGGATTTCTTTTTTGACTTTATCGTACATCACTTGTTCCAGGACAGATCTCATCAAAATCTCCCAGCTCCCGAATCTTGGAGTCCTGACCGGTAGGGATCCTCCAGCCCATATTTTCCTATCATGTACCAAGGTCTGAGTCATGAGAAATGTCTCGGGGGTGACCCTTTTTCAGTCACACCTCAAGACTTAGGATCCTGCTTTATTCAACGAAAACATGACTGACTGGTGACTATCATCAGTGGGACCAAAAGTGATAGCCGAGGGCATTGGACTCGATGATGGTATTTTTAGAAGCTGGGCACGCATAGCTAAAACTTCGGACGCGTTCAGCATGCTTCGTGTCCTCAATTGTCGCTCCCAAAAGGAAATTACGCACGCAGTCTTCAGCTTTCTTAATCAATTTCCTGCCTTGACCCTTTTTAACGTGGAGGATTGCATCTTGGGTCCTCAATACAAGGCAGACGCGCTCGACTGTGGATGGAAGTATAGGACCGGAAAGTCCCTCAGTGACAGGCTTGTGAAGGGCGTTATCACCGGTCCATCATGGGATTCAGTGATGCATGCTTGCTTTCATTTGGGGGGTCCGTTCAATACGGGGAGTCTAACAGCAGAAGGCCTTGAAGCTATTGATGGTCTTCCCAGACTGCATCTTTCCCTTGGAGGTCCTCCTCCAAGTGCTGCAGTTGATGTAAATGGCAATGGAAGTCTGAATACATTCCACCGCATGGAACCCGGTATCCATACGCCCAACATTGACGCGGTGCTCGCTTCTCCCATCAGCAAGAGACCGTTGAGACAGGACCACATCCCAGGCGCGAAAAGGGCTTGCACAAAATCCAGAAGGCGTACGGTCAAGCAGCAAAATCTAAAGGATCTTTTTGGGTTCGGTGGCTAGTCACTGATGCTTTCCTCGACTCTAGAAAGAAGCAGCTCAGCGTGCTCACATAGGCCACTTGCTTGATATCGTCGTTACTCTGATTATCAAAAGGGAAGGGAAGCCGATCCGATGTCTACCCGCACCTTTGAACGTTCGGGTACCCGAACGCCCTTGAGGTCCGGGATTCATGGTTTGTCCGAATGCCCCGAGAACTCAGGGTCCATGCTTCGGCGAGAAACAGGACCTGCTATTGAGACCTCAAGCGTCTACGAGGCGGGCTTCATTAATGCTGGCGTGGAGATACAATGCAGGAGGCGGGCTGAAACGAAGTAATCAAACTTCAGATTCTGCAGCACGGAAGCAAACCTAAGAGCACTGAGAACTGCTAGGCAAGCTTTCACATATTGCAGCAGTATTGAACGCCAAAGTAATTTATTTGGTGCACAATGGCGGGTCGAGGTCAACTGGCAAAGCCGTTCGATACATGGAGACGTTTCTTGAAAAGGAGTAAGCAGGGTTTAGTCGGCATCTTTATGCCAATGTCTCTAGAACTTGATCCTAGAATAGCTGCGATTTCGGTTTGATGGCCTCTTTGCTGCTATCTCCTCGCGAATAGGAAACTTGACAGGAAGGGCTCTCATGCTCAAGCCATGCACTTGCCATTCGATGGTCTCTTCCTTACGACCGGATACTGCTGGGTCGGACATTATTAAGCAGATTTGAATAGGCTCTACACTACTTACTTCTAGGATACAAGAGAGCTCCGTCGCTTAGGGGCTAGACATTGAGTCGGAAATGGAGACTGTACCAGCGCTATAAGCTGAACATGTAGAGCAATGCAAACTCGTTCCTCGGCATCACCATAATTACGGATCTGTCAGCGATTTGCCCCTAAGGGGCTCACCTGGCAAGCGTAAGTCGCTGATTGTGTCCAGACGCTTCCCAAGCGACGGTCTGTCCAGCAGGTCTGCCAAATATCCCATTGGCTTTGCTAGATAATTTCAGTGCAAGCTCCCTGTGATTATTGATAGATCTCTATCAGTAGTGAGCGCAGTGTCATGCGTAGCGCTGGTAGAGTAAGACATGCCGGCGAACATCGCGCCTTGGTCGGGTTGCTTAACTGAATTTGGGGGGTGTCTTTGAGGCAGCAGTGGAGCTTCGAGGCTCAACAGCCTGCAATCCTGCCTGCTCTTCCTGAGTAGCTGCTGGTTTCTGATCATGCAGGTTTCGATATGCTTCTGTGCCGGCTCCGGAGCCGACACCAGCAGCGGTGGGTCCCATCCAATCACCATACTTGCTGTCATGTCTCTCCATAAGAGACCGTCCAGCTGGAGAGGGCTGTTTGCCGTTGGCACCCGCGCCTGGACCTTCCGAGCTGATGCCTTGCATCCGGACTAGTGAATTAGTGTATTCCGCTCCATCCACGGTAGCTCGGTCCGCTCCTGGCTGCACAGGCATGCCATTGCGGTCTTGCTGATGTGCTGTTGGAGAGTAAGCATACTCAGGCGTGGGCACTGCGGATGCCCCTCCTAGTTCGGCTCTCGAAGCGTTGGTCTCGTCATCCACAGCCTGGACCTGTTGCCCTGGAGCGCTAAGCGGAATGCCAGGTCCAGGAAGTGCGCCAGCGACAGCTACTGTTTCGCGATCGCTGGAGCTTTCATTGCTAGAAGGTGAAAGGGGCACTTGTGAGTCTCGATTATCGACATTTAAATTGCTCGGAAAACGCCCACCTGTATTGGGGCGCTCCGGTAGCTTTTCCTGTTGGCGGAGAAGTTCTGCTTGAGATGTGGTCGCAGAATAGGGGACCTGGTCCGCTTCGTCTTCCTCCATGCCATCGCTGCTGATGGAGCCAGCTCTGTGGCTCCCTGCGCTTACACTCCTCGCGTGAGATCGTTGTATAAATGCGCTACGTTCAGCACCAGTCTTTTCGGTTAGATTCCTGATGTCATCAAACCAGGCGAGCATTGTGTCGTATGACTCCGCTCTGAAAACCCAGGCGTGACCTCGATGCATTCCACCACTTTGACGTCCCTTGAGCATAAATTTGTGTGAGGTCGAATCGGCGCTCGAATGCGAGCCGAGTTTCTGATCCGCGAGCGCGAGTGACATAACAGGTGCTTGGCTGGCTATGCGGTCCGGCGATTTGAATTCATGGAGATGCGTCGTGGATAGAACGTACCTAACGGGGTTAGCTACAGTGTGGAATTGCTTTGTATCGGCAACTACCCACCATCCAGGAGTGTAGCTCTTCAAGTACTTGCTCTTACGCTCTAGCATGCCAGCTTTGACCTCCGAAGCAGCCGCTTCATCTTTACCCGGATAAGTGATGGTTTCAACTCTACGCACTGGGAGTCGAGGGTCAACAAAATGCTCATTCTTATCGACGAAAGCATTCCACTCATGGTCCTTCGGAATAGCCAAAGGACCGCTCCGCAGCTTCTCTACGGCCTCATATGCTTCATCTGCCTCTCTCTTGATAATCCCAGCATATGCGTTGTATGCTTTCTGAATCTCTCCCATGACTATAGACTCCAGTTCCCGACCTGAGCTTTCTAGATTGAGAAATGCCTATAAGATTAGCATGCTTCAGAAGCAAACCTGGCGTCATCACGCACTCTATGAAGGTAATTCTCTTCTTCGATTTGTCTGCCCAGTTGCCGGTCGACCCCAAGCCTGACCAGGTACGGGTCGCTCTTCGGATCTGTACTCGATGATGCTAGAGCGTCTTGGAGTTCGCGGACCGCTCTCCTTGTCCCCTCTGTCTCCTTGTCCACGTTGTTCTTGAAGTCCCCAGACAGTCCTTTGATCTCCTTAACCTTCTGGGCTAGGTCACTCCGGAGACCTGTGAGCTGGACAATCACGTCCTCCTCTATTGATTTGGCTCTATTCCCTTCAGCTATTGACTGCTTATGGTAATCTCGCAGGGTGTATATGGCGTCACTGATACCGCCTTGGGTTACGAACTGAGGCGGCGCTGTGATGTTAGAGATGACGTTGGAAAGCGTGTAGAGTGATTTAGACCGAGAATCGTAGGACTTTTGGATATCTCGGAAGTAAGTGATCAAGTCTTTAAGCACCTTCCGCCATACTACGCAATAGAGACATGTCAATAAGAATCTCCTGTGTATTTGCTACGCTTGAGCGCTATAGCAGCTTACTTTGGAACCTGTTTGCCAATATTTCCGTGGGGCTGCCACTTGTAGGCACTGGGGTAAAGAAGGCGCTGTGCATCTCGGATCCGTGACCCACGACATCGTCCGCAAAGGTCAGACTTTTTACGCTTGCTGGACGGCTACCTTTCTTACTGGCACTTCGATTCAGGCTGTTCTTTCTGCTCAGAGACTGCCTTTTCTTCAGCGTTCCCCCTCGCGACGGGGTCAGGGTATGCGATTGTGACATTGTAGAGTCAGCGCGCTGTGTGTCATTCCCACCAACGGTCTGAGAGCCTGGCTGGCTTTCCCGGTTCAAACGTGTTGACTGGCCATGTAGGTTGGACTGCGAAAGGGGTGAGACCAGTTTTGGCGCGCCATCCGCAAAGTCCGCTAGTTTGACGTGAGCTTGAGCCATCGTGGGTCAAAAAGAAGAGGTCTTGATACGACTAGGATTAGTTCGTCATAAAACAGTTGGCTTCGTGTCAGGCCGTGTTATCAATATGTCGGTGCTTTCTGCTAGAAGCTATGGGTAGGACAATTATGCGGGCGTGTGCACGACCGGAAAGCTGCAATCGATACCTAGGTAGCTGATTTGGGCAGTAGAACTAGGCTAGTGGTTGAAGTCCTCCGCAGCTGTCTTGATTAGGACGAATGAGTAAGCCGGGCTTTTTGATGGTCAAGTTTGATAGTCTGTAATTCAATCGATGGATAGCCAAAATGTAATAACTAAAGTTCAGTTCTAGTTGGTTTAAAGGTAAGATATAATACTAGAGACATCAGAAGCTCTAATTATACGATTGTTATTATTATGTTCCAGTTTTATATTAGGTAATCATCTAGCTTAGCGGACGCTAGGCCCCGCTCCGGCCCCTGAAGTGGTGCTTGATGATTATGTTTAAGAGGTGATCGTAGGAGGGGTTTCATACCGTTTCGTTGCAACGTCTACATCCGATGAAGCCCATCCATGAAGCGCACCATTAACCCTTCTTTACAGGCTGGGAGTCTCAGGTCATTGCACCGACTACTTGTTAGGTCATGTTTCACGGTAGACCAATGAATGTGAGTGGAAAGTGTCGAAATTGCACACCGGTATCTCCTATACCACGCACTCCTAAATTTTCAATTCATACCTCAGATCAAGAGCCCTACGTGTGCATACAAATCAACATAGACCTTCAGTCAGATTGAATTGACAAGCCGCCGTTCCTTCTTCAGCGCCTTGAGTTTCTGGATCGCCTCGTCTAATGGAATCTTTTCTCCTTTCGATTGCGTATTTTGGTCGTCCCGATTGCGTATATTGACAGACCTCGACTCCTTTTCTTCGGCACCCACCACTGTAGTATGTTAGCCAAGTATTGTATAGGACTGAGTGATTAGCTTACCGAAAATAAAGTTGTATTGCTGTAGCTGCCCTGTGCGAATCTTCTTCTGTAGAGTGTTCCCGCTTAAATCAATGTCCACGTTCATTTTCTGCGCCCTCAGAAGCCGCTGCACCTCTTCAACATAGTCACTCACAGTCGGCATAACTGGAATGACGAGGACCTGTCGAGGACTAAGCCAGAATGGCCATTTCCCAGCAAAATGCTCGATGAGAATGGCCATGAAACGCTCGAAGCTCCCGACGATTGCGCGATGAATCATCACCGGGCGAGCACGGCCTGGACCAGGGCCTTTTGACTTGCTGGAAGGGCCTTCCGATTTTTGATCCCTCAGCTCACTGGCTTTGGCCTTGGACCCGGTCTCTGGAGTCATATACTCAAGTCCAAATCTTTGCGGAAGCTGAAAGTCAAGCTGAATAGTCGCACACTGGACATCTCGTTGCAATGCATCTGACAGAATAACGTCGATCTTTGGTCCATAGAATGCTCCATCTCCCTCATTCAGCTCCCACTGCCCGCCTCCCGAAGCTCGGAATTGATTTAGAGCATTTTTTAGCTTGGATTCCGCTATGTCCCATGTCTCGACCTCTCCGAGGAACTTATCGGGTCTTGTCGAGAGCTTCAGCCTGAAAGGAAATCCAAACAGCCCGTAGATCTTTCTCAAGAAGTCGAACAAACCTTCAACTTCTTGCGTGATCTGATAGGCTGTTAACGAAGACTTGTGAATCCGCTTTGAAAGATGTGCCTACTTGATCTTGAGTGCAAAAAATATGAGCATCGTCTTGTTGAAACTTTCGCACCCTGGTCATCCCATTCAGCGCACCAGATGCCTCATTCCTATGAAGAACACCAAAATCTGCCATCCTCAATGGCAATTCGCGGTAGCTGCGCTCCCTATGCCCAAACATGACACAATGCCCTGGGCAATTCATGGGCTTCAGAGCCCATTTCTGTTTCTCTATATCAAGCCCGAACATATCATCTTGATAATGTTGCCAATGACCGGATGTTTTCCAAAGTTCAACATTGTACATGTTAGGGGTCTGCACTTCCTGATATCCTCTTTTCTGGTATTCGGAGCGTAACAGCTTTTGGAGGGCATTGAAAATGAGTGTTCCGTGTGGAAGGAGGAATACATTACCAGGAGACAATTCGTCAAAGAAGAACAGCTCTTGCTCGGTACCAAGCTTGCGGTGATCTCGCTTGGCTGCCTCCTCGAGGAGCTTCTTGTGATCTGCCATTTGCTTGTTGTCAGGGAAAGCAACGCCATAAACACGCTGCAGGGAATCGCCATTCTTGTCCCCAAGGAAATAGCACGACGAGTTCTGGCACAATTTTTAGACCAGCAGAGACCTCAACGAAGAAGACCGTTGACATACTTTCATGATCTCGAAAGCTTTTATTTTGCCCGTGTTCTGGATATGGGGACCAAGACATAAATCAACAAGGGTGCCACATTTGTAAACGGTGCTGCCCTCGCGAGGTAGCAAATTTTCGATGTAATGCATCTTGTACTTGCTGTAACCAAACATCTCCTTCAAATTCGGGATAGATACATGTAATCTTTCGAAGGGTTGCTTTTCTTTGAAGTACTTTTTGGCCTTGCTCACCAACGGTGGCCAGTCGCTCTCCTTGACGACCTGCCTGCAGGAGGTAAGCTCATCTGCTGAACTCTTTGGATAGATGCTTACCCATCGGCTATGGCCATATCATAGAAGAACCCTTGCTGAACAGGCGGACCGTGTGACAAAAGACAATTGAAATGACACTCAGCCGCTTCACCCAAAACGTGCGCACTGGAGTGCCAAAACACATTCCTACCTTCTGGGGACGAGAATGGTACATAGCTGACCCGGCACGCATATTCAAGTGGTCGATCAAGATCCCACAGCTGTTTCCCGTCCACTTTGGCGATCACAACGTCGCTACTGACGTCTCTGTCTAGATGCTTGAGAAACGAACCTGGAGTTGACTCCCACGCTTTCGCCGCTACAGGCATTTCCGGTTTTGAGGTGCCGTCTTGGTTGAGCCCCAGGTCTAATACCACGTTGATCTCTGGCTTTTCCTTGGCTAGTACCTCAACATGTTGCTCGCGCTTGAGTCTGTCGAAGAGCTCGTTTCGCTTGGCGATAGTCTCAGGAGATAGACGTGCAGTGACTTGACTCGCTGGCTCAACGCTGGAAGACATTCCGTTCTCCTTTGGGCTGTTAAATTTCGAGGATCCCTCTGCCGCGGGTTGATCACCTTTCGTCGTGTTCACGGAAGGAGATTTCGAGAGCGAGAGCTTCGAATGTTGGGTGGTGTTCAGTTTCTGGGACTCTGACGGTGTAGCTCCTGTTCCATTTGCTGATGATTTCTCAGCAGGATTAGAGTTCTGATTTGGGGGGTTCGATCGTGGTTCTGTTGTTAGGTCACTGGCTGCCGAACGGATCGCCAATGCAATCCGTTGCTCGGAAGAATTGGTAGGCTGACCATTGGGCTTTGTATTCATTCCTAATGATTGACTTATACGATGTTCATGAAGTCACTTTGTCGGATACTCATTGGATCGAGGTTCGTTAGGATGTTCTCCAAGTGCACTAGCTCGGCTTGGCATTGCCAGGAACACTCGAGACTACAAACTTTTCTTTCCCTATGGCGATATCAAAGTCACAATGTCATTTCGCGGCGCCCCTCGAGGACGAGGTGGCAGCTTTGGTGGTCGAGGGGGAGCCAGCGCTCGAGGTGGTATGTCACTAGTGGACCAGATATTGCAATGGAATGGGAGATGTTAACACTACAACTGAACAGGCCGCGGCGGCTTTCAGCAGTCATACGGACCGCCAGCAGCTGTGCTAGGTCTGTAGCCATTTCTTCCAGATGGGTTTGCTAGACACTAATACTTTTCAGAAATGGGATCGTTCGTCCATGCTTGCGAAGGGGAAATGGTCTGCGAATCGATCAATCCAAAGCTACCATACTTTAATGCACCAATATACCTTGAGAATAAGGCAGGAACTTTCAAATTCTATCGCAGGATTGTGTCTGACTGTCACAGACATCAATTGGCAAAGTCGATGAAGTCCTCGGTCCCATCAATCAGGTCTTCTTCACAATTAAACCCCAGGAGGGCATCGTGGCTACATCATTCAAAGCGGGTGATAAATTTTATATTGGAGGAGACAAGCTTTTACCTCTAGAGAAGTAGGGATAATAAGACGCTCTTCGTGATGCAGACGCTGACGGTGCAAAGATTTCTACCGAAGCCGAAACCGCCCCCAGGCGCTCCAAAGCCAAAGCGTGCGGGCGGTGGATCACGAGGTGGACCTATGCGTGGAGGCAGGGGAGGAGCTCGCGGGATGACGAGAGGCCGAGGAGGCTTCGGCGATCGAGGGCGAGGAGGTCAAAGAGGAAGTTCAAGAGGAGCGGGCTTCAGTGCTGGTAGAGGTGGAGGCAGAGGTGGTAATCCCAATTTCACTAGGCCATTCCGTGGGCGTGGATCATAGTAGTAGTGAAGCTCGGTGTTCGGGCGAATTGCGGATCTCTCATGGGACCAAATACCCAGAAGTCTATGCTCGTTCGGAATGAGTAGTCCAACATAATATCTGCAATATGCGTGAAGAATTAGCCCTGGAATTCTAATCCTCGCGCAAATCTAGCCCCTCCAGATAGCTCTAGTTTCACGTGGGCAATGGTCCCTGTGGTGATTTAGGAAGCCGCACGTCACACAATCTCCATTTTTCTCCTGTCCCTGAAACCTCTTCCACCAAATTCTCCCTAAATCTTCAACCGCTTGCCATCATGCCGGTCGAGCTCAACTCCGATTCTAAGTACGACGACTACGACTACCCTACCACAAGCCCCAATGTTCAAAGCGGGCATCCAGGGCACACCACGCCCCAGCAAGATGCTCATGTCTTCCAATTGCGTACACAGCTCGAGCAAGCAGGCTATAGTGAACGACTAGACACGTTGTCCATGGTGAATGACGTCCTGCAACAACTCACCTAACAAGCATATCTGACCCCTCACAGCTACGATTTCTACGAGCACGTAAATTCGATGTCGAGCTTGCGAAGAAGATGTGAGCTAGAATAGTTCAAAGCTGTCGGCTATGACTCAGAAGTTCGCAGGTTTATAGATTGTGAGAAATGGCGGAAGGAATTCGGAGTGGATGAGCTAGTTCGAAGCTTTGACTACAAGGAGAAGCCCAAAGTCTTCGAGTACTATCCGCAATATTACCACAAAACCGACAAGGTCCGTTCATACTTGTACAATTTCTTTGCTTAGATAACCACTAACTCGCGGACAGGATGGAAGGCCTGTATACATTGAGCAATTGGGCAAGATCGATCTTGCCGCGATGTACAAAATCACGACTGCTGAGAGAATGCTCCAGAATTTAGTTGTCGAGTACGAGAAAATGACTGACCCTCGCCTACCTGCCTGTTCACGGAAGTCCGGGCAACTGCTCGAAACTTGTTGTTCTATCATGGATTTGAAAGGTGTTGGCATCTCGAAGGTTAGCTCCGTCTATGGCTATGTTAAACAAGCATCAGCTATCTCCCAAAACTACTACCCAGAGCGACTCGGCAAGCTGTACCTAATCAATGCGCCTTGGGGATTTTCTTCGGTGTTCAGTGTGGTAAAAGGTTTCCTCGATCCAGTCACGGTCTCCAAAATTCATGTTTTGGGGAGTGGCTATCAGTCTGAGCTTCTTGGTCAAGTACCAAAGGAAAATCTACCAAAGATATTCGGGGGAAGCTGTGACTGCAAAGGGGGTTGTGCATTGAGCGATGAAGGCCCTTGGTGAGTTTATGCCCCAGCAAGATTCGTTGCTGTTTGTGTTAACAATATCGCAACCTGAAGGCAAGATTCACAATGGTCAAAACCGCCGAAGTATTTACAGGAGTCCAAGACGAACCAACCGACGGCCACCACGTCAGCTGAGAAGCCTCGCGCTGCGCTCAACGCAGCGACGGATGACATTAAGGGCGCGCAGCAAGCCCCCATGGGCTCGTGAGCTGGTAACAGGTCAAGCAGAGAAAGCCAAGGGTGTGAAGGGTGCAGACTCCTCAGCGCTGTAAGCCTAGGACTCGCCCATAGAACTTGACATCCTCATCCTCCAGTCATCGATACCCAGCGGAAGAGCATCATTTCATTTGCCCAGATCCCCCAATGCCTGACTTAGTGCCGAACGCCTGGGCGTGTCCAGATCACCGCATTTCGATACCCACATGGGCCAAACAAATTTTGTACAGGTATGATCCACGTATCATATCCCCTCAACAACCTCCGCCGCCTTGCTTGCCCTCTCCAATTTCGCCAACACTCCAGGAACCTTCCCTAAGTCCAACAGTCCTTGCGTTCCGCGCTCCCATGACCTCTCCACATCTTTACTCCGCTCTAAGATTCCTACGTCCAACGAGTCAACGTCCACATTCCCGCCCCTCGCTTCCCTCTCCCTCTCTAGTTCTTTCTCCACCTTCACTTCCTCATCCAACCGTTCCATGTACCGCCTCGCTGCCGCACCTGGCGCTTCCCTCCGCAATTCTGCAACGCGTGTAGATTGAACTTCGAAGTCCGCGTAGAGAGCGCGTAGTTTCTCAGCAAGACGCGGATCGTAGGATTCGTAATTGCACTCATCTTCTGCATTCGTATTGAATTGTGGTGTGGGGTTGGGCCGGAGGAGCGTGGGTGACGGATCGAGACCATTGAGAGTGAGGTTGGGCAGGGCGAGGGAGAGGGTTTGGAGTATATACTATCGTAGCTATGAGCATGAAGCCGTTATCAGAGGGGCGAGTTCGGTGCGAGCGCTCTACTACCTCTTGTACTAGCTCCTCTACTTTCGATCTGTACGCGTCTTCGCCTTCTGGCGCGGCCGAAGGAGGTATGGCAAGATCTAGCTTTTCTTGGGCGGCAACTTTGATGTTGTTGAAGAGATAGGTAAGGTCAGACGATGATTGAAGATCGATCTTGCGGTGGTGGGTGTCCATGGCGGAAGGATACGCGGCACACCTTGGGATGGATTGCAACTTCGTTGGCAAAGCTGAATGATTGGTACGCAGTGTTTCACACAGATGGGGTCAGCGCAGGACTCTGTGCTCCACGCATGAGCGACGTTGGAGTGCATCATCATAGGTGAGCTCGTTTTCTTGGTTGTTGATCCTTTGGCTTAATCGAGTTTAGCTTGCTGCTCACGGGTAGAAGGGTTCACCTAGTAACCGTCCACACCTAGTAACCGTCCAGCCTTATAGGGTTGGTACCCTAAAATTTAGGGCCAAAATATATAAATCCAATCCATGACGTGGATTTCATGCTATAAATCGATAATCAGACTATTTCTAAGGTATCTACGTCATAATTTACAACCTCGTCTTTAACGCATAGCTCTTCCTGATTAGCTGACTACTCCGGTCACGTGACCTCCTTCCTACTAGATTTACCTACGTTACCCCTATTCCAACTCCGCTATAGTTACCCTAATTAGTAGCCTAATAATAAGCTTTTTAGGTCGCTTTACTACTACACGGACCCTCTTACTTAGTATTACTTATGTCGCGATAGGACGGGCTACTATTCTACTTAGTATAGCTGTCGCGGAGGTAGCTATAAGCGATGCGATAGGAGTATCTATTACCATCCTAATTAGGGCAGGTAATTATCTCTTTCTTAGAGTGGGACGTAGTTTTAGTACGAGGATATTAGGACCGAGTCTTATAAGGGAGGTAATAGCGGTTTTCTATTCCTTAATAGCTTAATTAGCCTATTATTCCTAAATAATAGCTTAATTTATAAACCTAGTAGCCCTATAATTATCCTTTAAGTAAGTAGACTTCTATTATTTACGTTAATTAAGTTCTATAAGTTTAGAGTTAATAATATCCTAGATTATAGACTCCGCTATTACTTAGATAGCCGCTTTACCTACTTTTTAAAGTACTTAATTAAAATCGGGTTATTAAATATAATATACGCCCTTAATTATATACTATAGAATCTACTATATCTATAGAGTATTAGCTAGCGTTAAGGCGACGTAGAAGTTACTATTAGAGCCGGTAGAGGTAATTATAGCTTTAGGAGGTATAGTAGGACGGATCTTAATATTATATTACTATAAGGCCTGAGTCGTAGAAAATTACTAGAGGACTAATTCTAGACTAAATGGTAAAAGTCTTAATGCGGCCTATACTTTCTTTATATTTATTAATATTATCGCCTCGTATCAGGCTAATTAATAGATTTTCAGAAAGTCGACTTTATTAATATAGTAGCTACCTCCTAGGCGTATAATTTACTGGACGTAAGACTTATAAGTAGTCGCTAAGGGCGAGAAAATACCGATATCTAATAGCTAGAGCAGATATATTATATATAGCGGTAGGTATAGAAGAATAATCTTATAGTCTACGTAGTACTAAATTACTATAGTCGTAATATAAGAAGCGTAGCTATTAATTAATAATATTCTATACTCGCCTTTCTAATAGGATTTTATCTCTTAACCGAAACCTTTTTAAAGCTATTTATAATTAATAGAATTATTAGTCTAGCTATTCTTATTAATAGTAATTTCGCCTGATTTTAGAGCTTCCTTCTAAGCTTTTTAAATTAATTTACCTTTAAAAATAATTTATAAGAGTAAATATCTTCTATCTATTAATATATATTTAATAAGCGAGACCTATTTACGGTTCTTATATTATATTATATAGGCTTTCTTTTTATTATACTTAGAGACTATAACTTTATACTTAGTAATAACCCCTTATATAAAGCCCTTTTTATCTATATTATAAATATCTCTTTTATCTACTTTATATATTATTTTAGTTTATAGATAGAGGTTAAACTAGCCTAATAGGATTTCGGGATTTTAAGCTATAGCTTATTCCTTATTTAATAGTAGGATATAGGCTATCTTTACCTCTAAGTATTAGGTCATGAATTTTTAAGGCTAATTAGGTCTAATAGGCTTCTTATTATCCTTTATAAAAATGATTTCATTTATTATAGATTATACTTACTATACCTTTACTAGCTAATCCTATACTTAGAGATAGAGAATCTAGGCTAAAAGAGCTACTTCTTCTCTAGAACTAAGTTATTATTAATCCTTATAGGCTACCGAATTTAATTAGCTACTATTAACTTAGTCGACTAATATACTTTTTAATATTCTATATTATTTTACTACCTTTATTATAGATAAAATCCGATTACTTATACCGCCGGCCTTTAACTAGGCTATATAAGCTAGCTTTATATAATCCTTCCTAGATAATTCAGCCTCTTATAAAGGAGGAAGAAGCTCTAGAAGTATAATAGATATAATGAACGAATAGGACGATTTATAGCATAAGAAAGGTGTCATGGACTGGATTTCCAGGTATACGCCCTAGAGCTATAGGGTACTAACCCTATAAGGCTGGACGGTTACTAGGTGTAGACGGTTACTAGGTGAACCCTTCTATCGCGGATTTTTCTTGACTACATTTCACATCTTATAGCATGATTGGAAGCTCCTAGCCGTGTGTCAAGACCGAGCGATCTTTTGAACAATGGGGTAACTTTAGCTGTGTTCATAAAAGTCTGCAAAACGATGGTATATGACGCGCCGTAGCTCTTTATATCGTTGGCCTGTTCTCCCTCTCTAGCTATCTGACAGCCTCGTTTCGTTCACCATCTGTTGTCTGAGTCCAGGTTCAAGTCTCCTCCAGTCAAGTAAGTTGCCCATAATGCATGGACGTTCTCAAGGGTATCGTGCTTTGCTGTGGTTGGGCTAAGGGGGTAGGCTCTGAAACCTGCAAGGAACGTGCTAGAAGGGTTCACCTAGTAACCGTCTACACCTAGTAACCGTCTAGCCTTATAGGGTTAGTACCCTATAGCTCTAGGGCGTATACCTGGAAATCTAGTCCATGATACCTTTCTTATGCTATAAATCGTCCTATTCGTTCATTATATCTACTATACTTCTAGAGCCTCTTCCTCCTTCATAGGAGGCTAAATTATCTAGGGAGGATCGTATAGAACTAGCTTATACAGCCTAGTTAAAGGCCGGCGGTATAGGTAATTAGATTTTATCTATAATAAAGGTAGTAAAATAGTATAGAATATCAAAAAGTATACTAGTTAATTAAGTTAATAGTAGCTAATTAAATTCAGTAGCCTATAAGGATTAATAATAACTTAGTTCTAGAGAAGAAGTAGCTCTTTTAGCTTAGGTTCTCTGTCTCTAAGCATAGGATTAGCTAGTAAGGATATAGTAAGTACGATCTATAGCGAACGAAATCCTTCTTATAAAAGGTGATAAGAAGCCTATTAAACCTAATTAGCCTTAAAAATTCATAACCTAGTACCTAGAGGTAAAGATAGCCTATATCCCGCTATTAGATAAGGAACGAGCTATAGCTTAAAATC
>JAABUK010004227.1_pt1 | contig 23563 bp, 10 predicted proteins | sample 5559141 | NCBI WGS metagenome assembly JAABUK01 (sample SAMN10711869, study PRJNA513367) | rock metagenome | isolation source: Antarctica rocks | place: Antarctica: Victoria Land, Pudding Butte nord | collected 2016-01-03
GAGATCCCCCGCGAGGATCAAAACTGCAATATCTGCTTCGAAAGTTATTCAGATGATGGCAGCATGGCCGTTGTGAAATTACCCTGTAGCCATCATTTCCATCTTGGTATCACATCTTGGCTGTCTCCGGCGCGCGATCCGAGTCAGAATACGTGTCCGCTGTGCAGGGCTGTTTTCTTCAAGATTGGGTGGGTGCGGCCTTCGAGGGAGGAGGTTGTGGAGAGGATTGCGGCGATGCGTGCACGAGATGTTGAGGCGGGGATGGGGATGGTTGGGGATGGTGTGGAGTTGGGATATGCGAGGCGGGAGGGAGGTGAGCTCTTTTTGATTTTTTTGCTTGTCTTGATTATTATGTGTGTTGGGACTGCCATTTTGCTCGTCGTTTCGGGAAAGGTGCGTCCGTTTTTGGAATTCTTGGTGAGGTTGTGATGGTCACTGTGTGTGTGGAGATGGGCTTGGGTGGAATAGTGAGGAAGTAAGAAAAGGGGCGGTTAAGGAAGATTTTTTCTTCAGTAGAACATTGTCCGTGTAGGTGAATAGTATATATGTCACGTGTTTGGCAGAACCTGATATGATGCTCTCGTATACGTTGATTGGCGATCATCGTATTTCAAGGTAACGGCTCCCATAACAAATTCACCAGAGCTTTGACGAGGTAAATCTCCGTTCCTCTACCTGACTAGTCTTCTATTATCCCAATGACAGCAGCTTCTCCCAAGTCGTTATCGAGTTAATGCTAATTCCGGCCATAATAGCAGACAAAGGAAGGGAGGGCACTGACAGTCAAACCTTTGTTTTCGATAAGTTGTCCATTGATATCGTAGCATAGAATTGCCCTGGTGAGACATACCTTTGCTGTGGGGACATGCCACAATGAGGTCTCCGTGCCTTGATCATCTGGTCCATTGTCCTTTGTCTTAATTCTTCACGTCTCATACTCTACATCTACGATCCATATCATCCACTAGAATATTCTCTTCAACTTTGAACCCATCACTACGTGTAAAAATTTCCATCGATAAACAGGGCTTGGAAAAAAGTGCAGCCACATTTCAAGAAACAATATCAGAGCAAGATATCATGATGCCAAGAATCAAATACGACAGATTCTGGCACGGGTCCCGGCCCGCCTACTATTTCCGAAAAGCCAAGCACATTGTGTCGCGGCCCTTCTATCCCTTGATGAGATGGAAGGACTATGGCCATAATGACCAAGGAGAGAACGATCCTGCTTGGGAAGCCAAGCTGGGAGCCATGGCAAGCCAGCAAAACCTGCCGACCATCAGCGTCACTGATATTGACAGTTCGTGCTTCCCCTGTGTAGATCAGATCTTGTCCGAGGCGGCTTCCCAGCGTGAGAGCTCGAGCATCTCTACAACATCGTGCTCGTGGAGGACAATTGCAGGATTAGAAGATACTCAGGTACCATCAGAGTTGAAAGATGATCCGGTACACTCGAAGCTCAAGCCAGCTTCCCAATCGGTGGCATCCATCGCGCAGCCGAAGTTTTTGCCCACAGCAGCAGAGCTCGACGACCACATCAGCCGCTGGCTCGATCCGAACGACCCTGCAAAACCCACTGCAGAATTTCGAAAAGCTTGCCCAGTCGCGAACTTCCATCTTATGAAGATGACGTCTCGGAATTGCCAATCCGACCAAGTCTTCTGTCAAAACTATGTGAAGGCGAGGAGTACTCTGGTTGAGGCACTCATAGCCGACCGGACTGGTGAGAAGATGATCCTGAACAACGAGCTCGAATCGACTCTGGCCCAGTTGAAGAATTGGTTCGAGAGTGATTCGTACGCCCACCTACTCAAGCTATGGCCACTCTGCCATAGTGATCTAGGGGCTTGGTGTGCAGGCATGAATGCATATGTCCATCAGCCGTACCTCTTCGTCGTCAGATTGCCGAACAGAGGTGGCAGGCGTAGCAGGAGTGGACCTGGCTGTCGTAGTCGCCGGATCAACAGCCTGTACAGCGGAGGCATGATGACTCGAATGGGTCGCAGGGCGCTTGGTCTTTGTCGGGCGAGAAGATTTGCTCGTCGTTAGATGGCTGCAGTCGGCATTCTGAAGTTAGTGCTTGCACGTCAAGTCAAAAGAATTGGTAATTACCTGATTCATCATGCCGCAGGCACTCTCACCGTCACTATGATCAACAGAAGTAATTCATCTCACAATTTCCCACCGCTTGAACCTTCCGCGTTCCTGGAACCCCTGCCCTGTCTTCCCTTCAATGCCCTCTCTTCCTCCCAGCTCGGGTAATGCTCCATTCCAGTCTGAAAGATTTGCAAATCTTTGACGCAGTTTTGTACAGCCGTCGACCATGCTATCCCACACTGATCCCTCAAATTCCCAAACTCTTGCTCCGGCTTTCCCCTAGGGTCTCCCCTCTTCAGGCGGAAATAATTCATCTCTACTCAAAACCACAGGATCAGCAATTTTCTCTCATATGGGCGTTATAAATATAGGCACAGCCAATACACCTACCGATATCCTTCCCCAGCTGCACCGCCTCCCCCTCAATCACCTTTAACATATCCTCCACCCTCACCCTCAACACAGGCTCCAGCGCCGGCCGCAATCCAAAGCCTCGACCAGGGGTTGCGTCGTAGTGTACATCGCTATTGGCAGCATCGAGTTCTGTCCTCGGGGTGGTACCTCTCAGCGCGTCAAGCAACGTATCCACACCTGATAGAATATCGTACCATCCGTGAAAGGAAGCTGGAGACTGTATGTAATCGGTAAGAGAGGGGAGGTGCTGATGGTCGGCGCCGCGCCGCCTGATGGCGTGGATGAGGGGGCAGCTAAGGTCGGATGCGTAACTTGGTTGGGAGTAATGCTGCGGGTAGAAGACTTTGGGAGGCATGGTTGATCACTGTATAAAGAGAATTTGGGAGTCGCAAAGACTCTCGATCGTAATGAAAGATGAGTTATGGAGAAAACGCTGGTCTAGGCAGCAGGATGCTGCGCTTAGATGTGAGGGATTCAGGCGCCCCACGACCTTGCTTTCAGCTTCGTCAGGCTGAGTCCCTCTCTATGTTGTGGTTTCGGTTTCAATGCGCAGTTGATATACTAAGCTACGGCAATGCATAAATCTTCCCCGTCAATTTGGCTATTGAAATCCCAATGAAGTCAGTCAGCATGTGCTGTCCCAATCTATACTCGTTAGACTATCAATGGTAGAAATTCAAGGCATTGTTTTCATATGGACCGATTTGTCTAGGCTATGTACAAGCAATGCCTTCGTTCCATATTCTCAGCCAGCCGGCAGCCAGGACAGGTCGAGACGGCCTGCACACCATCATCCTGTCTCAACGACCAGCCAGCCTCAATTGCAACTCGATAATGCATTGTAAGTATCATAATCATGAACCCCTTTTACTCGCTAAACCATGCCTTGCTTCCCTCGCTAAAGTGCTCACACCAAGGTCCCCGCGCCTCTGCAAATGCATGATTAATATTGTGATTGATGGCACGAAGAATCTGAATCATGCGAAGCCAAAATACTCACTGCCCGCTGTCATGGCGGTGTAGACCTGTTGTCTGAGAGCCTCATAGCTGTCGTATTCAGGAAGATCGAGTTCTGGGAAGTATATGTTAGCTACAAGTTATGAATTTCAGGTATGGAAGGACTTACGATTGAAGCATGTATGCGAGCTCGGCAATCTGTCCTTGTTGCCATAATCCCTATGAATATTGAACCTGCTGAAACCGTTCATACCCTCAAGCTGGCCGAAACCGTTAAGCGGCACTTTGGATGTACCGGTCACGAATTGCAGAAGCTTGGCACGTTCTTCCTTATCGAATGAGCGTACAGCGCGCCAGAACCATTGGATCTGGGGTGAGGCAGCCTGATAGTTGTGGTAATCTGTGTGGTTCTTCCAGTCGTCCACGTCAATGTCGGGTAGACCGGAGATGAGTAGCTCAAGCTCTTGCTCATTGAAAATGGCAATCAGCTCAGGAGGAACGATGTCGTGAAACCCTAGAAGCCATCAGTCACAGAAGGCGTCAGGAGCAAGCCAATGAACATACCTTTCAGGAAATTCTCCAATTGCGAATGTACAGATCCGGTGAGACGATATTCGACCATGAGTTGAACGTACTCCTGCTTATTTTCTTCGGTAACTGGAACGTTGCGACCATTTTCACAGAGGTCCACAATCTCGGTGACACCAAAATCGTCAGTTTCGATCGAGAATGTCTCGGTGATGATGTCAGAAATATCATTGTCCAACATCCACAGTAGAGATTTGTAGTACTCCAAATCCAGTGTCTCCATGTCCTTGATTGACACTGTTTTGCCAAGTATCCGCTTGTAGACAGCTCTGCTGAAATGGCAATCCAGGGCGCGGCCCTCATATAAAGCTTTGCCAATGATGCGACCGATGAACTTGAAGAACATTAGATGCTCATCGTTGATCTTGCTGAGCTTGTTCGGGTGGAATGTGGTGCGGTCGGAGGCTACGGGGATGAATAGAGCATAATCAGGGTTGAACATCTGCCGTGAGAGCACCTGAAACCATTCCCTAGTCACACCGCCGGCATCAACTCCTTCTTCGCCATGAAAACGGATGCTCAATTTGCCGTACTTGATTTCATCGCCGCTCTTGAATGATAGGAATTTGAACGAGTCGAGGAAGACCTGGTCACGACGAACAGAAAGCTGAAGTGGTGGCTGAGGATGTCTAGCTTCTGCGCCGCGTGAGTGGAGACGTCGAGTGAAGTAGTTGCGCTTGTTGTCGAACTCTAAGACCTTGGGATTTTTTACCAGTAGCGAGAAAGTGCCGATCATGAGCTTGGGGTTATGTCGAACAAGGTCGTTCAGGATCTTGCGGTGATCTTCGGTAAATTTGAAGAACAGATTCTCCATGTATGACTCTGGCGGAGGGCTCGTGACTGTAAATTCCTTAGGAGCTTTGATGAGTGGTACATCCTTGAGCGTAGTGTTCTTACAGACGACCATGAGTGCTTCTACTAGTGGGAGCAAGATGGTGGCAACGTTGAGCATACCATCGCCTTGTCTGATGCTGCCCAGGCACTCACTAAGCTTGTTCCAAAGCGAGCCAAAGGTCGGATTCTCGTAAAGCGTGGTGAGGATGTCTTCTTTTACTTTCTTTGGCATAGAGCCCTCGGCTGACTGAGCATCGTCCCCTGTAGCAGGCTTAGACTTGCCGTCGTTACGCTTGGGATCGAACATGTAGTCCAGAGCTGTGAGTACTCGGAGAAGCTTGGCTTGGTCCGACGACGCAGGAGTGAATTTCGCAAGTGCCATGCCTTGAATTTCCGTACTTGTCTCAGCTTGCTTGATTTGTGGTACCAACTCATCGAGGTCTTGTAGGATCGATTGGCCAAGGTCTTTGGCTTGCTCGATCAGACCTTTACCAAATATCTCTTTCGCTCCCGGGATGCCTGAGAGGTTGTTGATGGTCGAGAGTGTGTCTCGAAAAGTTTTGCCACTACATTCGCGGGCTGCTATGATATTGACCACAAGTCGGAGGTTTTCTTCGGGCACGACAGGCGGTGTCAGAGTTCGCTGTTTCTTGACCACAGCTTCGGACGCAGATTTCTTAATTTCGTCTTCATTAACTTCGTCTAAGGATGTAGCTGTTGGGGCTGCTTGCTGCTCCGCCGTAGTGTCGCCTTCTGCTTGAATATCCATCATTGGAGATGTGGTCCCTACTGTCAAATCCTCAGCTAGATGCTCTGTTTCTGATGGAATCTGCTCGGCTGCCGTGGCTTCGCGAGCGGTCGCAGTCACTGGCTCAGTATTTGGAGCTTCAATGACTGTTGTTTCCCCAGGCTTCTCTTCCCCTTTGCTCTTTTCCTTTCTTGATAGCATCGTCAAAGGATGAGTGACACTCTGCAGCAAGCTAGAAAGCTGCTCCATACAGCTAGAGCTCTCCATGATGACCTTGCGATCTAGGAGACCAAGCAGGGCATTGAGCGCAAACTTTGTAGCTCGGCTTTCTTTGGCCTTGCCTTTTCGGTTGGCTTTAGTCTTCATTCCAGATGATAGATCGTGTTCAGTAAGGAAGAATGACGGTACGTGCGGATTATATTGTGTAAGCTGGACGAGCGCACCAAGACATTGTTGAATGACCAACAAAGGGGTAGCTTCCATGTTGTTAGCCGCAGATGACAGTGGACCTGTCAAAGTCCTCTTGAGCGGCTGAGGAGTCTTCTGGGTCGCTGGCTGCTTGGCTCTGAGGGAAAGGTGATTGAAGCTTCGCTCAACAGCATTCACGTCAGTACTGCCATCTTGAAGAATTGACAACAGCAAGCTGATGATTTCCGCGCGGTTTTGACGGTTTTGTGAGACATCATGTAGGATACCATTCAGCGATCCTCGTGAGCTTCCTTGCTGGGGAATAAACATCAGACGTAGCAACGTAGCGACACCAGCTTTGTCAAGCATCTGCACGATTTGGCGCCGCGGAGCCTTTTTGATTGCCGGTGGAGGCGGTACCGTGCCATCGTTCAGACGGTCCCGATTCATTACGCTGCTGAAAGTGCCACGACCGCCCATCCGAGGAATTCCTTGGAATCGGTGCAAGGGCCTGTCACCAGCTAAAGCACGGGCTTCAGCAGCGATTTCCGCTGGCAGATTGGCCAGCATTTCCTCATCTTGCTCCATGAGTACATGCTGCCTAAGAGTTGGATCCAATGAAGCCAGAAAGCTTGCTGGATCCATGTCTTCAGCACGAGGAGGGCCTGCTCCACCTGAAGCGCGTTGGGCTCTCTGAGCTTCTACCCGCTCCCGTCGGCGTCGGTCTTGGGCTTCCTGTTGCAAAAGCTCTTCTCGAATCTCGTCGGGCAAGGCTTCTAGAAATTCTCGGCTAATGTCTGTTGGCTCTTCGCCAGACGCAGCGGCCTGAGACCGTTGAATTGCTAATTGTGACATCAATACCTCTTCTCGGATGTCTTCCGGCAAAGCGTCAAGATATGTAAGGTCGATACCCAGTCCAGTAATATCAAGCTCGCGGCCACGGATCGTGGTTCGTATCCGCTCTGTCGGCTCTGAGGGACCTGCTGTGGAATTGGAAGGCCCTGCCGCGGCAATCGAAGGCGCCGCTGCTCCTGTTTCCTCCACTGAAGTGGACTCTTCCCTAACTTCGTTGCCGTCAGCAGAGGGGACAGAGCCTTCTTCTCTTTCTTCCTGCGTTTCAACACCGTCCATAGCACCATCATCTGCCATATTACTGGACTGTTGCCCATTGTTTTGTGTGTTTTCCTGAGCTGCTGCTGCTTCGACTCCTTCGTGAGCTGCGGCAGCCTCACGTTCTTCCAATTCTCGCTTCTCCTGTGCCTCTTTGTCGGCCTTCTCCCGGGCTTCCTCCTCTGCTTTTCTCAGCTTTTCGGCTTGTTCCCTCACTCGTTTCAACTCATCGTCTTCGCGCTTCTTCTTGTCCATGGCAGGTGGCACTAGAACGCGAAGTATAGAATTGACGATCCGTAGGGCCTTCTCAAGATTTACAGGGCCATAGAGCAGTCGCGCTTCCTCTTGCCAGCGTTGACATGTAGTTGCGGGCAGGAATGTTGCTTGCTGCTGGTGTTCATCGCGATGGATACGAGTAGGCTCTGCTTGAGCATGTCTGGGAATACCAAGCGATATCTCAAGCTCACGCGGCAAAGATACACCTCCACCTGGACCACCGGCGATATGTAAGTGAACAGCGCCGTTGGGGCCGCCTACTGCAGAGAACCCCAGACCATTTCTTCCTTCGACAGACGAAAGTAGGTTGTTAAGAAAAGTTAGAGGGCTCTCGCCAGGGTTGAGGCCACGGCGATCCATCCCATGGACCCAGTAGTCCTCAAGCTGAGAAGGCGTGCGAACACTTCTAGCAGATCGGGAAGGAGGAGACAATGTGTCATTTCGCTGCAGGAGAGGGTTGAGCCCGTCATCCGCAGGACGTGGAGCACCCGTAGGTCGGTGAGAACGGTATAAGGGCGCGTGACGGTCTACAAGACCCCCAGTGAAACCACCAGACCAGGTGTCTAGTGTGCGACGAGGATGGTGGTGGTGATGGTGATGATGGTGTCCTCGTGGGGGGGTAAATCCGTCCTCCTCGGGATCCCATCCAAAAGGTGGCTCCACGCCGGAGTCATCGTCCTCGTAGTCTTCGTCAAACAGGACCTCCTCTTCATCTTCTTCTTCAACGATGTCATGATCTTCATCTTCCTCATCTGATTCTTGTTAGCATAGACACGAGCGACATGAGGTATATCGTGTAACATACCATCGTCCTCACCGCGATGAACCACATCGTCCATGTATCTCCCTGATTCAATGTCCATTTGAAGACGATCTAGGCCCTCTGCGTGTCCATCGTCAAGTCCTTCGAGACGCTGAAGAGCAGCTTCTGCGCCTCCAAATTCACGCACAATATCCCGAACGGCACTCTCTGCATCTTGGTCTTGGCTGAAGTCGTTGTCATCGAGCGCGTCTTCCTCGTTGTAACGATCGATGTCTCCACCGTCCTCGTCTTGCCATCCATCCTCGTCACCCTCTGCAAGGCTAGCATTTTCGCTATCACCAGTGATCTCGTCGACGACTTCGATTTCATTATCGTCATCCATATCTTCGGAATCGTCTTGATCATCGTCGTCGTCGTCGCTCTGATTGTCCTCGTCACCGTCAATGACAACTTCGACGTCCATGCCTCCATCTCCAGGAAGACCTTCCATGTGGCCTGCTTCTCCGAGGTCTTCATCCTCATCACTGATGACTTCGTCTCCATCTCGATCCATGCCGTCCTCGTATTCCATGCCTTCATCATACTCATCGTCTTCGTACATTTCTTCGTCTTCATCTGATGAATCAGAGCTTGACTCTTCGTCTCTTCCAGGCTCGAACATGCCAAGAGTTGAATTTCGGAAAAGATCTGGGGTCTCTTCACGCTCATCTTCGTTGTTTGAGACAGATGTAGCAGTCGATATCTCATCATCGTCTGTGGTTTGTCCGGGTGTAGTTGAGATGTCGGAATTCTGGCTGAGGAAAATCGCCGTAGACGTGAGTTGCTTGAGGGGTCTCAGAATGTACTTTATTGCGCGCTTCGACCCTGGAAAGTTGAGATCGATGTCTGCGACTGATCCCGTCAAAGCACCGATGAAGTTTTTCTCAAACATGAGCTTGGCAATGGACTTTTGGAATCCGCCTTCTGTGCCAGGGGATGAAGTATTGCCAGATGGAGTAATTCTCCCCTGCAGCAAACGCATAAATAGGTCTGCAAGATCAAGCAAACGGGCATATTTGACGTCAGGGTGCTCCTCTGAGGCATGGGCATCCTTGAAGGCCTTCAGAGCATGCTCCAACACAAATTTGCGTACAAAAAGCAAGTCCGTCTCGTCATCTTCTTCTATAGAGCCTTGCTTCTTGTAATAGCCATTCTCGTTAGTTCGAATACAGAGCGAGACAATGGCAGACATTGCCCAATTTGATACGCTGTTCTTTTTGCGATAGGAAATTGTGTCCTCATAGGCAACGGTACCTACAGGAATCACATCATTGAGAAGATAGCTGAGAACCCCAGATCGAGGCTTTGAGGGCGTGATTGCCTTTGGGTCAGCTTTTCGTGAAAAATTGATGAATTCGATCTTTGTGCGGTTGTACGAATGTAATAATTCGGTCAAGCACTGAAGGATAAAATTTCGATACACGTGAATCGGATGCTCGTGAGGCTTGAACTCGGGTTTGTCGGCCTTTTTGGTCTCTTGGAGGCCAGGAGTGCTTGGATCTGGTAGAGTACTCGAATGTGCCGCAGTAGATGCATTCGCGACGTCCACACTTGCAGGTGACTCAGTCAAACTTTCTGTGGTAGGGTCTTTGGCAGCCGATGTGACATCTTTATCCTCGACGTCCTTGTAGGTAAGTAATTCCTGAAGAAGGTAGTGAATGACACCGCTGGGGTGCTCGACCACAGGCGCTTTGACTTCTACCGCCTTAGGCTTCTCGAGAACGATGTTGCTGTCTTCGCCAGTCGGTGGCTTAGCTTCTTCCATAGTCGAATCTTGCCCATGTTGGCCTTCTGTGGCTGTAGCTGTATTTGCTTTGCTGGCGCCGACCTTGATTTCATCAGCATTGGGCTTCTCCTCAACCAATTCAGGCTTCAGCTGCAAGATTTGGGGTCGTGCGCTACCGCCGCTACCATCATATCTCTGGATTTCTAGCTTTTCGTTCGTGATTTCGACGAAGATCTGTGGAGCTCTGAGAACTAGGTCATACATTTGCTTGACATAACCCGTGGTATCCGTAGCTGGCGCACGGCCTGGTCTGGCCTCAAATCTCGCCATGATTTCACTCCGCATGATATGTCGGATGGTGTCATCGTCCTCGACAATATGCCGGAGCAGTAGCATGAATGTGCTCGGTAATTTGTCATTCGTGATACCGGACAATTGCTTAATCATCACAAATAACCGTTGGATGTTTCTCTTTTCGCTAAGTCTGGAAGCGATTTCTCGGTCCCGCGTGAGAATTACCAAAGTGCGTACCACGGAAAGAGCAAGAGACTCATCTCTCCCAATTTTCAGCAAAATGTCTGAGATTGCTTCGAACAGCTGGATCTTCTGTTCCGAGGGAAGAAGAGATGGTTCCATCTCGATAAGAGGGCCAGGCAGCTTTCCATCAGTCGGTATATCCCATTGAATTTGAGATGGCTGTACATCCTCTGCCAGCAACTTCTCAATGACCAGTAAGATTTGCCCAATCCAAGGAGAAGCCTCATCAGCCGGTTGATCTGGATGTATCTTGATGAACCCCAGGAATTGCGCAAAAAAATCTGTCAGCTGGTCCAGTGTTGCTTCGTAGAATTCACGATCTTGGAGAACCAATGCAAGGAGGTTTGCGTAAGAAGCAATCTTCTTGCCCGTAGGTCGGAAATCATCTTCTTGTAATGAGATCAATGATTGGACCAAGGTCTCGCCAACCTCACAGCGCATGGCTTTCGCATCTTGGGCTTTCAACGCCGCAGCATTTATGAGCTCTGCAAGCTCAAACGAAACATCGGGATGAACATTAAGCACATCAAGCGCCCTATCGATGAGGTTTGATCTGATGGCTTTACGCTCTGCGTCTAGATCCTCAATCGTAACCGGCGCTTTTTGGGGCAAGGTGTTTGCTGGAGGGTCGGGAGCATTTGATACTTGGCGTGAGGGGATGGTCTGCTCTTGCGCGCCGTGTCTGCCCATACCCCGGATGATGTCCTGGAGATTGTCGATGCTCATGGCCATTGGATCTACCGTACCATCACTTGGGTCAGTTGGGAGGCTCAAGGCCGGCGGAGGTGGCAGGTCCATATAAGTTGCAGGTTCTTCGTGAGGGCCTTGGCTACCACTTGCTTCCTCGACCTCAACATTGGTGTCATCCTGGGCATCAAGCTCTGATGCTACAAGATCCGACAGGTCGGCTTGGTTTTCCACGTTGCTAGACTGGGCAAGGATGGCATTGACCATGTCTCCATCAATGTCGCCTAGAGAGTTCTGCGCCCTGGCGCTGTCATTTAGCGGAACCGGGGCGTCAGTTTCGGGTAATGTAGCTCCAGAATCTGAGCGTCGAGGAGTTTGAGTGATGGATCGCAGGGTTTTTTCGCGGTCGTGTTCTGGAATTGGATTCCTCAAGAATCCAGGGAAGGTCTTCATGGCTTGACAATACTCCATAGCTGCATGGGGGATATTGAAGCATCGGTATAGAGCCTCTTGCGCCAATTCGGCGTCGTAGCCTTGGCCGACCAAGGTAGTCACCTTTTCTTTCGGAAGGCTGTAGGTTTTGATAGCAGCTCTCCGAGCAGCAGGCTGCTCATCACCAGTTCGGTGAGCTCCCTGCTCATCAGCACCCTCGAGAACGGCCCGAAGGATATCGATCAGACACTTTACGAGCCGATTTTCTGCATTGTCGACGAACCCAGAGTTCCAGATTGTCCGAACCACAGGCAAGACGGCCATGCGCAGCTCGACGAGAAATTGTGGCGCAAAGAAAGAATTTGGTTGCCCTCGATCCCGTTCGTTCGATCCGATAACATGCGATTGGGTCGATTCAATGATCGATTTGGAGTGGGTAATTTGAGTGAAAAAGGCCAGTATTATCTTAATGCCTCCATATGCACACATGTGTCGGGCCCGGGCATCGCTGTTTTCTGGTGTCTCTGACGGGTCGATGGGAGAACTGACTTCCTCGATAAAGACCTCAAGAACTTCTTTGATAGCATCCAATCCTCCTTCATCCTTGAAAGTTTGCAGCAGAAGCGTTAGAACCTGTGATGAAGGGCGATCCATATGGCTCCCTGCGTTTTGCGTCAGATGTAACATATCATTGTGAGGGTATTTCATACCTTCGATCATGAGAGATGACATGGATGTCACAGCGACAATCCAATATGCGTAGCGATCCTTTGTACATGTCGTCTCCTTAGGTGGGTCATAATTCAGTTGGTCAAGATTCGCATGAGACATTGCTTCCGCGACTAGATATGCAATGTGTCGATTATACGCTTCCGGCCGTCGCTTTGGTACCAAAGACTTGCCAAGATTTTGGCAGAATGAAACGATCAAGGAAGGAATTTGAGTCAACAAGTGGCGTAGCAATTTGGTATTTTCAAAACGAGCAGTCGTTTCGTCTTGTGCAATCAACGTCTCTCTTGAGGAGCCAGCAGTATTCTCCTTCGTTACTGCAGTATCCCTGAGATTAACGTTGTCAGCTGCTGTGGTGGTCGTGGTCGTAATGTCTCCGTCACTACTAATCAACCCAAAAATTTCGTCGGCTTCGTCGCTGCCCATCCCCATACCTTTCATCTTTGTAGGTTCTTTCCATGACTCAGGGAGGTTCTTTTGTAACAAAATCTCCTCCCACACGCAGACGCGATGCAACAGTCCAAGACTCTTGATGAGATTTCGATACATATCCGCAAGGTTTACCTGGCTGAACGGCGTATGACCGGAGCGTGAGCTGAAAATTGGGGCGGCGAACACTTCAACGAGGATGTTGCAAAGACTTTGAATATGGACCAAAGATCTCACCATAGAGGTGCCCACCGTAGCATTTGAGACGGCAGTTGAGTCAACAGCAGACGTGAATTCCGAGAAAAACCCGTCTCCATCGCTGTACTTGTAGAATGGTTCGAGGCTGTCTGAAACCTTCTGGGCACGCTGAAGCAGAGACGGCAGCACAAGGTGGGGCTTCTGCTCCGCCATTATGTGAGCCACTCTTGCAAGCTGCACGCTCGCCTGGTGGACATTGAAATCGTATTGCAAGCTTGGCAAGGTAGCAAAGTCGAGGACATATTCGGCACCGCTTGCTTCAACGAAGAAGGAGCACAACGCGGTATTTTCTAGGAATCCAGCGAGAAAGTTCATAGTCACTTCGATCCGTGTAGCAGTGCTGGCAACGACCTTTTTATCGAGCTGATTGAACGCCTTGACAGTAGAGCTAGAGCTTGCTGTTGGTGCTTCGGTACCTTTTCCTCCGTCAGGTGATGCTTCGCCCATGACAACGTCATTATCTATATCCGGGTTGGGAAGCTTCGACACCGCCGCATCTTTCTCGCCAGCAGGTACATGATCATTATTCGCCCCGTGAACCCAAAGCTTGGCTGCGCAGCCTTCGGCATTGGCTGGAAATTTGCAAAGCTGTCGAACACGCTCGATCATTGTCAAGATTGCAATCATGACTGGCATCTTCAAGCTTGGATGATGTCGTACCAGCTCGTCAAAGGAGCTACCTAGAAGTCTGGGCAGGTCTTCCCGGTCAGGCGTATTTGGTGCCAAGGACTTGATATGCTCTTCACTTTCGAATATCTTGAAAAAGCTATCAAGAGCTCCTGACTCGAGAAAAAGCTGCATCCCGGCATGATTGAGACAAATAGCGCCAAAAGCTTGGGGAACACCAAGAATAGCATCGCTATGAGGAAGGATGCCATGAGCGGGCGTAGCCCTGGCTTGTCGAGCTGATCGGCTCTTCTCGTCGTTCATGAATTCTGCAACTCTGCTAGGATTTGAGTTCGTGATCCCGGGCCCAGAAAGGTCGCTCTCGTTGATAAATTGCAGGTAGAGCTTCGTGGGGTCTTCGTGACCCGACTCTAGGGTGACAGCCTCAAGCAATCCCTTGCTAAGTCCTGCCTCCGAAATAACAGCATAGCTCGTGGGCTCATTGTGAATGAAAGTGCTCATTATGTTGATGGCACCACTCCAAACCGCGGAACCGAAAATTTTAGCATTTACTATAACCATACGTAGGCCACTTAGCAGCTGGGGAGAGTCGATGAGATTGCGTAGTAACCTATCAAGATTGCCACTCCCATGAGTCATCATGTGCGCAACCATCTTGAATAGGACTCGCAGGGACTGCTGTTGAAAGTATGGTATCTGATAGTCGATGTATCGAGTTTTGTAATCCTCGGATATACCCTCTCCTTTAGCGGCACGCTCTAGAGAGGTCCGAACGTCGTAGTTCAGTAGATCCGATATTGCCTCAAGACCCTTGGAATTGGCAAGGGACTGCATAGCGTCTCGAACGTTGTAGAGGAAGGTGCTTAGAAACGTCAAAACTTTCGGGTGAGCGCGTTCTGCTTTCGCTGTCCGTAAACTTAAGACTTCGATCAATATATCGAGCAGCCCGGCGGCAACGAGTGTTTCACCAGTTCTAAGTGTGGATGATGGCAACGCCTCCAGAAGAGAAAATAGAGCCTCCTGGCGTGCCTCGATCGCGAATTCCAAGTCGTCGACGTCAGAATCCTCGTTTGCCATTTCGGCTACTGCCTTGTGAAGAATATAGAACAGTACACCGTGATTGACATTGACGTTCAGAGCTGCACAGACGTCAGATGCCTTTGCTTTCTGCTTGGCGAATGCCTCCAGAGCCCCTAGCGCTAAAGCCTGCAGCTGAGGTGATATGCCTGCTGCTCCATTGCCGGGGGGGTGAACCAAGTCGGCCAGCTGATGAACAAGCTGCAATCGCCGTGGCTCCTCAGAGTCTTGTTGCAACACTTTCTGCTGAAAGATTGTTTCTGGGTAGATGTAGGCTAGGTTAGTGATAGCCAGTAGACGTATGCCAACAAGCTCTTGGCGACTGGAGAGGGAAGTCGAGATAGCATGAGCATTTCTCACTTTTGTCAAGAGCTCATATTGAGAATCTTGGGGCAGATTAACCAGCGACTCTTTCAAGACATCTTCGACCACGGAAGATGCCAGCCTTTCGTATGGTATCTCGACCCGCTTCATCCCTCCAACGGTAGAATCCTCCAATTTTGTACTAGAGCCGTTCGAAGCAACCGAAGGCAACTCGGGCGACCCTTCAGAGCTTGACAGGCGGCTCGGTCGTGAAAGCCCCGGCGGTCGTCTAGCAGGAGTAGGGGTGCGAGGAGGCTTTTGTTCGTCTTTGGCATCGATATACGACTGATAGTACGTAAAAAGAACCGAGCCCCATTCTTTCCAGTCAGGCTCGTGGGCAACTTTCCGCGCCGCAGCGGAAGCACGCTTGGCCGATCCATTCGTAGAAGTCTGCAAGTTCTGAGTCAAAGCTAAAAGATCGTTGGGGTTGACGCTGGCATAAGAGTCTGATTGCGGAACCCGAGCCTTTTCTTTTCCTTTAGATGTAGGCGTTGAAATCGTGGCGGAGGGAGGGCTTGCTAGTGGAGATTTCGTGAAAGGATTCGCAAGCTTTTGAACCTTCTCTAGATCGATGCTGTAGTGGCTTGCTAGCAACCCAGCGTTCATATGTTGACTAGCATTGGCTCCTCGTTGTCGGGACGCATGATATCGCTGAGCGAGACGCACAGTTAGCCGTAAGGTCGTAGTCAGCAGAGACAGGCTCGTCGTGTTCAGGATATCACCGAGGCGTTCACTGCTGCTGTACAAACTCCGGTTGCCGCAATTCTCAAGCAACAGACGTGAGAAATCTAGTATATCTTCTATCAATTGCCGATCACCATCCGAGCCGTAGCGTAGGGTGTCCAGTTCTGATTCGCTTGTCGTCACAATGCTTCCCTCTTTGCTCTCCTCAGCAACACCCCTGAGCAGCAGCCTCCGCCCGAACGACTGTGTTTGAGGGCCATCGTGGAGACCGTACTCGGAGCTGAACAAATCGAGAATGTTATCGAAACGATTGAAGAGAGGGATCCAGTGGTAAAGGTCGCCTTTGGGAAACATCCATCGCCGAGGAAATGATTTGAGGTGGGCAGGTAAACGTGATATTGGGAGGGTGCTTGCTGTGGCTACAAAATTTGCTATTGCTCGAGACTGTACAATGAAATGTCAGCATTCGGTGATACTGACTATAACAGAATACCACGAGTGACAGTATGCTCACCACCGTTGCCTCATGCTTCGCCCCAGCTGCCTTCTTGATTCGCCCCATCCTAGCGGCTGGAAGAGTGTAAAACAGTCATGTGAATGTCCAAAGGTCGCGCCAAGCCCAAATTTTATAGCTTCGGCCTCGAGTTATAGGGATCTTGTAAAGGCGAGTGAACGTCCAAATATGAGGTAAGATGATGGCGGGTTTTGGCCGGATGAGTTGTACCGAACGAAGGACTCCTTGCGTGGAATTTAGATTGTTGCAAGAGATCAAAGTCAGTAAGTATGGCACAACGACACTGCAAGCCGTGTCAGAGGATTGAAAGCAAAGCGTGTTAAAAAGCTAGGCAGGTGGGCTCGGGAGGGTTAGCAGCCTTTGGTGCTGGGTGGAGTTTAATAAAGTACAGGGATTAGCTCAGCGGTGCAGGTCGCCGGCTTTGATCTGTAGCTTGTAGCGTATACACGATGCGATTCCACGATGATGAGGGGTGTGTGGGAGATACGAGAAGAGTGTTGAAATGCGCGTGTATGGGGAGCTTTTGATTTTGGTGATCTGAGGTCAAACGGCCCGGCGAATCGGGAAAACCTCGGGCCGTATCCTCGATGAAAGCCACCAATGAGGCGCTGTCGGTTCTTCGAGTCCTCTATAACACCAAGTTTTCAATTGCTGTGGAGGCTATGTGAGATGTATGAGGCATGCCACGGTTCTGACTTGCATGGCTGCAATAATCTACCTAGAACACTACAGAGAACAGAAGCTCCGCTCCAAAGTCTTCGCACCATATCAATATACAGGATAACCCTAACCAGGATCAACAGTCACCATAACACCATGCTCGACGAGCATTATCGCAAGCTTTCACTCATTTTCCTGACTCCGGTAGATCACCATCCCACCTTATCTTCATTGTAGTCGGAAAAGGGAAGTAGCTTGACTGATCAGCAGTCATATACATCGTAATTCCACCCGGTCCCGCAATCTTCTTGATCTGCCCTTGGCCGCCCGGCGCCCTTCTCAGGTTGTGCAGCTTGCCCACTGTCTTCAGCATTGTCGTTAAGGCTAGTTTGGTTATATCAAAGCCAAGACACATATGGCGGCCCCAGCCGAAATGGATGTATGAGTCTAGAGGCCGGTCCAGCTTCACTTTTTCGGGATCTGGAAAGACGGCGGGATCTTGAGATGCTGCAACTAGATCACAGAGTAGTGTCTCGCCTATCTTAACGTCGATCTTTGTTGCGTCATTTTGGATGGTGGTATTGGTGACAGACCTACGGTACAGCCCGACCGTCGCCCGAATCCTTGTGCCCTCCATAAAGTATCGAAGTAGCAAGTCATCAGCCTCCCGTGTGTTGAGCTTCGCCAGCCGTTGAATTTCCTTGAGATGTGGCGTCGCTTCGTCCGAAAGATAGAAGTCGAGACATTGTGCGAAGAGCTGACCTTGGTTTGCAACCATGCCGCCAGCCGTAGGGAGGATCTGGGACCAAACAATGTCTTTGCCACCCAACCCACTTCTCATCAATTCATGGATCATGTGCGCACCATAAATGCTGAGGTTACTCTGCCGCTTGTGGAGGAAGCTGATAACATGTTCAAAGGGAGCATGACCTACGGCTTCAACTTCTGGAACAACAAGGGTCTCCATTATGTCTCCTAGCTGTTGACACAACATGCGTGACACATTCCGGAGCTGAAAGCTCTTTGCAGGATCGGCGTCATAGAAGATACAAGTGAACACTATATCCTGGTAAGAGGATGAATACACGGGGGAGAATTATTGACATACCTAGCGCCATTAGAGCGTAAAGCTGACTCTCGTTGTATACGCCTAAAGGGTTCTGCTTAGTCTTAAGAGGAAGAGAAAAGACCTGAATTCTATGTCAGAAAAGGAATGGCCGTTGTTGTTCCGTCACTTAATGGGAGCGTACCTCCGCTGCGAAGTGGGCCTGGGCCAGATTGCCAACATCCCGGACAATGTCCACCTGATTGGTGCCAGACATCGTATACGAATGCTCGCGCAGAAGCTGCAGGGTGATATTCTCGTAGAAAGCTATGACTTCTATCTCCCAACCCGACTTATATAGTGCAGGACACATCATCTTACGAGAAACGTCGTTCCGAACCGAGTCTCCCGATAGCATGAAGTCTGCGCCGTACTCTTTTCCTGAATTATGCATCAAACGGTCGATCGCTGCACCCCACGTAACTTTGAAATGTTGCTCATCAGAGATTATTGATTTGCAGGCAGCGTAGGAGGTGACGAATGTCGGTGGCGGAACGTATGCGGGCATAGCCCAGCTATATTTGTCGAGTTCGTCAAGATTTTCAAGGATGACACGATTCTCTTGTGGAATCACCAGCGGAAAATGAGCAAAGACGGAGTTCGGCTGGAAGTGATTTGGAAATGCCCTGAAGAAGAGCTTGTAAAACACATGGCCTTCGTCCACGGTAACATCAGAGCTCACTTCGTTAAAGCCCCAGTTGGTCAAGTTGTTTGGTGTGTAATCAACCATGTAGAAGCGGTCTCCACGTACGAGCGCCACAGCATCTGATAGTATAGCACGAGATATAGTGAAATCCACACAGAGACCACTACCCGATGCGATCACAGGCTTAGCTTCTTCGACGACTAGTCCAGGATACAGCTCAACACAATCAGGATGATCGTACAGATGCTTCAATGCATCTGCCACTTTGGGATCGCTGTTAATACTCTCAAACGTTTCGTATTTGTCAACGCCAAAGAAGCTGCGAAATTCGTTGAGTGTGGCAAGGTTCCACGATCGAGCTTGTTTGATACCGAGAACTTCAACAGCTCGCAGTATTTGAGGAACATTCCTTGCTCCAAACGCTCCGGCTTTATCTTCGATGCTTGTCGTCAATATATCCACTAGCTCATCATCATTCAGAGTGCCATCTCTCGAACGTTGGAGGTTGGCGAAAGGTCTCATTTGAGGGTCTTCCGGAAGCTCTTTCTCCCAGACGTCTAAGCGTTGGAGCAATTCCTGAAAGCTTATCTGGTTGATGTCTCGATCCGGGAAGAGTCGCTTGAATTCATCTTGGGTCCACTTGTCATCTCGTTCGGATAATGCTGAATGCCATCGATAGACGAGATTGAACTCTGCCGAGATCTGATTCCCTGGCGTTCCATTGGCGGTAGGACCCGTAAGCTTGACACTACGAGGATCCAGGTCCCATTCCGATTTCGTGCTATGTAAGTTCAAGATCGTCCTCACGTAGTCCTTGAGGATACAATTGATGTAGAGGCCGCATGTAATGAGACGGCCGGTTTGGAAGAGATCATTATCATACTTGGCCCAAGCTGCTTTCGTTGCGTTGTCTTTTGGCTTTGTGAACCTACCGCGCTCGTTGATGGCGGCGAGTTGCGTGACAACGTAGTTGTGGAAGCGATTGAACATGATCAACATAACTCCTGAAGCTTGTTAGCAACGTACAAGCTGACTAAAACCAGGAGACGGAGTCCCTCACCAACTCCTGGTGGAAAGCCAAGGACGCGCATATTGCTGAAACAATCGGCCTTAAGTCTTCCGCCTTGAAACGTCCGCACATAATTCTGTTCATCCTGGTTATTCCCATAGAGTGGCGACAATTCTAGGTATGAAGATGTCTGGTTGTTGCTGCTGTCATGATGGTCGGTGACAAAGAGGTCTATCTGTTTTCAGACAATTTTTCTGCTTCTGGGTTTTGAATGATACGTACCATGAATGATGATCGTGGCAAAATAGAATAGCATGCTAGAGATCTTAGCTGGGTGAGGTTTGAACTTGTCGCGTGACATGAGATTGTCAAAGAGGTCTCCAGCATCCGGAAGGTCTATAGGTTGTAGAGTCTGAGGACGCACACTCCGAGCGTAGGGTGTGTTAGCAGCTCCGACCAATGGTGCCATGACGTTCTACGCCATGTCAGCGTGAGTTTTGGCTTGGATAAGACGATAATGGACAAGAATCATTGCTCGAATTTGAAACGAAGCTTCATATTGGCAAGTCGTATACAGTCCAACACTTACATTGAAAGAGCCATCAGCAGCCCGATACTTATGAGCATCTCCCAGATTTGAGGTTGGGGGGTGCTGCAGATCATCATATAGCTGTTGAACGAATTTGTCACTCAAGGAAGACCCAAGTTTCGACGCCAATGGTAGCTCGCTCGCCAGCTTGATGAGTCTTTCCATAAGAAAGGTCCTGTCATTGACAGGGCCACCGGTGATGGCCTGTTTGGCCATCTCACCTAGTGTAATGAAGTCCTCAGGGTGCATGTGGACAATGTCGTGCAAGAAACCAGTGGGCTTTGAGATGTTGATGAGGGATCCATCACCGGTCTGGGTTGGTAATGGTGCAATAGTCGCCTTTATCAGACCGCTCACTGATCTGAATGCCGCAGCAACCTTTTCACGTTGACTGACATGCTGCTCGGGAGGTGTGCGAGGAGGATCATACTCGATAGGCATCGTGAAGTTTACAAAGGCGGATTCTGGCAGAGGGTTCCGTATTCTGCGACTAGTCAGTCTCCATTGAAAGTGTGCTTGAAGGCTTTTGGTCGAGTCTGCAGCAGTGGGGAAAGCTTAGAGTCGCAAGACGCTACACTTGCCTACAACGTCTCAACTGGGAGAACCGAAGCTTCTGTAGGTGTGAAATAGTAGAAATCTCGTCTGCTCGCCGCTCCAGGGTGATCCTATGGCAGGGGTATGCAGTTCAGAAATCGGCTAGGAATGAATAATGATACACGGTAAGTTGAGGGATCAAGGCACGCTGAATGTAAGAGAGCGTTGGAAATGGGTTACTGGTCATGAGTTCTGAATTATAATGAAGGTCTTGTAATTTAGGAGACTTGAGTCACGGAAGGAGCAGTTGAGAGTTCGGCAAGGCCGACGTCACACAAACATCACATCTGGCTCCGCACCCTCCGTGCCAATATAGAATCGAGTTGCACAGCAGTGATCTAGAAGCCTCCACTGCCTTCCGGCACAGGCATAGTCGATTGAGCGAATTCCTTGGCTCCCGAGGCACCTATCGAGGCTTCGGTCAGCCTCGCATGCAGGATGTACTCAGTATCTCTCGGCATTACGAAGTGGGAATGTACTATGGATAGGTTCGGCGTCAAGAGACATTGCCGCACCCTGACACATTGGCCAGAATCTGCACCAAGGTATACACGATCTTCTGCACGTCTCAGGTGCGGTGTAAGCCGGAGCATCGAGCTAGATAGTCAGCTCAGCCTCGAGCTAAAACACCTGGTTTCGCATTGGCTGAGCCTTTTTATCCCGCCAATTGAAGGGTGCAGCGACATGCTGTGGTTGTCGTATTCGAGCTGACTGAGTGGCTTCATTGTTAAGGTTCTGACCAAAGCTGTCGTTGAAAAGCTCACATTGTATCAAATCGAAGGCTCGTAACAGGTGCGGCTAGAAACCGTCGGCTTGGCAAGTCTTGGCGCAACGCACTTTGATTCGCTGAAGACTTCGCCATCTTCAGTCCTCCATTCTCCTCACACGAGCTTCTTCGCCCCCTGTGCAATGCGACTGTTCCTGATCCGCCATGGCGAGACGGTCGACAATGTAGCTCAGGTCTAGTGAGTGCCCTATCCTTCTCTGCTGGATCTGCCCCTCTTTGGCTGACTGGTCCTCAGTGCTGGGTTCAAAGACTCCGCCCTGACAATCCACGGCAGCCTGCAAGCCGAACGATTGGGGAAGTTCTTCGCGAACAAGGGCCTCAATCTCACGTACATCTTTTCCTCCGATCTACAACGGGCGTTCAAGACCGCACATGCGATTCGTTCATGGAATGATGCATCGCAGCCAGGACAGGAGCTTGACGTGACAGCACTAAAGGTGTTGAGAGAGCAGGACTTTGGCTTCTACGAAGGGAAGCCTTTCTATGCTCGGCCCAAACGTTCAGACAAGTCTGGAAAGGATACTCACCGCGCCCAGCACCAGGATGACCCTGACTTCAGAGATGTGGAGTCCAAGGAATCAATGGCGCTTAGAATGAACCAATTCCTTCAGGATTACCTTGTTCCTCTGATACACGGCGCGTCTAAAGGGAAGGACGATGCCATTGCGATAGTCTCGCATGGCATCATTCTTTCTCATCTTTGGAGATGCTTTCTGAAGCTATTGCCAACGAAAAGTGTTACTCTTTCTCCGGGGCTATCGATCGGGGCTGGCAGTATTACGCCTCTGGAATACCTTGGTGGGTGGTCGAACACGGGATTCTTGGAGCTCGATATCCAGAAGCAAGACCCCGCGCAAGGTTCCGCGGCAAGCAGCCATAAGGCTGCATCTCACCCTTCAGAGCCGCAGAGTGCTGACCCCCCACCTCCACTGGACGGTCACAGTGTGTCGATCAAGACAGTGAATGGAAAAGAGCACTTGCAGGGACTTAAACGCACAAAGGGAGTGGGCAGCTCACAATTCGACGAAGGGCAAAAGTCGATTGAGTCGTTCTTCAAGAAGAGAAAAGTGACAAGTGGTCACGACTGAGTTGTAACAGCAGCATAAACAAACGGCCCACAAGTACTATACTCACGCAATAGCGTCAAGCAAGGATCTAGAAGCGTCTGGTAGGCACCCAGCCACCCGATCCGGTAAGCCCACCCCTCTCGACGCCCTTTTCAATCCTTTTTCATATGATGAAGCAAATTTCACACAGACCTGTTCTGAACAACCATGTGGTTAACAATATTGTTACCAACTGCTGTCTGAGATGAATACCTTACATGCTACTGTTCCGCCCGTTGACGCACATGGGAAATCGACTGATATATTTTGCGAGCAGCAAGAATTCCAAGATATCACTCAACTACAAGAGCTGCCTGTAAGACCGACTTAGCCCAGCCGATCCTCGTGCGTATCAGGTCAGCACATTGCGCCAATGGGAACAAATCGACGAACGATCCTTCGGCGCGGAGATTCCGCTTAGCTGAGTGCAAGTGGCCAGCTCACGAACGAGGACTGTTCAACCTCAGACCAGATGGGCTTCGTCTATCGGTGTGAGGATGCCAAGCAGACTCCAATGGCGTTCTTCAACCAACGAGCGCATAATCATGCGAGCTGCTTGGTATCAACGGACTCTTGTTATTAAAACAAATCATCCAAATTTATTTCCTGGTGTCGTTGCTACCAGTAGAGGGTCTCTTTCGCAAGATGGTGATCTCTAGTTGGGCGCGATGCTGGTGCTTCGTGTTTGATTGAACTCATGCTACTGTGGACCGAACCGCCACATCATCCTGGCTCCCAGCGGCACAGACTGTCTCCCCATCTCTTGC
>JAABUK010004228.1_pt1 | contig 23562 bp, 21 predicted proteins | sample 5559141 | NCBI WGS metagenome assembly JAABUK01 (sample SAMN10711869, study PRJNA513367) | rock metagenome | isolation source: Antarctica rocks | place: Antarctica: Victoria Land, Pudding Butte nord | collected 2016-01-03
CGCCGCTGCCCAGCGAAGCCACCCGCGAGCAGCAGATCGTCATCGCCGAGAAAGTGCGCGCCGACCACGGGTACACCCCATGGTCGGGCTGCGCGGACAACCTCGGCCTGCGGTAACGGGACGGCGCTGGCGCCGGCGCCGGCGAAAACTAGGGTGCACGCGCCCGGTGCCCGGTGCCCGGTGTTAACGGCATTACCCTGCCCGAGGACGACCCGCTAGTCAGGCAGTGGTGCGTCATCGTCGTCGGCCCGTTTCCCCCTTTGCGTCGTCTACGACCGGCCCACCATCATCGCCGCCGCCACCCTCCTGCACCGCATCCCCCGCCCGGACAGCGACCGACCCCAACCCCCGAACCACCCGCCCCCGTGGGGACATACGGGCAGTCATCACTGACCCATCGAGCGCTGCAGGGCTCGATGGACAACGCGCTAGGTCGGCGCCTGCCCGAACGGGGGTCGCGTGGGGGCTACAACTGCCTACCTCCTCGGTGGATCCCAGGCTCAGTACGGTGCCAGGCTCAGAATGAGACAGGCACCAGCCCTCAACGCGGCCATCGTGAGTGTGCAGGCAGGGCAGCGGTGCCCTGCCGGCGAACTGCGCGGGAGGACTCTGATGGCATTTGAGGACGCGGCGAACCTCGACGACGTCGAGGTCGGTGGGACACTGCTGGTCGAGTTGTCCGAACCAGTCTGTTTGGTTCGGTTGGCCGAGGACGACGTCCGGGCGATCCACAACACCTGCACGCATCAGCAACAGCCCTTGCACGAAGGCACCGTCCAGGACGACGACACCCTGGTGTGCGCGGCCCACGCAGCGCGGTTCGACCTACACACCGGCGAGTCGATCGGTATACCCGAGGTCGCGAACATCCCGGTGTACGCATGCAAGATCGAGAACGGGGCTGTCCTGGTCGACGTGGATCAGCAACTCAACGACGCCACACCCAGCTGAGCCCACCGCAGCGGGATCCCCTGCAGGGTTTCTCACGATGAGACCGGGCCTAAGGGAATTCCCCCCGGCAACGACGCGACCGCGCGCCACCGACGCATCGAGGCTCTCGGTGACAGGCACTCAACACGTAACATCGATAGTCAGGCCGAGCACCGACGAGGAGAACTGATGACGGTTATGCCGGGTGCGGGTGCGTACTGGTTCGAGGGCAACGACGTTGGCTGTCTTCTGGTGCACGGGTTCACCGGCACCCCGCAGAACGTCCGGCCGCTCGCGGACTACCTGGCACGCCGCGGGCTGGCCGTGTCGGCGCCGCGCATGCCCGGACACGGCACCACGGTCGCCGACCTCGACAGGACCGGGCCGAAGGACTGGCTGGGGGCCGCCGAGGAGGCGCTAAACGAGCTGCGGGAGCGCTGCTCGACAGTCTTCGTGGCCGGCATCTCCATGGGCGGGACCCTAACCCTGGAGCTGGCCCGCCGACACCCGGACCTCGCCGGTGTGGTGGTGATGGCGGCGCCGGTCCAGGCGATGGAGGCGCTCGAGCCCCTCGTCAACGACCCAGACCGTCCCGTCACGGTGCCGGCGCCGTGGGCGACCGTGGGCGTGCTCACCGAAGACGTCGGCGTTGGCGGTATCGCCTACCTGGAGATGCCGCTGGGTGCCCTCGAGCGCGGCATGGCGCTGATGAGCCAGGTCCGGCAGGGGCTGAGCGACGTCAGCGTCCCGACGCTGCTCGTCTACGGCGACGCGGACCAAGTGGTCGACAAGGCCAACGGCCCGTTCGTCCTTGAGAACATCGGGTCGACCGACAAGCGCCTGCTGGCTCTGCCCGACTCCTCGCACGAGGTGACGCTGGACGTGGACCGCGAGCGCGTGATGGTGGAGGTGTACGACTTCATCCGCGCTCACAGCAAGGCGTAGCCGGGCTCCTGTTCGCCGCTGTCATACATAGCCCTGGCAACGCGGAGCACGTCGGGTGTCCCCGCGCTGGGGCGCCCACTCTTCGGAGTTCTGCTGGGTTCCGCGACACACCGACGCCGGGCGCGCGGCCTCCCGACCAGCACCGTCGCCTCGGTCCCCGGACCACTCCTCCGGTGTCGCAGAAACGATGGCGGTCTCAAGGGGTCAACGCACCACCAGCAGCATTCACCGTATGCGCGACAGTCACGAATACGTGTTCCTAGACGTCGCTCGGCGCAGACCCCCGTGTCGTGGATCGGTGAGGACTTCGACTGGGCGGACGCCGCTGCGTAGGCCGAGTGAGCTGAGGGACGCGACCATGCCGTAGCAGCCAGGCGCTGCGCCCTGGATGGACGACCGCAGGATCCACGCAGCCAGCTTCACCGAACCGCGGGGTGGCAGGTCGGGCAACCGAGGTGCCAAACCTAGCGCGAACCATCCCAACCGTCCCTCGGGGCCGCCGTCCTCGTCTGTCAACGCGGCGATGACCCATCCGTCGTCGCCCGGGTCTGCATGCCAGGTCTCGAGCATGGAGTTCTGGAGGGGTGACTACCACGTCAGGCCCGAGTTGCCTCGACTCAGCTGATCGGTGTGCTCTGGTCAGCTCGCCGCCAGCCATTTGTCTGGCCCGAAGACCTCGTAGTGAATGTGGTCCATGGGTATTTCGTGTTGGATCAGCGAGCGGCGCACCGTTTCCATGAACGGCATCGGTCCGCAGAGGTAGACCTGTGCGTCAACGGGAACATCGATGGTGTCAAGGTTGATCCGCCCGAGGGTGGTGGTGTCGGAGGAGTCTCGTGTGCCCAGGTCTTCATACCATTGGTGCAGGGTTGCCGAGGGGAGCTGGTCGACCAGCTCCTGCAGCTCGCGTCGGTGAGCATGGCGGGCAGGGGAGCGGTCCGCGTGCAGCACCGAGATCGGACGGCGTGCATGGGTGGCGCCGAGGTGGTCCAGCATGCCGACCATCGGGGTGCACCCGATGCCAGCGGAGATCAACAGCAGGGGTGCGGTGGTGTCGTCGAGCATGAGGTCGCCGAACGGTCGTGAGACACGCAACAGGTCACCGTCGAAGACGTTCTCGTGCAGGAAGTTGGACACCTCACCAGCCGGCGCTGGGTTGCCGTCTGTGCCGACACTGTCTGGGATCGACTTGACGGTGATGCGCCACGCGTCGTGCATCGGCGCGGTTGACAGGCTGTACTGGCGGATCTGCTGTGCCCCGTCGGGCAAACTCACGGACACCGAGATGTATTGGCCTGGATGGAAGTCGCCCAGCGCGGAGCCGTCCTGAGAGCCCAGGATGAACGCGACGGTGTCAGGCGATTCCTGGACGCGGCGCCGCACCGTGACCTGCTGCCACACTTTGCCCGGCTCGACACCAGATGCGGCGTACAGATCGTTTTCGATGGCGAGCATGGAGTCGGCCATCAGCCAGTAGACCTCGTTCCAAGCGCTGGCCACGTCCTCGGTGACCGCGTCGCCCAGGATCTCCACGATGGCTTCAAACAGGTATTTGTGCACGATGGCGTACTGGTCGCCGGTGATCCCGAGCGAGGCGTGCTTGTTGGCAATCCTCGACAAGATGGCCTGCGGACTCGGCGCAGCGTCGGTCACCAACAGAGTGGCATAGCTGGCGATCGCCCCGGCCAGCGCGCGCTGCTGGTCCCCCTGCGCTTGGTTGCCCCGGTTGAACAGGTCTCGTTCGAGCTCGGAGTGTGCGGCAAACATGCGCTGGTAGAACACCGGCGTGATCTCGCCAATGGCGGCACCGATCACCGGCAGGGTGCTTCGGACGATCTCGGTCGACTTAACTGAAAGCATTGCACTCTCCAAAGGGGTGGAACGGTGGTGTTCTATCCGGGCGTGCGCGCGGTCAGGGAGACGAGGATTGTCCCGGTAGAGGCGGTGGTGAGATCAGCCAACGTGAGGGAGTCCAGTTCCGCGAAGAAAGCCTCCCTCGCTCGGGTCAACGCGGCTCGGAGGCGACATCCGTGCCGGAGCGGGCAGGGATGGTTTCCTGCGCACTCGATGACTTCCTGGGCACCACCGTCACGCTGCTGGGCGAGCCAGCCGATGGAGACCTCCCGACCGAACTCGGTGATGGTCACGCCGCCGCCACGCCCACGGCGGGTGTCAACAACACCCAATACGTGCGGTCGAGCAACGGCTGTCGCTGCGTGCGCGTACGGAACCTCGACGTCTTCAGCCACCCGGTGGGTGGGTCGGTCTCGATGCCGCCTCAGGGGGTTCGATCACGGCCAGACGCATCACGAAACGAAGCGCGAGATCGGGGAACCGGGTTAGCTGCACATCCCCACGGTAGTGAGTTGGTGTCGCGCTGCGTATTTGGTGAGAAGGCTCACCACGGATACAGACACGTGAACACCTCCTGACCAGCGAGCCGCCCCGCAGGGGTTGTCGGCACCCCGCCGGCACTACCAGTGGCGGTCCCACATCGACAGCCCACCAGGGTGACGTCCACTGCCGGAGTCCGGCGCCATCTCCGGCGTGCGAGCGATCTTCGGCTGACCTGGGCGCGGATGGCGCTGCACGTTCGATCGTCCACCCGGCCGGTATCCGGTGCGGCGATGAGTTCGGGCTCGGCGAGCCGTTTCACTGGTATGGAGACCGAGGGTGTTACCGCGTCCACGATGATCGAGGCCGCTTCGGAGGTGGTGTTCGCGGTACTGGCCGACCCGTCGGCCCACGCCGCCATCGACGGCCCCGGCGGGGTGCGCGAGGCCCTGCACGGCGATCGGATCACCGTCGTGGGCCAGGTGTGCCGGATGGCGATGGACCACGAGAACCACCCGGACAAGAACTACGAGATCGCTAGTCGGGTCGAGGTCTTCGACGAGCCGCGGGCCATCGCATGGCAACGAGGGACGGAGTCACCCGAGACCGGGGAACTCAGCTTCGGCGGCTGGATCTGGCGCTACGCCCTCGAGGCGAGCGGCCCGTCGCGGACGCCCGGCCGTTCTTCCCGTCTGGGTCAGAGCGGCCGGGCACCGGGGCACTCGACTGAGCCGTGCCCTCTCCGATGCCACCATGGCCGGAGGTGCCCCCGAAGCGGTGGGGCACTACGCGATCACGGTGGTCTGCGCCGCCTACCGGCGCGGCTTCCACGCTGCCGCCACCTCGCTGACCGAAGCCGCCATCGCCGGACGGATCCGACGACTACTCGCCCTCGCCGACAACCACGGAAATATGTCGTCTTGGAGTTTACCGTGTAGCAGAGACGTAGCCTCGAGAGTATCGGCACCATCTTCGGCACTAAGGCGGCGGTCATGCGACCTCCACGTACGCCATCTCTATCTCCCGACGCCGCTGCGTGCGGCGAAGCCACCACTACCCGAGTGGGTGGTGTGAGTGGATCCGGAGCCACGGGTGAACCGCCCCGCCCAGCCGGCGGGGCGGGTTCGCCCAGACGATCCGACGGCGGTGGCTCGGCGCCGTCCACGGCCGACGGCCGGCCTGATTCTGAAGAAGCGAGCCGCACAGTGCTGGTGTCCCCCGTTTTCTTGGGTCATCTGGCTGTTCGTGATCACGCCCGGCTCGCCGAGCGGCTCGCCGACGACATCGGCCGGTTGCGCCATGCCCGGATCACCCACAACGACATCGGTCAAGTGCGGGATCAGCTCGAGGCCTTCCTGACCGATGACCTCATTCCCTTCCTGCACGCCGAGGACGACGCGCTCATCGAGGCGGCGGGTCACGCCCATCGACCGGGCCGGTGGTCACGGGGGCAGCGAGTCAACCGGCGGCGGTCGCGCGATCATCGCCGGGTGATCGACGCCGTGCACGCGCTGCAACGCGCCGATACACCCCTGCTGGCCCTGGCCCGGGCCGAACGCGTCCGAGCGCTGTTCTTCGCTCACCTCATCGGGGAGGACCGCGACCTTCTGGCGGCGGCGCGCGCGGAGGCCGATGGACACTCGGGGCAGCGGGCAGGGACCGACGGGCTGGTCGCCGAATTGGGCGAGCTCCTCGCCCATGATCATGCGCGGATCACCGCCGCGGTCACCACGGCGCGCGAGGCCGCGGCCGCAGGGTCCGAGGACGAGGTGGGTGCCTGCGACCGGGCGACGGCCGCGCTGTCCCAGCACGCGGCGGTGATGGCGACCCGTGCCTATCCGATGGTTTGGCGTGTCCTTCCCAAACCCGAACGGGCAGTGATCGGCCCCCTGACCGAGGATCTGCGCTGCGCGGAGCGCGCCATGCGGCACCTGAACCGGCTGCTGGGGGGGCGGCGGGCGAGGACCCGGACAACCGGGGACGGTTGTGGAGCGACGTCGAGCAGGCGTGGCAGCGCCACGTGGTCGACGAGGAGCCGCTGATCGAGCGGGTAGCGCCGGTGCTGGACCCAAGCCGGGTGCTCTCTTTGATCACCCTGCTCCGCAGGCCGGTCGGGCACTCCCTCACGCGGCCACACCCGATGCTGCTGCATGGTGGCTGGCCGACCGGGTTGGCGATCCGTGCCCAGTACCGGATCGATGAGTGCCGCGATGTCCTGGACAACCGCGTGAGCTGGCGTACCGGAAGGTGATGCCCCGGGTCGCTGGGTTCTGCTCCCAGGCCGCCCCGCTGCCTCCCCGGTCCACGCCACGGCGATGTCCACCGCGTCGGGTAGCGCCCCGAGCGGGTAGCGATGTGCCGGACTGCATCGTCCCCCCGCCCTGCATCGGGGGCTAGCCGAGAACGCTGTCACCCGCGGCGTTGCGGGCCGGTGTGGACGGCGCGAGTGGCGTCGTGCTTGCCCTCCCCGTTGGGTGTGGCTGGTTCAGTCTGCGAAGACGGTCGCTTTGCCCGTCAAGGCGACGCGAGCGGGTCTCGGACCCTCGATCTCGAAGTCCACGGCCCCGCGTGCTGCCTGATGGAAGGCGGTGGGGAACCAGATGCGGTCCTCGTCGACCAGGATGACCAAACCGTCGTGGCCACCGACGGGGGCGAAGTGCGTGCCCTGCGGGGGAAAGGCTGGCAGCCCAAGTTGCTCGCCGAGAGTGGCCACAGCGTCGGCGACATCAGGAACGCCGATGCCGACCTCGCTGATGGACAACGGCCGGGGGGCATCAGCCTCGCTCGCCGAGCCTTCGTCAGCCTCGCGGGCGATGAACTCCAGGAGGATGTCCTCCGGGCCGAGGAAGTACACCGACGTCGAGTGCCACCCTTCCGGGCCCACGATCACGTCGGAACCGTCGACGACGATCGGTTCCACCCGGTGGCCCAGCCACGCACGGGCAAGCTCGAAGTTCGCCGGAACGATGCCGAACGCCAGGTGATGCACCCAGTGGAAGTGATGGCCGGGCTCGAGAATGAGCCGACTGGACTCGACCCTCACCGTGACTCGTCCGGGTTGTGCGTCGACCGGCAGCTGCAACACGTCCCGGTAGAAGTTGGCCGCCTGGTCGAGGCGGCCAACGGTGATCCTCACCTGACGGATCTGCACAACACGCACCTCCTGCTGATCTGCTCTCTGGACAGAGCCAACCACGCTCATTCGAGAACCGATGGGCCTCCGGAGCCGCGCGGGCGCACATCGGGCTGTCTCGCGCTGCGGCTGCCGCGCCGTCGACGCTGATTATCGAGAGCACGGCCGCTTCGCCACCACACCACGAGCAATGAGGGCGCCACCGGGCCTCACCGGCTCCGACACGCAGGAGGCCGCTTGACAGTGTGCGGCCGTGGAATTGACTTGAGGGACGGGCGGCGGTGAAGGACGCTACCGCGATTTCGGGTCGGCGCCGCTGGTTGCGTCGGGTTCGACGACGTTGGCCATGTGCTCCGAGAGTGCCGCGGTGGCGTGGCCGCCACCGGTGTGGGATTCCGCGCGCATTCGCTCCACCATTTCCGGGTAGTGCAGCTCGAACGCGGGCCGCTCGGAACGGATCCGGGGCAGGGAGGTGAAGTTGTGCCGCGGTGGGGGGCAGGAGGTGGCCCACTCCAGGGAGTTGCCGAACCCCCACGGATCATCGACGGTGACCACCTCACCGTAGCGGTAGCTGGTGAACACGTTCCACATAAACGGCAGCATCGAAGCGCCGAGGATGAACGCACCGATGGTGGAGATGGTGTTCAGCGTGGTGAACCCGTCGGAGGGCAGGTAGTCGGCGTACCGGCGGGGCATGCCCTCCGCACCGAGCCAGTGCTGCACCAGGAAGGTGGTGTGGAAGCCCACGAAGGTCAACCAGAAGTGGAACTTGCCCAGCCGTTCGTTCAACATGCGCCCGGTCATCTTCGGGAACCAGAAGTAAATTCCCGCGAAGGTGGAGAAGACGATGGTCCCGAACAGCACGTAGTGAAAGTGCGCCACCAGGAAGTAGGTGTCGGACACCTGGAAATCCAGGGGTGGGCTGGCCAGCAGGACCCCGGTGAGCCCACCGAACAGGAACGTGATGAGGAACCCGAGGGAGAACAGCATCGGAGTCTCAAACGTCAGCTGACCCTTCCACATCGTGCCGATCCAGTTGAAGAACTTCACCCCCGTCGGAACCGCGATGAAAAACGACATCAACGAGAAGAACGGCAACAGCACCGCGCCGGTGGCGAACATGTGGTGCGCCCACACAGCCATCGACAGAGCCCCGATGCTCAGCGTCGCGAACACCAGACCCTTGTACCCGAACAGCGGCTTGCGGCTGAACACCGGGAAGATCTCGCTGACAATGCCGAAGAACGGAATCGCCACGATGTACACCTCAGGGTGGCCGAAGAACCAGAACAGGTGCTGCCACAGGATCGCCCCCCCGTTCGCGGGGTCGAAGATGTGCGCGCCGAGTTGCCGGTCAGCCAGCAGCCCCAGCAGGGCAGCGGCCAGCAGGGGGAAGACCAACAGCATCATGACCATCGTCACCAGGATGTTCCAGGTGAAGATCGGCATCCGGAACATCGTCATCCCGGGGGCGCGCAAGCAAACGATGGTGGTGACCATGTTGACCGCCCCCAGGATGGTGCCCAGACCGGCGATGGTGAGCCCGGTGATCCACAGGTCACCCCCGGCCCCGGGGGAGTGCACCACGTCGGAGAGGGGGGTGTAGGCGAACCACCCGAAATCCGCCGCCCCGCCGGGGGTGATGAACCCCGACAGGGTGATGAGCCCCCCGAAGACGTACAGCCAGTAGGAGAACGCGTTCAACCGGGGGAACGCCACATCCGGGGCGCCGATCTGGAGCGGCAGGATGAAGTTCGCAAAGGCGAACACATTCGGGGTCGCGTATAGCAGCAACATGATGGTGCCGTGCATGGTGAACAACTGGTTGTACTGCTCGTTGGACAGGAACTGCAAACCCGGCCGGGCCAGTTCGGTGCGCATCAACAAGGCCATCAAACCGCCGGCCAGGAAGAACGCGAACGAGGTGACCAGATACATGATCCCGATCGTCTTGTGATCGGTGGTCTGGATCAGCTTGACGATGAAGGCGCCCTTGCGCGCCGGCGTGGCCGGGTACGGCCTGGTGGGGACCGGCGTCGGCGCGACCGCGGTCATACCGTCACCCACCCGAGCACGGCGCTGTGGGACACGATCCGCGAGGCGGCGAGCTGCATCTGCTCCTCCTCAAGGAGATCCGATCTTGACGGCACCCGTAGTTTAGATGATGGCAACCTTCTAAACTAGGCCGTGTGTGTTCTGTGCCGTGACCGGAGGAGAGGTGGGCCGCCATGCGGACGGGACGGACCGCCCCGCTGTCGACCCATGACGCGCTGGCCTCGGTCACCCGCAGGCAGCTGGTGACGCTGCTGGCCGACCGCACCCCCCGCGACGCGCAGGACCTGGCCGGCACGCTCGGACTGCACGTGAGCACCATCCGCTTCCACCTCAACGTGCTCGCCCGGGCGGGAATGGTCAGCAGCCGGGCGCAACCGCGGGCCACCGCGGGGCGCCCCCGCACCGTCTACACCGCGACCCGACGGGTCACCGACGGGGCGCAGTCGGGCTACGTGGCGTTGAGCGGGCTGCTCGCCGCCCACTTCGGGGACACCCCACAGGCACGGGCAGAACGCGCCGAACGGGCCGGTCGGCACTGGGCGGCCGAGCTGGCCGCCGACCGCGCGATCCCCAGCGAGGTGAAGGCCCCCGAAGTGGCGCAGCAGGTGAGCGCAGTGTTTGCCGAGATGGGATTCGAACCCGAGCTGACCGCCGAGGCGGCCGGGCCGCAGATCCGGATGCATGCCTGCCCGTTCCGGACCGTCGCCCGGGAGCACCCCGACGTGGTGTGCTCGGTGCACCTGGGAGTGCTCCGGGGCACGCTCACCCGGCTCGGGGTGGCACCCGAAGCGGCAGCGCTGGAGCCCTTCGTCGAACCCGAGCTGTGCATCGCTCACCTGCCGCTGCCGTGATGCGCGTCCTCGACGCTGGACTTGTAACCGTGTTCGTTCTCGCCACCGCGATCTGGGTGGGCGGCCTGGTCACCATCGCCGTGATCGCCCAGGTGGCCCACCGCACGCTCACCCCGGCCGGCCATGTGGCGTTCTTCCGGCGCCTCGACAGGATCCAAGGGATCGTCGGCTCAACCGCCCTGCTCATGGCGCTGCTCACCGGGAGTGTGTTGCTGCGTCATCATCCCGCGGACGAGGTGCTCACCGCTACTGCGGTGGTCGCCATAGCCCTGCTCGCGGCGAGCGGCACCGGAATAGTCCAAGCCCGCCGCATGACGGTGCTGCGGCACGCGATGATCGACCGGGCAGGCGACGCCCAACTGCTCACCCGGGTGCACCGGGGTGCGCGCAGCGCTCTGCCCTGCTCCCCGGGCAGGTGCTGCGGGTGCTCAGCGACCGGGTAGCGGAGGTGCACTGGCTGGGTGCGGTGCGCCGATGGTGGCCGGCTGCTGGTTCACGTGGCCCTGCCAGGGTTTCTCCGTTCCGCACGACCGGGCCGGAGCACCGTCGGACCGAGCCGCATACGCGACCAGGGACCGCTGGGTGCGGCTAATATAAATGAGTTCCATCCAGATAATGGGAGGCGTGGGCCGTGCAGGAGAAGGTCGCAGCGGAGCCGGCCCGCGATAGGAGACGCGATGCTGCGCCCCGGCCCCGGCCCGGTCGAGTGTTGCCAGGGTGTGTGCTGTGATCGCAACCGGAGCGGCGGATCTGGCCACCCGCGGTGACGTCGAATCGTTGCTCCGTCGTTTCTACGGGCGGGTGCTGGACGACGAACTCCTGGAGGGTCCGTTCGTGGAGATCAAGGAGCACGGGCTCCAGTCGCACCTGCCGGTGATGTGTGACTTCTGGGAGACCGTCTTGTTCCGGGCCGGCCTCTATAAGGGCAGCATCATGGACGTGCACCAGCGGGTGCACACCCGGCACGGGGTAAGGACCGAGCACTTCCTCCGCTGGCTCGCGCTCTGGGTCGCCACCATCGACCAGATGTATCAGGGGCCAATCGCCGAGCGCGCCAAAACCCAGGCCACGCGGATCGCCTGGGCCATGCACCGCCAGCTCATCGGGGTCGATGCCGCCGAGCTCGACGCGGTCATCGCGCGGCAGGTAGGAACCCGATCCAGCCGGAGATGACGCGTAAGGGGGGTGGGCGCCGAGCGACGGCAATCCCCGACTGAGGCGGCGTCAACGGGAACCGAGAGGCGCTCAGCGCCGATCACTACGCCCGCCTCCGGCGTTCGAACAGCACCCGCAGCCGCTGACCAGCCAACGGATGAAACGGGTGGGTTACCGTGAGGAAGGATTCGACCTCACGCGACTTGCGGAACCTCGCGGTTTGCGCGGTTCGTCGGTATCCCGTCGCGATCACCCAGATCCGAACACCAAGCAGCCGCGGACACACCTCGGGTATCGGGCCACGACGGCGCAGGCGCTTGCCTATGAGCGGGCGAGCAGGCCGAAACCGGCGAAGCTGGTCACCAACCTGGCGCCGCGGGCCGCGGTCGAGCAGGATCTGGAGAAGAAGTATTCGCCGGAGCAGATCACCGGCCGGTTGCTCGTGGAGATCTTCGACGACCCGGAGATGCGGGTGACCGAATGGCACGACAGGGTGCGCGTTCGCGGCGGGCGAACCGGCGGCTCCACCTATTCAGGACTTCTACCGCGATCGGCGATGCTCAGCTGTGCTTCCGTTCGAGGGCTCTCCGGGCTGCCAAACCGCCTCCAGCGAGGAGTTTCAGTCCATCTGGGCGGAGTTCTCCGGTCGGGGAGACGTGCCGGTAGAGGGTTTGGCGGGTGATGCCGAGTTCGGTGCAGAGGTCGCCGACCTTGGTTTCGGGTTGGCCCATGGAAGCGGTGGCCAGGCGGAGTTTGGCCGGGGTCATCTTGAAGGGGCGGCCGCCTTTGCGGCCGCGGGCGCGGGCGGAGGCCAGCCCGGCGATGGTGCGTTCGGAGATGAGTTCGCGTTCGAACTCGGCCAGGGCGGCGAAGATGCCGAAGACCAGCTTCCCCGCGGCGGTGGTGGTGTCGATGGCCGCACCTTGGCCGGTGAGCACTTTCAACCCGACGTCGCGGGTGGTGAGGTCGTGCACGGTGTTGACCAGGTGGTGCAGGTTCCGGCCGAGCCGGTCCAATTTCCACACGACCAGCCGGTCGTCCTTCCGCAGCGCCTTCAAGCAGGAGGTGAGCCCGGGGCGGTCGTCGGTGCGCCCGGAGGCATGATCCTCGTAGAGCTGGGCGGCGTCGACACCGGCGGCGAGTAGGGCGTCGCGTTGCAGGGTGGCGGTTTGCGAGCCGTCGGCTTTGGACACCCGCATGTAGCCGACGAGCATGACCGCCTCCCATCACGTATACGTTCGAATCAGTGACAACAAGAACCGTCCACATCCAGACATAGAAAGTTGTCACGTAACCGGTTGTTTATCCTACGTCACGCGAACGGCGCCAAGCGCGGTTGCGTGACACGGCCCCGGTGAGTAGAGCACACGACTCTCTTGCGCAAGATGCAGTTCCGTGCACCCGACTTCTGACAAGCAAGCGGTCAACAGTCCTCTGCACCCACCGGTACTTCCCACGAACCTGGTGCAGTCGACTTCTGAAAATGACAGGAGTGCTGCAGATGGCGAGTGCCGGCACGACCCATAGGTGGTCGTCGTGGGCGTGGGTGCACGCAAGGGCCATTACCCGGCGGTTGCCGACCGCTTCCGCCACCGCCACCGCGTCGTGCGGGGCGTCGGTCACCAGCACCTCGCGCTCGTCGCCGAGCAGCCACGTTGTTGTCCACGTCGAAGGTCTGACCACGTCCTCGACAAGTTCGTGAACGTCGCGGACACCGGGCTGATCTTCGACCGCGTGCTCGCCGGCAGCCCGACGTCGGGGCGTATCCGGTGACGCCGCGACCGCAGCGCCTGTGGCATGCTGCAGGCGGGAGGCGACATGGCGCGCATCAATGATGTCGGCGGCGTCGAGGGATTCGTGCTGCCCGAGCCCGAGCTGGACGAGCCCCCGTTCCATGCCGACTGGGAGGCGCACGTCTTCGCGATGAACCGGGCGCTGATCGGTGCCGGGGTCTACAACCTGGACGAGTTCCGGGACGCCATCGAGCGGATGCCGCCCGCGGAGTACCTCGCCTCGTCCTACTACGAGAAGTGGTTCGCGGCAGTTCAGTCCCTGCTCGTCGCCAAGGACGTCCTGACCCCAGCCGAGCTCAGCGCCGAGCCGCACCATGGGTGACCGCTTCCAACCGGGTGCGAGGGTGCGGACGCGGCGCACGGATCCGCCGCACCACACCCGCTTGCCGCGCTATGCCCGCGGCGCGATCGGGACGGTGCTCGAGCCGGAGGGCTGCCATCCGCTCGCCGACGACCGGGCTCGCGGGCTGACCGGGGAGCCGCAGCCGGTGTATGCGGTTCGCTTCGAGGCGCGAGAGCTGTTCGGGGCGGGCGACCACGGCGTCGTGCTCGACCTGTGGGAAGACTACCTGTCCCCGGCGGACGGCCAGGAGGAGCAGCAGCGATGAGCGGTGATCACGAGGGCGCGGGGGCGGTGCTGGCCGCGCGGGTGCGACACGTCGAGGCGTTGCTTGAACAGCGCGGGCTCGTCGACGCGGTCGAGCTCGACCGGGCGCTTGCGGCGTTCCTCAGCCGAGGCTCGCCCGCAGCGGGCGCCCGGGTGGTCGCCCGCGCCTGGGTCGACGGCGGCTTCCGCCGGCGCCTGCTGGTCGACGCCAACGCCGCCCTGCCCGAGGTGGGGGCGTCGATGGGCGGTGGGCTGCAGGAGCAGCGGCTTAAGGTGGTCGAGAACACGGCGACACAGCACAACGTCATCGTCTGCACGCTGTGCTCCTGCTACCCGATCGCCCTGCTGGGGCCGTCCCCCACCTGGTACAAGAGCGAGGGCTACCGGTCCAGGGTGGTGCGTGATCCCCGTGGCGTGCTGCACGAGTTTGGCTACGACGTCCCGGAGCACGTGGAGATCACCGTCTGGGACGCCAGCGCCGAGTCCCGCCACATGGTCCTGCCCCGTCGCCCGGACGGGACCGAGGGCGTGTCGGAGCAGGACCTCGCCGACCTGGTGACGCGCAACGGCCTGATCGGGGTGGCCGCCGTCTGAACTTCCGGAGCGGTAGGGGAACCTCGGCTCTGCAAGCGGTGGGTGGCGCGGCGCCCCGGTGGCCCCCCGTGCCCCGGCGCCCGGGCGTGCTGCTGGCGCCTGCTCAGGACGACGCCGTCACAGCTAACAAGATCGACGCCGTGCAGACGAGTACGGACACGCTGGGAGTCCGCACTCATCTGCACACACCCGCGAACTCCCTGTTCAGAGTGCACTCGAGCTCGGACATCGACAGCTGGAGTGTTGCTCTAACGTTATCGCGACATCACAACGCTCCCTGCCGGGGTGCGCCGATCACCGAGTGTCGAGACCCGACGCCAGCCGCACACTTTGTGCCGATGCGAGCTGTTCACATACCCACAGGGCTCCGTCATCGGCGACGGCCGCACCAACTGAGCGAATCCAGTCGGTGCGCCCCGCCACGTCGGAAATGTAAACCCCCGTCGGGGCCGGGTGTCGCCGGTTGGTTCGTCACCGGGGCGCTCCCACGAGTGGTGTCCACCAAGGTGGCGTGCGCCGGGTGCTGATGGACGTGGCGGCGGTGGCGTGTGCGCCAGGCCACCGCGGGCTCGCCGATCACAGTCGTGCGGTGTCGGCGAGGTTGCGGCCCTTGGTCTCTGGGGCCATGAAGTAGCTGGCGACAGCGCCGACGACGGCAATGGCGGTGGCGATGTACATGGTCGTGGAGATGCCCAGCTCGGTCAGCGCCCACGGGGTGGCGAAGGTGCCGATCGCGGCGCCGATCCGGCTGATGCCGGTGCACAGCCCGACGGCGGAGGCGCGGATCTCGGTCGGGAACAGCTCGTTGGGGTAGATCCATTCCAGGATGGAGGGTCCACCGTTGAAGATGGCGTAGACGGCGAATGCGGCGGCGACCACCAGCAGCGACGAGTCGGGGAACACGGCCAGGTAGAGCAGGCCGAGACCGGAGATGGCGAACCCGCCGATGAGGATTGGCCGGCGTCCCATGCGCTCGACCAGCAGCAGGGCTACCACGTTGCCCATGAAGAAGAACAGGTTGATCAGGCCGTAGCCAAGCTCGGCCTGGTTCCCGTCCTGCAGGCCGAAAAGCTTGAGCATCTGCGGGCCGAATGCGTAGATCGCGAACAGGGTGATGATGGTGGCGGACCAGAAGATCGAGATGAACACGACCCGCTTGAGGTAGCCGGCCTGCACCACGGCTCGCAGGGAGCCGCTGGTGGACTCGGCGGGCAGGTCGTCGAGGACGGCACCCTCGCCGAGGGTTTGGGTGATGACCGCCTGGGCCTCTGCGATGCGCCCCTTGCTGGCCAGCCAGCGTGGTGACTCCGGGATCGAGGTGCGGGCGATCATGATGACGACGGCGGGCAGGGCCGAGGACAGCAGCATCCAGCGCCAGCCGTTGTCGAGGGAGAGCAGGAAGAACCCGACGAAGGCCGCGATGGTGGCGCCGACGAACCACATGGCGTTCAGGCCCCCGAGCAGGCGGGCCCGCCAGTCACGGGGGGCGAACTCGGCTACCAGGGCGGTGGCGATCGGGTAGTCGGCGCCGACCGCGATGCCGATGAGCAGCCGCAGCACCCCCAGCTGCCAATCGGAGGTCACGAAGAACTGCATGATCGAGAAGACCACGATCGCCCCGAGGCGATCATGTACATCAGCTTGCGACCGATGCGGTCGGTGAGCGGCCCGAACAGGATGCCGCCGAGGAACACCCCGACCAGGGCTGAGGCCCCGATGAGGCTGGTCCACAACGTGTCCATCTTCAGCGCCGGCGTGGCCTGGACCAGGGCGATACCGATGATGCCGAGGATGTAGCCGTCGAGGAACGGCCCCCCGGAGGAGAACAAGGTCAGCTTGCGGTGGAACGCATTGAGCGGCGCGTCGTCCAGCGACGACGATGTCGTCGGCTCCACTGCGCTGTTGATGAGCATGACTTCTCCTGACGAGATGGTGACCGATGTCACGAACGGTGAGCGGCGACGCTGAACGCAACGCGCTTGGTGTCGGATCAGAAATATCAGTTAAGCGTCAACTGATGCATGCACGCTATTAGTGTGGGGTGAACTTGCGCTGTCCTCGGTGGTCACCGCTGCCATCGCGGTGAGTTCGATGCGCTTCGCGCCGCGGAACCCGGCCACGAACAGCGTGGTCCTGGGTGGTAGTGGACGGTCGCCGAACTCCGCGCGGTAGGCGGTGTCGTACTCGGCGAAGCCTGCGGGGTCGTCGAGGTACACCGTGATCTGCAGGATCGCCGACAGGTCCGAGCCGGCCCGGTGCAACGTGGCGTCCAGGTTGGCCAGCACGAGTCGCACCTGCTCGCCCAGCTGCGGCGGGGTGACGCCGGCGCCGTCGACTGGGACCTGCCCGCACGGGTAGACGACCCCGTTGTGGATGGTGGCGGCAGGGTAGGAGCGCGCCACCCCGTCGAGGTGGTCGAGACGCTGCACCGCGGTCACGGGTCGGGCACCAGGTAGGCGCACGCGGCGGCCTGGGCCGCGGCCCACTGTTCGGTGTCGAGCAGGACCCCGGCGGTTTCGGCGTCGCTGATCGGTACCTGCTCGCCCACGCGGCAGGGGTGCCCGGGTGGGGTGCGGCGAACCAGGATGCCAGCGGTGTGCCAGCCCGGTGGGTCGACGACCTCGACCTCACCGGCTCGGGGCCCGGCGGTGACCGCGGCCAGGGCGGTGGCGGCGGGGCGCAGCCGTAGCCCGGGAAGCAGCACGGCGGTGACCTCGGGGTGGGCCAGGAGGTGCTCGACCCCCGCGGGGACGGCGAAGAACAGTCCCCGTCCGGCCGGGTCCTGGAGTGCGGGGACGGCTCCGGGAGTGAACCGGGCACCGATCCGCACCGGCCGCACCCGGGCCAGCTCGTCGAGCAGCGCGGCGACTCCGTCGGGTGTTGTCTCGTGCAGCTGGGCGCACAGCACGGCGCGGGCGGCCAGGGTTGCCTCCCCGCCCGACGCCCCGGCGACGCGCACCGCCCGGTAGGCGACGTCGCGGATCTCCCGGGGGGCTACCCGGGTCGTCCCGCCCGGACCAGAAGGCGACTCGGCGGCGGCGTCGACGGCGGTAGCCCTGATCATGAAGACGCCTCGCCTGGGAACACCTCGTCGAACAACCGCAGCCAGTTGGTGCCGAGTACGCCGCGGATGGTGGCTTCGTCGAGCCCGGCGGCGGCGAGGCCGTCGACCAGGACCGGGAAGTGAGCGGGCCCGGTGAACCAGTCGGGCCAGTCCGGGGCCAGCGGGGTCCGGTCGGGGCCGGCGGCGGGCTGCCACCGGCCGTTGCGCAGGTAGCCGATGAAGTCGGGCCCCCAGTTGCGGGTGCAGTCGCTGCCGATGGCGACGTGCTCGGGCCCGACGAGGTCGACGAGCCGGTCGATCATCTGACAGAACTCGGCGAGGCTGGCCGCGGCCCCACCGGCGAGGGTGTTGGGGTATAAGCAGCACCCGATGATCCCGCCGCGCTTGGTGACGGACTCGATGAGGTGGTCGGACTTGTTGCGGGGGGTGTCGTGGAACCACAGCGGGTTGGCGTGGGTGATGGCCACCGGCTGGGTGGAGGCCTCGACGGCGTCGCGGCTGGTGCGCTCACCGACGTGGGAGAGGTCCACCAGCATCCCCACCCGGTTCATCTCCGCGACCACGGTCGCCCCGAACCGGGTGAGCCCGGAGTCCTCGGGTTCGTAGCAGGAGCCGCCGACGAGGTTCTGGATGTTGTAGGTGAGCTGGGCGATGCGCACGCCGAGCCGGTGAAACACCTCGACGAGTCGGTAGTCGTCGGCGAAGGGCGACGTGTTCTGAAAGCCGAGCAGCACCGCGGTGCGGTCGGCGGCGTGGGCGGCGCGGATGTCGTCGGCGGTGGTGGCCAGCGCGACGAGGTCGGGGTTCTCCCGGGCCAGCACAAGCCAGTCCCCGATCGTGGCGAGGGTGTCGGCGGGGCCCTCCCACACCGCGCAGGTGGCGTTGACGGCGTGCACACCACCGGCGCGGAGCTCGCTAAGCACGTCGCGGTCCCAGTTGTTGATCTGCAGCCCATCCACGGTCAGCAGGTCAGCGGGCAGGGTCATCAGGCGCTCCTCGAGGAGTTGGGCGTGGCGGTGTCGGGTCCGGGGGCGAACAGCCAGTCGTCGGCGATACCAGTGCGGACGTCGGCGGCGCGGGGGGCGCCGGAGTTGAGGGTGACCCGCAGCCAGTCGGTGGACTGCGGGCTGTAGTTGTCCATGCCGTACACCGCGAGCTGGAAGCGCTGCAGGTCCAGCGGCAGGAAGTCCTCGGCCAGCAGGTTGGTGCGCACCTCGCCGTAGGGGACGTCGAGCAGCGACAGCGCCCGACCCAGGGCGCCGCGGTGCCATGGTTGGGTGAGCAGGAAGTCGGCCAGCGGGTCGTCGCCGCCGGCCTGGTCGAGGTCGGTGAGCAGCGCGGCGACGTCGAGGGCGACGCCCAGCGGGTGCTCCACCTCGACGCCGGTGTCCACACCGCGACGTCCGCGGCGGGGTTCCTCGCTGTCCTGCGAGGTGAACCAGAACCGGGCCGTCGCAGCGGGCGAGGTGAGGTCGAGCCGTCGGGTCCAGGCGTAGGCGCGCTGCAGCTGGCCACGGGCCTGAGCGCAGGTGGTTGCCGGGTCCCAGCTCTGTTCCTCGCAGCACCGCAGCACCGCCTCCACGTCGCCGTCGAGCTCGACGGTGTCCTCCACCAGCACGGTGTCGAAGACGGCGCGGACCTCGCTGCCCTCGACGCCGGCCCGGTCCCGGGCTGCCCGCCACGGGTCGGGGGGCACCACACCCTCGAGGAGCCCGGTGTCGCGTACTCGGTAAGCACCCCGCGCAGGCGCCCGAGGCCTTCGGAGAGTGCCCCCAGGTTGGGGTAGGGAACGGTCGGCAGCGCGGCGCGCTGGGCGAAGTAGCTCTCCGCCCGCGCCAGCAGCTCGAGCACGCGGTCCAGGGTGGCGGCGGTGACCGGGCGCGCCATGGCATGGGCTAGGGGCAGCTCCCGCAGTGCGCACCAGGCGTCGAGCACCCTGGGGTGGTTGATGATGTAGGGCACCATCCCCAGCCCGGTGGCGTTGCCCAGGCCGAAGTAGCGCCGCCACGCCCCCGACAGCACGACCGCCTCGGGGTTGCGGGCCCGCGCGCAGTGCTCGACGAGGTCGTAGCTGAACTCCCGCAGCAGCCACGCGGTGAGCATCTGCGCCCGGTAGGGCAGCGCCAGCGGGTGCTCGTTCGGGTAGCCGTCGAACCCCGCCATTGCGAACTTGCCGTTGCCGTAGAAGGCGGTGCTGCGCAACACGTAGCCAGCGTCACCAAAGACCGCAGGGTCGGGCTGGTGCCCGGCGGCGAGGGCGTCGGCGACGGCGTCGAAGAAGCGGGCGCTGCGGTTGGCCCGGGTCCAGACCAAGGTGCCCACCGGGGCGCGACCCGCTTCCTGCTGGGGCACTTCACGGGCCAGGACCTCAAGCAGGTCGTCGTCGACCTCACCCTCCACCAGGGCCGCGGTCACGTCCCAGGACTGTGCGATGACCCGGTCGGTGCGCTGCGATTCATCGAGGACCTGGGAGAAGCCGACCAGGTGAAACAGGTGGGCGGGGGTCTGCACGCGGTAGATGAACCGGCCGCGCCCGCAGGCGTCGATCGTCCAGTCGGTGCGATCCACGGCCCAGCGCTCACGGGCCGCGGCGCGTAGGAAGGAGCGGTTGAAGCTGTGCCGAGTCGAGCGCGCCGCCCCCATGTCGGCGGGGTCGAGGACGACGTCGGCCGGGCGGGCGCGGACCTGGGATCGGCGCAGCGCTTCGGTGGGCCGCGTCGAGGTGGGTGGGGCGCTCACGACGGCGGTCATCACCTGACCCGCCGGTCGGCGGTGCGCAGGTAGGCGGTGGTCGTCCAGGTGAAGAACTCGGCCGCGGTGGCGGCGTTCTGCTCCCGCGGGGCGGGGAAGGAGGAGTCCTTGAGGCCCCCGAACGGGGCGTGCAGCTCCGATCCGGTGGTCGGGGCGTTGACCTTGATGAGGCCGGCGTTGAGCTCGGCCACACAGCGGCGCGCGGTCCGCTCGTCGGCGGTGAACACTGCCGCGGTCAGGCCGAAGGCGGTGGCGTTGGCGAGTGTGATGGCCTCGTCGAGGTCGGCGGCGCGAAGGACCGTGGTGACCGGGCCGAACACCTCCTCGGTGGCGATGGTCAGCTCTGGGGTGCCGGTGAGCAGGGTGGGCGCCGACCAGCACCCGGGCCCTGAAGGCACCTCGGCGCAGGCCAAGATCTCGGCGCCCTCGTCGCGTGCCTGCGCCACCGCGGCGGCCACCTCCTCACACGCTCGGGCCGAGATCAGCGGGCCGACGGTGGTCGCCGGGTCGTCACCTGGGCCGACCTTGAGAGCGCGGACCCGCTCGGTCAACAGCGCGACGAGCTCGTCGTGCACGGAGTCGACCACGATGACCCGTCGGGTGGCTGTGCACTTCTGTCCCGTGCTGCCCATCGCGCCGGCAACGATCGCGTCCGCGACCGCGGTCAGGTCCACGTCCACGGTCACCAGGGCGGCGTTGTGTCCCCCCAGCTCGAGCTGCACCTTGGCGCCGCGCGGGGTGGCCGCGGCAGCGATGCTGCGGCCCACCGGGACCGAGCCGGTGAAGGTCACCGCACCGACGCCGAGGTCGGCGACCAGCGCCGCACCGAGGCTGCCCGGGCCCAGCAGCAGATTGAGGACACCGGCGGGCACACCCGCCTCGACCAGCACCTCGGCCAGGGCCACGGCCATCGCGGGAGTCTCGCTCGCCGGCTTCCAGACCACGCTGTTGCCGTGCAGCAACGCCGGGGCGATCTTCCACACCGGGATCTGCATGGGGAAGTTCCACGGCGTGATCACCCCGACGGTGCCCACCGGGCGGCGCACTGTGCGGATGATCTCGTCGGGATTGGACGACGGGAAGGTGACGCCGTCACCCGAGCGCGCCTGCCCGGCGTGGTAGTACAGCGTCTCCGCGCTGAGAGCGACCTCGCCCCGAGCCTCGCCGAGGGTCTTGCCCTGCTCGGCGCACATCAGCCCGGCCAGCTCCTCGGTGCGCTGCTCGAGCAGCGCCGCCGCCCGGCGCAGCACTACCCCGCGGACAATCACACCCAGCGCCGCCCACCCGGGCTGCGCCTCGGTGGCCGCGGCGATCGCCTGCTTGAGCAGATCCTCCCCCGCCACCCGGTAACGGGCCACCACGTGGTCCGGGCTGGCGGGGTCCCTGCTGTCGCGCTCGTCGCCGACGCCGGCATGCCACTGACCGCCGACCAGGTGGGAGAGCTCGCGGGTCGGGTCGGAGGAAGTCATGAGCACCTCTGTAATCGGCGGTCTGCGCGACGACGAACCGTCGCGCGGTGTCTGGACTCACAGTAGGGAGGGCCACCCGCTGTGAGAAGTACCGATTGACGATGCATTGATAAGCAGACACACTCAATAGGTGGACCTGCGAACCCTCCGAGCGTTCGTCGTCCTGGCCGAAGAGCAGCACTTCCATCGGGCAGCGGAACGGCTGTTCATCGCCCAGCCTGCGCTCAGCCAGACCATCAAACGACTCGAAAACCAGCTCCACGTCGCGCTGTTCACCCGCACCACCCGCAGCGTCGAGCTCACTGACGCGGGACGGGTTCTGCTCACCGAGGCCCGCCAGGTCCTCGCCGCCGCCGACCGGGCCCTATCCGCGGTGCGCCACGCCGCCTCCGGCGAGCTCGGCACCGTCCGGATCGGTTTCGTTGCCTCCGCCGCGCTGGGCTTGGTCCCCACCATCCTGCTGGCAGTGCAGCAACGCTTGCCACGTCTGGAGCTCGAGCTCGTCGAGGCAACCACCGGCGAGCAGCTCACCGCGCTGCGCTCCGGTGAGCTCGACATCGGCATCGCCCGCGAAGCCCACCCCAGCCCCAACCTGCTCGTCACGCCCCTCGTCGAAGAGCGCCTCCTCGCGGCCGTGCCCACCGGCCACCCCCTGGCCGACCAAGGCCGGGTGACCCTGCACGATCTGCGCGACGAGGCCTTCATCGCCCCACCGCGGGGTGCCACACCACTGCTCAGCGACCACGTCGCCGCCCTGTGCGCCGCCGCCGGGTTCCGGCAAACCATCGCCCACGAAGCACTGCAGTTCCCGACCATCCTCGGCCTCGTCGCCGCGAACACCGGCATCGCCATTGTCCCCGAGGCCATGCGAGTGCTGCGGCTACCCGGCCTGGCCTACCTCGAGCTCGACGACCCTCGCGCCACCTCACACATCTCCGCCGTCACCACCACTGCCCGCGCCGACACCGCGCTACTGCGCAACGTGATGACCGCCATCACCACACCACCACGGAGCCCACGTGCGCATTCCGCCTAGCGGTGCCACGTTCTTAGAAGTGGACGGACCTGGCACCACCCAGCGACAGTTGCTGCCGCTCGAAGGGGGCAGAGCAGGTGGCGCGGGTTTTGCCTTGCCAGTCGCCCAGGACCCGGTCCCCTCACTAATCAGGCGGCGATGAACGCCACGCGTACTCCCCGTCCGGCTGGCCCGGTGACGAGCTGAGCGAGGTCCACCACCGAGCGGGTCAAGCGGTCCATCGACGCCGCACGCACGGTGTCGCCGCAGCGGACGTGGCGCAGCATGGCGGTCAGCGCGGTCCGCTCAGAGCGGCTGCCCGCCGCTGATCCTGTCGGTGAAGGTTCCTGCACCTCGCCGATCGCGGTGACCTGGCGGGCGAGGGTCTGGTCGGTGCTGCTGACCCCTACGTAGGCACCGGTCTGCCCCTGAACCTGTGCCGACATGTTTAGACCGGAGGACAGGAGGTGCATCAAGTCTGATCGGAACCCTATCCGCACGCGCGCCGGGGGCTGGCCGTGGTGTGCGGTTGCGGTGTACCCCAGACCACCAGATAACAGATGTGTGCGAATAGAGGGGTTCCTAGATGCGCGCATCCCCGGTGTCTCGAGGGCAAGTCGCGGTACGCGACGTCGTCGATCTTCGTATATCCCCCCGTCACCGGGCATTTTCGCGGGCGGGTCTTACGGCCAACCGAACACGTGTCCAAGCGCTGACCTGCGGCTTTCCCGCAAGACGTTCCTTAGGTCCTTGCGGTCGTCGCAACACCCCAAGATATGAGGGTGCCGATGACAGTCCGTTTCTCTAACCAGCTGGTGGCCGATTTGATTCAGCCGTTCTGGGCCGCATGGCAAGGCGGTGAGTTC
>JAABUK010004229.1_pt1 | contig 23560 bp, 41 predicted proteins | sample 5559141 | NCBI WGS metagenome assembly JAABUK01 (sample SAMN10711869, study PRJNA513367) | rock metagenome | isolation source: Antarctica rocks | place: Antarctica: Victoria Land, Pudding Butte nord | collected 2016-01-03
GCAGTGGCTATGTGCCTGCCTGCCTGGTTCCTGGCAGGCAGGCTGGCTCAGCAAGTCAAACTGCCCCTCATCACTGGCTATCTCATTGCTGGAGCAGTAAGTGGGCCCTCCTTGCTACAGCTTTTCAGGTCCAACGGTCTTGCCAGCTTAGGTTTTGTGGATCATGCCTGCTTGGGTGTCATAGCCCTAGCAGCTGGAGCAGAGTTGCGAGTCTCTGAACTCAAGAAAACAAAGCGGCAGGTGGGGCAATGCTGCCAATCTTACTTTTGCACCCAGTACAGCTGATGGGGCAACTTTCAATATGACATACCCTGCTGCAGGTCGTATGCATCACACTGGGCATTTCACTTCTATCTTGGCTGTTTGTCTTCATAGCCATGATGATGCTGATGCCTTTCATTCCTTTCACGCAACATCGCACACATCAGCAGCAGCAAGCTGTAGCAAGCCTAGCAGGCACTCTGGCCATTGCCAGATCGCCCGCATCTGCGGTATGTACCTTCTATGTCAGCTGCAGTTCCATCGAATTCAATGGATCTGAGTACACAGATATGATGCTGCTCACTGTCGGATTTGGGCCATGCCCATCAGCAATGTCTCTGTGCTAGCTCCATTTGTTACTCTGTGTAATCATGCATGATATGTGCCTTTTGTGGATCTCATGCAAGCCAGCTCTGCAGTCCAAGTTGTCCTCAGCCTGATTCTCTAATTGTTTCAAGACTGCATGTGCTGAGCAGCCTCGCAAAGCTATCAGCTTCAGCAAGCTTGCCTGATTGCAGATAGCGGTTCTGAGAGAAACAGACGCCAGGGGTCCCTTTTGTTCAACTGTAATGGCCGTTGTGGTTGTCAAGGATGTGCTGCTGTTTGTTTGTTTGGCAATGAACCTAGAGTTTGCAAACATGGTAAGAACAGGAACGCTGTTGTTGCAAACTTTGTCTGCTGCTTATGGTGCTATGTTGCCCTATAACTCATCCCACACTGTGCTCAATTGGTGCTGTGCACGCATGTCAAGGCAAAACTCCAGTTGGCCAGCTTGAGCTACTAGCATGGCGACAACTTCAGCATCTGGCCAACTTTGTTGTGGGCAGCAGTATCATACTTTGGCGATGCTCATGGAATGCCTCTGCCCGTCAGGCGTAAAGCAACGCTGCATGAGATTGTCACATAGTGTAGAGCCAAGCTACTGGTCCATATATTCTACACCAGCTGCATCTCCAGCTATCGAGCTGCTGTCAGCGCTTGTGATGCAGGCTATGGTTGCTGCACCGCAAGGCTTCAATGTCAGTCATATGCTGCAACCAGCCTTGAGTGTCATGGTTTCCATTGGCTTGGGAGCTCTGGGAGGCACAGCCCTGGGCATGTTGCTGAATGCCAAACCCACTGCTATGCCCAGGACAGTGGCTGCGTTGACCCGGGTGCTTCCACAGGCTGTGATTGCCAGGTACAACGAAGGTCTGTACGTCACAGGCACCACCACTGCACATCTGACTTGTTGGAGACAATCAGCTTCCCCGTGATGTGCACTCAAGGGCTGCTTGGATAGGAGATGTTTTCCCGACAGCTTAGTTAGTGTTCATATGTTTGTGTTGCTATTTGCGGTGTCTGCCATACCTTTTGTCTTGCATTTGTCAACATCATAGCATTATCAGTCATCTGCCTCAGGAAGCCAGGGGTATGTGAATGAGCTTGAGCGTCTATACCATTTTTGCTGTGTGATCATCAGCTGCATGCCTTCAGCCCACATCAAAAATCAGGGCTGCTGATCTGCTAAAAACCTTGCGTCACAAGCCAGCTTCAATCAGCATCATAGGTGCTTTGTTGCGTTTCAGGTCACAACAGCAAGCTTCTCGGCTGGGCAAGAGGGATACTTTTTATGTTGAAGGGTGCATTTCTTGTACAGCCTTAGCTGATTGGCCCTTGACCTGTGCTGCAGTTGGAAGCCGGCGGCTGTGCTGTTGGCAGCCTCAACCATCTTCTTCACAGCTGTCAGCTTCACTGCTGAGCCTTTATTGGCTTGTGTGGTAGCAGGGTTGATGACCACCAACCGCAAGTAAGCCCGTTTCTGATGCTGCTGCTGGTTCACTATCAGCATCTTTTGCACCACATATGACACTATGAGCAGCTTGGCATGCTGCAATGAAGCACACATGAGGTTGTCTCAGCTACATGCACCGGTGGCATTAGCTATCATTCATGCGTGCCTGTGGTTTGAGCAAATTGCTGCATGAGGACCTATGTTGGCAAGGCCACGGCAAACAGCAGTGTTGTGTGATTCTCAGGTCTGTCAAGAACGCACATGAGCAACTGACTGGGTGTCTGAGTCAGCTCATGCCGTTTGTCTACGTTGCCTTCTTTGGCTTGGCGGGCGCTTCCCTAAAGCTGGTAAGATACAGTCTTGCAACCTATGAACTGACTGGGAGCTGATAGGTCAGATTAGATGCATTTATGATCTCTTGAAACAACATTTTGAGCCAATACTACTGACTGTCTCTGGTGAGGTCCAGCAGCTAGCACTAGAGGTCTCCTTAGTATAGCATTGGAATACGGTTGTTGAACAGCCGTTCAGGAAAACCTGTGCAAGCTGGTTGTTGTGTTTGTCCTGAATAGCATTTGTACGACACTGTGTCCTGATGCTATGCTGAGAAGGTGAGGGAAATCTGGTGCTAGCTGCAGGACCTCACCAGAGACAGTCAGCAATGCCAGCATAAATGTCATTCAGGACAAAAGCAAAGCATGCATCAGATGTGACGCCCTCTGAAGTGCTGTAAGCAGTTGATTCATGAAGTGATGTTGGCACAGTCTCAGCTGTCTCATCAGGCGTGTGTCTTGTGAACAGGGTTCTTTTGTTGGCAGTCTGTGGGTGGCAGTCATACTGTGCATAGTGCGCCTAGCAGGCATCTGGGGTGGGTGCTGGTTGGGCTGCTGGCTGGGGGCCACCCCTGTGGACCACCGGAAACACATGTGGTACGGCATGATCACACAGGTCAGTCTGATATCACGTTTGGTACATGTTACAAGACAATGTTGACAATGACAGCCGCCTGCAGAATGATGAGGTCCTTGGTATCATTCAGGCATAACATCATACAGTGGTCCACACTATTGCTGGACGACCTTGCGTACTGATGCAGCTGCATCAGACATCAGTCAGTACTGGCACATATGAGACTGCACATTGGCTCCTGCTGCCCAATGTGAATGAGTGTATATATATTGAGCTTCAACTGTCAGTGTTATGTCTGAAAGGTGGTAGCAGCTCCTTTTTGATCTGGGCTTGTCACATGAGTTGCCATGCTTGACATGCAGCAGTTGTCAACAGAAATGTGTACAATCCAGGCTGGAGTAGCAATGGGACTGGCCAAAACTGTTGCTGTTCGTTTTCCAGAGTGGGGCCCAGACTTTGCAACCCTCATGGTGAGTGTGGCTGCTATGCAGCCTGTCTTGCAGCAATGCTCAGAAGGCTTTTCATTTATGTAAATGCATGCGCAGCCATCACAGCGTACAATATGTAGGTCTGCATGCAATCTTGCAAAGTGCCAGCCTGACGTCATACCTGATCCTGCTTGTGGTTGGATCTTTAACTTGCCACGCTGAACTTAACGGGTTTGGGGCTATCAGGTATCTGATTAAGGAACTGGTGGCATCCCAACTGGAGGTTGACTGCAAATTGACACATTTTTACATGTTGATATGGCAACTGCAGACCTGTGCCATCACCATGAACATGATGGCAGGCCCACCCTTGTTCAAAAGGGCAATCGTGCAGACAGGGGAAGCCCGTGCAATGCTGCATCCTGCTCTGTCACAGGACCTTGAGGAAGCCATAGACAAAAGGTGCAATCCAACCGCTGCTCTTATGTATTTGATGCAAAACGGGTTTTCACCACACTTGGTTTTGTTAGTACATCCGAATTTTATGTGGCACTCACTTGCCTTGACAATGCAGTGTAATTGCTGCTGATCAGTGCACTGAATTGTGTGGGGCTGTTGCGCAGTGATAAGCAAGAAGATAAGCAACGGCAGCTTCTGCGCACAATTTCAGATTCACCTAGTCGTCCTCTGCCACCCATACGACGTAATGAGGAAGCACATCTTCCAGTCTCATCAGGACCACTGGAAGCGGCTGGTGCTGGCATGGTCTGATGATTTTATTGCAGTCAAATGCAGCTGGCATAAGGGGAGAAACCAGCCGCTGTAATACTTGGCTACAGCTGCCATAACTTGTAGAGGCATGTGCTGGATTCACTGCCTGGTTTATTTGAGCTTTCAGTTAACGCGGGTGTTCGCTTTTTGTTTGGTCTGGGTGATGTTAGCACCCATTCTGAGTTTTGTGGTATTCTTCTTCTTATGCTCAAAATGTTCACGGCCCAGAACACCTGGCGGCAAGTCCGTCGAGCTATCGAAGTCAGACATAATCAAGTTAAACTCGAGTCACACATCGTGTGTCTGTATGCTTAGCAAGTGTATTAGGTAAGTCAATCGTTGCTTCAGACTCGCCCGGCTGCGCACAAGGCTGTACTCTTTAGCTGACAGACAGTGTCCTTTGCGCAGAGGAGGGTCCTGCCTGTCCTGTCTAAATCGGATTTTGAGCCCTCGCTTGCTCTCGAGTTCGCTCAACAGCATGCAGCAGTCCCAAGGCCGGCCACAGAGTGGCCATAACGCTAACCGCAACAGGAAGCGATCTTTGCAACGCCAGTCAGCTGCAGAACCTGTTTCGGCCGGTCCCCCTGGCTTTGAAAGTCTGCATTTGCAAGACGGACATGGCATGCACCCCAGCTCACAGCCAGGCCAAAAGCAGGCCAGACTGCAACAGCACTCGAGATCACAAGGGTTGACCACTGCTAGTGCAGCCAGTCAAGCAGAACTGGTTCTGGCTGAGCCACTGTCCGCCTCCCCCCAAGCTTCACAAGGTGCCAGGACCTCCAGCACAACACGAGCACACCTGACAGATGTTCACTTTGCAGACCTGCCAATTTGCAGCGCCACAAAAAGGTACAGTCCTTGCGTTTGGCTTGTTCAGCAACTGGCACATGTGAGTTCATCGTGCCTGCCCTCTTCACTCACATGTGTGCTACAGAGCATTGGCAGAGGTGATGAAGTATGATCTGTGCACAACTGTACAAGCACAGTCTGTGCCACCCAGTCTTCAAGGAGTGGACATGGTTTGCAAGGCCAAAACTGGCACTGGCAAGACTCTTGCTTTTCTCATACCAGCTTTGGAAAGGGTGAGCACCGTCAAGGCACTTTGCATCAATGTAGCTTACACATAGTGTGATATGATTGAAGATGTAGCTCAGTCAGCTGTGCATGCGACCACTAGTACAGTCATGCCCTCATGCTCGTTGTTCTGATGTACTAGATATCACAGCTTATTCCATGGGTGTCTCATTTTCCAGTGCATGCATGGCCTGTGTGACACTTGCACAGTCTCTACATCCTGTGATGCTGTTATGTCACCCTGCAGATGGCGGGAAAGACTTCTGGCAAGATTTCCACCCTGGTCATCAGCCCAACCAGGGAGTTAGCCTCTCAGATCGCAGTTGAGGCAGAAGCTCTTGGCAGGTTTCACAACATCACTGTCCAGGTAAACAGCCTCCTGATGTCAGCGACTGTGGTCTTGTTGCGTCAGCTGCATTCATAAGCTGTGACGCATTCTTTTGCCTCATGCTCTGCAAGCTGTTTGCATCTTGCTGTAACACGCGTCAATAAGCACTTGCATGACAGCAAGTGTCATGAGTACAAGTGTTGATTGTCAACTTGCAGTGTGTGGTCGGCGGCACCAACATTGAATCAGAGATCAAGAAGATCAAGAGAACAACGCCACACATCCTTGTCGCCACCCCTGGGCGGTTGGTGGACCACCTGCAGAACAGGGATGCTGCACAGTTCATGACAAAGCTAGATACTCTAGTCTTTGATGAAGCTGACCGTCTTCTGGACATGGGCTTCAGGTAGGACGCTAGATTTGACAACAAGCTGAGCAGTTTCTACGCGTAGAACACTCTCAGAGTTGCCTTTTCAGCTAAGCTTTAGCTGAGCAATACAGCTTTACATTCCCAAGTGATGGATCCAGGTGATGTGGTCATTCAAGAGTGCGCTCTCAGCTTGCTGTGTTTGCTCTCTGCACATCCAGTCAATATGGGTGTCGAGCAGTGCTACCTTGTGCACCTGATTCACATTCGTGAAAGCCCTGCGTGACCTTATTGTAGCAGCAGCTTGCCTCACTGGGCCTTCTGTCTTCAGGCCTGATGTGGAGAAGATCTTGAAAGCTCTGCCAAACAAGTCCACCAGGCAGACGCTGCTCTTCTCGGCCACCTTCCCGCAGGACATTCAAGAGCTAGCCAAGTTTGCTCTGAGGCCAGGCTTCCAGCTGATTGACACTGTAGGAGAGGACAGCACCCATTCAAGCTCCCAGGTACATTCACTGCTATCCTGTTCTGCTCAAACTTACCCTAGTCCTGGTGTGCAACATTACAAATGAACCTAGGTCACACCTTCCAAAACTGCATCGTATCACAATGTACTTTTTTGATACTTCATTATGCTACAATGCACTTGACAATTGCTGGTCCCCCAGTCAGCCCAGTGTCTGCCTACTACTCACGCTTCAGGCACAAGCTATGGCTGCATGCTTGGCAACATCTGCAGACCCAGCTTTGCAGCTTGCTTGTGCACCTGGCAGTCTACTGTCAGTCTTGGAAAGCACAGTCAGGAATTGCAAGCATAGTTGCTCCAAGCCTCACTGCAGATGCAGCCCCACAGTTTTGCCTAGCAAGGGATTGTTAAGTACAAGCTGTACACTTGTATGACAGCGCACAGTCTCGGGTGTAATACAGAATTGCCACTAGCTGTAAATGTTGTTGCAGAACATTTAGTGTATTGCAGAAGAAGAGGTTTTTCATGTTTGTATTTGACTTGCAGGTGCAGCAGTCTGCCATGCTGGTTCCCATGGAGCAGATGGCAGCACAGCTCATTCACATCCTAGCTGACCACAGAGCCTCTGACCCAAATCACAAGGTGACTTACCATAACGACCCTCATGTTTAGACCTATGTTGTCAGTTTGTATCCACAATGTAGGCCTGGCCATGAGCATGACAGCATACGTGTGCTCAGCATCAAGCCACACATTGAGAAAGTTTGCACATCATTGGGGCAAGCATATCCACAAACTTGTGACAGCAACCATGCTTTGCAGGTCCTGGTTTTCTTCACAACAGCCAAGCTGACCCAGCTGTATGCTGAACTGTGCAACGCAGCTGGCATTCCTACTCTAGAGATCCACTCCCGCAAAAGCCAAAGCCACAGGTACGGATTTGGCTGTTGCATCATGTGGTGCATGCTCACAGCCACGCCATAGCTTCTGTTTCGGTTAAAGCAACAAGCCAGAAGCTTTGTGATGATGGACGACCACCAGCAAATTCTCAGACTGTTATGCTCAGCCTTTGTTTGTCAGTTTGTCAGTGTTTGTCAGTTTAACAGAAGAGCTATTGGTTGCCTGTGAAGCCATGTCTGTACTTGATCCCACATCGGACATTTTCTTTCAAAAGCTTTGACTGACTCCGGCAGCATCTTTATGATCGGTCTGCTCTGACCTTCAAAATGGTCTTGTTAGCTCTTGTGCTGGCTGACCTTAAATGATTTCTCAAACATGTCCTGAAACAAGCATTGCCAGTTTTGAACAATAACAATGCGTCAGCAGTGAGGTCTGGCATGGTGCTGACCTGGTGTGCATGGGTGCCTGCAGAACCAAGGTGGCTGGCCAGTTCAGGGAAGGAAGTGGGCTCACCATGTTCACCTCAGACGTCAGTGCTAGGGGAGTGGACTACCCAGATGTTTCCTTGGTCCTTCAGGTGCCCACATGCTGCCTTGATTGACTTTTGCTGCTGTGGGATGCACAGTTGTGGCTCTATGCACCTGTTGGATCCATTGACCTTCTGTCTTGTCCAAAATGCTGTCTGACGATGATGTCATGATGTCTGAATGGTATGGCTGTGAAGGCGTTCACTGCACTGATTCAGCTTCAGCGTGTTCCTAGAAAAATGCCTGCCTTGACTGACAGGCAAGCAGCTTATCTGTGGCCACTGTGCTTGACTGAAAACATTGTCGTCTGGGCTAGTCTGATATACGTTCAAAAGCAGCCGTGGCAAGTGTGGAGATGACACCAGATGCAAGCTCTATCCTCCTGCATGTGTGTGACCATAAGCCCCTCGTGTTGCTGCAGTGCATCTGAAGGTGCTTTTGAGATGTATAGCATTGACATCAAACGCTCGGTCCCCTACTGATCAGCATGCACATTACAAGCCCAGCAGGACTGTTGCCTGTCCAATAACTATGCCATCAGCGGATGATAGCATGGTGCTCAATCATGCCTGTGCGTATGATGTTGCAGGTGGGCATGCCAGCAGATGAGGCACAGTACATTCACAGAGTGGGGCGCACAGCTCGTGCTGGCAAGCAGGGCCAGGCCATCCTGCTGTTGCATGACTTTGAGCAGTTCTTCCTGAGGACCATTCAGGAGCTGCCTGTTGACAGAATCAAGCCTACATCTGTAGAGGTGGGTCCAGTTCATTGCGCCAGTGCTGTGCCCACTGACTGAAATGTTTGTTTTGAAGCAGCAGGCATCCTGTCAATACCTGCCTGTGTACAGACCTGGTCTACCTTGGGTGGTCAGCCTGTATGTTTCAAGAGGCACATTCAGGTGTTGGCAAGCAACTTCTCAATATTGCTTACACTCAGTAAAATTTCACTGAACTGTAGCATGTTGAGAGGTTGCCTTGTCTGAGGGCAGCGCACACGCTTGCAGACTGCACCCTCTACAGAATTTGCATGGTGTCACTGCACTCCCATGTAAATGCCCGTGAGCCGCATGCAGAGTTACCTATCAAGCTCCCTGCCCATATGATGTCTGTTGTCTGCCCTTTGTCCCAGCCCTTGGCAGAAGCAGCAGACGACAGCACCTTGTGCCTTTGAAGCTGTCAAGTGATCACGTCTGTGCCTCTGAAGCTGACAAGTATCATGTTTGTCCTGATGCAAATGCAATGTCGACATGCAGGAGCTGGCCCAATCTGAGGCTAGGGCGCAGCAAGGCCTGGCACGGGTGCAGGACAGCAGCAAGACCAGTGCCTATCAGGCCTGGCTGGGTTTCTACAACTCCTACAAGAGCAAGCTGCGCTGGACACCCGAGCACTTGGTTCAGCAAGCCAACTACTTCTCTCAAACCATTGGTGAGATTCAGCCCTAGGCAATACATGCATGTTGAAGCTGCTTTCATTTTGAGCCACCAACAGTCTGTTGTTTTGAACCGAGCGTGACCTGGTGACCACATTCCTGTCACTGCAAGTATGTGTGATGCTTGAGCATAAGAAATCATCACTGGCGCCTAGCAGTGTTTGTGTTGTCTGCCAGCATGACACCTGATCAGCGCTTGTCGCCCTCAAGAGTGGTGCTTCATATACCTTGGGGAGCAACCATGATGCCGCATATGATGTGCAGGAGAAGGGCAGATCTCCTGGTGGTGTGGTGGATTCAAGCACACTTCTAAGCAAGCACAGCCATTGCAAGCAAGAACAAGTAGATCAGATTGCCACATGTGTTTGTGCAGGCTGTGATGAGCCCCCAGCAATAGAGAGGAAAACAGTTGGCAAGATGGGGCTGAAAGGTACTCCTGGTTTTCGCTATGCATCCCCAGATGCACAGGGCGGTGGTGGCCGTGGTGGCGGTGGCAGAGGGGGTGGTGGCGGTGGCAGAGGGGGTGGTCGAGGTGGTGGTGGCGGCACCCAAAGACAGGCTGGCGGTGGTCAGCAGGCACAGCAGCAGCAGTTTGGTGGCAGAGGTGGGCAGCAGAATGGGCAGGATGGGGGCTACAGGCAGGAGTATGGGCAATCCAGGGGACCTCAGGGGGGCCAAGGTGGGCAAAGGGGTGGGGCTCAGGCAGGCCAAGCGGGCAGGGGCCCGGGAAGGGGCAGAAGGACACCAGTCTAAGATTTTGGATGTGATATGAAAACTGCAATGTAGCATGCGTAATGCTATGTAGCGTTGGTGCAAGAAGGCGTGCATTATGTTTATGCTGGTTCTAGTTAGGCCCGCTGTTCTGATCAGTTCCAGCAAGCTCAGCAGTGCATGTCAAGAAACTGCCATATATCGTAGTATTGTATGTTGGTGGACCATTGCTTATGCTCAGCAAGTTCTCAAACGAATCCATCTTCAGCTTTCTGAATGAGATCATCATGCAATGTTCAGCTTGCACTTCCGCATCATCCAAAAGCAGTGCCTTTTTTTTTTATAAATATGTGTTAGGGCTTCTCAAACAAAATATCCGCAAAATTTTTAGAAGTGTCACCAATTTGATTGCTCAGCATTGTTGTCCACGGTAAAAAGGGTTTATACCTCGAGACAAGTATTTTTAACATACTTGAAAAACTGTTTTGTTGAGTGAAAGACTCTTGCAAGTACACATCGCATCACACGGTATTGTCTCCTTAGCTATCGTTTTGCTAATGAATTGCAACTTCTTCATATTTGCTATCAGATGCAACTCTACCTATAGGCACACAAAGGCAACAAAGCTGAACAGACATGCTCAAACCCTAAAACACGAAAGGAAGCAAAGTGGCAACTGTCTCATTGTTTACTTGGAAGGGGCTCTTCATCCAATGGCCTGCACCAAAGGCCAAGTCATCAGGCACTCATTTGTACTCCAAACAAACATCTAACTGCTGCAATGAACATGCTCATATCTGCTGAGACGCATTGTGCAGAGTGAGGGCCAGATTGTCCCATGACATGCATTGCAGGACTCTTTGTGGAACGTACCTGCCAGCTCTCTCCCACTCATAGAAGCCACCTTGCAAGATGGACACCTTTTTGTACCCGCTGCTAGCAAGTTCGTACGCAGCCATCAGTGACCTGCATGCAGCAGGCCTGGTTTACACAGTCACACAGCTGTTCCATAAAGCAGACATAGACTATAAAAACCTTGCTGCACAAAGTCTTGCTGCAAGATGAAAGTTATTGCTTCAGCACAGCAACAAGGCATGGTCATGACATGCACCAGGTAAATGCCAAAAAAGACCCATCCAAGTTGCAGCAGCCTGTACAAGTCTCTGCACTTCAGTGCTTGGCAACCAGCAGTGCAGCAGCCGTGTTTCTGAAGAAGACAGGCAGCTTCACAGGCTTTGTAGCCAGGCTTCGTAGCGCACATGGTGCACTGAGGACAACAGAAGTGAGCAGTGGAGTGATGAGCTGGCTAACCTACTCTGACGGCCACCTCGGCCAAGGGGTTCTAAAATGCCACCGACCCCACACACAAGCACAGCTCCTTTTGACTTGTCTACTGCTGCCTCAATGTCTCTATAGAAGTCAGGGTTGAATTCTGTCCCATTGAAGATGCCAAAAAAAGCAAATCCTGCACGCCTTAGATTCTGCCGCACTGAGTTGCCTGCAAACAAGAAACACATAGCTTTGGATTAAAGAGTTTGCATGAGCAGCTGTGCATGTTGGCACTGATGCACTGATAACAAGGTGTGTGACACAGAAGGACTGGTCGGCATTTGTCATATTGCCGAAGACACTTTGTGACTTCACAAGTGCGAATGTCTAAACAGCCATGCTTGGCGTACCCTACCTGTGATGCTCCTCATGAAAGGGATGCCAACAGAACCAGGTATCCTGGAGGAGCAGTAGTCCAGGGCAGGCCGTACATCAATGATGGGCACACCTCGCTTCTGAGCAAATACAGCTTCCTGAGGTGAGATGAAGTTCACCTGCAGGTATGGCTGGTTGTGAGGCACACGTTCGACTTTGAGCTGAGGCGTGCCAGAATGCTGGGCTCAGACCTTCTGATCTTGTAGAGTCTCCATAAGAACTTCCCAAGCTCTAGGAGATGTTGGCCGAGCCCCCTTGATGTCTATACCGCTGGACCCCCTATCGACCGCGCCTCGAGTCACGGTGACTCTGCATCGCCCACTCCTTTAACACACAGCTAACACGATCGTTGGCAGGCGTTGACAAACGACAGAATTCTTTCAGCAAAACCGCTACCTGTTGGTTGATATCATAGAAGTGCGCCAAGGACGACGTGAATTCGATCCAAAAGCAGGCCATTGTTGACCTCTACTGCTAATGTTTTTAGTACCAAGCGCAGGTGTGCAAGGGTGTAACTCAAGTGCAAGCATACCGCACACGGCAGCCAAGTTAAATGATGCAGAACGCAAGCAGCGTCTTTGAATGAGTGCGCTGCGATGCCACAGTAGTCAGTAGGCGATGCCACAATAGTCAGTAAGCGATTGACTGCAGGCGTTATGCCTATAACGCCTGCAGTCAATCGCTTACTGCAACTGATATGCAACATCATTCTAGAACGCAGGAAATGCAGATGTAAGATTCTTTCTGATACCTCCATGAGTCTTAGTAAAAGGCTGATACAGGCATAAGGCTTTCAACGTCGGCAATGTGAGTTCAAGCTGCATATGCCATGATGTGCTTGCAGTAATGGGTGTGCTTGCTATGCACCGAAGGGCGTCCTGGTGACATGCCTGCCAGCAAGTAAAATCAGGACAAACTGACAATACAACAATTATGCTAGCAACCGCTGCCACTGTGCTTTCAAACTGTTGCGGTGCATGTGCCACAGCGCAGCTGCTGCCTTTCTGAGAGTTCAAAATCAACACAACAGGTTTTGACAAAGCTGCTCTGCTGACAACACAATAGGTGTTGACAAAGCTGCAGCAGCTGTAGAGAGCATTGCTGTTTGCTGTGGCTGCATCTGCCTCAAAAGTCTGACTTGCTGTGTGACAATTTGTGAGCTACACAACAATGAGTACAGGCTAGCTGGATGCAACGCTCAGGGATGCACCAATGCTCTCATGGCATGGTGCTGAATGTGTGTTGTACACACACAAGAAGCAGACTGCATTGGTTGGACAAGTGCAGAAATCTATTGCCTTATGCTTGCCATGTACTGCTTACCAAGCCACGCCACCTGTGCTTACTGCAGTAGTATGGGGATTACCAACAGGCTATTTACTGTATATCTGTTGTCCAGCCAAAGCTGGTTTGCATCAGCATCTGCCAAGCTTTTTTGCGGGTTTGACGTGAGATCATAAGCTTTAAGGATCTGCAGAGTGGCATGTCTTTCGCGACTTTCCACTGTTCGCGAGCTGTCCAGCAGACGTGCAGCTATGTGACCGACGGCGTTTGCGGTGCTGACGGGACCAATAGCAACACACTCCGCACCGTGAGCGTCAGAAGGTTGAAGGCTTCTATTCTCCACCTTGAAGATATAAGTATTTTTTGGAGAAGTCCAGCACATGTCGTTAGATTAGGCTTGATAGGATGATGCTGACAGTAGTCTCGCGACACCCAGGTGGCCGTTGTGGTGCCTTGACCTGAGGTTTTCACGCAAGCTGCGCTTGGAAAGCTTGGCTACTGTTACATCACTCCTGCTTAGTACATAATTGCACCATATCTTGTATACTAGACTAAGTGTACACTGGTACAGTTTGCAATGCCAACGGGCAATGACAGTCTGCAACGCCAAAGGGCAATGACAGTCTGCAACGCTATAGGGCAGTGACAACCTGCAATGCCAAAGGGCACTGACCCTCTGTAACGCCAAAAGGCTCTGCAAATCTGCAATGCTTCAGGGCAAAGACAGTTTGCAGCGGCAACAGCAGCATACAATGTCAAAACAACAACAATTTGCGATGCCAGTACTGCAAGCGCAAGCTTGGCTCATGCAGAGTACACAATCCAGGGTACCTCACCTCCGACCTAGTGTGTGATTCATCTGCAAATGGTCTCGGCAACGTGGTCATCCAAGAAGACAGGCATGTCGCATTCTGGTCCTCAACACTGATAAATGCTGGCAGCTGCTGCGCAATCTCTGCTGTGGCTGCACCTGCTTCTAAACAGCTGAGCTTGCTGCATGTGTACTTTCATGCAGTAATATGACAAATGCAAGCTAGGACTCTGGGGGCAGCCAGCAACAACATTGGTGCTCCCATTGTCAACAGGCTTCATTATACTGCTCCCATTGTCAACAGGCTTCATTATACTGCGCAGCATGCTGAGCACCAAGGAATCAATCTATTGTTTCATGGTGCATCAAACACACTATCAGTTTGATAAGGTACCATCAGCTGATATGATATGATGCACAGGCGCAGAAAGCAATTGCCTCATCAAGTAGTGCTTGACCGCCACTGCATAGTACGGCAAAATCAACCAAACCATGTCAGCTGTGGTTGCCGCATTATTGCAGACCTACCAACTTGGAAAGACCAATGGTCACGTATTTCCTGCCCTGCCAAGCTGGTTTGCACCAGCGTTTGCCAAGCTTCTGACCGATGTCAACCCACAGCCATATGGCTTTCAAAGTGGGCGATGTTAGTTCAAGCCGCATATGCCATTTGTGCAGACAACAGTGAGTACTTGCAATACTATGTCTACTGTCATATGCTTGTCAAACACCGAAGGCTATTCTGACAACATGCTTGCCAGCAAGTAAAGTTAGGACAAATTGACAATGCCGGCAGTTGCTGCCACTGTGTTTTCAAGCTGCAGTGCAAGTGCCACAGCGCAACTGCTGCGTTGTTGACAACACAAGAGGTGTTGTTGACAAAGCTGCAGCAGCTGTAGAGAGCATTGCTTTTTGCTGTGGCTACTATTCTGCCTCAGAAGGCTAAACTTGCTGTGTAATATGCAATTTGTGAGCGATATAACAATGAGTACAGGCTAGCTGGATGCAACGCTCAGGGATGCAACAATGCTCCCATGGCATGGTGCTGAATGCATATTGTACACACACAAGACAAGCAGACTGCATTGGATGGACACATGCAGCAATCAATTGGCTTATCATGTACTGCTTGGCGCTTATTATGGAGTATGCTAGAATTGCCAGCCGTGTCACCTGTGCTTAGTATAGTAATACGGACATTACCAAAAGACTGTTGACTAGATATCTTTTGTCCAGCCAAAGCTGCTTTGCATCAGCACCTGCCAACCTTTTCTCTGGGCTTGGCATAAGGTCATAACCTTCAAGAATCTGCAGATGGCATGTCCTTCGCTACTTTCCACTGTCGCGAGCTGTCCAGCAGACTTGCACACTGTACGCAGCAGATGTACGGCTATGTCACAGACGGCGTCTGCAGAGCTGATAGCAACACTCTCCGCACCATGAGCGACGGACGATTGAAGGCTGTTATGTGCTGATCAGCTATCCCATACCTCTTTCATCTAGATTCTCCAGCTTTGAGGTATAAGTGTCTGTTGGAGAAGTTCAGCACACATAAATAGATTAGGATGATGTTGACGGTAGTCTTGCGACACCCAAGTTGCCGTTGTGGTCCCTTGACCCGAGGTTCTGACACAGCTTGCGCTTGGAAAGCTTGGCTACTCTCACATCACTCCTGCTTAGTACTTCATTGCATCATGCCGTCCAACACTAGACTAAGGGTACAGTGGTACAGCTTGCAACGCCAAAGGGCAATGACCATCTGCAACGCCAAAGGGCAATGACAATCTGCAACGCCAACGGGCAATGACAATCTGCAGGGCAATGACAGTCTGCAACGCCATAGGGCAGTGACAATCTGCAATGCCAAAGGGCAGTGACAACCTGCCGTGCCAAAGGGCAATGACCTTCTGTAATGCCAAAAGGCTCTGCAAAGTTGCAATGCTTCAAGGCAAAGACATCTTGCAATGGCAACAGCAGCATGCAATGCCAAAAGGCAACAACAGCCTGCAATGCCAGGCTCTAAGCGCATGCTTGGCTCATTCAGAGTACACAACCCAGGTCATCTCATTTCTGACCTGTGGTGTGATCCATGCATCCATGCAAATGGTTTTGGCACTGTGTTCATCCAAGAAGGCCGGCATGTCGCATTCTGGTCTTTGATGTTGATGAATGCTGGCAATAGCATCCTGCTGCTGAGCAATCTCTGCTGTGGCTGCACCTGCTTCTAAACAACTGAGCTTGCTGCATGAGTACTTACAAGCAGTGACACAACAAATGCAAGCTAGGACTCTGGGGGGCAGCCAGCAACAACACCGATGCTCCCATTGTCAACAGGCTTCGTTATACTGCTGAGCAGCAAGGAACAACAGACTCAATCTGTTATTTCATGGAGCATCAAACACAGTATCGTTTTGATTTGATGCACAGCTGCAGGATGTATTGCCTCATGAAGTAGTGCTTGACCGCCACTGCACAGTACGACAATATCAACCAAACCATGTCAGCTGTGGTTGCCGCAGTAGTGCATACCTACAACTTGGAAAGACCAATTGTCACACATTTCCTGCCGTGCCCAAGCTGGTATGCACCAGCTTTTGCCAAGCTTCTGACTGACTTCAACCCAAAAATGTCCAGAACATATCACATGAGCAGAGGTCACATGATGTGGCTCAGCAGCGTCATGCCTGGGTTCCTTGATAGATTGCCTGGGTTGCAAAATGAGGCCACAAGCTTTGAGACTTTGTGAGACTGGCACACGGTATGCGATCAGATGCTCAACAGTCCTGCATAATTTTTTGGGCATGGTTCTATGTCTATGAGTTTCTGGCATGTCACCACTCTCAACACAAATGCAAATGTGCATTTGCTGCAGCAGTATGAGGCACTTCCTAATAATTTTCCTATGAGTTGATGAGCATACAGAAGGAACTTGTTTGAAATGATTGTCTAAGTGTACAGAAAGTCAGTGTGTGAAACAGCATTTGCAGCTCCTTTTTTGTCTTCAGCTTCTCTTTGATCGCGCTCCTTCTTGGTTTCATATACCATGTCATCAGTGGGCAGCTCAAACCGACACACAGGGCATGAGTTGTGTGCTTTCAGCCAAGGCGCCAAACAATCTGGGTGGTATACATGATTACTGTTGCACGGCATGATTTGGACTTCCTCCCCGACTTGAAGATCCTCTCTGCAACAAAGGTTTCAACATGGTGACTTGCACACTTGATGAGACACAGGCCTGATGACTCAGCATCAGTTGTGGCATACTGGGCTGCTCTGTGCCCACTTGTTGCATGTTTCAGACCGCATAGTGCAAAATGCCTGTACAGCAGCTGGTGCATACCTAGGCAATTGATCACAGCAAAACGCAATTTTGGTACAGGCAGATGTCTTCCATGTACGCGCGTGAAGCTGAATCTCAGCTTGATGTGAGATGTGCATGTACAAGGCATGCATATGACCACACTGCTGTTGTACCTTGGTGTCAGCAAAAGGCAAGGCAGCACTGCTGTTGTACCTGGTTGTCAGCAAAAGACAACGCAGCACTGCTGTTGTTGCTTGTTGTCAGCAAAATCTAAGGTAGCAGGAAAGGTGCTGACCTGCATACCGCGCACTGAGTGCCAGCACCGCCAAGCTGCTGCAAGCGCTCCCCATTCAGCTTCTCCCTTACTAATGATTTGACTGCATGCTTGGAGGCAGGCGGTGCACCTGCTGCTGGATTGGCACCTTCAGCATCTGCCAAGGAAGCTATCAATGCCTCTTCCAGTCCTGTGGGCAGCAAGGCAGTACATGTGTGAAGGGGCTGACACTTCAGAGCTTTTTGACCGGAATGCATAGATACAGCAACATGACGACAGCCAATGTACACAGGCAGAATGGATGGTTGACTCAGCGGTTTGTGCAATCTTGCACACAATCATGGCGAGTTGCATACATTACAAACCTGCATGTGACAAGGCTACGGCCATTATAACCTTCAAAGACTTGGATCACCATGCAATTCATGGCACAAATACAACAGCAAGCAGCTGGTACACTGTTGCTGTTTGATAGTCACAGGATGCACTCGCCAACCCGCACACTCACAGACAGGCCCAGTGAAGTGTGCTCACTCTGAGTGTAAGCTTGATTGTCAGCTTGTTGTTGAGCGTCTGGCTCCCCTTCCTCCCCTTCTTCAGTTCGGCTGGCGACCTGCTGAGCTGCCAGCAGGTGCAGCAGCTCTTCCACTCCCTGTGGCCTTGCAGGAGGATCCTGCGCCTGCACAAGTAATTGAGACAGTAATTGTGCTGTGTTACCAGTGCGCCTGCACAAGTAATTGATACAGTAATTGAGATGTGTTACCAGTATGCAGCATTCCATAATGTGGTCAGGGTCCATGAACACTCAAACATGCCTGACTGACTATATACAGGTAATTCAATTGGTGGAAGAGAGGGTGCAATGTCTTGCAAACAAGATGCAGAGACTGTCACAATGTATAGATGCTATGATTATAATTTACAACTTTAGGCAATAGGGTGGCATTGAAGGTGATCTTGGCCAGCATGAACAGCAAGGCATTGCACATGTGAATGTACCAGAGCTGCCTGTGGGGGATGTGTGAGATGGAGAAGGGAGGAGGCAGGTGTTTCTTAGCAAAGGTTGCATGCATTTCGCTTGCTGACCTGAGACAGCTGTCCCTCAAACAGATACCCCGGCTCTGTTGCTGCAGAAGCCTGGTCTTGATCAGCTGTGCGAGATGACGTGGCTGTTTCATCAAGGACATTTGCGCAGTCCACTCGCCAGCCTTCCACACGTGTACGTTCTGCTTCTGACGTGAAAACGCTCTGCGCAATGAGGCAAACCAGGGTTATCGGCTATGTCATATATACACCTGAACAGTCATATACTGCACTCGAACAAACCCGCTCCCCAGATACTCGCCTGGCATTGCAACAAGAGATCACTGCCAGCCTTCCAGAATGCGGAGGAGGTGTATCGAGTCTTGAGCAAAGTCATACAGCGTGCCAAAATATCGAGCAGCTTGGCCTGCACTGTTGAGAGCGCAAACTGGGTAGCATTATTCTGCAATAATTGCCGAAGTTCTGTGACGGCCTTCTCAAAAGTGGCCTTTTTGGCCAGACGTGCCCGACAGCCCTCTAAGTCGCTGACTATGGAAGGGTCGAGAAGCACGGTCATCAGACTATAGAACAGGGGTCAAAGTCGATCAGTCTGATGCACTGACAAGCTTGAAGTATCTACGACAATGAGTAAGTTGCTCGCTACTGATGTACTGTCAGGCAATCAGTTGCGGAAGGAGCTGAGATTACAAAGCGCGGACGTGAATTTTCTCAACAGTTGCTCTGAAACCAAAGTTCCAGCAATGTGCGCAGAGTCAGTGACAATACTGGTAGAGCAGAAACCTGACCATGCATGAACTGTTGCTGATGCGATTGCAACACCTCACAGAAGTCCGTTTCGTTCATTACACAGCAGAGGAAAGGGCCTGGGTGTCAAAAACGCCCTTGTGTTATGTCATCCCATGTTGTGGAGAATATTTCGAAGTTGTGGCATGCTGGGAATTGCATAGCTCAAAATTGTCACAACTTGCTACCTCAATCTGCACCACCTTCTACGTCCATGCTGGGTGATTTAGAAGAAGAGCCAGGGCTGGGTATCAGGGGATACATATGCCTGCAAACAGTCAGTAGCAGCCTCAAAAGACAAAACTTGCACTCCTGAGTTAACAGACTCAGACTAAATCCTCCTAGTGGCTTCTCCTACAGGAGCTCTGCTGAGGTGTGGCACCACACTAACTCTGATCAGCAACGTCATGCTTCAGAGTTACCACTGCCATCACGATCTTGTCACAGAGTGCATGATTGCCAATACGGGTCAGCATGACATTGTTGACAACGTTTCAAATTATGACATTGTGCTGGAGGTTCCACAACTATGCACTGACCTTGGTTGGTGGAGTAAGCTTGAAGGATTCAGCCGCTTTGTGATACAATTTCCCAAGCTCTGCCCAGCGCTCTTCAGGGCAGGCCAGGTTGAGTGTGTACAGGTAAGGCTTCCCATCTTTCCCTGCCCTCCACGATGTCACGGATGCCCCTCGCCTGAAGCTTTCCCTATCTGTTGGGGTGAAGGTGCTGGGAGACCCCTGCATGGGACAAGCTTCATGTATGCTGTGAAAGGCTGGCATATAACTTCCGCCCCACTGCAAAACTTTTATTGTGACATAGAATAACAGCAGCATGACGCTAGAGACACAAGAGTCAAGCATCCTTGCTGATAAAGGTGAAGAATGTGGACCTGTGAGATGTGATCATAGGTCCAATAGACATTGCCATCTTCCCCTTGCTTCTGCTGCACTTCCTCTATCTGATCCAATGACTTTCTTTGCCCTGTTGTGACCCTTGCTGTTGCCCTGTGACCATGCCCATGAACGCAGTCTTATTCATGAATACCTGGCAGATATGAGGCTCAAATTGGGCTCGCACCACAGACGTTAACTATGCCTATTATGTACAGCATTTTTCTCAGTGCCAGCGGACCTCAGTGGTGCCACAATTAGCACCACTGGTGATAGAGCTGCTGTTGCACATTGACACCGCATGTCTCCTGAAAGGAAGCTTTGTACACGCACGCAGATCTGATGCGCTTTGCAGACCATGTCTTTGCTGATGATGTGTTGGGTGAGTTATCTGCTGCTGGTAGCCACAGATGAAAAGTGATCTATCAAGAGAATTGCATACAGAGGATGCTGAACAGCTGTGGCTGGCAAAAGCATCTTGCGACCATGGCTGACCTGTCAATGAGCACAGCATTGGCCACATCTCTAGGCTTCCAGTCATCAGGCTTGCGCTCACTCAGCCAAGGTGGAGGAGGACCAACCTAGCACGCAGCACATCACAGTGCATAGCTGCTGTGTGGACAGACAAGCCACATGTACAGCCTGCAATGGTGGGCTAGTGACACTGCATCGGAAGCAGATGAAGTGATGTTTTAAAACTGACTACATAAGGTTGCATGCCGGAGGTGAAGAGTCTGACACTTCACATGTATACAAACAGCAAAGAAGCATATAGACAAGACCTGTCAGGGAATTGGAGGCAGCCAACGGCCAGGCCGCCATGTGTATGCAAAGCATGGGACGCAAACGTGAGTGGGGAAGATAGGACTTACAGAGACAGATATAGTGATGCCATCAGGGAAATCTACAAGTTCTGTGACAATGCGCTGCCGGGCGTCTGCTGTCATGGGCGCCGCTGATGAATATCTCTCAGGTTTTCTTGATATGATGACTGGTAGCTTTCTGCCAGATTCTGTACTGACAGGGTACTGAAACTCGAAGGCTAGGGTGGGGTAGCTCAGTGTCTTGAACTGCATTTGGCAGCACATGCAAACTTGCAAGGCACAAGCATGGACTGATGTATGCGTTTGTGACTCTGCTGGCAGCCAGACAAGCAATGGCCTGAAGGCATGTACTGACCTGCACATCTTCTGTAGCCAGAGCCTCATTATGAGGGAAAGCAACTGCAAGAGCGGCTGCCGCAAGTGCTTGCAGCGTCTGCCGGCGTGTCATGCAAGCTTCTGCACATATACCAAAAAACGCATCAGTAAATATGGGTGAATGTGGGGCACACAGCTGTTTTGCTGTACTCAGGTGTTGCTTGCCTTCAGGTTGTTGCTTATGGTCTGCGCTTGGTGCCTTCTTGCTGGTTGACGCTGTCTGCAAGTTAGCTGCAGAACAGCATGGCATGGCCGAGACCCGGCAGGAGAAGCTTGCAGAAGTCGCATGCTTGCTATGATGAGGTCGTCGTATCCGCTGCAACTGCACGCATGCCCTGCACGGTGTCAAATGTGCTGACACGCCTTGACCGGCCAACACCGATTGTCTCACTGACATTGCTGCACACCTTCAGATCAACAGTGCATTGCAGACCGTGACTTTGTATGTGGTCGTGCTGGCAATTGTGCACAGAGTCAGGATGCTAGAAGTCTACAAGCTATCACCACGTGCACGTGACGCTGCGCATCACTCAGTTGCAAATCCTCCTCCTGCAAATTGCAATACATCCGTCGTGCGATTGCCATGCATGGCATCACATCTATGAGTGTGTAATGCACAACGCTCGCACGAAGTAGTGGTCTGGCTGCTGCACAAAGCATGCGCTCCAGTTGATCAGCCATGCCCCTTGCATTGATGCAAGCCAACGGGGCGTGCATAAACCTAACTCAGGAAGGAGCACTTCGTTTGGGCAGACAGCATGTTGCACCAAGCTTCGGCGGGGCCGCTCATGTCAGCAGGCAATTGACACAGCCTCCTGCCGCTCATGTCAAGATAGCTTTGCCAATATCACTGACACAGATGCTGCAGTGCAAAAGCTATTTATGCCTCAGGGTGCAGTGTGAGGTATCATCGGTTTCTTCTGGCAGGCAGGCCTGTCTGTTGCTCACCAGCAGGAGTAAACACAACCCCACTGGCATTCAGCTTGGTACTCACAGATCTGATCATAAGCAAGTGGTGAAGCTGCTAAATGAAGGTAAATGGCAGCAACTGGCTTGTGGCATTACTGACTCATGGGGCTCAAGCCTCCTGCTGATGACTGCAGGTGAAAGCACTCAGTTGCATGTGGGGGATCGTATCCTACTGCTGGCCAACCAACTTGACCAATTTCTGGAAGTGGCTGAGTCGGCTGAAGCAAGCAGTGCTGAGACAGCACAGCCACCTCCACAAAAAAGGTGCAGCTCATTCGGTTGCCACTGATTAATCATGGACAGCAAACAACATCCAAATCCTATTCACTGTACCAGTACCTTGGCTGCTGACGACTTCCCCATTGGCCTGCCAAATGGCTCTAACTCTGCAGGTCCACTTGTGTTGCCACGCACAGAAACATATGCGCATCTGCCCCAATAACGCAGACTGTGTCATCACGCTATCAATGCTGATGCAGGCAGCGGCTGTCATCGCCACATGACATAGGCAGCACTGGCAATCAAGCATCCCTATCACCATCCACATCAGGTAAAGCCACCTCACAAGAGCCACTCAGTCATTGTTGCTGGAACAGCTGAGTGCTCAAAGCCAGATGTCAGCATGAGACCTGCAAAGAATCTTTACAGCAAGTCAAACAAGCATTTTATCCTATTGTTGCTTGACAAGTTACGCTGGCTCACAGCTACGCTGGATGCACCTGTGCTTCATGTATTCCATGGACGCAGCAAGTTGGAATCATGACTTGTCATGACAACTGTCTCTGCTTTACAACGTTACGCCCGTTTGAAAACCCCTTTGCAGTGGTGCATCCCACTTTGGTCTGAAAGAACAAACACAGTACAGCTGCATAAGCAAATTTCCTTCCCACAGGAGGCTGGTTCATGTTCAAGTAGCTAGCTGTCAGCATGTTAGTGGCAGCTCAGCGGGGCTTCACACGTATCATGCTGTTATTATGTGCAGGAGAGCTGCTTTCAACATCTCAGGCGAGCACTGATGCAGAAGGTGCTCAGGCCCTCAACAATGGCATTCTCCCTGCGCCTACTCATGCAGCTGTCAGCTCAGCAGATACATACAGTCCAAATGATGCTCCAGGCGACACGCTTGACCCATTTAGTCTCAGTCCCAAGCAGGCTGCGGCAGACCAAGCAGCAGCTGCTGATGTGCCAGAAGCGGCAGCTGACCCGCATCTATCAGGAATGACAGCCGACAGAGGATTAGTCACTCAGGGTGTAGCAACATCGGCAGAGTCAGCAGGTTTTGTTGCAGCTGCTGGCGCTGCGCCTGTTATGGTCATCTTGGTTGGGGTTCCAGGCAGTGGCAAGAGCAGCTTCTGTGCAC
>JAABUK010004230.1_pt1 | contig 23558 bp, 27 predicted proteins | sample 5559141 | NCBI WGS metagenome assembly JAABUK01 (sample SAMN10711869, study PRJNA513367) | rock metagenome | isolation source: Antarctica rocks | place: Antarctica: Victoria Land, Pudding Butte nord | collected 2016-01-03
TATTCTTTTCTACTTCTTTCTCACTTTTCTTCTACTTCTTTATTATTTCTTTATTATTTCTTTATTACTTCTTCTAATCTTATATTTTATATATATCTTAATATTTAGTCTTAATAATATTTACTTTTTTAATTAATTATAGCTTCTTAACTTCAATTAATTATAAATGTTTTTCTACACTTTTTCAACACTTTTTATCTTATTATTTCTCTTTTATAAAATTTATTTCTTTAATTCTTCTTAGTTTTAATTAATTATAATTAATTATAAATGCTTTTTTATACTTCTTTATTATTTCTTATCTCATCATTTCTCTTCTATAAAATTTATTTCTTTAATTTATTTTAATATTAATTATAATTAATTAATTATAAGTACTCTTTTACACTTCTTTATTACTTCTTATCTCATTATTTCTCTTTTCTTAATTTATCTTAATGTTAATTAATTATAATTAATTATAAATACTCTTTATCACTTCTTATCTCATTATTTCTCTTTTTCTAATTCATCTTAATATTAATTAATTATAATCAATTATAATCTATCATTTTTCTTTGCTTCGAAATATTAATGTAATTTACTTATTTAGACTTGCTAAATTTACTTTTAACACATTATTAGCGTATTTTTAGAGTCACGCGTAATGGAGTCATCAAGACAGTCCGGCTGCGGATAAAGTACATCTCCGTGTGCTACCTCCACAATGAATTGGTTGTATCGCCTTATAGAGAATAGCGCTCCCGCGTTTTAGCGTCATAATTTTGCTGCAGCCTTGGCACGAAAACACTAGTTGCTTAAGCCAAGGCTGCAGTAAGATTGTGACGCTAAAACGCGGGAGCGCTATTCTCTATAAGGCAGCACATGGGATAGTACTTGAATCCGCCGATGTTTTTGTGTCCGGCTTGTAAGACTTGAATTCCGCGAAGCCTGTCTCAAGTTGTGCGTCCAATTGAGCTCAGAACGTAGATGATTTCTGAGAAGATTTGTAATACTTATTGTTTTCTTCAAATTGCGGGATTGAACGAGGGTAAGATTGAAAACTCCGCAGAAGACAAGTGCAGGCTGAGTCAGCTGCCAAGGAGGCCCTACAGCAAGAACAGCACAAGGAGTGCCAAGCTTTTGCCGAACTCTCGCCGAACTTGGCGATGATACTGTACTCGTAGGAGTTACTTCGTACCTGAAGCTCGAACAACTGCATCCTTATTGTGGTGAGCTTGATCCGGATTTGTGTCGTCTCCGCATCTACACGTCCCCTGTAATCAGCTGGAACGGCTACTATGCAAAATGTGTGGGAGATATGCGCTCGGCATTGTACGTTGCAGCGTCAATCATATGTCTTCGTCAAAGGCTGACATGTCTCAAGCGAGCCGCCTTCGTCCGCCACCAAATCCAACAACAAGGACTACAAGTTGAAAATGCCCCAAACGATGAGGATGTACGAGAAACTTACAACTTCGCACCTGGGTCATATGGGCTAGTTTACCGTGCCGATGTCCCCGATCATGGAGTTAGAGCCGAGGACGAACGAGCTTATCATGCAGGCTCCGAGGGACACCAGCCCGCAGAAGCAGATGAGCCCAAAGAACAACAGCCGAAAGGGTCTGAAGCGGGCCACAAGGAGTACAAGTACGAGCTCAAAGCTATGAAATGGGGTCTTATTCCCTTCTGGACCAAGAGGTCTCCCGATTATGGTTCGATGCTGCGAACGATAAATTGTCGAGATGACTCGCTGGTCGAGAAGCGGGGAATGTGGAACACAATGAAGCAGCGAAAGCGATGTATTGTCATCTGTCAGGGCTTCTACGAATGGCTGAAAAGGGGTCCGGGCGGGAAGGAAAAGATACCACATTTTGTCAAGCGGAAGGATGGGCAGCTGATGTGCTTTGCTGGGCTATGGGATTGTGTGAGATATGAGGACACTGAGGAGAAGCTCTACACGTACACAATCATCACGACTGAGTCAAATAACCAGCTGAGTTTTCTGCATGATCGCATGCCAGTCATCTTAGAAGCAGGAAGCGACGAAATGAAGATATGGCTTGATCCAGAGCGCGACAAGTGGTCGAAAGAATTACAGGCTCTCTTGCAGCCCTACAAATCAGAGCTAGAGTGCTATCCTGTGAGCAAAGATGTTGGAAAGGTCGGCAACAACTCGCCAGACTTCGTTGTGCCAATTGATAGCAAAGAGAACAAGAAGAACATTGCCAACTTCTTCGGTAATGCTAAGAAGAATCCCGAGAAGGGAGAAGCTGGGCTTGCGAAGAAAAGCGCCAAAGCTACGACTGTTGCAGACATCGAGCAGGAGCCAGATGAGAACCGTGAGACCAAAGATCATGAAGGGAGCGAAGACAATGCTCCCCTTCCGGTACCATCGCGAGAGGCTGAGTCCAAGAAAGGGGCTAAAAGGGGGCACAGCCCAGACACAGAGACTTCTGCGAAGGCAGCCAAGATCGATACGTCCCTAAAAATAGTGAGACCATCAGCTCCCGCAGCCTCGAGCAGGAGAGCAAGGAGTGCAACCAGTAATGGAACCTTGCTTAAAAACGAGAGTCCAAGAAAAGCTGGAGATGGGAGTCAGAGAATCACCAGCTTTTTCGGCAAGTGAAGATGGTGCTCTCAAGACTTGACACGAGGGAATCGACTTCCACATTCACTGTGCGCAAGAACGACTGCAGATCATCTTGTCTCCTTGTGCTTTTCCAATCATCTCTCAGCGCGAGCTCGTTGTGGTTCTTAATCGTTAATACAACAAGGCTTGTTATGCTGATCAAAATCGATGCTAAGCCTCTCATCGGTTCACGTGGCACTTTCCCTACAGGTCGGCAGGGTCTTCCTTGGGCATCGCGAACTCTGCTGTCAGATGGCAAACACGGTCAGCGGCTGCATGAAGCCAGCCAGAATTTCAAAAGTTCTCCATCGACGACTCTCTCACTTCAAATGCCTGACTCCCAGGTTCCATCGCGAAAATTGCTCGATCTGTTCATGCAAGCCTAAGCACTAGAGTCTCAACTCCATCTTCTTCTCAACTCCGATTCGTTCACGGCCTTGTGGGACTTCGTTCATCTGAAAGCTTCGTCAAAAGCCTTCGCCAGGTCTACACGTGACATTAAGGTTATCGTTCCAACAAAGACGATGAGGCTTCTCTGTGGCGTGGCAAGAACCAATGGTTTAAGACATGGACCCACCGCTGGAGACTGGAAACAATTGGACCCATTCGGCAGCGGCGATTTCATACAGAGCCCTGACTTCGACACCCCAAATTCCATCGTTTTACGTAGGAGCAAGATCGTCGTGACGGTACAGCTTCCACGTTCGACGCAAGCTGCTTTTCATAATGGCAATCTCCCCTTGTCAGGCGCTATGGCCAAATCGATTGGGGCAGATTCCGAGTCAAAGAAAATGATTACTTTCTCCTTAGGATACGGGCCTCTTGTCCACTCGGGGGAGAGGGAGCACCGACCCTCACTTCAAGTGGGCGACGGCTACTGGGGAATTGAGTGAGAGATAACGATGCCCACAAATGAAACTTGCGCACTCCTGCTTGAACTGCTGCCTTGCACAGTCCGCAATCTTGCGCCTCATGCAATTTCTGAAGCTGAAAAGCTTCCGGTGATCGTTGCCGTGCTCCCAATTTCAATCTGTCAAGGTGATGTTGCACCAACACATTCCAGTGCAATTTTCTCTGTTCGATCACATTCCCTTCCAACAACACAGTCTATTGTGCCTTGTTTATCATTCTGCATTCCTCACCCAAGTCGATGGGCGTTTCTCAAGCCTCTTGAAAATGCGATGCCCTCTCCATTCTTTACTTTCGCAATCTTCCACCAGTCATTCTTTTACTGCCCGAACTATCTTTGAATCTTGTTCTTGCGTTCTTGTCCTTCCTCAACGATTCCGTAGTAATCATGCATCTCAAGGCCTTTTCGAGCCTTCTAACGGCCTCACAGCTCATTCATTCAGCGTGGTCATATGGTACTATTGTAGAAGTCTATCCGTCAACATGTCCTGCTATTCCCACTGGACCGTACGTACTTATACTCCTGTCCCCAAAGCTACACGCGTTCCACTAATGCTTCGATTTAGTGCCATGCCAGCGACGCAATACCTCTTAACAGTCAATCCTGGGCCTGTAAATATTAGCCCCAGAGCAGTCGCCCCAACTTACATAAGCGCAAATGGCTCTACCACCACCGACTGCAGTGCAGCTGCACCATTCGCATTGACCAGTGGCCAGCTCTCCAGCAACGGACAGTTCGTATCTACAACTGGCCTGGTCCCTTATTCACCCTTGGTCGTTTCGTCCTACCTTGCCGCAATCTCGACCACGTTCTCGACAATGACGGTGATGAATGGCAGCTCTCTTGCCTGGAACAATACAGCTTTCACGGGTGGTCATGCACTTTTCTGTGTCATGGGCAATACCGTGGAAGCGGTCTACAATGGACAGTTGCCTGCTGGATGTGCGCAGATCTACATTGGCTATGTTTTCGTGACCGCGTGTCCCACCTTCAAGCCATCCAACTCCGTCACACAGCTAGCTGGAGGTGCCACTGGCACCGGCACTTCATCTCCATCGCCCACAGCTTCCCTCTCCGGCAGCGTCAAAGGGAAAAATGTGACTGCCAATCCTTTGGGTTGTTTGTCTTCTTCAGGCAACTCCCCGGCAGTATCAGGAGGTCTCATTCCCAAGACTGTAACAACTTTGGAGGACTGTGCGGACTTCTGCTCCAGCTACGCATATTTTGGTGTACAAAGTGGTGAGTCGACGAACCCATTAAGTAAATGGCGCTGATCATTTGCAGGCTTCTGCGTTTGCGGAAATACTCTCGCTTCGTCTGCAACTCCAGCCGCATATGGCAGCTGCAATGTTCTATGTCCTGGCAACAATGCTGAGACTTGTGGTGGTGCTAGTGCAATGGCAGTATACATCATCAGTGGCCGATCGGGTTCCAGCTCAAGCATGAGTGGCAGTTCCATGACTACAGGAACAGGTTCTGCTGGTCAAGTCAACGCTTCTACAACTGCTACAACCTCTTCTATGACAACATATGTGACTTCGACTGGAGCACCGAACTGCTACGATAGGTCGCCGTTTGACCACACGGTCAACGGCGGCTATCTTATTCTCTGCAACACCGCACTTCCGGGATACGATCTGATGAGGGCCAATGGTACCAATCTCGCCGAGTGTATTGCAGCTTGTAACGCACACAGTTCTGGCCCTGCCAGTAGTGTATGTGTTGCTGTCACATTCGACATCACTGCATCCAGCAACCAGTGTACACTCAAGACCAACATCGGCCCGGTGAATTCAGGAGCGGAGGATTTGTCTGAAGCTGCAATCAATGTCACTGGCAATTACGCTCCCCAGATCGTGTTTGCAACGGCGACGTCGACGATGAGTTCAACAGCAGCCTCGACTGGATCAACTTCAACGACAAGTACTGTCTCTGGCAGCATGGCAAATACAGCTGCTGGTAATTCAAGTTCAACGACAGGTACTGTCTCTGGCAGCATGGCAAATACAGCTGCTGGTAATTCAAGTTCAGCCTCAACACCTGGTACTTCTGCTTCACAGGGCCCTCTTCCCACAGCTACCAATCCCAGTGGGCCACTATGTCCCTCGTATAATGGTCAAGTGGTCAAGATTGGCGGAAGCTTCTACCAAGTCGAATGCTCCACCGACACTGTTGGCGATACTCTGGTTGGCAATACCACTACTGCTGCGTCCTTGGCCGAATGTGGTGGATATTGCAATCTTTACAATCTGGCCATTCCATATGGCTGTGTTGGTGTCACTATGGTCTTGACATCCTCGTCTTCCAATTGCTACCTCAAGAGCAGGATCATAGGCACTCAATTTCGTGCACAGGACGACAGCTTAAGATTAATCTATCCTGGCTATCCCACGCCTGTTGATCCTATCTTGACCGCTACATCATCAAGTGGAGCCGCTTCAAGCTCGATGGGAGTAACAGCCTCGACCGAAACTACGACTCAGAGCTCGTCTTCTACAGGGCCAACCGCTACCGGTGCGCTCTGTCCGGCATACGACGGACGGACCCTGTATTTCCCTTCCTACGGCGGAAGCAATTATGAAGTTGAATGCTCCACCAGCTTTGTTGATACAGGCTTGTCTCCCGTCATTGCCACAGGTCTACCAGACTGTATCAACCAGTGTTCGTTCCTCAATTTGAACACGGAGACTCCACAGTGTGTGGGTGTCACATTCCTCAACACTGCACAAACTAGCCCACCAACCAACAATTGTTATCCAAAGGGCTCTATAACGGATATCGTCCGAGGTGTTCCACAAGATGACAGTGCAAGATTGATCTTTCAGGGCTACCCATCAGCTACAGACATTGGGACGACGAGTATGAGTTCTACACTTATTCGTACGTTGAGTAGTACTTCAACGTCAACTTCCAGTACACAATCGACCGGAAGTACACAGTTGATTGCAAGCACACAGTCGACCTCAACCTCCTCTACTGTCACTGCAAGCAGCATAACTACAAGCAGCCGTACTAGCACCGGTACCAGTACCAAGACAAGTACAAGCATAAGCACTGGCAGCAGCAGCAGCAGCACGAGCACGAGCGTGGCTACCAGCAACGATCCAAGCTCGACGTCGACCTCTACAACGCGAACATCAACTGGGACATCTGTCCCGTCCCCAACAGATTCATTATGTCCCACTTACAACTTTCAGATCGTTCAGGCGGGTAATTATCAATATGAAGTCGAGTGCGGGTATGAATTCATTGGCCACGACATCGGACTGCCTTACACGCCGTATCCCAACATTCAGTCGTTCCAACAATGTCTTGCAGCTTGCAATTACTGGAACGACAATACTGCCACAACCTGCGTGGCGGCTGATTTCAGAGCAAGCATCAACGCGTGCTACCTGAAAGATTCAATCACCAGCCGAATCTCGAGCTTGACAATCAACGGAGCACGCCTCATATATTCTGGCTACCCGAGCATTACCGATGCTGTGAGCACGTCAGTCTCAACCACGACAGCCAGCACCTTAACATCTTCCATGTCAACTTCGACCGCCACTGGCTTACTGAGTTCGACTTCGATCTCGACCTCGACCTCAACTTCGTCAACATTGACGTCCTCAACATCCACAACGTCAGGCTCTTCCCCGACTCAAGCAACTGCAACTGCAACTGCATCAGTCTACCCAGCTGACCCGGTCTGTCCGGGTAACAACGGTGGCCAACTGACTTCTTCAGATAGCAATCTATACGACATTGAATGCAATGTTGATCTCCGCTTTGCAGCCAGTGACCTTCCTTCAAGCGGTATTCTTCGGGCGGCTGCATACAGCGCTTGCGCTCTATTTTGCGATCAATACAATCTCAATGCTGGCGCTCAAATCTGTCAAGGTTTCACTTGGGACTCGACTTCAACCAGCGCCACTACCACCAACTGCGTCTTGAAATCAGCCCTTATCCAAACCTCCACCACCAACACAGCCAATACCAATGGAGTCCATTCTGGCCGCCTCCTCGGCCCATGGCCTGCCACTAACCAAGTGATCCTCTCCAAGCCGATTCCCCTAGTAACCAACACCCTCTACAACGGCTACAGCGTCTCCTACGACTTCGCCGCCCTTACCGCCCCCGGGGGCCTAACCTGGCAGATCACTGAATTCAACAGCTCAGCGCTCTACGTTGGCGCCATGGGCTTCGTCGCCCTGATGCAAACCGACCAAAACAATCAACTCGGCCTCACCTCCCTCTCCGGATCCAACAACAACAACAGCCAGCCTTATACTCTGCCCTCCGCCGCCCTCCCGACCTACGCCGTAGCTCCCTACTGGACACGTGGGTACGCTTCCCTAGACTCCCAGCAAGGAATCTACTACCAGATCGACACTGTTTCGACCGGACGTTACTTCATCAGCATTGAATTCTATTACGCCCGCTACACGACTAACAACGATGTCTTTCACTGGATCACTACCTACGATACAGGTAACCCCGGGGTGTGGATTTCGTGGTATTTCTCCGGCGGGACCGCGGATGATAGAGGGTTGTATGAGACGGTGGGACATCAGGGGACGAAGACGATTAACGGAGTGACGGGCTCGACTATTGCGGCTATGTATGAGCATGGGACGAGTGGGACGGTGCTTGCTGGTGGTAAGTTGGGCATTCTCCTTTCTTTACTTCACCGTGTGTCTCTATCAGACTCCTTTGCCTCGTTTGCTCCCTTTCTAGCTCGCACTATTCGCTCGTGTGTTGATACGTATGCACTTTACTAATGTGTCGTCGGCCGAAACAGATAAGATCCTCTCCAACACGAACCCCGGCACGAATACCGTCGTGCACACCTCGAACGCGTTTGATGCGGTGGCTTACGGTGCGCCGGGGACGTGGAGTTTTACGAACTCGCCTACTTGAATGGGTTCGTGATGACACCTCTCTCTATCCCTCTTTCTCTCTCTCTCTGTGTGTGTGTGTGTGTGTGTGTGCGTGGAGAGACGTCAGTATGAAGAGGAGGAGAACAGGTTCAAGGCGGTGGGTTGGGTGGTGCGGAAGATTGAGGGATGTGTGTGAGTGATCAGGCAAGAAGAGGATATGGTTCTGGTATTTTAAGAGCGTGGGCCGAGGATGCAGGATGGGAGCATGGAAGATGGGGAAGAACAGGTACTGTGTGGGAAGGTATACGTATTCAGTAAGTATTGGTGTTGTGATTATAGCATGACGAATCTAGCTTTTGATTACAGCTTTTCTAATCTCCACGGAGATAATGTGTCAAATTAGCCATTCCCCTCCAATCCTGCAACAATATCATATATCATCATTGCTCAACATTCGACCCAGCTTAGCTAGCTACCTAGCTACCTAGCCGAACCAAATCAGACCAGCCATCTCCCTTCCAAGTATACATAAACGTAGCCTAAACGGTAGCTCAGGACGTCCTGGATGATAGTCGCTCCTTTATTTAGACGCTTCAAACGTCGATTTCAACTCCTTGATAATGCATGCATATTACATCATTCCTAAACCAACACCCCCCCCCTCTGTGTGTGTCTCTATGTCTCTGTCTCCATCATTGCCGTCAGTCGTGGCGAGGTGTAGATTGCTATTTTCCTTTTGATGGAGATTCGAAAGGAAGGGGGGACTTTTACCGTTGAAAGTTCAGAACTGTTTTTTCGGGGGTTGGTATTGAGTTCTTTGGTATGCGGTGCGGGCGAATTGGTTGCGACTAGTAGCATGGGAGATGGAAAAGGTTTACGGAGCGGAACAAGTTGGATGTATTGTATTGTATACTTTTCCATGCGATGGGAGCGAGATCGACAAACAGATGACTAGTTATGATAATTCAGGTCACACACAAGTTTCCCCCGACAGCTGGGTACTCGAAAATAAGCATTAATCAGGACAAGCGAGATTTGTGAGAGGCGCGCACTCAACATATCCGAAACGGGCCCTTTCATATCCCTGGTCATGACTCATGAGTGCGGATCCGGTAGAGAGGGAAAGTCGCTTCAGTAGGTGGTTTGGCTCCATTGATCCGTTCAGTACTCGTACTCATACTCGGCATTCATCTTCCACTGCGATCAGGTCAAGGAAAAGAGCCAGGCATGCCCGCCTGTTCCTGCGTCCCAATTCTTCGTCTCTCCCGCCAGTCCTCCATTTCACTCCCGTTCGGGCCCTCTATCCCCTCAACCGCAAGCCCCACATCCCCTCCCGCCTTCCTGGCGAATTCCTTCAACTCTTCATCATGACGCTCTACACCATACCCCATCTCTTTAAGCTGTTGGACACAATTGAGAACCTTCTCTGTCATCTCAGTGATCTTTCGAGTCTCTAGTGTTGCCTTCTCATCTTCTTCCGCCATCGTCATGGCTTTGGAAACGTTCCCGTTGCATGCTTCGGCGTAGACGGGTAGTCTGGAATGCGGCTTGAAGCCCATGTCTTGCAGTGTTCGGATGCAGCTTTGAATGTGGTTGGAGCGTTTGTTGTTCGGGACGGTTGCTGATCGTCGAGGAAGATTTGGAGTGCTACTCGCGGCTGCAGGCGGATGTCGTAGTTCATTGAGAGTGGGTAAAATATCACGGCCGGGCTGGGTTCCTGACAAGTCGAGCGCGCTTCGCATTGGGGCTAAACGATGTAAATGTGGATGGTTCGAATGACGGTGATGATTCAACGATTGAGAGCGGATGACGGAAGGAGTAGGATGTTGAGGAGCGGTATCTAACGGCCGTGGTTCTGGTCTGCTGAACAGTCTCGGTGCTGTGCTTTGGGCTTGCGGCCCAGATCGCTCAAATTCCTCCCACAAAGTTCTTCCTGTGCCACTGAATTGTTCGGCATAAGGTCGGCGTCGGTATCGCTCGGTCCCGCTGCGGCGAGGAACAGGGCTGTGGTTTGAAGAGACCCCAAGACCCTCCGCCGCAGGGTCGAAGGGCTTAAGGAGGCGAGCCGCAGGATTGGAAGATGTCACAGTGTTGGCCCGTGTAAGTGAAGGGGGAGAACTGTCAGAGTCTTGCGCAGTTGTGCTCTTGCTCTTCACCGTTCGAAGCCCTTCTTTCTCAAGTTGGAATATTGTAGGGAATCGAGCGATCTCCGCTTCCGGCTCAAGGTCTAACAATGACTTCAATGCTGGTTGTTGAAACGGAACAGCTGGAGACGTGGTGGCAGCAGTTTCTATGTCTACCATCGCATGTGGCAGAGAAGGACCCGATGACAACCTGTTCACATGCGGTCTAACACTGGTGTCTTCTCCGAGCATCTCTTTGCCTGGCGTGACTGGGTTGTCCGAATGACTCGCTTCACGTGACGAGCTTTCCGTCGACGATGTGCCGAGTTTGCTTATCTCCGGGATAGAGTCATGCTGTGCGAGATGCTGGGGACGCGATAATATTCCTAGCGCAACGGGGTCGAATGTGTCTAGCTCTCGGCGTGCGGGTCCTTGCTCAAGAAGCCTGGCGTTCTGGAGTCGAAACGGGTCAAGAAATTCAGCCCTGTCACGGGCTCTACTCCGGGAATTAGAGGAATCGCTTGGGCCATCATTGGTTGTGGCAGCATCTTCAAGTTTGTCGGGCTTAGGAACATGAAGTTGTGGTTGATGCCACAAATTCGAACCGAAATTTTCCGGGAATGGACGCTCGTGCGCAATCAGCGAGCTGGGCTTGTGAGTTGTCGACGCAAGATGCGGGTTGATATTAGGCCCGTGGTTGAACAGGTCTGAATTCTTGCATGCGTTGGCGAATACGGACCGTTGTGCCTGCTGAGGTGGCAGGTGAGTGAACAGGTCTAAGTTCTTCCATCCGTCGGCGCGAACGGGCCGTTGTGCTTGCTGAGGTGGCACTGGAGTGGCGATGGCGTGCATTCTGAAAGCCTCATTCAACAGCTTCACTTCCAGCTCCAACACCTGAAATTTTGCTAAGAGAGACTGATAGTCATTATGGCTACCTTTCTCAAGCCTTGGCCCTGGTTCTTGGGCAGGAACGGGTGCAGAAGGCTGACAGTAGTGTCTCGCATACTTGCTCCAAGCTTCCGCTGGTATGGCATAATTGCGCCAGGCTTCCGCCGCACGAGCCGAGCGCTGAATATCAAAGACATGGAGCGGAGGAGGATTTTCGCTTGCAAGGTGGCCCTGCCAGCTGGAAAATCGTCCTGGTGGTTCTAGGAGTCGTTGCTCGAGTTCGAAAGAAGACCCGACCTATCCATCTGGTGAGTTTCAATGGCACGGGGAAACGATGGCTGGACTCACAGTGACCGTCTCTCCATCATCCTCGTCGAGATACGCCAACAAAGCGTCGGGAGTGACTTGTATTTCCTGGTCATACTGCTGGGGGGAGAGCTGGACGACGCCGGAGCAATCGACGAAATCGGACGAGTGGAAGTAAAGATTGCGGATACGGAATGGTTTCAGCATAATGACTGATGGGTGCTAGCCAGTGCAAAGGAACGGAACTGCTGAAGGAGTGTGAGTTGAGGATCTGCTGTGCTGAGTCCGCCTCATGTGTGCGTAGTCGTGGCCAGGCAGCCAGCAGCTTAGAGTCGACGTACGTAGGAGACGAGGGGCGGCTTTCCTCACTGCGCTATTCCCAATTGAGATGTAGTGTGCTGAAGGCTTGGCACGCCAAGCATTTTATATCTTGATTCTCATCTTGGTCTACAGTTGGGTCTGAGAGCGCAGCCGTCGTTCATCAGGTCAGACGAGGGACCGAATAGCCATTGAGAAGCCATACATGCTGCGCCACCCCCCGCTCCTTCACTCCAACATTCTCGGCATCTCTAACGTCAGATTCAACTGGACATATGTCCGTCCCAAATACCTGTTTCGTTTGAGGGATGAGAAGGCTGAACGTTATGATGATCCCACTCATCGTAACATATGGAATGAGCAACCAGCGTGCAGCTTTCTGGACCCGCCGACTTGGTCAGCATGCTTTCGAAGAGTGTGCAAGGGGGGTCTCAGGCATAGGTCCTTGCGCAACCAAAGTACCAGAGCAACGGGGAGAGCAAACTGCGGGACTTCCGATCATCCCACTCACGCGATCTGCGCAGCAGCCTAGAACTTCACACACTATCTGAAAAGGAACCCTTCCATAGAAATGTGAGGCCAACATCGGCTGTTCAGAACTGCATACGGAGTAGCCTTCCCGATACTCCATTTGATGCCACCGAAACTTGCTCAATACATAAACTAGAGCCTTTATGATAGAGGCAATAGATCAGTGATGGTATGTTAGTGATGATGGATCAGTAGTGATGGATTAGCAGTAGTAGACTAATAGTGATGGATTGGTGGTGGTGGCTTGATGGCGGTAGATGAGGATTTGCAACACTTTGGGGATGGGCAGTAATTAAATCAGTGCGGAACGCTCGCTGATCAGGGTCCGGGCTACTTCCCTACACAAGCCCGCATGTACCACTCGTATCAGTACGATGAGCAACCTCTCCCCACTCATCTCTCCCGCAAAAGCCCGGAGAGACGCCGTCCAAGCCAAAGACTGGGCCTACGTTTCCTCCTGGCTGACGAAGAAGTATTCTCCTCAACCCGTTCCACGATTTGAACAGAATGGCGAGACACTGCGTGCGCTGCTCGAGCTCGTAGGAGCGAACGAGGCTGCGGACCGGCAGGTTGGACTGATACAACGGGCTCAGGACGAGGAGTTGAAGAGGTATGAGGAAGCTTTCCAGAGAGATGGAGGACCATGCCGTGATATTCTGGAGGCACTAGAGGGGTCTTTGAATGAGCGTGGAACAAATGCACTGAATGATCTCGCGGAAGCGAGTCTTCTCCTTGGAACCCTGTCCCCAGATCCGGTCTTGATGGGCGAAAGGATGATTGAGCTGTCACATGCGAAGTTTCAGATGGAGGAACAACTGCGGAGGGTTGGTGATCTTCAGAGTCAACTAGAGCGGGAAGCAGAGACGATAAAGAAGAACGTCGAGAACCTACACTCCCAAGTAGATGAGGTTGAGCAGGAGAATATGCAGCAGCGAACAGGGCAGTTGAATCGAGAGACAAAGCAATTCACAAAGAAAATGGCGGAGTACGGTGAGCGAGTTTCTGCATTGGAAACATTTACGATCACGAGTCCAAGCATACCGGAGGTGACAGACGACGAGCAGAGGGTGAAGAAGCTACAGGCAACAGTCAATGCATTGGAGAGGCAGATTGCGACATTCCGTGGTTTACCGCCAGACTTGGAGGCTGCAAGGGGTGAATATCGACGCGCTGAACGTGAGTTGCAGGAGCTGAGGCAGCGGAGGGACGAGTTGTTTGAGAAAATGGTCGATGGTTGAAGTATCGGATTCGAGCTGTTCACGAAGACTAAGATCACTACTTCTCGATGATACTAAGCTGCTGCGATTGGTCATGCTATAGTATCTCTTGTCGGTGCAATATTCTACACGAGAAAAGTTCCATCGGCTCATTTCCAACTGCATTTCACGGTTCAAGCCGTCAATCTGAAGTGCCTGAGAGGAGGTGGGCTGTCAAAGGTGCCAGTTTATTTATCGCCCATGCCAATAGTGTCTTTGGCCTTGTCCATACTGAAATTATGTCAGTGACATACATCGAAAGCATGAGCGAGGACATCAACTTACAGTCCCTTGTCATCTGAACCAGTAGTACTGTCCATGGCCTTCTGGCCGGTGCTCTTTTCACCACTGGGTTGCACGCTCCTGAACGCACATCAGCTTTCGCGGCGATGCATTGCGAAACGATAGACAGGCTTACCCAGCAACTGTGTCGGCGGCGTCAGTGGCCTTCTCCTGGCCTTGCTCTAGGACGCCTTTCTGAGAGTCGGGAGTGACGCCCTCCGTAAGTTTATCTCCCGCATCTTTGCGACCGAGGTCAGGCATGATCTTGATTGTTTGAGGTTGAGTTGTTTTTCGACTGTTCGTTGTTGGGAGATGCAAGTGATGTCTTAACGTAGGGTGGTTGCTTGAAGGCGGCGTAGCTCAAATGGAGGGGACAGTGGTCTTATGTGTGGCTGGAGCTGCCTGAACGACATGACGTAGAGAAGCGATGCCGTACCAGGCGGAGTGAGAGCTCCAGAGGAATTCTCTCGTCTGCTGACAGGATGAAGCTGCAAAAGTTAAACGCTGTAGCACGAGCCGGAGAATACATCCCATCCAACCACCATTGCCGAGTCGGGTAAGATCTGTTCCTCCAGAGTCAGGCTCCGGCCACGAGTAGGGGTCCAGAGTCTCGCCTGTGGCGGGGCCGAACTGACGCTGGAGAGTAGTGGCTGCATCTGGGAGCGTCATGGTGATCAGGTGATCCGGTGATCAGGTGATCCGGTGATCAGGTGATCCGGTGAACAGTAGGACAAGGCTGCTATGGACAAGGATAAGCATCGACTTACCTAGACGGGTAATAGCACTTTGGCAGTCGGCCAGATGCAGCGTCAAGTTGAGCCTCAGGGTTGACACAGATTGCTTGGCAAGGGTACGAACAGCACGAATTGGATCTTGCTGCCCCGGCCAATGTTGATCACCACAGAGCCTCTATCACGGCGGTGGCCGAGGTCCGATAATCTGTCGCCTTGCTCCTCCCACGCCCAAGCCAGGTCCGCCCCTGTTCTGGCTATCCCCTCCCACGTAGCCATACTGGTGCACATCCCAAGACTGGCCAGGCCCCGCCCCTCCCTGCTTATCCCTCGAGACCTTCGCGCTCTGTTTCTGGCCGTCCTCCCATTCCCGCTGTCTTTCACGCTCACGCTCCATCTCTCGTTCAAGCAACGATTTACTTGCCCAGCCACCGGCTTTGGTCTTTGCGTGTGACTCTGCGCGACGTTGGTTCTCCAAGTCAACCTCAGTGGCAGTTGAATAATCAGCTGGTCGATGGGATTGAGGGGGGATAGGCGCTGGGGCCGGATTGCTTGACAGGTACCGATCTGTACGATTCGAATGGGGTACATATGCGGAAGGATCTGGTAATGGTCGAGGTGGTGGCAGCGGACGGTTGTGGTCGTTCTCCATCTCCACTCGTGATGGAGGCACAGGTTCTGCAGGAGTGGGCTTCGGTGCCAGTGGTGGTGGTGGCTGCTGTTGCGGCTCTGTCTCAATTTGTGTCTGCCATTCTTTCTGAAGATAGTCCCGTTCCGACTCCTGCCAATCGCCTTCATAGCTAGCTTTCGGCGGCACATGTGGTGGGCGTTGATCTGGTGATGGAGCGCGCATCTGTTTTTCGGGAGGGCGACTGCCATCAAGCTGATTGTTCCTCAGCCTCCCTTGACGTTCCAGCTGGTACTGCCGTTCCCGCTCCTTGGCCATTTCCAGTTGCCTTTCAAGATCCTTGATACGTTGGCTTTCCGAGGTAGAACGCGATGCTTCGCTCCGCACACTGGATGGCTGTCTGTCCTGCTCGGCTTGATACTGGCTTAAGAATTGGCCTCTGAGCCGGGCGTCGCTACTTCCACGCTGCCGATTGCGCTCCTGAAGCCGTCGAGCTTCCGTTTCGCGCTCTTCTCGAAGCCGAACCTCCTCTTCTTCCTTCCACCTCCGCTGCTCTTCATCCCACCTTCTCTTCTCTGCCTCTGCCTCTTCCCTCTCCTGGTCTTTTAGCCTCCTTGTGTCTTCTTGCCATCGCTGCTCTTCCTCAAATCTGGCCCTCTCCTCTTCTGCCTCCAGCTCGAGATGTCTCCTGTGCTCAGCTTCTTCCACCTGCATCCGCTGTCTTTCAGCCTCTTTCTCCTCCTCCTTCCGTCTTCGCTCCTTCTCAGCCAAGCTTGGCACGGACGGATTGGCAGATGTAATCTGTCGTCTGGCACCAAATGAGATGCCCTGATTGCCTTGACTTGCTCCACCCATATAACCATATTGGTGGATATTCCAGGCAGGTGCTGTGCTTCCTTCGTCACCCTTCCTACTCCAGCTGCTTACATTACCAGGTGGGGACATTTGCCCTGAAGGCTTAGTTGGGCTTATTCTGCCAGAGTACGAGGACTTTGCAAGCGTGTTCCACGCAGTAGCACTTGAGTCACTGGCATTGCTGCTGCCCCTTTCCCTAATTGGCGGTGCGATAGGAGGCCTCGTATAAGCACCCTGGCTCGTCCCGCTCAATTGAGGACTGACGAAGCTTGCCCTGCTCCTAGCACCGATAGCTCTTAGAATTGCAGAAGGGTTGACCGCGTGTGCGCGCCTGCTGAAGGCCACAATGCATTGCAGGACTTGTGCTGGATCTTTTGCCTCGTAGAGATCATCTGTCAGAAATATGTCATGATCCGGAAGACTAAATGGCGGCATCTGGCAAGCTCGCACAAAATGTGAAATATTCTCCCTCTGGACGAAGGGCATGTTTGATGGCTTGGGCTTTACACCTGGCGATACTGCTTTGTTGACAAGCCTTGCATGATCAGCATGTCGACTACCATTTCAATAGAACCAGCTCACCTGCACAGCACCAGACCATCTCTCAATGCGTCCAGCAGATCTCCATTCGGTAGCCTGTCGCCCAGCATCTCCTCGATCCAATCACGGACCTCTCTTGCGGCCTGCGGAGTGTATCTGTCCAGGCGCATCTGGCGCAAGTCCTTGTCGAGCGACGACACTGATGCCATCTTGGGATTCGGACAGGTTTGAGTCGTAGCAATACCGTAGGGGTGCTCCCCTCCGGAAGTTTCACGGGGCGCCTGCCACGCTTGGTACAACCATGAGAAGGAGACCCGAGCGAGGCTCCACAGAAAGCTTCGAGATCAGCGAGATCAAGGTCTTGCAGGAGGACTATAGCATCGAAGCTGTGACAAGTTCTGCAAATGATTGTTGCCTAAGCCTGTGCTCTGGAATGTCACTACTGGTATGGCCAACCGCCGGGATGGTTCCTTCCCGAAGTGCAGCCGAAGTTGACGTAAGGTTGCATTTGATGTGTATTTCTCCAAACCTGATCATCTCATCACGATGTGTGATATTTTCGCTTGTAATCCTATAGCTGCATCCCTCACGATGAACCCTACCCGAGATCTCTGGATGAGATGGAAGATGCTCAAGCTCCCTTGGCGCAGAACCTTCCTCATAGGCAAGTACACACTCTGTTACGTGCTAAACTTCCCTTCTAACTTCCTCCAGGCCAAGACCTTCAAGGCAACACCTTTTGGGAATTCAAGGACAAACTAAATGCCAACCGGCTTCGCCGTATCATACGATACCACCACAAGGTTCAATTCGCAGATGTCAAGATTTCTCCGCAATGGCACCAATGGCTGAGGCAGACACGCTACGATCCTCCAAGCATCCAAGAGCAACAAGCTGATATCGGACGGCAAGTGCAGTTGAAAAATCTCGCACAGCAAGCAGATGAGAGATGGGCTAGTAAGCCATCATTTTTGGACAAGCCACTGGAGCAGCCAAAACCAGCGACACTGCCTAAAGACCCTGGAGGATATGGACCGCAGACAGAGCCAGACGAGAAAGAGGGAGTCAGAAGTGCTGTTGATACTCCAGTTCCTGATCCAGAGCCACCGGAGTCGATGAGGAAGCCCGATCCGTGGAAGCGAGCACAGGGTGGTGGTCCGAGTGAGAAATGGCAGCCGGCGTCATGGACCCCTGGATCAGCCAAGAATCGTTGAGCCATTGTCACTTGGAGAAACTAAAGTCATTGACCGGCAGTAAAATTGTATCAAAGGATGCCTTGAAGGCTTGATTGTCTAAGACAAAGCACTTGGGACAAGGTTCTTGAACCATTGTCCTTTGAAGCCAGATTACAAAAGCCTCACATGGTCAATTTTCAAAATATCCGTTCGAACTCCAACGAATCTGCCTTGTGAGATTAATCAAAGCGATTCGAATACTGCACTCGAACCTAATCCACGAGCGCTCAGATCACCATATCATCAACGGTACCATCACCATCGACCCCAAATCACCCTCCCTCAGCTACACCAAAAGACCCGACCAGCCAAAATGTGTAAATACTGCAAGCACTCCATCTTCACCCCAACCGACATCTCCGACCTTCTCAAAGCCTACCGAACAGCGCTCCAGATCTACCCAACCCGCACCCTAGCGCAGCAGCTCGCTGCAATCGCGAGGGAATTTCAACAGATCTGGGAGCCGAGCGGCGAGATGGGGTTGCCGGAGAATTGGGATTGGCGGAAACTGGGGCAGGTGCTGAAGGAGCATGGGGTGGAGATTGAGTTGCCGTTTTTCAAAGGGCTGGAAGGGGAATTGCGGGGGTGAGTATAAGAAATGTGGAGGGGATGGTGTTTAGGTAGGGTTGTAAAGGTTGATTCGGTCTGTTCCTGCAACCAATAATGGCGTGCTCAATGTGTCTCTTCCTGTCTCTGTCCGTTCGATGATTGTACAGATAAGTATTCAAGCATAGTGCGGCGCAGTGATTGTGCATCGTGCCTACATTCCATCCAATCAGAAAAGTTCATCTCAAAGCGCTTCCAGTTCCGCTCCCAAGCTCTCTCGGAAAGGATGCGGAAAAACAATAATTGTGGTATCAAGGACCCAACCTCTGCCCCCCACCCGTTCCTGTCCCCATCCACCCCATCGCCACTGCATGTTCACCCGGCGGCGGCACGCCCGGCGTCGAAGTGCTGGGCAGAACGCCATATCTTCCATATGTCTTCTGATCTATGCTGACGTAGTGAGGAAGTCGGCCCAGGAGGTTGAGCTTGGCTTCGATCCAGCGGAGGATCTTGTCGGGTGGGGCGAGGATTTTGAGGTAGCCGAGACCGACTGGTGGATGTTAGCGATGGGTGGGGAGGTTGGCTTGGGTTGGTAGGTTTTTCGAATGTTTTTAAAAAGAGAGAGAGATAGAGAGAGAGAGAGAGGAAGGATTTTAGGAAGGGAGGATGTCAAAGCAGAATGCGGAAGGAAGACGTACAGAGGTAGCCAATAGCGCAGGCGCAGAGGTGGCCGAGGAAACTCGCGGAAGGGATGAATATCGAGATTAGGACGGCGAGGACGAGAGGTGTGATCCAGGTGGGTATCTTGTAGGTGGTTATGCTGGGGCAGGGGGTTAGACATGCCTCTATTGGCCAAGGGAACGAAGTTATAGGAGACGAACTTGAAGTAAGGATTCGTTCTGTACGCTTTGATAGCCTCTGAAGATAGAAGGAGGAATACCCATATACTGCAGAAAGCTTGTCAGATCTGGCGCTGGCGAAAACATTGGTGGACGCTGCCTACCTGGCTCCAAGAATGGGAGTATTTTGCCGCAGGATCAACATGTCAATGATTATGTACAGCGCTCCTGGAAGTGTCGCCAATGCTGTATCCGCTTGTTATTTGGCATCCTCAAAGGGTTTCTTGCTCGGGCACTCACGTCCCGCAAACATGGCAAGAGTCGTTAAAGTTCCATGCTCGGCCTCAAACCTCTCAAGCAGAGGTGTCAACGCCAGGATATTGAACAACGCGTGAAGGAATCCAAGATGTATGAATGGAAATGTATTGAGTCGGTACACTAGAACATTCGCAGTCAGTCCTGCTTTCTCTCGAGTGTCAATTAATTCTCCGCATACTCGTCTGAAGTCCGATCTCTTTCGGTATTAATGAACCCCATTGTATGACGTTCCATACTGTTTGTAACTCCACTATCCAGAAGACAAATATTATGACAATGCATGCGCGCGTGAATAGAGGTAAACGCAGAATATAAGAGCGCAGCCGTTGCGGGTTGAAGGAGGGTATGGAGATGGGGGCCATGGCCCAAGGATGGGCCTTTGTAAGGCTGCGGTCAGGACGGGTCGGGAAGGTAGAGAAGTCTATTTGTAACCATGCCGTACAGTCATATTCGTCCTAATAGCACATCTTGAGCATGGGGGAAAGCAGAATTTCAGCTGGATGGTTATTGTCGAGGACTTTGGAGATTCAAGTTTAGCTTTACCAACGGAAAGCCTGATCCGGCAGCGGAAGGGGCTCCGTGCAGAGAATGCACGTGTAGGATCTTGATTATTAACATGAGTACAACCACATTAATCAACAGCAGAGACACATATGAACCACAACGTATTCTAAGTTAGTCTCTTTACCTTTTGGGACGATTGTAAAGCGAGGAGCCGAGGACCGATATCTTTGGTCGGTACAAGGAAGTGACAACAGCATAGGATTTCATTGTAGATAAAATGCTCAGTTATATGATTGCGTATGTACTGTCTCCTATTGCTTCATTCCACAAACTACTGATCGTCAATGACGTGCAGGTACTTCTTCTCTTCTCTTCTCTCCCTGGTTGTTGCCGGTGGTAGATCATAGAACGAAGAACTTCTGTAATCTTGCAAGTAGTGGAAGGTTAAGTTGGCTAGTTCGGCAGGTTCCATGCCCAGATCTTTGAACGTTTTCGCTGTCTTATCGATCTTTTGATCGATGAACTCCCTTTCAATCTCATCAGGAGAGTTGAGAACTTGCCACCACAAAAGCTTGTTCAGATAATAAGCCACAGGTTTAAGCAAACGTTTAGGAACGTTAATGTGTCGCCGCTTCTTGATGATTTCTTTATCGACAAGCTCAGCGATCTCAGCCATGGAGTAATTTGTGGGTCCATAGAGCTCGAAAGTTTGACCTGCGGTGGTGTCGTCGAACGCAATCTTTTCGAGAGCTTCACCCACGTCAATAGCCTACCAGAGTGTCAGTAGGAGCGTCTCGAAAAGTATTCCAAAGAACCTACGTGGACAGGCCAAAACCGTTCCCGTAGATGGTTGGTTGTAAAGAGGTTCGTGACGCCAGCAAGCTTATGTAGAAGCTGATCTTCGAAGCCAAAAAGAGGCGCTGTTCTGACAATAGTGGTTTCCGGAAAGATCTCGCGAGCTACTTGTTCGGATAGAGCCTATGATGTGTAAGTCTGCGATCGTTGCACGGGTATAGTGTTGACCTTTGTCCTAAAAAATTCCGAAGGCGAGTTTGGATCTGCATTATACGATGAAACATGAATGAACCGGTCAACATCATACTTGGCGACCGCTTCTGCAATCCTCTCGGTCCCTTCGACATGCACATCTCGGTAGCTGAAATTCTTCGTGGGGTATTTCCTTCCGATCAGATTGAAGACCATGTCAGAGTGCCTTACACTCTCTTCAATGGATTGAGTATTTCGGAGGTCGAATTCGAAAAAGTTGACTCTCCCCAAATCACCCGTGACTTTGAGGTGTCTTTTTGCCATTTCTTCTCGGTAAGGTACGATGACGAGACATCCTTGTCGAGCAAGCCGGTTGACGATATATCGACCGAGAAAGCCAGTTGCACCAAAGACTGTGGCTGTATATCCTCCAAGTGACGACCGTCCTCCTTGTACCCTGATTCTCGGCTTTCCTGTCCGTGTGATGGCAACGTCCTGCAGTCCACGTCGTTGTATTGAAGGAGCCAGAGAGTTTCGCGTAGCCCTGGCAGCGGTGGCAACAGCTTGGGAGGTCACCATGATAAGCCAGGAACGGCTCGAAAGCCGTATCAAAGAGCGTGACGCTTCTCAAGCTAGGTTTTGTGATCAACCGCAGGTCGAATTGACCGGTAAGTTAGCGGAGTGCAGGCAGCTTAACCCGACATGTGGTTAAAGCCCAGCCTTGGCATTCAGGAACCGCATCCAGTGGGACCTAGTACTTGTCAATCCAGTTGCAATGAAAAGTCTCTTGCTCTCTTCGATAGACATCCACGCGGTTCGCTTAATTCGTGAGATCATGTGTTTTACAAATGAGTAACAATTGGTGGGTTTCTATATTCATTTCCAGGTCCATAAACAACAGCGGCATTAATGAGTTTAGTGACCTGATTTACTTTCCAGTCTAAGAGAAGCAGGCAAGCTGTGAGTATTGCCTGTGAAACACGAATTGCCATCCTTGGCAATGCACTCCAGCCTTTCCAACCCCCAGTGATACCTTCTTAAGCCTTCCCAACTTGATCAGGTCGGCGTTGTTCTTCCCCATATCCCGCATGGATATGCCCAAAGACCACCAGTCGAGGTCTGACCCTTGCAACTTCTCTCGCAAGAAATCTAGACCCCGAATGTTTGGATCCGTCCAGGTGACACCATGGTGGCCCATGTGTCAGCAGAACACCTGTACCGTGCGGCACAATCCCGCTCCAGACATCTTGCTGTGGAACCTGGAACGCGGAAGCGCCCTATTGCGGTGTCATTGGAGAGCCATAGGTTGTCGCCTTTCGCCCATCACAATCTGGGAATCGGAGAGTTAGGACCTGATCGCGCAGATAGATGACGCTACCAAAATTGAGATCCGAAATGATAGCATTTGGGTTGTCAATGTATTGGTTAGGAACCAGTCGAGGAACGCTCGATCAATGAGCACATCGTCATTTCCTGCGATAACAACCTTGTGGGTGTGCGGTTGGGACGATAGCCGTGTGAGCGGTGCCTGGAGCTCAGCAAAGGAGCCCCATTTGGTCAGATTGCCAGCATGAAGCATCAGACCACCTAGTGGAAGCTCTAGCTACCTTGTGTGAGTATCTGAGATGCACACGACAGTGATAGAATCCGTTGCCTTCTCGCAAGTGGAGGGTATGCATCGTAGACCGCCTTCGCTAAGGAACGTAGCCTATGACGAGGACGCTTAATTTTTCAAAAAAGATCCTCTTGGTTGGCTAGGAGCTGGTACTTGAACATCTTGATTACTCCTAATAAAATTGTACATATCTGTTGGCCTTCGGAAGAGGTTACTCCTGATAAGAGTCAGATTTTCTTGTTAATCAGAACACTTTCATGATGCAGAATAGGAGAGAAAGGAAATGAGGTCGGTGGATGCAGCGAGCAAGTGCATCAAGTGGCTGAACTGGCTGCTGCGCGACATATTACCAGTTCCTCGCTGTCGTCACTTAGACTTAGAGCAACAACGTGTTTCAAGAAGAGGCTGGTGGCTAGCAAGACCATCATGAATGATAAGATTGACGAACAGAGGGACAAGTAATACAAATGTTTTGCGGCGGAGAGTTCACTTCACAATGAGTCGTTCAAGTTCCAGTTTCGCGCTAAAGAAATTCTGAACCTTTATTGTGTTGTAGATCATTCTGATGAATGAGTGTATGAAGAGAAGAAGCTATCTACGCAAACTAGCAAGGAAGAAGGAAATAGGCCTGTGCTGAGTAAGCCGCCAAGGAGGACCTACAACACACCCC
>JAABUK010004231.1_pt1 | contig 23548 bp, 24 predicted proteins | sample 5559141 | NCBI WGS metagenome assembly JAABUK01 (sample SAMN10711869, study PRJNA513367) | rock metagenome | isolation source: Antarctica rocks | place: Antarctica: Victoria Land, Pudding Butte nord | collected 2016-01-03
CCGGGATAGGAGATGGTGGTGTTGTTGAGGCTGGTTGGGAGTGTGGGTGGGTGGAAATGGGGTGGGACTTGTTGTGGAAGGAGCGGCAGTGAAATGGGAGGGAATGGTGCCGATATGAAACGAGATATAAGGGACTCAGGTGCGAGCGGTGGGGAAGTGGAGTTTGGACAGGAACATTTCAAATAGGTAGATAGCATAGATTATGATTTGACAACAAGTCGCTACATGGGATATCACAAAACCGAAACAGAGCGTTTCAAAAGGCTCCTAAACTCTTTGGATCCATACCTGTGACACCATAGCTCACCAAATTATAATAAACTCTCTGAACCCTTATCATGACCGAATGTACTGATCGACCTCTGGATTCCAGCTCGCGGGGCCAATGCTGCTTTCCGAAGGTCTCTTCCTCACGGGAATAGCAGGCTTGGCTAGGAGTTTGGAGGTCTGCGCCTCCTCGTCAGCTTCATCGTCACCGTAGTTGCTACCATCGCTGCCATTGACGCTAGGATGATCCATGTCATTTTCGCTGGAGCTTGGACTCCAGCCTCCGCTGCCGGTATCCTCGCTCGTCGATGGCGTGGTAGGATCTGAAACAGGGCTGATATTCGGGCGGTTGGTTGGGCTGTTACTGTTGAGGTCGATTGGGCTAACATCGTTGTAGCTTCTGTTGTTGAGTATCTCCCAAGATGAGGCCTTGATCGGTTGTGGAGATTTGACCAAGATATTGCTGGGAATCGAGATCTTGCGGGGCAACGTAAATGAGTTGCGCTTGACAGAAACAACGTTGAGCGGACTTGGTTTGGCGCTGATGATATTCATGTCCATGTCAGGTCCAAGCTCAAGGATTGTTTCCCGAAGTGAGGTCCGGAGAGGCTGCAGGGTTGGCTTGACCTTTCTCTGGTGTCCAGTTACCCAAGGCGGCGTACCGCCGATCTGGCAGCATAAGGAGTATGTCACCCCTTCTGTGTCTCGGACTTCTTGTGGTGCGCGGGTAACTGAGATGAGCGTCTGTAGAATTGCGTATACCAATATCCATCGGACTTTGCGGGCATCAGGGCAAGACACATTTGTATCCTCTCTCATAGTCCATGACTTCTCAAAGCGTTGGTACTCACGAACCAGGCTGCAACTCATCACCTCGTCGTTTTCCGTGTTTCTTGCTGCGGAAAGAGCATCTACGGCTCTCACTCGTCTGTCCAATTTCGCTTGCCTATTCCCGAAAAGCCTGCCGAGTGATTTCCGGTGATTCAACTGGGCAGGAAGCTTGGGTACTAATGGCAGAGGGTGCGGAAGAGAAGAATATTTGTTTCGCCTGTCGAATGCTAAAACGTTCTGGTAGACGCAAATGCCGCCATCGACTGGCTTGTTGTCCTGAATGTCGACTCCAGATGTTGCATCCACTAAGTACTCGTAGAGATTTCGAAACTCAAAGTACATGGAACGGTAAACGGCCCTGGGGAAGGGGCTACTAGTGCGGCTTCCTGAAGTGGGCGGCCAATAACCGTGCTTATTGATGTAGAACGTATGAAGGAAGGACCTGAAACGTTCTAGATGTAGGTGAGCCTCTTTGCTAAGTCCGAGATAGGCACCTGATAGATCATGTTCCAAGAAGTTGCCAAGTGAGGTCCCAGCACGTTCTAATCGTAGATCCATTTCCAAATGAGCCCTTGAGATGAGAGCCTGTGAGGTTCGAGATATATGCTACAAAGTATGTTAGAAACAATCTAAAGTGAGAAATTCTTCTTGTGCCAGGGCTCTTACTCCGAACTCTCCACTCGTATCCAGTGCTTCCCACATTCCAGCGCAGTGCACAAAAGCATCGGTCCAAAGTTCGGTGAGTTCAAGCTTTTCAGCAAATTGAAGTACGCCCAGAGCATGGTCGCAGCAGTCTCGGAAGTCGGTGTAGCCCTGGCTGTCGATGTAGGCTAGGATGTCGTCCTCGTTCTGCTCCTCGTTCGGTCTGAATTCATTCATCCGCTCATGAAGCGCAATCAAGGCGTCCCCCAAGTAATCCCCGACGACTGGCTTCTCGAACATCCACGCGAAGAAATTGCGCGTAGTAAGGTGAAAGCGGAAGGCTTCCTCTCTGCTCAACTGTGTAGGGGCTGGGATATATAGCTCGTATTTTGCAGGTGGTGAAGGGTCCTCGAAGTATTCAGGAGCATCCGCGTAACTGTCAGACTCTGAGGATGATGATGGTATGACAGGCACGACATTGGTGAGGTAGCGATTCAATAGAGGCCCGCAATTGCTGGACTCGATATCTGCATGTGACACTCGAAGAGAAGCTCCCCTTCTGGAGTGGCCTCGCTCATAAAAGTGAATAAGACAATCTCCGCTTGCGAACCAGAGCTCGGGATCCTGATGTCATTGTCAGATTGTAATCATCCAGTGGGGGAGGCTCAAAATGTCAAATGGTGCTTACTCTGCGTATTGAATCCCATTTGACAGTCATTCTTCGATTGCCATCCCATCTTTTGATACTCGTGTTGCGAGGAATCTCGTGAGCTATTGAGACTGTACGTTTCAGTTGATCCGTCGAGTCTTTTACGGATCTCGACAAGTAAAGGTTTAATTTGGCGACTCGATGACTAGTATTTCCTGGGGAGCAGCTTCTGCTAGCTGGATTGCTTTTAGTGAGCTTGTGACTTCGCTCAGACGATTGTTGCCTCAGCCCTGGCCGCAAGGTTGAACGCGACCGTGATCTGGTAGACATAACGGAAAGCTTTGCGTCCAGACGCGCCGCTGATGGCAAAGGTTAAAGAAACGTAGGTAATTTGTTGGATACTATTTGGTACAGTGAATTATCGAGGGATTGGAACCAGATTGAGGAGAGGGAGATCGATGGGAGTTTCTTAAGAGGGGATGAAGTCAAAAGATTGTGGAGCTCCCCCAGCTGTAGCACATTTGTGGCGTTGGACGGTCTGCATGGAGCTCTGCATGAATCGCCCAAAATCCGACGAGCTTGTGGCGTCATCGAGAGCCTGTTCGGGCATAGATCTGCAAGTTTTCAGAATCGGAAGGAGAAGCTACCGCTGCTACTAACCCGATGTACTAGTGGCTAAGCCATCTTGGGAGGCGGGACAGCTTCTAGCGCTTTAAGGGTATGTTCTCCGATAGATGATTCGTTACTGCTCAAAAGCGCATCTTTCCGTCTTTACTTGTTTGATCCACGGCCTGACGCACAGCGAGGATCATTGGTTTCGTAGTGTGGAACGCTATGCAGCTATTCCCTAGCTCATCCAAGGCCGTGGAACCCCGATTCATCGCTTCGATGAACGAAAGCCACCTCGGTGAAGTGCAGCTGTCAAATGTTTCGTGATTCATCGAGTAGCACAGCGTGGGTGATGGATCGTTGCGCAATCATTGATGCTGGAGCTCCCACCGGCTACCGAAGAGGTTCTCATGTTGTCATTGTAATTCCCCACAATACCGAGCGTCCATTCTGCTAAAAGCGACAATTATGAAGCCTCCAATCGATGCTAGCTTGCCTCCCTTCCCGATCTGGTCTGACACCCAAATCTGAACTAACGAAAGGCTTGCTGGGTCAGAAGATAAAGCACCAATATTCCCCGGTGGACCTTCAATGGCTTGCCTGGACTACGGCCAGCCTTGGTTCCTGTAAGCGACTCGGAGTGTTTGGTGCTGCACCATACGACATGCCGGCAAGTCTTTTAACATAGTTCTCGCTTGCGCGCTTGTTGTATCTACCAAGGTTGTACGGAACATCCTACCAATTCCCCCATGTTTGGCTTCGCACAAGGCTGACCGAGACGGTAAATTGTCAACAGTCGAAAATGCCATTAGAGGAGGATGGCACAAGCAGACTGGAACTCATTGGTGATGATGGAAACCGCAAGTGCGGAAGTCCTATCCAATGCACCGACTGTCACCTTGCCAGATTCAGAATATGCCTGAGAGATGTCTGCATTCTAGCTTACTTGTCCATCTTTTTGCTTGTGCTGTCCTCCGGTCCATTCGGCGTGAGCGATAGATGATTGATGTTGTGAAAGGTTATGGACCATGCAAAGGTAGCACAGTTGCCAAGGCTTGTTGGGAGTCGGAGCGCGCAGCGAGTCGGACACCGTCTCTTGATGCATGGTGTAATGCGTTAAAGGACTGGTTCAGGACCTTTGAAGGTTGAGATTACTTCATTCCATGCATTGACGAGTTTTCATCCTCCTCCTCCTCCTCCTCAAAGGCTGCTATTGCTACCAGTTTTCGACAAGAGGTTGGAGTTGTGCAGATCGAAGATACTCGCTCCTATTGAATTTGCATATCTAAGTCAACCGTTCTCGCCTCGCAACCTGTACGCCCATCTCATCTCCATGTATCTCTCTCCGCGGATTAAAACAGCCCCCTTGAGTGGATAATATCCCTTGTCCGCAACCACGTACGGGTGTTGTTCCCTCCATAGCCTCTCCGTAGAGGTGGAAGTCCCATTTTCAGACCACCTGTCGCAGCAATTGCATCTCTTCTGTTCTCCCGCCTTCACGGCAGAAATACTTCCCAATTTGACTGCGTACAGAACCCTGCCGGTGTGCTGGTCAGCTCTTGGTCATGTCCCTTTGCTATAAATATGCATACAACATGCAGTGTGAATTTGCGGTTCGACGTCAGGACAGGCATTGGTATAGCGCACAATGTATATAACGGCACGATGATTGGGATGAGGACCACTTAGCGTGGAGACTGCGAAGTGTGTATCAGTATAACGAGAAATAGACACATGCAAAAATGATGCAAGGTGCCATGAATCTTACCTTAGGATATACCTGAAATAAACACTGTAAGGCGGAAGTTTTGCAAGCCTGCACTGCTCGACCGTAGAGGGTGAATTCCTAGTGATAGAGCCATCAGCTAGTGTAATGTACATTAAAAGCGTCTGTGTAAGGAAGTGGACGGTCTCGTGGAATTGTCAGAGAGAAGATTATGTTCGCCATGTGCTGCTTCATCCCCCTTGGAAGGTTATGTGCCAAAACCAAAACACAGCCGAGGTTAAATGGAGTCCGCAGGATGTCCGACTAAGGATGACGATATTGGTGTTTCATCATTTGATACAAAGACTGGGCAAAGCGAGCCAAGTATTGAAAACTCTCACCTTGACTTATGTCGACGCTGAACATCATGAAAGCAATGCGTCTTTGAGTGCCGGCCCTTGAGTAGCCTGGATGACTGGCCACCAAACTTTCTTACCAAGCACGGATGGACTCTTGCCGTGGCATTCCGCAACATCATCAGCACTTGCCACCCCAGGGTGGGCGTGCGTAGCCGAGATTTTCTCAGCTGGCTCATCGCCGTAGTCCAACAACTGATCTTCGGCCGTGACGAAGTCGAGTTCTCGTACAAGTCGGCGAGTAGATACTTTACCAGATCTGTCACCCGAGTCTTCATGATCCCGCTTGCGTTTGAAACTCGCCACTGAGGTCTTGAAAGCTGCTTGCGAAGCCACATAGCCCTCTTCGAGTTGATGTATGTGAGCTCGTTCATGGTCCTCGTTCGTCTCAAATTCGTGGGGCATTACACCTTCCGGTGTTGCTGCGGCACTTGAAGCTAGATGATCTAGCTGGTCGTCCCCGTCGGCCTCCTTATTTTCCTGCCGAACTTGTCTTCCTCGAAGTATAGAATAGATCTCGCTATGTCTGAACATCGCGATTTGGTCGTCTGTCAGGGTTCGCTTGGTGCCGTCAGGATAATAGCCTAGATCATCGCCCTCCTCAAACGTAGCCTCCTGTGCCCCTTCGTCGTCTGGTCTTGGCTCTGTGGACATGACTTGTGTAGGAGTCACAGCAGAGCCGAAAACCCAAAGGTGAAAAGCGTTGAGATCATCCTTTTGCTTGCACATTAGCTGTGTTGATGCCGAGAAGTAATTGGAACACGGACCTGCGTTATGGAAGGTATCTGTAGCATAGAGGGAAGAAATAGGCCTGCGTTGCAGACGTCCGAGCTCTGAGCCGTGTGGAAAGGCCTTAATGTAAAAGTTCAGTAGGAAGTAAGAATTATGGGTGCAACCTCGAGCTAGTGACCGTTGAACTCACTCCCGCCAAGTTTCGAGGGTCCAGGCGCGTTGCTGCTTGTATGATACAAGTACCCCCACGACCTTTTGATACCCACATCTCCGGCTTTATGTAATTAAAATCATGAGGTGATCCGTCGCTGCTCTCGTTCTTCCATGTCCCTCCTCCCTCTCTACCAAGATCAACAAGATACGAACTCAATTGAGGGAACGTGAAGCATGAAAAAGAGCAAGTATTGGCCTCCGCGTTGCTGGATTCGCTGGTCCCCGAACCCTTTCTGACCTCCGAGGTCTTATAGGCGAAGCTGCACACGAATGTGTCTCCGAAGATGCCCTAGTGCATCTCAAGTCCTACAAATACTCCAGCGTCGACAAGTCTCTGATCTCGAAATACATCCTATCATACTACGTACGTAATATTATCAGCGTCAGGTCGTTCATTTACTCATTCCTCATGACAGTGGACGGCCTTTGTTGAACTACTTCCACTATGGCTCGCTCCCAACATGGTGACTCTTCTGGGGTTCTTCTTCATCCTAGCCAATGTCATATGCCTGGAGATCTTCATACCAGATCTGGTTGGACCGGTACGAAGACGCCTTTACTATTGGTGCCTAATGGTGGGTTATATACCTAGGATGCTGAATAAACCCTAGGGTCCATCATGGGTGTACTATAGCTTTGCGTTTGGCTTATGGATGTGAGATGAGAAGGAAGAGAGGCATTGCAGAGATTGAGAGCTGATAGTGGATTTCGGGCTAGGTATTCGACTATGGACAACGTGGACGGAAAGCAAGCTCGGAGAACCGGACAGTCCAGTGGCCTAGGCGAGCTCTTTGAGTATGTCGGAACCGCATCAAGGCGGAATGGGTACTAATCTTTAACTAGCCACGGAATTGATTCTCTGAATTGCACTCTAGCAAGCTTATGTGAGACTGCAGCAATGGGCTTAGGGTCTACACCTAAAGGCGTATTCACTGCCCTGATACCTGTCTTGCCCATGTTCTTTTCGACATGGGAAACTTACCATACACATACTCTATACCTGGGGTACTTCAATGGACCAACAGGTAAATCCACGGTACAATCGCCTGATCTTCGCTAATTGACTGACAGAGGGACTCATACTGGCCTGTACGTTCATGATCACGTCAGGGTATTGGGGACCTCAGATATGGCAACATCCCATCACAGAACTACTTGGCCATCCTGAGATATTCGGTCAATCGACGGTGATCGACCTATGGATTCCCATGATTCTGGCAACTTTCTTCATTGCCCACTTGCCGGCTTGTGTATACAATGTCGTCAAGGCCCGTCGTGCAAATGGCCTCCCTGTGGCCCCAGTCTTTCTGGAGTGGACGCCAATCTTCGTTTTCGTGGGGGCTACTGGGGCCTGGCTCTATTCACCTTATTCGACTTTAGTGCGTGAGAACAGGCTAGTGCTGTTTTGCCTGACCATGTCGTTCGTCTTTGGCCGTATGACCACGAAGATTATTCTCGCTCATCTGACTCGCCAGCCATTCCCATACTGGACAGTCATGCTAATACCATTGATTGGAGGTGCAATCTTGGGTAATCTTCCCCGTTTTGGCCTCCCAGCAGTGAGCGTGGGTGTTGAATTATGGTACCTGAGGGCGTATTTCGTGTTCGCCTTGGTCGTCTACTTCCGATGGGCGCTGCTGGTCATCAACAGCATCTGTGCCTATCTCGGCATCAATTGTCTTACGATCACAAAGAAGCCTGCCCCTGGCCAAGATACTGCCTCAGCCAAGGTGTCTAGCAATGGTTCTGCAGGGGAAAAGCAGGCATCGACGGGGAGGGTCCCACGAAAGGGAGACTAGATGTAACAGATGATGTGGCCGATTGTCATCAGTATTGGCACTCTGATGGGATCTACCATGGCCGAGGCCAGGTAAGCATACTGTGACCAGAGAGTCACGGTGGGTGAGAGAGTTAGGGCATCAGAGAAGTCATACAAAAGCACAATCTTTTTAGCGGGCATAGCCATCGTGAGCGACGGCCTCGGCCGCAACAAGCCAGGGGCTTGCATATAGTCATGATGAACTTAAATACCATTTTACTGTTTGACCAACATTCCTCAAAGAATAGGAAAGTCTCGATGCTGAGATTGACGGACATAAGCTGGTAAGTGCAGGCAGGCTTCAAGGCCAGTACTATTTCGGAGGACGCGCTTTCCATCTCGTCTCGTAACTTAATGATAACAACTCGCGACAACTTTCAACATTGCCACAACATTATGTCCAACCGTGATCGTCTTCATACTGCTCTGCTTCCAATGATAGCCAGATATTCAACATGGTAGTCTCGAAGGACCAAGACTGGTAGCATGGTCATGCCAAAAGGTAAGGATCAATCGCGGACACAATCACTTGAACAAGGGGCACATTATCATTTTTGAAGAAAAGTGAGACAGTATTAATTACATAAAGGTATCCACATGCATGCTAGAATAATCGCTTTTCCAATGCTAATATGTATGACGACAATTTTAACCAAAGGACGTGACCGTTCAGTTCCATCACTTCTTCTTACCACCAAGACCCAGCGACTTCCCTATGCTACCAAGACCAAGGCCTCCGAGCAACTTGTCAATACCTAGGCCACCGAGCAGGCCGTTGACGATACCACCAAGACCGAGACCACCGAGCAGCTTGCCGACGAGACCAAGGACACCGCTGAGAAGGAGACCGACGGCGGCGAGAATCTGGAACAAGGGCTCCGTGAGCAGACCCCATAGAGGGTTAAGCTCCTTCTTCGCGTGTGGCATGTCGTTGAGCTTCTTCTTGGCGTTCTCAATGGTCTTGACGATATTCGAGGTCAGCTCCTTCAGCGAGTTGGCGAGCGCGTGCTCCTCTTTCGTCGCTTCACCGCTCTGCGACTTGGCTTTCGCGTTGGCCGCAATTGATCCATCTGGATCGAGACCTCGGAGGGCGCCGTTGCACTCTTGAAGGATGCGGTTACCCTCTTCGATCATAGGCTTGACGTCCTTGACGACTTCTTCCTCGTCAAGCTCTTCCTTCGGTGTCCGCTCGGCTTTGTCAAGACGCTTGCGATATTGTTAGCTTCATTGTGTACACTCAGTTGAGATGGTGCTTACGTCTGTGATATTCTTGCACACAGGCTCCATCTTCTCTATCGTTTGGACGACGATATTGTTCATCTTCTTTGCGATGTCTGCCCGGTGTGCTTCGTCAATCTCTTCCTGCGTGGGACCTGGGTTTTCTTCCTCTTGGAGATTCTCCATCAGGGTACATTCGCCGACCTTGTTGCCATCGTTGTCAACTACGTAGCCATTGTCGTCGACTTCCAGGCCAACCAGAGTTGGAAGATGACCATCTGTGACCATTCCGAGCAGTTCACCATTCTCGTCCCGGACCTCGCCATCTTTGTTGACCTTGTGGCCTGACATCGGGTTGACGTTCCTCTCCTTTTCTTCCGGGGACCATCGTATGGCCTTGCCGATGCTGTTGCCAGCCTTGTCAAGGATCTCACCATCTTCGTCAACCTTGCGTCCGAGGAGCTTTTCGGCGTTGGGCATAGATTCCTCGTCAAGCTTGCCAACAATCTGGCCTGCAGCATCTGTGACCATACCATCCTTGGCCACCACAAGGTTCTCCCATCCGGCGAATGGCCCTTCAGGAGCTTGTGTACCACCTCCTGGAAGAAGCTCGGCTTGACCGATAATCTTCCCGTTGTCGCTCCATATATGGCCTTCACCGTCCACCTTACGGCCAGCTAGCTCAGCTGGGTCACCCTCTGCAATTCGGCCAAAGATAGTGCCATGCTCATCAACGACGTTACCAGCCTTATTCACAACCTTGCCATCCAGAGAAGACAGATCCGCAACCTCTTCTTCGGGCGCCTCGTATGGCTCGGCGTGGCCTTTTACGTTGCCATATTTGTCAATGATGTCTCCATCCTCATCGACAGCACGGCCAATCAGTCGTTTCGCGTCACCCTCGACAACAACGCCAACGGTGTTTCCATCCTCATCCTCAACCATGCCGTCTTTGACAACGACACAGCCTTCGAGACCAGCGAAAGGACCTTCTGGCTTAGCCTCACGCTCATTTTCGGGGATGACTTCGCAACGGCCAACGACCTTGCCTGAGTCATTCCATATCTGACCATCTTTGTCGCACTTCCTGCCGGCCAGCTCTTTTGCATTCCCCTCGACAAGACGACCAATTGGGACGCCCTCAGGGCCGACGACATTGCCCTGCTTATTGACGGGAAGACCTTCGAGGATCGAGGTATCAAGAGGAACTTCTTCCTCCGCCTCAGGCTCTTCGTATCGGTCGGCATGACCAACAACGTTACCGCGCTTGTCAAGGACATCTCCATCCTCGTCCACAGCTCTGCCCACCAGCTTCTTGGGGTCGCCTTCGGTCAAGATACCAACCTTATTTTGATTCTCGTCTTCGACCCATCCATCAGGAACCACAATTAAGCCTTCGAGACCTGCAAACGGCGCTTCCTCGTCGTCGTCATCTTGAGGCAGAGTTTGTGCTCTCCCAATGACATGCCCCTTTCCATCCCAGAATTGACCCTCAGCGTCACATTCGGCGCCCATCTTTGCGAGCTTCTTGGCGTCTCCCTCGATAAGCTCACCAAGTGGGTTGCCTTCGGCATCAACGACTTTTCCTTGCTTGTTGCATTTACAACCTTCCAGGATCGAAAGAGGTGGGAGCTCGGGGCCGGTCTCCTCTGCTTCACCCTCGGCAGGAACGAGCTCGACTTTGCCGATGACATTTCCTTCTGCATCGAGGACTTCACCCTGGGGGTTGATCTTCTTTCCCTTGCAAGCTTCGAGCTCGCCCTCCACAAGCTTGGCAAGAGTCTCGCCATCCTCATTAACAACGTCACCATTCTTATTGACTTTGTATCCTTCCAATACTGAGAAGTCTGGCCCGGTCTCTCCGGCTTCCTCTGCAACGCCTTCAGGGAAAGCTTCGGGGATAAGCTCCACTTTACCAATGACATTGCCGTCCTTATCAAGGACTTCGCCGTTGGCATTTATCTTCTTGCCAATCAAATCAGCAAGCTCGCCCTCGGAGACGCGGGCAATGGTATCGCCATCCTCATTGACGACTTCTCCCTTCTTGTTGACCTTGAGGCCATCCAAGATGTCAAGACCAGGCAGCTTAGCAGCCTCTTCTGCCTCCTCGCCCTCGCCTTCGCCCTCACCTTCTCCTTCTTCGCCCTCTTCGCCTTCTTCGGCCTCAGGAACATCAAATGCTTCGGGGATCAACTCGACCTTTCCAATGACGTTGCCCTCTTTGTCAAGAACTTCGCCTTGAGCATTGATCTTTTTGCCGGCGCAATCGCTGATCTCGCCCTCGGAAAGTCGGGCAATCGGCTCGCCATCTTCGTTTAGAACTTCACCTTTCTTATTGACTTTGAGGCCGTCCAAGATGTCGAGATCGGGCAGTTGTGGGGTCTCTTGAGCAGCTTCTGCTTCTTCAAGTTCTTGTACGAGTTCTGGATGGAGATCTTTCATGGCCTGGTCAGCGGCTTCCCCAGGAACAACCTCGACCTTGCCGATGACATTGCCCTTATCATCTAGGATTTCTCCCTTCTCATTGGGCATCTTGCCAGCGCATTTCTTGACGTCGGAGTCTTCGGTAAGTTGACCAATTGGCTCGCCTTCTTCGTCGAGAATCTTGCCCTTCTTGTTGACCTTCTTACCCTCCAGGATTGCGAGATCTGGCTTCAGTCCTCCGGCAATATCCGCGATGTCGCGAAGGCCTTCAGCAGGTTCGTCTGCTTTCTCGCCAACTTCCTCGCCAGCTTCCTCACCAGCTTCCTCCCCGGCATCCTTAGCGCCATCGACGCCCTCTTTAAGCTTGTCTGCGGCTTCTCCAGGAACGACCTCTGCCCTACCAATGACGTCTCCATCCTCATCAACAATCTCCCCATTCTCATTGAGAGTCATGCCAATCAGATCATCTGGGTTGCCTTCGGTAATCTTGCCAAGAGGTGTTCCATCCGGGCCCATGATATCTCCACCTTCGCCAACCTCGAGACCATCGAGAACGTTGACGTCAGGAAGACCGCCCTTCGCCTTGTCTGCAAGCTCTTTGGCCTTGTTTGGGAGGACAGTAGCGCGCCCAATCACATCGCCATCTTCGTCAAGGATTTCTCCATTTTCATCCACAGTCTTGCCAACCAAATCTTCCGGATCACCTTCTTCGATCTGGCCTAACGGCTCTCCGTCGGCACCGAGAATCTCTCCACCTTCACCAACTTCGAGACCCTTGAGCACTGAAAGATCAACGGGAAGGTCTTCGGCAGCGTCTTCGGCAGTGTCCTTAGCGCCCTCAACGCCGTCCTCAAGATCTTCAGCATCAGGTGCAGCTTCACCAGCTTCCTCTGTTGCGTCCTCAGCGGTGTCCTTGGCGTCACCGGCTTTGTCTTCAGCGGCGTCTTTGGCCTCCCCAGTCTTCTCCTCGGCACCTTCAGCTGTTTCGTCGGCAGTATCTTTAGCCTCACCAACTTTCTCTTCGGCACCCTCGGCTGTGTCGTCGGCAGTATCTTTAGCTTCACCAGCCTTCTCCTGGGCATCCTCAGCTGTATCTTCGGCAGTATCTTTAGCCTCACCAGCCTTCTCCTGAGCACCCTCAGCGGTGTCGTCAGCGGTGTCTTTGGCACCATCCGCAGCGTCTTTGCCTTTGCCAGCAAGGCCGCCAGCAGCACCTTTAGCAGCATCGGGGGCGCCACCAGCTTCGTCAGCAGTCTCTTCAGCCGTCTCTTCAGCTGTATCTTCGGCACCTTCGGTGTCGCCGTTTTCAGTATCTTCACCAGCACCTTCACCGGCTTCCTTGGCACCGCCTACAGCGTCCTCACCTTCACCTTCGGCAGTTGAGACGGCGGAGCTTACATCTTCACCAGTCTCGTTTCCAGTTTGGCTGACTTTGCCCACCGGCGCATCGGTATCTTCATTATCCGCTTCGTCGGCTGGGTCGTTATCTTTCATATCGATCTTCTTTTCCGAGTCATCGGTTGTGTCTTTGGCGGTGTCTTCGGCTTGCTTTTTCGTATCCTCTGCTGGCTTCTTGTCCAGCTTTGGTGGTTTAGGTGTATTTCCCTTGGACTGTTGACCAGCCTTGGGTCTCGGTGGCAGTTTAGGAGATTTTGAGTCCCCGGAGGCAGTATTCTTGGCTTTGTCTGCGGCGCCACCAGCAGGACCTTTGGGAGTATTAGTCGCTGATGATGCGGCTCCTTTGGGTGAGTCTGTGGCGCTCTGTGACTGACCAAGCTTTGGTGTCGATTGTGATGCTGGGTTCTTCCCAGATTTGGTAGGTGTTGATGGCGTCTTTGCGGGCGTCTTGCCAGCCGCTGGTGAAGGCGCCATACTTTTCGAGGTACGTGCTGTTTGAGGGGATGGAGTTTTCGAAGATGATTTGGAGCTGTGCTCTGGAGAGTGACGATCAGGAGTTGGGGGAAAGGAGTAATACGCGTAGGAGGCAGAGGAGCGCGGTCGGTCGCTTGTCATAAACGGAGAAGTATGATCAAGCAAAGGAAGCAATGGTGTTGGTAAGTTTTGAGAAGGGGTGTTGTTTGTTAAAAAAGGGGCTGGGGATTTTGCTTCATTTAATCCACGAGCTTGGTCACTACCGCGAGAGACCCTTGATTTTCTACGTCATGTGGTCACCAGTAGCAACAGTTGAGTTGGGGGCAGAGCGCCTCAAGGTGTGGCTTCAAAGCAAGGAATTCAGGGCGGGGCTGGGATTGCTCTCAGGCGCGAGTGGACAGTTGGAGCATTGCGTCACAATCCCCCGGTGCGCTGGGTTTCACCTTGACACTGACCAATGAAAGTGTAGCGAGAAGGGCTGGAAGGCCGCATGGCCTTTAAGATCGTCGATATGGACCAATCATGCTGCTGTGGATTGCCAGAGGTTAGCCTGATTAAGGAATTGAGTGCCGCTTGTGAGGGGCTATGGAAAGAAGCGGCCTATCAAGAGCAAGACCCAATCAAGACCGATATGACAGATGGTTGATGTTGCGTCTGGCCTCCAGATTTCACTTGGCTGTAAAGGCCCCAGGCAAGCGTCAATGAGCAAACGGCGTGGAATAGCACTCACATGTGGAGGCGATTTGTCCCACGGGAGATGGAACTCACAGCGCACTCACCAAGGCGCACGTGCTACATCATGAAGTGACTGACAATTTCATTCTCTAATCGTCCCTGATTTCCAAAACCTGTTTTGTGGCGGTTCTGGGGGGGATGTGGAGATGAAGCGGCAGGTGCACGCGAAGTGCCGATTGATTGCATTATGCATAAATCGGATATGAGCCACAACCCCCTGCCAAAACCGTTGCAGTGGCTGGGATAAATCGTTCTGCTGGACACAAGTCAGTGATAGTTAGCTCCCAGCGAGGGAGGTCTTGCCCTGCGGAGACAGATCCGTTGTGCAATCAGTAAGGATCAGCACCGGAGAACTGAGATTCGATACTAAGACCTACCCACCCATACTATCATGGCAGTCCAATGGAGATAACTCCGCCACCAAATCCGCTAGCAGACGCCAAGGCCCGCTCCGCAGTATCCCCGCTACTCTTTCCATTGGAGAGATATAAGCTGGCATGAATGCAATCGCAGAGATACAGGACAAGAAAGAGGCTGAGATCCTCAAAAAATACACAACCACAGAGGCTCAAGCAGCAGAGTTACTACAACGGACGTACAGAGGCCACAGGGAACGGAGGCAGCTGCAAGGCTTGAGCTTGGATCCGACGACAAGATGGACTGAGGCAAAGCGACCATCCCCTCCCCAGTGGCCATAGAAATAGCTGACGTTATCGAGACAGGCAATCAAAGAGGCTCAGTACCGTAACCTCACAACGCCCCGCGCGCGTACTCCCAAAGCTCCCCAAGATGGGCTCAATCGCACAACTTCCGGAGCCCGCCAGAACTGGTCTCGCATTGGCAAGATTGCACGCCGGGCTGGAGGTGATGAGGTAAAAATTACATCTTTGACTTGTTGCTTCTTGGAACGCGAATCACAATTTGGCTTGATCCTCTGCCTGATCTTGCTCAACATTTCAGGAGGAGCGTCCCCTTCTGTTAACCCTGTGACGGCTTCGTTGCATCTGTCGAGTGCACCTGTGATTGGGCGTAGGCCAATCTTCTTACCCAAATTTTGTTCATCCATCTGTTGAATTTAAAGGAGTCATCCCTTCCTCATGGCCTTCTCCTGCTCTCCACCTCTGTATCATGACTGTATCCCTCGAATTCCGAATTGAGATTTGGTAGGAATCCTCACTGTCATCCTCTGACAACGACACGTTCATTCCCACTCAGAAGGAAGATCGGCGGCGCAAACGGCTAGCGGAGAAACAGGAACGCAGCAAATCAGCCATGATGATGGATTTATCCTATTTTCTTGAAATGGTTGACGTAAAGCATCGCTACGGCAGCAATCTGAGGAAATACCACGCTGAGTGGAAGTCACGTCCTACAAACGAGAATTTCTTTTACTGGCTTGATCAGGGGGAGGGAAAAGATGTAGAAGTTGAAAAATGCTCCAGGGAGAGATTGGAGCATATGCAAGTCAGATATCTGGGTAGGGAGGAGAGGAGGTACTACGAGGTTATTGTTGACAAAGAAGGGAAGCTATGTTGGAGAAAGGATGGCATGAGAGTTGATGTAAGCAAATTTCCGAGTTCACTTTTGCCAAATTAGGCTTGATCTCTGTATCACCAGAGGTTTTCCGGGAGCACATCTTCCTCCATAGCCTTGTCTTGCTACCTAAAAATCATTTATAGGTTCATTTGGTGCTGTTGACGCGGAAGTGCTAAACCCCACCTCTGAGCAGACTTCGGCTGGATACAGAGATTCCATACATGGGATAGTCAAGGTTGATGACCCCACACCGGAATGGGCCCACCGGCCGGCGACGTGGAGTGGGTCCAGCGAATCGAGTGGGATATCTAGCGAGGAAGAAGAGCATTTTGATAAGGAGATGGACTCTCCGACTCACTCCCCAAACTTGCCCATCTCGAAAACGCCGACATCGCCCACAGGACCTGGGGCCCATAGGCATGGGTCTCTCCGTAACACAATTTGGAGATCAGGCGAGAGTAAAACGGAGAAGAAGGCGAAGAAAAAGAAACAGAAGTGGATCTTCGTCGCTGATGTGAGTGGTATTTTGAAGCTTTTCCCAAGCCCCAACAATGGTTGTGTTGCAGCAAATGTTTCATGAGTATTGACTCTTGGACTAGTCACATGACCTACACAGACATTGAAAAGGAAAGGCTGACTTCAGGATCATGTAGATATATAACAATCTCTATATCGGCATCAAGCAATCAGGGGCATTTCAGCATTCTTCTTTCCTCCATGGGTCGAGAGTGTCGGCTGCAGGACTTATTACAGTCAAGAATGGAAAATTGAAAAGTATGTGCCCTCTCCTTTCGCGTATTCCAATTGCGAAGTGGAAGCCTTCGTCCTCATGTCGGGCAATCTGTCAGCAAAGCCGGCGCTTTCAGAAAGCAATGAACCCAAAATCACAGGACATTACAGCTATGGAAAGCAAGTCTTTAGCGAAGGAGGTGCTCTGCTGCAGCATTGACAGCTCATCGTTTGCCTTATTTTCGCCCATATCGGACCAGACCAGCTTCTCACATTACCTCAACTCTGATAGCTTACCTCATATTCTCCCATTTTCACTACACATACTGACCTGATGAAAAGTCCTCCAGCCACGCTCAGGACACTACCGTACTCCTTCCCACAACTTGCATATCCTTATCAAGTCCCTTCAATCCCGAGGAGTCGACATGTCAACGACCGCCGTCGGAAGTACCTATGCTGCTATGGTAGGGATCGAGACCTTTATGAAGACGAGAGGGAAGATTCGGGGATTGAAGGAGGGGTTCCGATCGCTGAATATTAGGAAGGATGGGAAGGGCAGCGGCGAGAAGGACAAGGGTTGAGGAGGATGACTGGGTTCAAAGAGACCTGTATGAGTGACTTACTGAATATAGAATGATGAGATATGATGGGATGAGACAGTAGTTTTGTGTGCAGCTTTGTGTGCAGGCGTAGTAGCGACGTTCTCGTCGACAGCAATTGCGTAGTTACCTTTTCATGGTGGTCACACTTGTTGCATGGTGTCTGGGTCTTACTTCGTATTTATAGCTCGCATTGTGTATCGTGGGGGAACGCTATGTATATCGATAAGCATGTTACACATGACGGTATATGCTTAAAGGGACGATGTACTTCATGCACACAGGAAGTTCTGCTATTAGGTCGTTGCTGCTTTCAATTTCGTGTTGCTTTCGACCATTCGCTGTAATGGGCATTGTTCAATGGATCATGGCTAGGTTGTTGCTAGACGACATATATACATGTATCGCTCCGCCAAATCGATGCTGAATTGGAATGCCTTATCCACCGCCACGTCTTTGCTTGCCCTTCTTCTCCTTAGTACCAGCCTCAGCCTCTAACAGCTCCTGTCTCTTCATTCGCTTCCGTGTTACGCTACAACATATAAACAGTCAGTCATCCACAAGCTAATGCTGCCCAGATCGATCTGAGATGACATACCCTTTTGCTGCTTTGCCCTCTTTCGCAGTCTGTAGCAGAAAGGAGAACTCTTCTCGCTGAATCTGGAACCGGTTTTTAATTCCAGACACTACATTTGGGTGCAGCATATCGTAGTTTATGTGTGGCGAGATCCGTGAGTACTCCTTATTTTGTCCAAAACGGGCTCGATAGAGTAGTCGAAGTGCACGCTCGTGCGTCTCGTTGTCTTTTCAGGTCCTCGGCTGTGTATAAACGTTCCGGTGATAAGGATAGCAGTTGACGAAGTACGATCAAGTCCTGATCGACATTCTCCTGTTTCTTTCGAGTCAGTTTACTGAAGGTCTCGCGCAACTGCTTTTGCGTCCTAGAGTGTAATAGCATTTCCCCACCCTCGTCTTCTAGAAGCTCTTGCCTAGAGGAGTCATTTCTACCAAGTGGGTCGAATCCCTCTGAAGAGTCCGTGGCTGAGCTTTCGGGTTCATCCTCCTTGATAAAATCGGGATCGGGATCCGCAGAATTCGACGAGTCTGGAGACACGTCTGAAGATTCGATTTCTCGCTTGCGCTTCTCATCCTGTGTGTATATTCCCTCGTACTCCGGGTCAAGAAGAAGGAAATCCGGCGCGCTGCGCTCTCGCGTTGGCCTGTGTCCGTGCTGTTCACTATGAGCAAGCTGGGCAGCCAACATTGCGTCGTCAGCTATCCCGCTGTCAGACCCCATAGCATCCGTTTCATCTACTACGTCCGACAGGCGCTGACCGTCCTCGTATCTAACGTCCAGGCTGTTCTCGAAGGCTTCTGATGACTTCAGGGCTTTCCCAGCGGTAGAGTCGTGTGCCGCGCGCACCTCTTTGTTTGCTTCGTTGAGCAGAGTGACGAGCAAGGACTGGATTGATGGGGACCAAGATCTCGTAGCCATATCTATAATAGCCTTGTCCATCTGCCTGGAATCTCGTGTCTGGTCATGCGAATTGAGCACTTTGCACCTGATCACTAGTACTTAGTGCAGCTGAGAAACCTGTCGACCAAATATGTCAGTAATGACGGCTGCCTCAGATCGGTCCGAGAGTGGGGGCACTTACGCGGATCACTCGTCCCCATGCTTATATCTCTAGCGACGCGTTAATAGCACCTGTGGCCACCAGTACTCTACAGCAACACGGGTCCAGATGAACCCCTTGAGCCCCAACGTTATACATCAACACGAGAACTTTGAGCGGCGACTCAGGATTATTAAATAACTGGAGAGGCTTCCAACGTGCCTCGTTATTAAGGCCGGAGTGCAAGACTTCGGTATAGATATACAAGTAGTTGCACGCCATTTCCCAGAACCATACTACCAAAGGCGTGTCCTCTGTAATGATCAGCTTCCGTGGTGGTACCGAGCTTGGACTGGAATAGAGGACCCAATCCCAAAGCTGATGGATGATATAACGCAGAGTTAGGCTTCCATCTGCGAGGAAGCAGAGCCTTTCCAATCAGGTAGCCGACCTGGGGTCAAGGTCGCCATCCCTTGCGGTCATGTCAATCAGCCAGTCGACGGAATGGCCCTTTAAGCGGTAACCCATCATATCCCTCACAAGCGTATAAAAGCCGAGAGCCCGCATCAAGAGATCCAACCTGGCCAGTTTTATTGACTTGGCGGTGATGGCTAATTGGCGTAGGGGCGCTGTTGTAGGAGGGAACTTTTATTTCGACTCCTTCCGTGTATCAGGACCGACCGTCTGAACTTTCGTAATCAGGTCACCATCATCCGAGGCAGAAATCATCAATTTGTCGTAGTATTCGCTACGAAGTCAGTTATGGTCCAGATCAATCTGAGGTGGGGCGCTTACCGAGCATGGAGACGATGCAGAAATTGCGCCTCGATTGCTTCCTCGCTGGTAGATTCTAATTCCGCAATTTTCACTTCGTGTTTGGGCATCATCGACTTCATGTCCATAGTCTCACCTTCTTCGTTCCGGTGGAGCACAGACGCCGTGCTTTGACGGATTGAAACAAGTTCGTCCATGAAGTGGTAGTACTGTGAGATCTTACTCACGTCTCTAGTCAGCAGCAGCTGTTCGATTCTGGTCGCGCAATGAGTAGATGTGGAAAAGACGAATGCGGGCCCAGACTCACCTAATAGGGTCTATAGCTATATTTCTTCGAATGTCGGTGCCCGGAAGATCTTTGAGATGGTCGAATATGCCGAAGCTCTGCGCTTCAATGCTGGTAAGCCACTGCATGGTATCCTTGTCTTCAGCCGACGCCGATTTGACTTGTCGCCATAGTATGATTAATCCACCAAGTATGTCCTATGAAGGCTGTGAATATCGTGCTTTAGATTAATATGAGGACGGGTACCTACGAACGCGGTGTTCATCACCGGAGTGGCTGTCAAGAACCAATTGATCTTCGCCTCTAGCTGCGCAAGGCTGGAATGAATCTTTGTGAGAACGTGACGAACTTTGTGGCCTTCGTCAACGAGGACCACGCTGAAACGGCCTTTCCATTTGGTCGTGAATATAGCCTCTTCGCCTTGCCCTTTTTTATATTTATAGTTAAAGCTAACAATTAATTAGAGCTTTTAGCTCGTCCAGATTTTCGTGGTTGATTTATAGCTGTCTCGGCGCTGGCTGCTTCTGTGATCGCTAGATCCACGTCCATAGGGTCTGAAGCCACGCCTGCCAACACCTGGCCGTCTATAATATTCATTTCGAATGGATTGACGTCTCCTCATACATTGGACCGGCCGCGTCCTTCATGATCTTTTGGCCCTTGTTGCTTTCATGGGCCTCTTGCACCTCTGCGTTGTTCTCGTTAAGGAGGTCGACAAGCAATTGACGGATGGCTGGCGACCACGACCGGGTCGCCATTTCCATCATGGCCTTGTCCATTTGGCGGGGGCGCGGCGCTTCTGAGCGGCGCCTCCGCCGCTGAGGAATGCCATGTTCTCAATTTCCTCCGCCTCGTCAGCTGGATCTACCGAAGGCAGCGGCTCGATTCTCTCAATGTCTTTGTCTACACCCACGCGGAGGTCGGCCTCGAGCGAGCGTGGTACCCCATGATACTCTGGCTCGTAGTCCTCGCCTTCTGCCAATGGCCTGACTGTGTAAGCGAACTGGACCTCCAGATTGGTCTGAAGAAGGATCTTATTGACTTCCGACCGAGGGACTGACTGAGCAGGACCATACACAGGGATCTTCTTCACAGATATGGCCTCTCCTTCTCCCTCGGAGGACTCTAGATGCATGGTGAAGAATTCGATCCTTAATTTCTGCATGTTCAGCTGACGTCTGAGCGTGTCTCGCCATTGCTCTCCAGACTCAAACTAACGTGGGTCTTTCGACGGAAACTGCTTGATCTCCGGCATATATAAGCCTTCTGGCTCGACATGCTCTTCAATATGAGCCTGAAGGGCCACGCTGTGCTTGGTTTTTTGTTCACTCTTATGAACAAGGTGGATATGCTTGGAAGGAAAGGATGGCACTTTCGGCGCAGTATCGGTGGGCTTCTTTTCTTGAATCATCCAACGAGGCCATGATGACGGATGAAGTCGATATGCGCCGAACGGATCTTCCGCACCTAGCTTTTGAACCCAGCGCTCACCAGACATGGTGTGGCCGATGGAGCGAAGTACCGTCATCACTCGGTTATACTTCTCCAGAGAAAGCACTCCCAGATGTGTATGAGGGCCCAGCTCTGGCATCGTAATGGTGGTGGGGTCATATGCTAGTATGGAGAGGTTGGTTGCTTCACGAAAGTCCTCCGTGGCAGTGGCTTGACGAGCTTTTAGGCCATCGCCATCCTCGATGGGCAAACCTCGCTCGATGCGGTTCGTGAGTCGGTATATTAGTGTAGCCTTCAGGTAGCTGAGATTATTATCTCGCTCTCTCTGTTGGAGTGATTCTTTCGCATTGGGATTCATCAACACGGCATTCGGCCCGTATCTCTTGACGGCGTCGGAGAGGTCTTCAGGGAAAACCTCATTCGGGTTTTGGAGGTCTTTGATTAACTGAAGGGGTATATTACTCGATTTACCTTGCATGCAATACTTCTCCCAAAGCTTGAAAACTTCAAGGACTATGTAGGAGAACTGGAATTTTCGGAACTGTCCGAGGTCGGTAAACCCCACGTAAGCTGCACATTTGGGCTCCGAGTCGTGACCTTTGATAAAGCGCTTGATGTTGTCTAGACGGCCGGCAGAATGCTCGTTGGCGGGCATCTTGCGCGTCATCTGTATTAATAGGATATTTAAGCATGTATATATAGTAATAAATAGTATATATATAAAGACTTCTAATTAGAAGTGCAGAGAATTTCGGTATCAAGAATGCAATGACGGTACTGGATGAAGTTTCAGCAAGATGGAAGTCCACGGTATCATGGGCACTCATACCTTCTTTGCGGCTACCTTTTCTGCCTCGGCGGCCATCTTGTCGGCTGCAGCCTTCTGCTCATCAGAGGCCTTCTTGTCGTCTACAGCTTGCTTATTTTCAGGCGCTTTCGGACCAGATAGAAGATTCTTGCCCGCTGGTCAAACCATCGTGACTGGCTTGTCGCCTTAATCAATAATAAGCCTTCTCTGAGATCGATCTTAAAGGCGGCATGTATTGAGTGGTAGTGATGTGAGGAATGAACGAGGTGATCTTCATCGTGACAGAGGAGAATATCACTTCTTCCAAGTGACGACGGCGGCAACCCCGCGCTTGTTTTTTCGTCTTTGTAAAGTGAAGATGAATTGATAATTCCTGTCATCAGGCGCTAAGACGACGACGAAACGGGTCACACAGGGTTTCCAATGAGAAGTGCACATTTCGACCTACGGATGACATTCCTTACGGAATTGATCTACCCCAATTGTGCTCAGGATGTAAGGGAATCATAAACCGCATGATGGAACGGTCCATCCGATCTCTCGGACAGGAGCAACCCATCTTCGAGCTGTAGCAACTGATCCTCATTCTCATTGTTATACGATTCTCCTCTACTGTCGACACTAGAGTATAGATGGATATTTGGACGTATCTGTCTTGAGTGAAATGGGCCACAGTGCGAAGGAGGATCTAGGCTGGGTTGCAACTAGGCGAGGGTGAACACGAATTGCCTCAGTACCTTACTGTGTAGACGTGCTAAGCCGGGCAAGCCGGCAGCTAAGTCCCTTGGGGTTAGTAGGGCTGACCACGCAGTTCAAGGGCAGTATATCTAAGCGTAAACTTTTATAATTTTACTAAATATCCTATTCTAGAGTGATAATTAGTTTATTATAGTTAAAGCTTAGAAGGTTAATATAAAATTTATAAAGCTCTTTTAATCTCTATTATTAAGCGAGGTAAAGAGGTTTCTAGTTACTCTCTAAAGAAACGGCTTAGTAGTCTAAGCCTAGATTTTTAGAAACCTCGATCTAAACCACTAAAGTAAGGTTTATATATATTTAAATTTAATATATTTTTAGATTTTTCTATCCCTCTCTAGGGTACTAATATTAGTTATATAAATCTAGTTATAAGTTCTCTCTCTTACTATAAGTAGGTTTAGAATTTATAGATATTATATAATAATGATATTATATTATATCATTCTATATAGGTTCTTCATAATCTATAGGTTATATAAGAGAGAGAAATGATTAGGTTATATAAGTATAATAAAGTAATTAAAACTATGTTTACGCTAGGAGCGGGAGTAGCTAAAAGCCTAGTCCTCACTTAGGACCGTCGCGCCCAACCTCAAGCGGTAATGCGACTCACCACCCTCACCAACGCGCTCCCACGCCTCCACCGTCCCCTCCACATCCCCTCCACCACATCCCCACCATGCACCCGCCTTACCAACCTCGATAGCCCCTCGCCAACACCCCTCCAACCCATAATTCCCAACCGCACCTTCACCACAACCCCCCACCCCCTCAAAAAAGGCAACAAGCATGATTCCAAACGCACCGTCCCCCTCAACGCCCAACCCCCCACCCCCACCGACCCCCTCGACCTC
>JAABUK010004232.1_pt1 | contig 23546 bp, 21 predicted proteins | sample 5559141 | NCBI WGS metagenome assembly JAABUK01 (sample SAMN10711869, study PRJNA513367) | rock metagenome | isolation source: Antarctica rocks | place: Antarctica: Victoria Land, Pudding Butte nord | collected 2016-01-03
CAGTACGGCTGAGCCTTTTCTGAGCACTTTTTAGCGTCTTATAGTGGCTGTATTATTTCAGCCCAAATGCTTACTCAATTAAGCTTAGGTTGCATATGCCTGATTTTCAAGCGATAGTAACTCTAGTGTATCCCCTGACCAAATATTCTACACTCAAACCAGTAGTAACGCACTTATGAAGAATGGTTACCTTTTTTCGAGGCTTGTTTCCATTCGGATGAGTAAAGGTCAAAGCAAGTTCGCAAATTAGAGTGCTGATGGGTCCCTAACGCTTTTTCGACCTGTTCTTGGTAATGCATTGTTGCGAAGTGAAAATATTATTGGCGAAATGAAAAAACGTGCATTCTAATTTACCCAATCCGCTCAAACCCACAGTAGCCGTGCAGCACCGCCGGCAGCCGAATACCCTCGGGCGACTGGTTATTTTCGAGCAGCGCGGCCACGATGCGGGGTAGGGCTAGTGCCGAGCCGTTTAGCGTGTGCAAGAGCTGGGTTTTGCCGCCCTCGGCCCGGTAGCGGCATTTGAGGCGGTTGGCCTGGAAGGTCTCAAAATTGGACACGGAGGAGACTTCCAGCCAGCGGCCCTGGGCGGCGCTCCACACTTCGAGGTCGTAAGTAAGGGCCGAGGTAAAGCCCATATCGCCGCCGCAGAGGCGCAGCACCTGGTAAGGCAGCTCCAGTTTTTGGAGCAGGCGCTCGACGTGCGCCACCATATCGGCATGGGCGGCGTAGGAATTATCAGGCCGCGTGATTTGGACAATCTCCACTTTATCAAACTGATGCAGGCGATTCAGGCCGCGCACGTCGGCGCCCCACGAGCCCGCCTCGCGCCGGAAGCAGGGCGTGTAGCCGGTGTTGCGCACGGGCAGCTTCTCGACCGGAATAATCTCATCGCGGTAGAGATTGGTAATCGGCACTTCCGACGTGGGAATGAGGTAGAGGTTGTCGGCCGCGTCGTGGTACATCTGGCCCTCCTTGTCGGGCAGCTGGCCGGTGCCGTAGCCGCTGGCCTCGTTCACCAGGATGGGCGGCTGTATCTCGGTGTAGCCCGCGTCGCGGGCTTCGTCGAGAAAGAAGTTGACCAGCGCCCGTTGCAAGCGCGCGCCCTGGCCCTTGTACACCGGAAAGCCCGCGCCCGTGATTTTGATACCCAGCTCAAAATCAATGATATCGTACTTCTTAATCAGCTCCCAGTGGGGTAGGGCGCCAGCGGGCAGCTCGGGCTTGGTGCCGCCTTCGCGCACTACCTCGTTGTCGTCGGCCGAGCGGCCGGGGGGCACGCTCTCGTGCGGGATGTTCGGAATTTTATACAGCAGCTCGGTTTGCCCCTTCTCCACGGCCGTCAGCTCGTCAGCGTGGGCGCGAATCTGGGTTTTGAGCTCGGCGGTGCGGGTTTTGAGGGCGTCGGCCCCGGCGCGGTCGCCGCTTTTCATCAGGCCGCCAATCTGGCGGGCCAGCTCATTGGCCTCGGCCTGGGCCGCGTCGTGCTGGGTTTGCAGGGCCCGCCGGCGCTGGTCGAGGTCCAGAATAGCCTGCACGTCGGCTTCGGCCGTTTGGTAGTTGCGTTTGGCAAGGCCGGCCAAAACGTGGGCGGTTTGCTCTTTAAGAACAGAAAGTTGCAGCATAATGCGGCAAAGGTAGTTTTTCCGAAAGGGAGAATGCGCACGCTTGGCCCGCGACCGGGCAGCTCCTGGTTTTTAATTGGCCGCGGATGCAACTTCAAATTAGCTAAACCCGTTTGGAGTTTAGTCGTAATGACTTAATATTGCAGCAGCAAGCCGGCCCACGGGGTCGGTGGGGCTAGCCTACCGGGCCGGCCCGCTGCGTGGCCGGCTCAATCAGGTTGCTTTTGGTGGAGCTGCCGGCTACTCTTCTCACACCTCACTCATTTCCTGTTTATTGCCCCCTGCCTGGCTGGTTAAGTGGCGCGTTGGCGCTTCGTGTTGTTGGTTTCCGACCCCTGCGGCCGATTTGGCTCCGCGCGGCCGGGCAGCTGGGCCCCCAAGGCTGCGCCACGAGCCGGCCCCGTTCTGATTTCTCCTCCCTGCCTAGTATATGTATACCCTTAATGAGCTGAAGGACCGGCTGTTGTCTGAGCTGAAAGAAGTTGCTGAGCAGCTGAACGTTGGTAACTTCAAGCGCCTGAGCAAGCAGGATTTGATTTATAAAATCCTCGACCACCAGGCCTCGCTGCCCACCGACCAGCTGCCCGGTAAAAAGCCTACCCCCGCTCCGGCGGCCGAAGCCCCGGCCGCGCCCGCTAGCGACGCCCCCGAGCCGGCCGAGGCGGCCCCCGTGCGCGGCAGCCGGGGAGGAGCCGGCCGCCGGCGCCCCGCCGCTGCCGAAACGCCCGGCGAATTGCCATTTTCCGATGTGGCGGCCCCGGCGCCAGCCGCGGCCAAACCCGCCGAAGCCGCTGAGCCAGCGGCAGTTGTGGCCGAAGAAGCCCCGCAGCCTACCCGCCTCGAAAAGGTAGAAGCCGACGAGCAGGCCGTGGCCAACGTGTCGGTGCAAACCGAAGAAGCGACGGTGCCGCCCACCGAAACCAACCCCACCGCCGAAACGCACTCGGCCGACGAGAGCGCCCCGCCCCGCCGCGAGCGGCGCGAGCGCGTGGACCGCGCCGGCCGGCCGCTGCCCCGCCGCGAGCCCGGCCAGCCGGTGGCGGCCGCCAGCATGGCCCCCGCCGATGGGTCGGCCCCCGTGGCCTCTTCCGACGCGGCGCAGCCTGAGCCAGAAGCAGTTGCCGATAGCACCGCCGACCGCCGCGAAACCCGCGAGCAGCGCTTTGAGCGCGAAAACCGGGATGGCCGCGACAGCCGCGACACGCGTGATAACACCCCGCGCCTGGGCCGCAACGACCAGCCCCGCAATGAGTTCCGCGAAAACCGGGAGTCGCGTGAGAACCGCGACAGCAATGGCCAGGGCCGCTACGCCAACGACCAACCCCGCCCAACCAATGGGGTAGGGGCCACCGACCAGCCCCGCCTCAGCCGCGAGGAGCGCTACGCCCAGCGTGAGGCCCAGCGCCAGCAGCGCCGCGAGGAGCGCCAGCGTCCCGGCGCCGACGGCCAGCCCGTAGTGGCTGAGCAACCGGCAGGCAGCCAGCAGAATACGAATGGCCAGCCGCAGCAGGAGCGCCGCGACGACGGCCAGCGCCAGCCGCAGCAAGCGCCGCGCCCGGCCCGCGCCCCCGAGCTCGACCTCGTAGTGCCCGGCTCGGGCACGATGGAACTGATGGCCGACGGCGGCTACGGCTTCCTGCGCTCGCCTTACTACAACTACTTATCCTCGCCCGACGACATCTATGTGTCGCCGCAGCAGGTGCGGCAGTTTGGCCTCAAGGCTGGCGACACGGTGAGCTGCACCATGCGCCCGCCCCGCGAAAACGAGAAGTATTTTGCGCTCGTGAACGTGGAAAGCATCAACGGCCGCACGGTAGAGGAAGTACGCGACCGCGTACCGTTCAGCCACTTAACACCGCTTTTTGCCGACGAGAAGCTCAAGCTCAGCACCAAGGCTACCCAGGTGAGCACCCGCGTACTCGACCTGTTTGCCCCCATCGGCAAGGGCCAGCGCGGCCTCATCGTGGCCCAGCCCAAGACCGGTAAAACGGTGCTGCTTCAGGAAATCGCCAATGCCATTTCGGAAAACCATCCGGAGGTGTATCTCATTATCCTGCTGATAGATGAGCGCCCCGAGGAAGTAACCGACATGGCCCGCTCGGTGAAGGCCGAGGTGCTGTCTTCGACCTTCGATGAGATGGCCGACCGCCACGTAAAAATCGCGGAGCTGGCCCTCGACAAGGCCCGCCGCCTGGTGGAGTGCGGCCACGACGTGGTCATCCTGCTCGACTCCATTACCCGCCTGGCGCGGGCCTACAACACGGTGCAGCCCAGTAGCTCGCGCATCCTCTCGGGCGGTATCGACGCCGGGGCGCTGCAAAAACCCAAGCGCTTCTTCGGTGCCGCTCGTAACATCGAAGGTCCTGGTTCTCTGACGATTATCGCCACCGCGCTTATCGAAACCGGCTCAAAGATGGACGAGGTTATCTTCGAAGAATTCAAAGGCACCGGCAACATGGAACTGCAGCTTGACCGCAAGCTGGCCAACAAGCGCGTGTTCCCGGCCATCGACATTCCGGCTTCCGGCACCCGCCGCGAAGACCTGCTGATGAGCCGCGACGAGCTGAGCCGCGTGTGGGTACTGCGCAAATTCATGACCGACATGAGCGCCACCGAGGCGATGGAATTCCTCAAAGACCGCATGAAAGGTACCAAGGACAACGAAGAATTCCTGTTGGCTATGAACGGGTAAGGCTGTCGCAAAAGCTTGCTCTTGCTTCAACCGTCACGTCGAGTTATCCTCGGCGTGGCGGTTGCTTTTTAGGGCTAATTACTTAGCTTTGGGTTATAATTTAATACCCTTATGAAAGGAGCCGCACTACTAGCCGGTTTGCTCACTTGCTTTGGGAGCGTGGCGCTGGCGCAGACTACCCCAGCTTGCCAGCCGTTCACAACGGACGCCAGCTCTAACGCTTGGCTGACTGAAGTCAGCCGGCAGCCGCTGCCGCAGCAGGTAGCCGCCGTGCGCGAGCGCGCAATTTGTGACGCTAACGTACACGACCCCAGCCGCGACCCAAAACTCTGCTTTACGTCCGTTTCAGCCGAAAATCAGCGCATCTACGCCCGCCGCGAGGCCGAGCGCCGCTTGGCCGATACCCGGCCCGTCGGGGCTACGCTGCTGTATATAGTAGATGGCCGCACGCTGCTAGCCGATTCGGTGGCCCACCTGCGGCAACTGGTGACGGTAGGCTCGGTGAAAGCCATTAGTTTTTTACACGAAACCGCGGAAACGGCCATTTACGGCACGCGTGGGGCCAGCGGGGTAGTGGTGATTACTACCAAGAAGCGCCAGCATTAACCCCCACCTAGTCGGCTTGGCTAGCGCAAAGCCAGCATGGCGATAAACGCCAGGCTCAGGCACACCGACGATACCTGGTTCATGCGCATCGTCCACTCGAAGTTAGCCAGCGCCGGGTCGCGCCACGCCAGCCAGGCCCAGCGCGAAAACAGCGCCACCACCGGCCCGGTCGCTACCAAAAAAATCAGCAGGTTTTGCAATTCGCCGCGCTGCCAGTAAGTGAAGCCCATGAGCAGCGCGCCCGCCAGCAGCCCGCCCGCCGCGAACCCGAACGTGCCCCGAATACCCAGCCGCAGGCTCAGCGTGCGGTCGCCACGCCGCGCATCTTCCTGGTGCTGATAGATTTGGGTGAGGGGGTAGGACCCGCACAAAAACAGCGTGCTCACCAGCGCCAGCCGCAAGTTGCTGGGCTCAGCGAGCTGCGCCGATGTGGCGCCTACCCCCACCTGCGCCATCAAAAAAGTAAAGGCGCCCTGGAAAATCACGACCACGACCGTGCTCAGCAGCGGGTATTTTTTGAGGCGAATACCCTCGTAGCTGTAGGCTCTGGAAACCAGGATGTACACCACCACCATTGCCGCGAATGGCCAGCTCAGCAGCAGCGAGGCCACCAGCGCCAGGGTTTCGAACAGCCACACGAGGTGCAGCAGCTCGGGCGTGACGGCCGGCGGTGCCTTCAGCCCCCCGATACTGCCCTCATCCTTGTCATAATACGAGTTGTAGCCGTTGGAAGCCGGGTACACCAGCAGGTGCAGAATGGCGAACCCCGCCGCCGCCCGGCCCCAGCCAAACGGCTCGCGCAACGCGCTGAGCCCGAACCAGAACACGGGCATCAAAAATAACGAAAACGGCAGGCGCAGCAGCGCGAAGGCTCGGCGGTAGGGGTTTAGTGCTCGGTGCTTGGTGCCGGGTGCTTGGGAGCTGGTGCTCGGCGTGCCGGCCGCCTGGCTATTCGTTGGCAAGGTGAAGTAATTTGTTAAGTGACTATCAAAGGAAACTAAAAAGCTATTAGACTTGTCAGGAGTTGAATTTCAATTACATACGCCGAAATTCTTAATTTGACATAATTCTTGCCTATTGCGTGTAGCGTGTTTTTTGCCCGTAGAGCGATGCAAAACTTTCAAACAGGATTAACTACCCCATTTTCTAGCACTTTGCATTATAGTGACAAAATAGGTTTTTACATAATTTACTGGTATTCAACTCCTAACAAGTCTATTGACAAGCAGCATTTAGTTTAAAAACCAAAAACCAGCAAGCAGCTAACCAAATAACCTTAAGCACCAAGCACTAAACCGGAACCCCGATAAGGTACGTCACGCGCGGCCCCCACCAGTGGCGCAGCTGCCCGGCGCGCCAGTAGTAGCGTCCGGCGGGGTCAGCGCGGTGCGCCAGCGCCAGCAGCTGCTCGGGCGGGTACATGCGCAGGATGGACACCGTGCCATCCCAGATGGTAGCCAGCGGAATGATGGGTAGCAAGTACGTGAAAACCAGATTGCTAAACCGAAAGGGCCGGAAAAAGGGCGTCAGTAGCAGCTGGGCCACCGGCAGCACCGTGAGCGCCAGCCCGATTTCGAGCCAGCTCTTAGCCGCCCCCTCAAACACGGCCACGCCTACTCCCCCCGCCACGGCATCGCGTAACAGGGCCTCGGCTTGCGGCGGCGCAAAGTGGTGAAACGCCGAAAAAATTACCCGGAAGCCTGGCTGCCCGGCCGGCACGTGCAGCGCATCGACGGGGGTAGGCAGGCCCCGAATGGCGCCGTGGGTGCGGCGCGCCACATCGGCCCAGGCGGCGGGCTGGGGGTAGAGGTCGGTGAGGGTAATGGTGGCGGTGGGCATTTGCTGCGCGCGCAGGGCCGCCAGCACCGTTTCGGTGCCGCCGCCGGCGCCGGCGCCCAGCTCCAGCAGGTGCGTTTGGGCAGTGCGGCGCAGGCCCTCGGCCAGCAGCGGGGCCACCGGCCGGTAGATGCCCAGCCGCGAAATCATAAACCGTAGGTAGTCCATCATCCCGGCCCGGATGACGGCCGGAAACCACGGCAGGTCCTCAAACTCGAATAGGCGCAGGCGAAGCTTCACGAAGTAAGGTAGGCTCTAGCTTGCCGCTTACGGAAAAGAGCGGTTAAACGGTGGCAAGCTAAAGCCTGCCTTACTCTTAATTGCCGCCGATGCCAAATACTTTTTTCAGCAGCGAGGTGGTGCGGGCCACGGGGTTTTCCCGAATGTCGGCCTCCTCCTGGGCGATGAGCGTGAACAGGCCGTCGATGGCCTTGCCGGTGGCATACTGGTTGAGGTTGGTTTGCACGGGCGTCACCAGCGGCAGCTGGTTGTAGGTGGTGGTGAGGCTGGTGTAGTACTTGGTAGCATCCACTTTATCAAGGCTTTGCTGCATGATGGGCATAAAGGCCGTGGTCAGCTGCGAAGTAGTGGTGCGCTTGAGGTACTGGGTAGCGGCGTCCTTCTGGCCGGTGAGGATATTCCACACGTCGCTGAAGGTCAGGCTCTTGATAGCACTGAGGAAAATCGGCTTGGCGCTCTTGGCCGCATCCTCGGCGCCGCGGTTCAGCGACAGCTCAAACTTATCGACCTGGCTGCCCAGCCCGATGCCGCGCAGGGTAGTGGCCACGCGCTGCGCATCGGGCGGAAACGGAATGCGGATGAGCTTATTCAGGTTGAAGCCATCGGTGGCCGAAGCCTGGTCCGAGCCCTTCGAAATGCCCTGGATGAGCGCCTCCTTGAGGCCGTTGGCCGCCTCGGTGTTGGTGAGGCCGCCTACGGCGGTGGTAGTCGTGGTGGTGGTAGTAGTCGTGGTGGCCTTCCTGCTGGGTAGCTTAAAGCCCCCAAAGCCGGGGATGCTAATCGTTTGGGCAGCAGCAACCTGGGCGAAGCTGCCAAAGGCCAGCAGAAAAAGGAAAAAATGATTTTTCATAATGCGAGGCTAACTGAAAACGGTGGGTAAAAAGTGCCCGTTAGGCCTGGCCGCAAAGCCGGCCTTTAGGCATTCTTGGTTTAGCCAAAAGCTGTACCAAAACTCAACCGTGCCCGCCGGCTCCGTCCACCCGGCCCGCCACCAGAGCGGCGGCTTGGTTGCGCAATACCCACCAGGTGCTGGCCGCTGCTGCCAGAAGCCAGGGTAGGCTGAACACCGTGCACAGCCAATACCACCCCGCCAGCGACCCCGGCTGCCCCCGCTCCAGCCCCCAACCAAGCAGTGCCGCCGGCACCACGCAAAGCTCGAACAGCAGCACCGTGCCCAGCACCGCCAGGCCCCGGCCCCGGCTGGCCGGTAGCCCCTGGCACTGAGCCAGAAGCCGGCGCATGGGGACCAGCCGCAACCAGCCGGTGAACAGCGCTGGCAGGATAGCTATGCCCACGAGCGGGAATACCAGTGCCCCCCAGTCCTGCACGACGCGCCGTAGCCAGGCCGCGTCAACGCTATAAGCACCGTGCATAGCCGTCAGCAAAGCGAGCCCGAAGGTCAGCGGCACGGCTAATAGCACTCCGCCCAGTATAGTCCACACAAATTGCGCGGTGGCTAAGCGGTTGAGGTCGGAGTTGGAACGGCTCATTTCAGTAAAATTCATTAAAAATAAAGCGAAATACGATAGCTGGCTATTAACTTTGCAACACAAAGTACTTCACTTCGCCGTATGAAGCCCGCCGCCCAAGACCCTCTGGCCCAGCTTACCGAAATCCGCGCCATTATGGAGCGTAGCTCGCGCTTCCTGTCGCTGAGCGGGCTGAGTGGGGTAGGGGCCGGCGTGGTGGCGCTGGCCGGCACCGCCATTGGCCACTACTATCTGGAGCAGGAATACGGCGCGCAGGGCTACCAACGCCTGTTTCAAACCTCGGAGGGCGAGCGACTGGCGGTGCTGCCGTTTTTGCTGGGCCTAGCCGTGGCCATGATACTGGCGGCGCTGCTGGTAGCGGCGTTTTTCACGCTGCGCCGCACCCGGCGCGACGGCCTGCGCTCGCTCTGGACGGCCCCGGCCCGGCGCCTGCTGCTGGCCCTGTTGGTGCCGCTGGTGGCGGGCGGGCTGTTTTGTATCAAGCTTTTCCTCAGTGGTGCGCCCGAGCTGGTGGTGCCGGGCCTGCTGGTGTTTTACGGCCTGGCCCTGCTCAACGGCGGCAAGTACACGCTGGATGAGATTAAGTACCTGGGCCTCACGCTGGTGGCGCTGGGCCTGGTGGCGCTGCTGCTGCCCGGCTACGGCCTGCTGCTGTTCGGGGCGGGCTTTGGGCTGGGGCACATCGGCTACGGCCTGCTCATGTACAATCGCTACGAGCGCCCCCTATCGGCCAAGGCGGGCAAGCCGAACTTTGTCCCGTGAAGTACGCCATCCACACCCTCAACAAGGCTTTCGACCACCGCGTACGCCTCGGCGTGATGGCCGTGCTGCTGGCTAATGAGTCGGTGAGCTTCAACGACTTAAAGGAAAGCCTCGACCTCACCGATGGCAACCTGGCCTCGCACGTGGCGGCGCTCGAAAAGGCCGGCTACGTGCTGGTCAACAAGCAGTTTATCGGCAAAAAACCTAACACTACCTACGTCGCCACCACCGAGGGCAAAGCCGCCTTCCAGGCGCACCTGGCGGCGCTGGAAAAACTCTTGCGGGGGTAGAAAAAATCTGCCTACCCCCTTTGGCCGAGTCAATCGGCTTCTTTTTTACTTAATCACTTTGAAAAACAAAGTTCTTTACAAATGAATCCTTCTGCTTCCTGGGCGGCCCTGGCCGCCGCCGCGCCTACGCCTACCCCCGTCTACCGCATCTCCACGCTGCTGGGCAGCCTGTTGGTGCTGGCTACGGGGCTGAGCGACTACCTGTTCTGGAGCCAGGGCCTGGGCCTGAACGTGCTGGTTTACCTGGTGTTTCTGGTGGGCGCGCACCTGGTGCTGCTGCCGCGCCACGCGCCGGTGCGCCGCACGGCGGGCTTCCGGGTGGCGGTAACGGGCTGCCTGCTGAGCGGCGGGCTGGTGGCCTGGTACGGCTCGGGCGCGGCGGCGCTGGCGGCGTTGGCGTCGGGCCTGCTGCTGGTGGAGCTGGTGAACCAGCCGCCGCTGCGCCTGGTGAGCTCGGCCGTGTTGACGGCCGTGCTGGGGGTAGGGCCGGCCGTGCGGGCGGTGCTGGGCAACGTGCGGGCGCCGCGGCAAGTGGGCGGAAACCTGCGGCGGGGCTGGTTCTACGCCCGGTTGCTGGGGCTGCCGCTGGTAGCGCTCGTGGTCTTCCAGACGCTTTTTGCGGTGGCCAATCCACAGTATGGCGAGCTGAGCGCGCATTTTTTTGCGGCGCTGGGCGACTGGCTGGGGCGGCTGCTGGCCGCGATTTCGGTGCCGCACCTGCTGTTTCTGGTCCTGTGTGGGATAGGGGCCGCGGGCGCGCTGGTGGCGGTGCCGGCGCATTTTTTCACGGATTACGAGGCGCGCTTCGGCGAGTTTATCGGGCGGCAGCGCGATGGCGTGGCCTCGCTCGGCGTGCGGCGGCCCGACTTCCGGCGTACCGACCGCCGCCTGCTCGACCTGCGCAAGGAGTGACTGGCGGCCGTGGCCTGCTTCGGCCTGCTCAACGCGCTGCTGCTGGTGGTGAACGTGGTGGATATCCGCTGGCTGTGGTTTGGCTTCGTGCCGGCGCCGGATTTCGACCTCACGCAGTTTGTGCACGAAGGGACTTACGTGCTGATTTTCAGTATTCTGCTGGCGGCGGGCATCATGCTGTGGTTTTTCCGGCGCAACCTCAATTTCTACCAGCCCGGCCTACCCCTGCTGCGCTGGGGCGCCACGCTCTGGACCCTGCAAAACCTGGTGCTGGCCACCTCGGTGGGGCTGCGCAACTACTATTATATCGTGCATACGGGGCTGGCTTACAAGCGCATCGGGGTGTATGCCTTCCTGCTGCTCACGGTGTTTGGGCTGGGCACGCTGCTGCTCAAAATCTGGCGGCGGCGCTCGGCCTTCAGCCTGGTGCGGCTCAATTCGTGGGCGGCCTACGTGGTGCTGTTGGGGCTGGCGGCCGGCAACTGGGAAATCTGGATTGCTGAGTATAATCTACAGTCCCGCTTCCCGCGCCTCGACATCGGCTTCCTGCTGGCCATGCCGCCCCGCGTGCTGCCCGTGCTGGCCGCCCACGAGGCCGCGCTCGACCGGGTGAAAAACCTGGCGGCGGCGGACGAGGCTGGCTACACAGTTCCCATCGAGCGCGCCGAAGCCCATCGCCGGCTGCACCAACGGCTGCTGGCCTTTCGCAACGCCTACCCCCTGCAAGAATGGCAAAGCCGCACCGGCGCGGCCGAGCAGGCTTACGCGGAGCTGGTCGGGCAATAAAAACTGGTTGCAACTTCTACCCTGACTGCTTTTCTGAGCTGAAAACAAATCTCCCTACCCACCATAATTTCTTCGAAATCATGACCTTCACCGATTTCAAAACCTACTTCGAGGCCAACCAGGGCCACTACGCCGACCTGGCCTGGGACGACCCGCACCAGCTCACGGCGGCCGAGCTGCGCGCCGTGCGCGCCTCGCTCCAGACCTTTCAGCGGGGCGAAAGCTCGGAGGGGCACTTCCTCTACGCCCGCGCCAGGCAGCTCGGCGACCCGGAGTACACGGCCGCCATGCGCCTGTTTATCAAGGAAGAGCAGACCCACGCCGCCGTGCTGGGGCGCTTCCTCGACCAGCAGGGCATCCCGCGCCTGCGCGGCCACTGGCTCGACAACGTGTTTCGGGGCTTGCGCCGGGTGCTGAGCCTGGAGCATACGCTGCGGGTGCTGCTTACGGCCGAGGTGGTGGCCGCCGTGTACTACCGGGCGCTGTTCAATGCCACCTATTCGGGGCTACTCCAGCAGATTTGCCGCCGCATTATCCTGGATGAGGAGATGCACCTCAACTTTCAGTGCTTCACGCTGCGGCACCTGTCGGCCGGGCGCGGGGGACCCGGGACGTGGCTGCGCCGCCACGCCTACCGCGCCCTGATGGCCGGCGCGGCGCTGGCCGCCTACGCCGCCAGCCGCCCCACCCTGCGCGCCGGTGGCTACGGGCTGCTCAGCTTCCTGGCGGCCATCGCGGCCGAGTACCGGCGGGTGGAAGGGATGCAGCGGGTAGGGGCGCTCATCGCGGGGCGGGGCGGGCAGCCGGTAGCGCCAGTGGCGGCGGGGCCGGTGGGGGCGTGGCAGTGGCCCGCCCAGCGGCTGCGCGCCGCCAAACGAACCGGTGGCTCTGGCTGCCGGGCTTGCCTGGGTAATGGGTAGAATGCTGGCCGGTGAGACAGCGTAAAGGGGCAACCTGAGAATTGCGGTAACTTGCTGCTTGATACCTTTAAAGTCCTGGTTAGCGTACAAGTACAATGGCGCTGCCAGCCGGGCGGCGTCGTTCGCCCTCCCCCCGCTTTAGCTGCTTAAGTATCTATGAACCAAACCCTACCCCACCCATCGCCACGCTCCCGCCCACAAGCCCGCCACGAGCCCAAGCAGCTGTCGCGGCTGGGGCAGGTGCTGGCCGGTTTGCAGCTGGCCAAGGAAACGCTGACCATCGTGCTGCTGGGCGTGCCGCTGCTGCTGGCCCAGCCGGTGCTGGCCCCGGCGGCGCTGCCGGGCGTGGTGCTCTACCTGTTTCGCTGGGTAATGGTGCTGGGCCGGATGCGGCGGCGCGCGGCGGCCGGCATCTGGCTCTTCACGCTCCTCGACGAGCTGTGGGGCCTGAGCCTGTACCTGCACGCCTATGATGAGCCCACGGCGCGGCAGCTGAGTTACCTTAAGTGGAGCGTGGGCCTGGGCCTGACGTTCACGCTGGCCGCGCTGGCCGAAATCTTTTACCAGCGCTACCGCGAGGGGCGCCGCCTGCGCCGGGCACTGTTGCGGGCGGCCTAGCGTTGGGTCTGGCTGGTATCTTTGCCGTTCCCTGCCCCTGATTTGCCGTTCATGGCCGACGAAAACCTGCCACCTGCCGTCCCCGCTTCCACGCCCGTCCGCCCCGTAGCTGCCGCTTCGCGCAAGCGGCCCGGCCGGGGCACCCGCCGCCTGGTGCGCGTGGCCTGGACGCTCTTTTTTATCGGAATAGGTTTTTTCCTGGCCTATCCGCTGCTGGTGCGCAGCAACTTTCTGTTCCTCTTCGGCAAGTCGCCGAGCCTCGAAGAGCTGGAAAATCCCAAGGTGGAGCAGGCCTCGCAGGTCTTCACGGCCGATGGGGTGCTCATGGGCCGGTACTTTCGCGAAAACCGCTCGCCGGTGCGCCTCAGCGAGATGTCGCCCTGGCTCGTGAAGGCCCTCATTGCCACCGAAGACGCGCGCTACTACGACCATTCCGGTATCGACGCGCCCTCGCTGGCGGGCTCTATCTACTACGGCCTGCGGGGCGATAAGCGCGGCGGTTCTACCATCAGCCAGCAGCTGGCCAAGAACTTATACAAAACCCGGCGCGCCGAAAATCGCGGGGCGTTGAGCCATATTCCGGGGGTAGGGACGGTGGTGGCCAAAACCAAGGAGTGGATGACGGCCGTGGAGCTGGAGCGCCGCTACACCAAGCGCGAAATCCTGCGCATGTACCTCAACACCGTCGAATACGGCTCCAACGCCTTCGGTATTAAGGTGGCGGCCAAGACGTTTTTCAGCACCACGCCCGACAGCCTCACGCCCATTCAGGCCGCTACCCTCATCGGTGTGCTCAACAATCCCACGGCCTTCAACCCGCGCTTCCACCCGGCCGCCTCGCGCCGCCGCCGCAACGTGGTGCTCCAGCGCCTGGGCCAGGCCGGCGCCCTCAAGCCCGCCGAGGTAAAGGTGCTGCAAGCCGAACCCGTTGTGCTTAATTATCAAGTGGAAAAGCACGTCGATGGGCCGGATAACTACTTCCGCGGGGCCATTAGCCAGACGGTGAACCACTGGTGCGAGGCCCACGGCTACGACATGTACCGCGACGGCCTGCGCATCTATACTACCCTCGACTCGCGGATGCAGGACCACGCCGAGCAGGCGGTGCACCAGCGCATGAAAATGCTTCAGCAGCAGTTTGATAACTTCTGGCGCAACCGCAACGCAAACCCCTGGGTAGACGAGGAGGGCCACGAAATTCCCGGCTTTATCGAGAGCCAGATGAAGCGCACCCAGAGCTACCATAGCCTGGCCGCCCGCTACCAGGGCCAGTCCGCGCGCCTCGACTCGGCCCTGCACGCCAAGCGCCCGATGAAGGTATTTACCTGGAAAAAGCAGGACGGCGATACCACGCTCGTCATGTCGCCGCTCGACTCGCTGGCCTACTACAAGCACTTTTTACAGGCCGGCATGATGACGATGGACCCGTTTACGGGCTCCATCAAGGCCTGGGTGGGCGGGCTCGACTACCGCTTTTTTCAGTATGACCACGTGAAGCAGGGTAAGCGCCAGGCCGGCTCCACGTTCAAGCCCTTCGTGTACCTCACGGCGCTGGCTAACGGCTACTCGCCCTGCGACCGCATCCGCGACCAGCGCGTGACGATTAATTACATTGAAAACGGCAAGCCCATGCAGTGGCAGCCCGACAACGTGACCCGCGAATACACGGGCATCAACATGACGCTGCGCGCGGCGATGGCGCGCTCCGTCAACTCGGTCACGGCGCAGCTGACCGAGAAAGTAGGCTGGGGCAAAGTGGCCGAATACGCCCATAAAGTGGGCATTACCAGCCCCTTGCTGCCGGTGCCGAGCATCGGCCTGGGCTCGGCCGGCGACGTGAGCGTGTACGAGATGGTGGACGCTTACTCCACCTTCCTCAACAGCGGGTTCCGGTCCGCGCCGCGCCTCATCACCCGCATCGAGGACCGCAACGGCAACGTGATTCAGCAGTTCGACCCCGTGCAGCACCGCGCCATCTCGCCCGAAACGGCCTGGCTGATGACCTACATGCTGCGTGGCGGCATGGAGGAGCCGGGCGGCACCTCGCAGGGCCTCTGGGACTTTGAGGACCTGTGGCGCAAAGACAACCAGATTGGCGGCAAAACCGGCACCACCTCCAACTACTCCGACGGCTGGTACGTGGGCCTCACCAAGGACCTGGTTTCCGGCATCTGGGTGGGTGGCGAAGACCGCAGCATCCACTTCTTCCGCTCGCAGCAGGGCGAGGGCGGCCGCATGGCCCTACCCATCTTCGGCCGCTATATGGAGAGCATTTACAAAGACAAAAGCCTGAGCTACGACTACGGCCCCTTCCCTAAAGCGCCCGCCGGCCTCAGGCGGAAGTACGTGTGCTACACCGAGTACGAGCCCCGCCACCGCGCCGAAGCCGTTGACACCCTGGCCGCCGATAACCTGCTGGACCAGCTGAATAGGGGGGGTAGGGATAGCGTGCGGTAGAAAGAGGATTTACTCCGTCCATAATCCTGCCGGAAATTCTAATTCACGGGCAACAAGCTTTAAAGTATTGCGATAGTGTTTATTGGTTTTCGACCTCGCAAATTCACTGGTAAAAAATTTTAGCGCTTCTTGCTGATAACCCGCGTGAAACATAGTCTCTATTTGTGCAGAAGGATAACCCGAATGATGACCGGCAATTAGAAACGCATAAATATCTTCTCGGCCTTTTATGCTGGATAAATAGGGGTGAACATACTGAGTAAAATCATCAACCAACTGCTGGCTGATTTTTGCCACGTCTGATGTGGCGGTGAGTTCAATCCAACTATCAGAAGAACTGCTTCTGAGTTTTCCGTATCGTTTGCGAACTGCGCAGACCACTTCCTGAAACTTTGGCCCTGATTCTCGGCCACTTAGGTAATGTTCAAAATCTTCCAAGTATAGCCCAATATTGACTGTGAATGACAGGCTTTCAGCAGAATTAGACTGAGACTTTTGGAATTGAACAATTCGTCCCCAACCTTCTGAGTTGTAATATCGAAAATTATTACCGGATTTTTTATAGTCTAACGCTTTAAATTCAGGCCACAAAGTAGATTTTACTAATTGGTCGAAAATTGAGTTGAGGTCAGCCATTTTTCTAAACGTATATGATTTTCAACTTAAAAGTACCCGGCCCGCACGCGAGTGCAAACCAAACGCTTCTGGTAACTAAAGCTGCGCTAGGGCCGACAACGGATTAAGCACGGGCACTTGCTGCGTCGGAAATCCTTTGGGGTCGCGGGTTGCGATGGCATCGGCACCCGCCGCGAGCGCGGCGTAAAATTGGACGGCATCCTCAAAATCGGGTCGGCCAGAGTGAAGCGCTTGTTGAACAATGGTAGCATCTACGGCAACAGTCGTTACGTACTCGAATAGCGTAGTCAGTCCTTGCGTTGCGGCTATCTTCCCCTTCGCTTTGCTGACCACGTAATGCGATGTGACATACAGCAAGCTGGAAACGAGCAATTCGGCTCGGCCCGCCTTTGCCGTGGCTAACAGTTCGGCAGCTAGCTCGGCAAAAGGTTGACGGTCAAGCAGGAAATCCAGTACAATATTGCTGTCGAGGTAGAACCTTTTCATAAGCCGTATTTCTGGTTAATACGCTCGGCTTCCCACTCCTTGGCTGATTTCTTCAAATCCTCTGGCGAAAGGTGAGCCGCGATGCCCTGGAGCGCGCGAATTGCGGGCGACACCGGAAATTTAGTATACAGCGCCTGCGCCTCTGGCGAGGTGTAATAATCCCACTCGGCCGCTTCTTCTGGGGTAAGATTCGCGGGCCGGGGCGGCAGGGTGTAGGCTGGCGGCGCGGCGGCTGGCCGGGGCTGGTTCAGAATAGCCTCTAACTCCTCAATGGAGAACTCGGCGGGCACCTCGGGCATAATCTGTAGCAATTGTTCCTTGGTAAACATAGCGCGGAAAATCAGTGAATCAGGGATTACGCAAAGCTGTTTGTCATTGCGAGCAACGCGAAGCAATCGCATCAGAACGTCGTCGTGCGGGCATCGTTTGGGTGCGATTGCTTCGCGTTGCTCGCAATGACAAACGATTTCATTAGTACCGGGTAATTTACAGTCAGCCGCCCCAAAAAGATTCCTGCGCTAAAAAGCGCCCGGCCCGCACGCAAATGCAGACCGGGCGCTTTCACTGAAAGTCGGGGGTAACTTTTTGCCGCTCGATGTTGGTGGCGGTGCTGGCCGTGATGGGCGCGGCCGTGGCTTTGGCCGAGGTGTAGGCGGGGCAGGTGCTGCGGCTGCAGGCACCGAGGCCGAGGGTAGCGGCCCCAACGGCGAGGATAAGGAGCTTTTTCATAAAGAATGTAAAAATGGAATGAAGTCGCGGTTACGCTCCAAAGATAGGGTGCTGGAGCGGTTAGGTGGTTGAGTAAGTGAGTAGTTAGGCGCGTTTCTGGGAATAGTGCCGCGCCAACTTCTTTGCCTCCTACCCCCGCCTAACGCCCCAGGCGGGCTATTCCGTATAACCCAGAATTTTTAACATGCTGGCCGCCTCCTGCTTGGGCGCGAAAACGGTGTCAGTGAGGGTGCCATCGGCGGCGCGGTCGAGGATGACGTGCTTGGGCGCCGGAATGAGGCAGTGCTTGATGCCGCCGTAGCCGCTCAGGCTTTCCTGGTAGGCGCCCGTGTGGAAAAAGCCCACGTAGATGGGCTCATCGGTAGCTGGCTGGTTGCGAGCGGGTTGCAGCTGCGGCAGGAAGGTCTGGTAGATGTGCTTCTCCGAATTGTAGTAGTCCTGCGAGTCGCAGGTGAGGCCGCCGAGTTGAATCTTGCGGTAGGGCCGCTGCCAGCCGTTGAGGGCCAGCATGATGAAGCGCTGGTTCAGGGCCCAGGTGTCGGGCAGGTTGGTGATGAATGAGCCGTCAATCATGTACCACAACTCCTTGTCGTTCTGGAGCTTCTCGTCCAGAATCGAGTAAATAGTGGCCCCACTCTCGCCCACCGTGAAGATGCCAAACTCAGTAAAGATGCTGGGCTCCGGCACGCCTTCCTCCTGGCAAATGCGCTGGATGGTGCGCAGGATTTCGGCAATCATGTAGGGGTAGTCGTACTCCAGCTGAATTGAGGTCTGGATGGGCAGGCCGCCGCCAATATCGATGGTCTGGAGACTCGGGCAAATCTTGCGCAGCTCGCAGTATTTGTGGATAAAGCGCGACAGCTCCGACCAGTAGTACGACGTGTCCTTGATGCCGGTGCTGATAAAGTAGTGCAGCATCGTGAGCTCGAAGCGTGGGTCGTTCTTGATTTTCTGCTCGAAAATCGGCACCGCGTCGGCGTAGCGAATGCCCAGGCGCGAGGTGTAGAACTGGAAGCGCGGCTCCTCGTCGGAGGCCAGGCGCAGGCCTAGTTGAACCTTGGTGTTGGCGTTGACGTGGGCCGTGTAGTAGTCAATTTCGTTGGGCGAATCGAGAATGGGCAGGCAGTTGGCAAAGCCGTCGTTGAGCAGCGCCGTGATATCGTGCTTGTACTCCTCGGTCTTGAACCCGTTACAAATGATGTACTTATCCTTGCCAAACCTGCCCTGCTCGTACAGCGAGCGAATGATACTGATATCGAACCACGACGAGGTTTCGAGGTGCACGTCGTTCTTCAGCGCCTCGTCGAGCACGAAGCGGAAGTGCGACGACTTGGTGCAGTAGGCGTAGGAATAGGAGCCCTGGTAGCCGGTTTCGGCAATGCCGTCGGCAAACCACTTTTTGGCCCGCTGAATCTGGGAGCTGATTTTGGGTAAGTAGGTGAGGCGCAGCGGCGTGCCGTGCTTTTCAACCAGGGCCATCAGGTCAACGTCGTGAAAGAACAACTCGTTTTCGCGCACCTGAAAATCAGCGTTCGGGAAGTCGAAGGTTTGGGTGATAAGGTCCTGGTAGGTATCCATTCTGGGTTTTCTGATTTCTATTGAAGGCGTTTGTCATTGCGAGCGCAACGCAGTGAAGCGCGGCAATCTTTCCTGGCCGTTCGCGCATTGCTGAGTTAGCAACCCAAACGCGCAGGAAGGATTGCCACGCTCCACTACGTTGCGCTCGCAATGACAAACGAGTAATAACTGAAAAAAAAGCCCGACCTTTGCGGTCGGCGTACCAAAAGTACCGCCGGGGCCGGAAAGAGTTCGGCCCCTCCGCATCGGTTTCCGATGGAAGGAAGCGACATGGCTACGGCGAGGTTTCGCCGCAAGGCAGCGCTCGCCGGCCCCCGCCAAGGGGGTAGGCGGTCCGATGCCGCTCCCCCATGTCCCTACCCCCCGTTCTCCCGATGAAACGCATTAAGCTGATTGAAGTCCGCTCCGAGCTGGGCGCCGGCACGCGCGGCGCCAGCCTGGGCCCCGACGCCCTGCGCGTAGCCTGCCTCAACAAAGGCTCCGACTACTTCCGGCGCTACAACGCCGTGGTGACCCAGGACCTGAACCACGTGCTGTTCGACAAAAACCCATTCGCGCACGCCAAGCACATCGACGCGATTTATACCGTGCAGAAGGGCATTGCCAGCGCCGTGGAGCAGACGCTGCGCTTCGGCGAGTTCCCGCTGGTGCTGGCCGGCGACCACAGCAGCGCCAACGCCACCATCGCGGGCATTAAGGCGGCCTACCCCCACAAAACGCTGGGAGTCATCTGGATAGATGCGCACGCCGACATCCACTCGCCCTACACCACGCCCAGCGGCAACGTGCACGGGATGCCGCTGGCCGCGTCGTTGGGCGAAGACAACCGGCCTTGCCAGCGCAACCAGCCCGACGCCGACACCGAATTTTTCTGGCGCCGCCTCCAAAACCTGGCCGAACCCGGCCCCAAGCTGCTTCCCGAACACCTGGTTTACGTGGCCGTGCGCGACACCGAGCCCGAGGAAAACGCCGTTATCGAGCGCCTGCATATCAAGTGGATAAAGCTGGACGAGTTTCAGGCCAAAGGCTCGCGCCAGCTCACGCGCGAGATTTATGAGCACCTGCGTTTCTGCGACCTGGTATACATTTCGTTCGACGTCGATAGCCTCGATTCGGAGTTCAGCAAGGGCACCGGCACGCCCGTAGAAAAGGGCTTGTACCTCTCCGAAGCCGAAAACCTGTGCCAGGACCTGCTCGAAAACGACCGGGTCGTGTGCTTCGAGATGGTCGAAATAAACCCCACGCTCGACCACGAGAACACGATGGCCAAGAACGCCTTCAACATCCTGGAGAAGGCCACCGCCGCCATCGAGCGCCGCCTGCGCATGGACGAGGTAGTGAGCCGGTAGGGGGTAGGGCTTATAAATAATCGTCTGTCATTGCGAGGAGGAACGACGAAGCAATGACAACGGAGTCTGGCTATTTATTATACTGGCTGATAAACGCATGCGCGCCCAGCGTGTAGGCCGTGGCCGACGAAAAGTGATTGCCGCCCTGGATGGGGTGCAGCTCGACCTGCGTGGCGCCGCGCTTCCGCATGGCGTCGTAGGCATCCTGCGAGTTGAAGAAGGGCACGTAGTCGTCGGCGGTGCCGTGGAAAAGGGCCAGCGGGGCCGTGGGTTTCCAGTCGTAGATATCGTTGTCGGCCAGAGCGGCGTTCAGCGGCGCGTCGGAGTTATCGAGCACCGCCTGGCGAAAGCTGGACGCAAATAATTGGCTCTGCTGGTCGGGCACCGCGCTGAAGGGGTCGGCTTGCAGCTGAGCGGCGTAAGGCGCCTGATAATAAAAGGAATACGGCCGGTTCAGGGCGTAAATACGGTCGTAGGTGCGCAGCACCCACACGTAGGTACTCAGGAAGCTGAGCGGCTGCGTGCTTCGCAGGATGTAGCGGGCAAAGGCCGTTTTGTGGTAGGCGCCGGCGCCGGGCGCGCTGGCCGTCACGGGCAGGGTAGCGGCGTACTGGCTTTCGAGCAGTTTATGCAGGGCCATCGTGGCGTAGCCGCCCTCAGAGTAGCCCAGCAGGAAGTTTTTCTGATTGACCCGCACGCCCTGCTGCTGGCAAAATTCGCGGGCGGCGCGCAGCATATCGGCCGAAGCTGAAGCCAGCGAGGCGGCGTGCTCGTAGGGGTGGGGTAGGGCCTTGCTGGCGCCGTAGCCGAGGTAGTCGGGCGCCGACACCACGTAGCCCGTCGAGGCCAAAATCGATACTATCGACCACACGTCGCTGCCCTCGGCGTAGTGCGAGGGCGCCTGGCCCTCGCTGCCCGGCAGCAGCGTACCGTGCTGGTAGCTCAGTACCGGCAGTGCCACCGGGGCTACCGGCACCAGCACCGCGCCCGAGGCCGTAGTCTCCTGGCCGGCGGGCGTGTGGGTGCGGTAGGTGAGGCGATATACTTTGATGGGGTAGTTGGCCAGCGCCGCCGCCAGCGGCACGCCCTGGGCGCGGCTGGCCAGCGTAGCCGCGCCGTACTCGCCAAGCAAGGTGCTGCCCGTGAGCACGGTAGCCGCCGGAGTGGGGGCAGCGGTAGTGGGGTCGGGCGGATTGTTTTTGCAGGCCGGGGCGGCCAGCAGCGCCGCCGATAGCCACAGCGCGCTTGCGCGCCGGAACAGGGGTAGGGAACGAAATAACGACACGTAGCGCGGAATAGCGGGAGAAATTCATTCCCCTAACACCCGTTAAGGCCGGCGGCGTTCCGGTAGAGGTGAGCGATAGTTGTTGCGCGTAGCTTAATTGGAGTACCGTCTGTCGCCCTCCACGGCCGACCCCACCCCCGGCCCCCGCCGCTTGATGCGCGGAATCCTTCGGGAGAGGGGAGCCAAGGCGGCGTGGTAGTAGATTCGTCAGGCTCCCCTCTCCCGAAGGATTCCGCGCATCAAGCGGCGGGGGGTAGGGTGTGGAGTCGGCCAGCGCGAAGGCTACCGCACCACCTCCACCCAGCCCTTGAAGGTGCGGCGGGTGTTATTTGAGTCGGCAAACTGCACCTCGGCCAGGTAGTAATACAAGCCGCCCGATACCAGGCCGTTGGTATTGCCCTCGCCTACCGCGCCGCCGGTCCAGTTGATGTAGGGGTCCTGGTCGCTCTCGTACACCTTGCGGCCCCAGCGGTTGAAAATCTGGATGCGGGTGCGCAGCACGGTGCTGGCCGTTTTGGGCCGGAACACGTCGTTCTTGCCGTCGCCGTTGGGCGTGAAGATGTTGGGCAGCAGGAAGAACGCGCACTCGTCCTGGCAGGCCGCGTTGCTGAGCGCGCTCCGAATGCCCTGGGCGCTCACGGCCTGCACCACGTAGCAGTACGACGACTTCACCAGGAAGCGGTCGGCGTAGTCGAGGCGCGTGGTCGAGTCGAGGGCCACGTAGGTGCCGGTTTGGGAGCTGCTGCGCAGGATGCGGTAGTAGGCAGCCGCCGTGCTGCACCCGGTGGGCGAGCCGCTCACCGTCCAGCGCAGGTTGTTCTGGTAGCGCTGGTTGTCGGCCGGGAAGGAGGGTAGGGCGGCCAGGCTGTCGCAGTTGACCGGCCGGATGCTGAGCACCGGCGTACACGGCGTGGCTTGCAGCACGGTGCAGGCTTGCTGGCTGTTATTCAGCAGGTTAGTCAAAAAACTCAGGTCGGCGTACTGCCCGTTGGTCCGCACGTAGTAGCAGTAGGTTTGGCCGCGTTGCAGCTTGGAGTCGCTATCAATGTAGGTGCCGCCCGCCGCGCCGGTCGGGGCCGTGCCGATGGCCGCGTAGGCGGTGCTGCCGGGGTCCTGGCGGTAGATGGTGGCCGGCTGCCTGCTATTATCCCAGGGTACATTATAGGCCCAGCTCACCGCCACGCGGTTATTCAGGCCGTCGGGTACCAGGCTGGTGCGCACGCTGCTGGCGGGGGTAGCGATTTCGGTTTGCTCCACGGCCGCGCCCGACGAAGTATTGGTAGTGAAAAACGTGAGCTGGTACGTGTACTGGTTGGCCGCCGTGTTCAGGTTGGTGTCCACGTAGGTCGTGTCGCTGAGGCTGGTGAGGGTGGCAATTGGCGTGAAGGCCGTGGACGTGCCCACCGCCCGGCCCAGGCGGTAGCCAAAAGGCGCGGTAAAAGTGCCGGTATTGGGCCGCGGGCGGGTCCATTTCACCGTAATCTGGCCGGCGGCGGTGCTGGTCGCGTTCACGTCCACGTTGGTGAGCCGGGCCGAGCGCCCGCTAAAGGCCAGGCAGTCCTCATTCGACACGATGCTGACCCCGCCCGCCGGCAGCGGAAACACGGCGTACACCCGGTAGCAGTACTGCTTGCCGCGGCTCAGGCCCTGCCCGCCGTTGTCGTCGGCAAAGGTGGTCACACCGGGCAGCACGCTGCCCACCTGCACGTAGCCCGAGCCTGCGGGCAGGCCCGTCTGGCACGGGCCGGGCGTGAAGGGGTAGGAGCCTTCGCGCCGGAAAATCAGCAGCCGGCTCGCGTTCTGGCAGGGGTAGCGGTCCCAGCTCACCAGGCCGGTGAGGGTGGCGGCGGTGCTGGGCACCACGCGCACGTTCCGCGGCGGCGGCCCCACCACCGTAATGCGCACCGGCTTCTCATCAATGAGAATGGGCGCCCCGCTGGTGGCCGGCGGACTATCCTGAGCCTTGAAAACGACGATGTACGGCTGGTTCGACACATTGCTGCAATCGGGTGTCCAGTTGAAAGTGCCCGTTACCGACGTGCCCGTGCTGGTTTGCGTGAACGTGGCCGGCGGAATAATGCCGCTGTAGGCAAACAGCGTAACGGGGGTAGGCGCGCCCTGGGCGCCGGTGCCCGTGCCGTCGGTGGCCGACACGCGCAGCGTTACGGGCGTACCCGCCACCACGCACACATCGGGCGGCACCACGAGGGTAGGCGGCAGGTTGGTGGTGGCGGTCACGTTAATTTGCA
>JAABUK010004233.1_pt1 | contig 23544 bp, 22 predicted proteins | sample 5559141 | NCBI WGS metagenome assembly JAABUK01 (sample SAMN10711869, study PRJNA513367) | rock metagenome | isolation source: Antarctica rocks | place: Antarctica: Victoria Land, Pudding Butte nord | collected 2016-01-03
CCACCAGACAAAAACCTCACAAACACCCACCCTACCCATATAAACGACACGCCCATCTGCACTTGTCGATCATTTCTTCTACCAAAAACGAGCGGGGCCAAAGAACAGAAGAAATACACGCATAGCCAAAAAGACAGAGGAAGATAGTCTAGTTTTCCACAAGCTAAGGTCCCAAAATCCCAAGAGATGAGGTGGCGTGGATGGAGTCGAGTAGGTGTAGAATGCGACGATATCAGAAGAGATATGCAAGGGAAGGGAAGGGAAATGAACGACGTAGGTGGAAGTCGAGTGATATAAAGTTATAGGGTCTCGATGCTTGCAAATGATGGGGTATAGGTTCGTCTCGCAAGAGCAATAGTCTAGTGCCCCCTTCCACGCCAAGTCCGACCTGATATCAAGCGAAAGCCCCAGTGGATGCCTCAGCAAACAGGATATGTAAACGCACGCTCAATGCAATTCCATACACACATCTAAGTTTTCTCCATACACTAGAATCCCTACTCCACAGGCACATATTTCTCATCAGCCCTGATCATCGGACTCCTCGACGTCTTCTCAAAGTACGTCGACACATCCGAAGACCACACGCTGTCATCATGCACGTCGTCATCGTCAAAATGTCCCTCCCTCTCATGGGCCTTCCGGGCCTGACTTCCCTCCCACTCGGCGCGCATCTCTTCGATCTTCTGCTGGTAGTCGAGCTCGGCATTGTAGTGCTTGCCGACACCGCGTATACGCTCCCACAGGGACAGATGCTTGGGGTGCACCGCGACACCGTGGTAGTCGGACTCACGGCCTGCGCGGATATATTGCCACCGGCGTTCTTGTTCCTTGAGGTCGAGACCGGTGGTATCTGGAAGGAAAAGCAGGGTGACGAGCATACCAGCGAGGCCGAACCATGGCACGACGTAGAATTTCATTTGTGTGGAGATGTAGTTGTACAAGACGGCGGCTGTCAGCGCACCAAGTTTACCGCAGGCGGCCGAGAAACCGTGAGCTGTGGCACGAATAGGCGTTGGGTATACCTCGGCTGCGACGAGGAAGGTGACGGCGTTGGGACCAAATTGGTTGAAGAATGACGAGAGAAAGTACATGGCCTGGAACTCGCCGATGTGGGCTTTCGAGGTGTAGTATTTGAAGTGGAAGCCTGGGACGACGAAAAGGACAAAGTCCATGAGGAAGCCAACCATTTGCATCTTCTTGCGGCCGTAAAGTTTGTTGTCGATAAGGAAGGCTAGGAGGATTAGCCACTGCAAAGATGTGAATGAAAGGTATATGAGGGATCACTTACAAGCTAGGTAGTATCCAAGGAGGGAGACCCCAACGTTGATCAGGTTGTACAACCAGCCCGGCATGATCGACTTGCTGTTATTCGTAATAACAGTGATGAATTCGCTCTGGAAGAGCTTGTTGCCGTAGAAGAAAACATCATTGGCGAACCAGGCTCCAGCGGTTGCAATCATGCGAGGGCCAAAGTATGTGAAGGTGAGCTTGAGGGACTCGGTATCGTACCCAGTAACACGCTGCTTCTTCTTGGCTGCGGCCAATTGCTTGCCAGCGGCTCTCATCTTGAAGGTACGGAAGTACACGAGCCAAAGGGTCCCGACCGCGGGGATAGCGAAGGAGATGCGGTATGTCCATTGTGCCGCGACCTTGGAATATGGTGGGTTGCCGCTACCGTGATGGAAAACCAGGAGGAGAACGATCAGGATGACTTGATTGAAGAATTGACCCCATCCCTGCATGAGGAAAGCACTGGTGACCTTTCGCCCTCTGTGAAGACGGTCTTCCTTGGTCGAGACCTTGCCAGATCCAACAGCGTTTTCCATACCAGATGTAGCCGTCATGGGATATTCTCCGCCGACGCCGATACCGTAGAAGAACAGCGACCAGACGTAGCAAATGACCCAGCCGTTTTCGGTAACACCCCAGGCGGCAGTAAGCATGAGGAGACCGATGAACATTATGACAGCGTCCTGAATCAAACCCCATCGTCGACCAAGCCTAGATGGCCGTCAGCTATATCCTGTCGTGCCCGTATTCAATTAACGTACCAGTCACCAAGAATTCCGACCAATATCTGACCAACGATGATACCGCAAATCTCCAAGTATTCGACAGCTTCAACCCAGGTCTTGTTGCATATTTTGTAAGTCTTCCAGCACGAGGCGAAAGTAGCTGAGAAGAGGGGTTTTATGTTGCCAATGGAGAAGAGGACGTAGCTGAGACGAAGTTAGTGGGGAAATCTTCTGAGAGAGCTAGACTGGTGTATGAATACCCTTCGAGACCCAGACCAGCACCGGGGATGACCATGTTCCTGATGTAGTACATGACCGGCTCCAGAGGATCTCTCTTTGCCATCTGCCATATGCTTCTCAATTCGCGAGCAGCCTCTCCAGCGTCGTATGTAGTGACGAATTTGATGCGCTTCATCAACGGCATATCAGCCCAGTAGACGCCATGGGTGTCGTAGCTGTCGTCGGGCTTGATCAGGTAGTCGAAGATTTGTTTCTCATTCTCCGTCATTTGGTAATTGGGGTCGTGTGCATCGATCGCATCGGGCCCATGAGGGGCAGTGACACCATAGTCCTGGTAGTGCGCCATGATAGACGAAGGACTGTGGTGTACCTCTGGTACGATCGGTTTGACACGATCAAAGGTGTAGAGTGTTGCAGTAAAGGAGGAATGCAAGTTGGAGATCCAAGAGTTGGGTAACGGGTGAATATGTAGAAGATAGTGTTATGCAGGCCAATTGCGGCGGGAGGGTATGTAGAGCCGACTAGTGTGTTACAAGGAGGTGTGGAGGCTTAGAGAGTCCAACGGAGGGGCGAGAGTGCCTCCCAGATGCCTCGTGGGGTCGGTATCTGGCAGATGTTGTACGGTCTCCGGTGATTCGATGGTTCGGGGGTTTCGTCGAGGATGGGAGAGAGGTTGAGCGTGCTCAAGGTCAATGGATTGGCTGAAGCTCCTTCCTGCCCGCGCTTGCTCGCCTGTTGTGCTATTCTGTACCGCTGCTCTCATCCGATGAAATGCGTCACAAGCCAAAGAGAGACATGGAATATCAGATGGGGCTCAGCTGTTGGCTTGTCGGCCTGGGTCAAGACGGGCCACAGCTTACGGTCAAATGACAGTCCAACTCACTCAGCCTTCGAATGTGCCTTATCTTTATCTTCTAGAAGCCGAAGTATTCCCCCAGTCCACAATTGCTCAGTATCGCCGACACGTGCTCCTTTACCCACACATAGTGGAGATCGGCCGGTACAGTGCAAGTGCCTCAATCACGGCCGGGCAAGTCACCTTGCTGTTGGAATCGCAGGGGGGGGATTCGGGCCAAACAGCCGATGTGCGGTTGGTGAAGGGCTGGGATCGATGTGTGCGGCAAGCCTCTGGAGGGTACCGGCTGGCTGGCAGATAGAGATTTGGTTGTGGGCGGAAGGCTTTTCGAAGCTTCGAGCCATGTGGGTATCTCATCCACAATGGCAAGGGATGGCGACCTCCTAGCCATCCTGTGAGCTTGGTAAGCCCGGGAACAGGGAGATCCATGACAGGCTTCCTCCTTGGCTCCATCTGATTCGAAGCGCAAGATCTGACATGCGTTGACTGCCATCTCTGCCGAATAAGACGCAGCTAAGGAGGCTCACTTTGTGGTGCTCGATATATTTAGAGGGAGGTGAGGTCGAGGGCAGCCAATCAGAAAGGCCAAGCGAAAACACGTCTCATTATTCAGCTCTCATTGGCTGAGACTCCCCACCGACTACTTACATAAGCTCCGGCTTTCCCGCTGATAATAAGTCTTGGCACGAAGCTTGAAATGATCCTGATCTAATCAGCGGCAACTAAGACTGATCCTTGGCAATTGTCAGATACAAATACGACCGACGACTCGACCACATATCACGTTGCACGTGTGTGATCAACATCTCCAGATCCCCTTGTCATCTGATGAGCCTGGAGGGGTGTGGGCAATGATGTTCTTTCGGCACCTTTGGACAGAGATACCATACCAAATCCGGGTTCATGACAACCCCCAAGTGCTAGAATATACAGCTCACTATCATTCCCTGGAAAGAAAGAGAGGCAGGCATAGCTAGCTGGCTCTCCCTCGGCTTCAACGACAGTACAACACCATTAAGGCCATCTTTGATTGCGCAGACTTGAAGTGCCCTATCAGGCCTACAACCAGCAGAAATGCCCTAGTCAGCTTCTTGCATCACAATCGACATCTTTGATACACTGCCTCATTTCGAATTCAAATCGTGTCGCTGAAGACAAGCATCAATTTGATCTGTGTCGCTGAAGACAACCGGTCTGCAGCCCTCGAAGGGTCCTAATGCGCTCTTCCAAGCAGTCGGGCAGACAGGGAGAAAAGAAGGTTTTGTCTTGTCATCGTCTGGAATTGGTAGTCTACTTGATGGGGTTGCTGAAGAGCAATACAAATGGGGCCACTTGGCCCATATATACAGCCTGTCAGCGCTAAGACCATTACCCCTCCATCAGAGGGTGAGGAGACAGCCAGTCTTGGTCGCACCCGTCAACAGAGCCTGTCGCATTCCCGCCACAAATGCTGTGCTATCTCCTAGGTGTCCTTAGTGTTGTCATTTGTTAAGTTTTTCAGGCACTGCCTGCCCCGACCACATACGGTATTGCAGCACAACGCTCTACGTCCGAGGTAACGACGAAATTCCGGGGCTGGTGGAGCTCTCCACATTGATGTCCTAGATCCGGGAATATCTGCATTGGCTGGTCACTTCCCCTCTCTTTGGCTGTTTTCGAAAACCTATGGGTTTTCGCGTATCGCTAACGCGCCCTGCGTTGCGACATTTGCGACTTTCTGTCGACCTCTTGCAAAATGCAGCATCAAGTCTCTCATGCGCAACTCCCCTCCATTGTCCAGGATCATGGATCTGCGATGCTCCAGGTTCATAGCCCCATTGAAAATCCTACATAGTGTGCTCAATATACTTGTCTGTTCTTTGCTTTGTGTCCAGTCTCAATCAGCTCCGCTACAGGCTACCAACGTCAGCAGCACATTCCTAGGCTCTAAGCTTCCCCTCAAGTAAGTCGGAAAACAGCCAAAGATGCGAGATCTTCGCTGCTGACTAATGGCTCAGTACCACCGCTATCACTATTCCCGCCTCTTCTCCTGGCTTTGTGGTATACTGGCACATTGAGCCTTCCGAATCCCTGCACGTCCTTGCGATCTATCTCAGCGCAATCGATTGCATGTATCAATTTGCTCAAAAAGGATGGGACACTACATTGGACGGAGGCATACGGACATGGGCTTAGGGCTCCACGGTCGAGGTCGATATTGAAGGCTCGCAGAGATCTGGAGGCCCTTTTCCGCTCTTGACCAGTCATATCATCCTCGGCCTTTACTACACCATGGTCGAAATATCGAAAAGCCAGATCTTTTGCAAAGTTACGGCATCATTGTGGATAGAGAAGAGGCAGCGGGGCACTCTCAAAATCCAAGAATTGGCCTCGGCGATGTCGTCTGTTGATACAGCAAACACCGGCCTCACAAACGCTACGATTGGAGATTTGTCAGCTCATCCATCAGGTCGTGCTGTTGACTTCGATGATAGTCGCTTCACTATAGACTACGTCTATGACGGCTCGAAAATCGCCAGTCAAGACATATTCATGGCGGTATTGGACGGCCTAGCAACTTCGGCGCAGTATGCCGATGACGCAAAATTCCAACAGCTTGCGGCGACCAGTGCGTCGGGAAAGTGTCAGATCAACATCACCGAGGTGGCTGGTCCTCACCAAATCAGCTACAGGCTCGTGACAAAAGCATTGCGGATGCTGACCTTCTATGTAATTCTTCGTCTACGGACGTTCGGCGAGATGGATTTCGATCTGAAGTGGGAGGATGCGAGTATCGCTCAAGGGTCTATGAGGGCGGTGGATACGCTTTTCAATGACGGGCCCCAAGGGATTGACATTGCGAGACGAGACGCTAGAGCACCTCTCGGACTCCAAGAATCGCAGATACCTGGGAGCTGAGACAGTCCAAGTCTCTGGACATTCTGTCTGTCACGGTGTGGACCAAAGTCTTGATGCCGATATCCTCGAAGAAGCAACGCGTTGCAACCTCACCTAGGCAAAAGCGTGCAAGGTGAAGCGCAGTCCGTTGTTGCCCGCCGAGGCTTACAGCCTAACCTACTCACCACCATCCCCTCACACCTCCCCGTCCCCAACCCCGCCGTCGACAAGACCCCTCAAACCGTCGCTCCCGCTCCTCTCGCGACCAGTCCCGTATACACAGTCACAATCACCTCCAACCGTAAGACCTCCCTCGCAAGAACTCCATAGCATCGAGTATGGAACTCCATAGCATCGCCCATACTCAATAAACACGACTCCCAGCGCACAAAACACACTCTTCAAGAACCGAGGTCTCTCGCTCTTCTCCATCAAAGTATATAAGAAGTTTTCTTGCAAGTATGCACGACTACCCGCTGTGTATATCATCGTGCAAAAGAGATACGGTATGCGATGATAAAGTTCTGTATATGTATTTGATGTGCATTCATTTGATTGCAGTGTAGACTGGATGGGGTGCGGTGCATGCGGTTGGATCTTTGGCGGTAGCTGCAGCTGTGGAGTGTGGCGGTGTCGATGATGGAATTCGTAGTGGGGAAGAGAGGGGGCGGGCGTGGATTTATACAACAGATGGGGACGGGAGGTTGGTAGTATTCGAGAGTCAAAGGAACTCTTTTAGTCTTGAGGGCGTTGTCCATTTCGGCTGTTTAACAGTTGTGTGTGGAGACGGCTTTGAGAGCGATAATGAATGATGAATCAAATCATATGGCGTTTATCAGTCATCTATGGTATTGAAAAAGGATTTGGGGAAAACTCCTCGCCAGGGTATAGGATAGCAGTCCACTATGCCTTGCACATAGCTGTCGCTGGGGCTGGACCTTGCGCATATCGGTCCATCGTGTATGATATCTTCATGTCCGATTGGAAGTTTCTAGGTATCTTTCACACGACTATACTAATCAGCTACCCTTATATTCAACTCACGATACATATCGTTCCTTCCAACCTCAAGCCAACATCAATCCTGTGGAAGAACATGACCCCGAACATGCACACGCTAGACTGATGTCTTAATAGATCGTGTATACATATTCCGGAAATGAACCCGGTCTGCTACTGCTACTGCTGCTGGTTAATGCATGCGAAATGGACAAGAATCTCTAACTGAGACATCGAATCGGAGAAGGCTGTACAGACTCATTGCGGCACAGTTTCACCGACAGAACCGGCGAGGACGGGTGGTAATTCTTGGTCGGATCTTTTCTCACGCATAGCAAGTTTTCCAATGCTTACTGCTGTGCTCAGATGGTTCGGTGAGATGATGCTTGTGCCTCTGTATTTCGAATTGGCATGATAGAAAGGTCGGAGAAGCGTACGTGTGTCAGAGATAGTAGAGTTTCAGATAGGAAACTCATCCAATGTTCCGAGTAGATATAGGCGGACCTCTTGCGCAATTGTGTTCTAGTCGCCACTTGCTCAACGATTGCAGATGTGAGCCCGTATAGCTCGTAAGTTTCTGTGATGATACCACAGCGGGTCCTGGGAGGTATTACTGCCGAGGACCCAGGATCGCTCTTGCACCCTCCGTACATATAATTCCCGTTCACCGGTCAGCCGCAATATTTACAGCAATTGGTAGGTTCGAGTAGCCACATAACCACCGAGGCAGATCCTGATGATTGCTGAAGAGGGTACGGGACCCTTAAAAACCTAGGGTGGGCGCCAATGTATTGGCCGTATAGCTGGTCAGGTAGGCCCAGACCTTCAAACGTTCCCTCGCAGATGGCTAGCAAGGAGTCCTGATTTCGAACTTCGAGCCCTAGTAAGCCAGCTTGGCCCTGCAGAATCAAAGCTCAGACCGCGCAGCTCTCACGCACTGGTCAGATTTCCCTCCCTGTCCAGAACGTCCGCATACTCCAAAGTCGCAAAACGTCTACCCGTAATGTCTGCACGAATACCACCGGCGAACTCAACGCTTCCAGCTTGACTCCTCATCAAGCGGTAGAAACATTTGATATTCAGTATAAGGGTGGAAGTGACGATCTGAGCCCAGCTGCTGGCGACTTTCGATGAGCCTCGCAATTCGACGCGCACGGTGCAGGTGCGCGATGTTCGCTCCATGGGGAGCTTGAATGGATCATCGGGATCACCATTGTGGAAAGGGTTGAATCCTTCGAGTTGGGGGAGTTGGTTGATGGCGTGGTCGCAGTCCTTGAATTTGGGAGCTTTGCTGAACATTGATCGTTTGGGCCAGCAGAATCGTTCATCGAACGCGGATAGCGAGGTGACAGTCGTGTTGGGAAGATTCAGTGCAAATGCATTGAAGACATGGAACATGATGAGAAGTAGATGCGGATGAAGTTGGCACATATTGTGTTGATTCTTGACAATTCTTCCGCTGAAGGCTCGAGGTAATAGCTGGAAACAGTGTGTCAGCCATGATGTTGCTGATGGATGGAAGAAATCCTAGGAGAGTTCATGTTGACGCAGATCAGCTTAAAAAGAACCTCTTGGCCTGTCTTGTCACCTTGTAGGTGAACCCAAGAGATGAGACATTTGCGACTATATAAGCGATCAGAAGGGCAGTTATCTCTTGTTGTTGGATAAGATGGTTGCCATTCGTGTATGATTCGTCGGCGATTGGAAACCCGTCGCGTACCGCTTGTCGGCTAGGTCATATCGTGACTGCCGCCAATATGCTACCAGGGCCTCCCTCTAAACAAGAACCGAGGCTGGGTTCTGTATCACGCTCTAAGCCTGGAGGCTGCAGCCCAGAGGAGAGAACGATGGAACTTTCTGTTCGTACCAACCACTTTCAGTCTTATGCTTTGTATGTCATCACCAGCAGTTCCAAATGATTTCATGATCATCAAGTCTCTGTCGCTATTCGAATCGTAAAGATATAATCCTTTGAGAAGGAAGATTATTCTTATCCCAGTCTCCCACAGCTCTCCGGCCAACTCACATCTTCAAAGCCGCCTTTGACTCACTCCTTCAAGAGACCCTCTACGTAAGGGCGAGGATTCTACCTTCAATTGCCTTACCGATCTCTAAAACACCCTGGAAGTCATCACACTCACCTTGTTCATTCAAAAACCTCGTTCTTGCCCCTGCATCTATCGTCTCCAACCACTGCCACACATGCACCTCTTCCTCTCCCCACTTATACCCTACCCTTCCCCTCCCCAATCTCTCTTCCAACGTGTGCGTCCAGGAAGCAATATCAGTGAACATGATCTCATTAGTGCCAGCTGAGACCCACGTCCAGGATGGGAGTACAGCATCCCAATCACTTGGCGGCTGCGGGTTGAGGAACTCAAGAACGGGTGACACCCGATCACCTTGTGGATCATCCCGGTCAGGGCCGAGGAATTTCTCTGCTGTAGCTTGTAGGAATGATGCAGTGAGTACGTCTCTATTCATGCTAGGCTCGCGTGTATGGTGCAGAGAAAGCCACGGCGACATGAGCACTAGACCTCCCGGTTTAGTCTCCACAGGACGTGCTGTTCCTTGTTCTGCTGACTGTTGATGGATATCGACAAGTAGTGAAAGCGCCAAGTGGCCGCCTGCCGAATCACCTGCTACCACGATTTTTGAGGAGGGAATCTCCATTTCATGCAGCAGATAGGCATATGCAGCGCGAGCTTCTTTCAGCTGTGTCGGGTAGGGATACTCGGGCGCAAGATGGTGATCTAGTGCAAATATGGAGAGGCTTGAACCTTGGGCGAGAATCGATTCTGCAAGGCGTAAGAGGAAAAGGAGATAGGTTGCGGGTTGAGAAGTGCTGTAGCCTCCACCATGGAGGTAAAATATCGTGACGTTTGAGTTTCTAGGAGGTTGCGGGTGAGTGAGCGATGTTTGGAGGATCCAGTAGCCTGTAAAGGTAGGGCGGGAGACAATTTGATAGAGATGACGACAGTGAGGCTGGTATCGAGGCGATGAGAGAATGGCGGAGGCGGGGACGCGGATTAGGGAGCGGATGAGGTGGACGCTGAAGAGATTGTTGGTACTGTTGGTAGTCTCTGTTAGCAGTGGAGACTCTTGATGGGGCACGGCATGGCTGAAGCGTACGTTCTTATGAGGTAGAGTTTGAGATTAGTCCAGAGATTAGAGTCTGCCCCTGAATTGACTGTTGATAGTTACTTGATGGTGAACTTGGGAATCTCCCATGCTTTGACGTTGTTACTGACTGAGTGATGTGTCCTGAAGAAGTGGTCATGACAGCATGCTTACCCAGCAATCGTGCTATCACGTACGGAAGCAGCAAATAATCAACGGCACGTAATTCACCGTACCCTGCATTAACAGGGGCATTGGCTGCTTGCATCTTTGTGGGCTCAGCAAGGGATGGTAGAAGTGCTGAACGAGAAGCGCAGATAACGAAACGTCGGTCTTATATACTTGATATTACTCCGAGCTCGTCAGCCGACAGAAATCTCATATCTGGCTATGGAGAGCACGGATAGATTGACAGAGGAGAGGGGGAATGACTGGAAACGGCTTTATGTTTCTCTCAGGATCCGACGTCAGCGACGCACCATTTTTAGTCATACAGACGTGGAAGTTTGACATGTCGAATGGCATTGGTCTACTATGTAAGGTAAAGTAATAAGGTAGCTGATCGGAAGACCCGATTATCCGACCGGACTCACCGCCAGCTACTTTGGGTTAGCTTCTCGTCTTGGAGGCTTGGCAAAACGGGCCTCGGACTTTTGACTTCCTCTGATCATTGTCTGTACCCACTCAAGATCTTGCTCGTCTTCTATGTACGCAAAATCATTCACTCATAGAATTCAGCCAGTCAAGCCTGGTTTCGGCTCGTGAGCAGTCGAAATCTGACATGGCTTGGGTCGCACTCCGTGCCAAGACTCGATTTTGGGGCCATAATGACTGTCGATGCACTACTGATGTTCATGTACAGGATCACCCAAAATTCTGGCCATGTTTGTCATTGACGTCTGACAGACTCGATCCTGAGCTTCCGGATGTTCCCCATCGGTGGTGTTCCTCTGCTGCTCCCCAACTCCCCAATACAGGATACCAACTATCTGGTGCTTTGGCACTCTCGCATATCCTTGTTGTACTGCTGTTGAAGGATGTCTTGCCTACGGAAGCGTTCTACTACATCAGTATTGATTTAAACCGATCTCAATATCAAATTGCTGCTGAGAGCCGCGACATGACTTAATCTATATCTCTTCATGGAATCAGCCGAAATGTTATATATATGGTATCAATGCCTGATCAGCTGCGATTGCGGTTTCCCACAGCCGTATGCTACTCAGGCAACCGCCGGGTAATACTTTCTCTGAAAGTGTCTAGCATCATTACAAGATACTTCTAATCTCTGATGCATGTACATTGCTCTATCTTGTCATCCGTTTCTCCTCTCATCTCAAAATCTCTCCCATCTCCTCAACAGCATCAACGTATGTTGTACTAGCCTCAACATACCTCATCAATCTCAGGCTATCAAAGCGTACCTACAGCTAAGAAACCACCCACAACTAGCTTCACCCACTCATTAATTGCAATGAGCAATACCCACAGCTGCTCAATTTGGGTGCTGCACACTTGCATATCATAGCAATTGTGACAAATTACTCGATCCCTCGACCCTTCGCTTCGTCTTCAATATTTGAGAAGGCGTCTCCGCGCGCTTATCCTCGCTGAGATGATGCTTGTGACTAACACCTCACTGTAGCTTTTTGACGATGCTCGCCAGGGCCTGGGTAATTGAATTTGGAACGACAAGGGGAATCGAAAGATGTATGATGATCTGACGCAGCAGTGACGCTACAGGCTGATAATTGTGTAGACGCAGGTATGAGAGAGAGGGCTGCGAACAAAGATGGTGCACGGTAAAAGTTGATGAAAGTGGGGAATTTAGCTCCACTATATGACTGTTCCAGCCAAGACTAACGCTGGAACCTACAGCTAAATAAATCGAATATATTTCCAAACGAAAACTTTGTTAACTCCATCATCTATATAAGTTCCTACCTTTTCTACTTCTCTCTGACTTCCAAGATTCCTTGAACCCCCAGATCAGACACTTTCCCGGCAATATCAATTACCCATCCTTTCATTCACACCATCGGCAAGTCCCACCTACCCAATACATCACTGACGCCCATTACCACCAAGATGGGAAACACTCACAGCTCCGAAGCCGACATCCGAGCACCAACGACCTTGGCCTCTCGGTCTCCCACCTTCAATCCCGGAGAAGACGTCGTCTCCAACCTCATCTTGGTGGCAATCTTTGTTGTCGTGCTTCTCTTTGCAGGATTCGGGGTATATGTGCTAGCCAAGAAGCACGCTTTGAGGAGGATGGCAGCAATGAAGGAAAGTGGTAAGAGCAACGATCTCGAGTTGAAGGATATTGAGAAAGGTATGTGAGAATCTCGCAAACTTCACGGGCTGTAGCTAAAGCTATTCAGATGCTGGCGCTCGAACAAGCGCAAATGCGGGAGTCTGATCACCTTGGAGCATTGGCACGAATTGAATAGCTCGCGCTGGGTGGATAGATCAGCATCTGAATACGAAAATTCGACCATGTCACAAAAAATGCATATATAATGACCTGCTTGACTAAGCGCGAATACGGTATGGCCGTTGCAACCCAATGAAAGGGTGGGTCTCCAATGCCTGGCTTTGTCTCTTTCAATCAAGCTTTGCCTAAGGCTTTTTTTGGGTAATTTTGATCCTATACTCTCATAGATAGTCCAATGGACCCACTCTCGCGTTCATATACCTCATACTCCCTCAGTCCTCCCCTCATCTCCGCTACCTCCCCCCAACCTTCCAAACACCTCAAATACCATCTCACCTCCACACACCATCCAGCGATAAACCACCAAGCCTTACCCGCCCAGCAACCCATCCACCACCCCCCGTCGCCAACATGGGAAACACCCACAGCCAAAATCCAAAAAATTGTCACAAAGAACTACTCGAAACATGCTCCAAAAACCCCATCCTCCTCACTCGAGAGATCTCCAACTCTAGTCCTATAAAGGACTCGAGCCTCCTCCTCATCGGCTTGACTGTTTTGCTAGTGATGCTACTGGTTGCGGTTATCAATATCATGCTCATGCAGCGTAGATGGCGTGGAGATGTTGGAGAGGGTGTTGCTTGAGGACGGGGATTTTTGGAACGGTAATAGTGTTTAGTAGGTTGTGTCGGATGGATTGAGCTTGTGTGTGTAGATGCGAGCAAGGACCAAAAACTTGGCTAGACATGTTCTTGGATGGAATACACGTACCCTTTTGTGACTCTGAGTTTAAAGGGTTAAGTGAACCTCGACTGAATCATCCTTCATCTCCCTGCTCGAACAAAGCTAGAAGATTTTTTCCGCTAAGTGGCATAGGAATAATCAAATAGTCGAATATTTCAGCCGAAACTGACTACTCGTCCCAAGCGTTATCAAGGGGCTTCGTAACGAAAATATCCTTATTCATCTTGATTTAGCACAACCATGCAAAAACTCAATATTGCCATGATCTTCTTCCTCTTATCCTTCATCTTCCTCCAACATCTTCCATAACTTCAACCATATACCAAAGCCCTCACCTCCAACCACCCATCCCTCAACACCGAAATCATAATCGATCCAAGTCTATTAACAACCACTCTCCCAACATCCAAACAGGAAACAGCTGTTCTGCAAACTCCAAGTCTTGAAAGATCCTCAGCCACGGTCTAAACATAGACCCAAGAACTATCAACGACGTTCTCGTGCCTATTGGCTACGGGTTTCTGGCGGCTTTTATTGCTGGGATCTAGGTTCTCTCTAGTTTTGCTTTCAGATGGCTTAATCCTGGTGGTTGCGCTCAGAAGGATGAGGGGGTGATGGGATGCTAAAGGGACTGAGGAGCTGGCGAGCGTTGGAGGATTTTAGATGTTTAGGCTATTTTGATGCACATCTTGTGAATTGGAAGAATTGATACGTAGACACCGGAATGATAAACGGGTTGATTGGCTGGTTGGCGGGTTGGGAGAGCGATGATAAACGTATAAAGAGACACTGTGAAAGCTAAACTTCAATGAGAGAATAAACAAACACCAAAAATCAACGTATACCCCTGTATGCGCTCAACTTGCGGAATCTAACAGAGTCCCTCACATTCCATGAGGCCAGAAAATAAAAAGTCGTTTGGTGACTCTCTTCGCAAATTCAGATCGCCATTGAAGAATAATTGTCAATATATCTCCGAACCCACATTTACTATGGGGCAGAAGCAATTACACTTTCCACTCCCCGTGTGGATCCACAATTCTCGACAAGAACAAATACATATATTCCCCAAAGACCCTCACATAAGATCCCTCTTCCGTCAGCAATCACATCCTCATACCCATATCCCAACATCTTCATCCTCATCCTCATTCACATCCTCTCACAACGACGAACAACCCTATTCTGATATCGCAACAGCAATCCCACTCACCACAAATATATCCTCCATGTCTCCTCGCTCAAAAAAACCAACCAACGCTCGAGCCAAAAAGCAAACATTCCCAGAATCAAGGGTATCAATACCCCAAACTCACGCTCACGATCTCGACCCCAGACCCACCGCCATCCCCCCACCCATACTCATGAACGAAGAAACTTGGCTCTACCACATCAGCTTGCGCAAGTTATGGGTGCGGTCGCGAGAGCCTGTTGATTGGAAACAAGTTGGTAGCAGTAAGTTGATATTCGTCATATGGATCATAATCTTCATCATGATCGATGTGTACGTCATGTAGACATTCAATGGTAGCTGACACACTCCTCAGTGATAGTTAGTGAAGATATAAATTATGACTCCGACGAAACAATTGACGATCCGACCCACCCGCCAACAAAGGCAGAAGAGCAAAGCCTAAAACAGCAACCGAGTCAACAGAAAGCCATGCACACAAACCCGAGAGATATTTTCAACCTACCACTCAACAAATCCATCCTCCAAACCAACCAAAAAGAGGCAAAGAGCAAAACCCCACTCCCACCACCACAACCATTATCCCAAGACACAGAAACCGCCTACGACACCGACGCAACAATCTCCGAACCCATCGACGCAGAAGAATCTCCAGAGCATAAAGAAGCCGATAGGAAAATTTTCCAACACGCAATGCGACAGCGGCGTGCATGGAATCTGGAAAATGAGGAAGAGGGTATGAGCGCCAAAGTACCTTTACCTGTATACAACACTAGAATTGTATGAGTATATACGTACCAGAGTAAATGTAATAGTGACAGTATGAAAGGGATGATCCTCCACCGTCATATTATACAAGAATTCCAGTTGATGTAGCAATTGCGCAGGAGAGAAAGCGCTTTTGAATATCCGCTTGAGCAATGACTGTCAAGATTCGTGACCAGGCATTGCATCTTCAAGCAAATGATTCCTGAAATTGCTTTGACGCATTTTTAAGAATCCCACACATGACTATCCCCACCAAAAACCTTCGAAAGAACCTCGCGCGGCGGTCATAAGTCCGCTCGTGTATATTGCCACTGGACTTTATTCCCAGCCATTTGCACGAGGTAGGACAATATACTAGTCTTCATCTGTAGCAGCCACATGATCGATGCATAATCGACAGCTTCAGAGCAGGTTGAATCACAAGGATGATTGGGAGCCACAAGATTCTCATGCAACGGATCATCCTACGAAGCCCGCAAGCCTAGCAACGCGGTACGAGTCCTTGCTGAATCGCCAGAATGTAAGCAACGGAGTAAACTCGATACTTTACTCATCTGCCTGCGCACGTATGCAGTTCAGAGCTAGAGCTCTGCCAAGTACGCTCTCGTGAAGGATATGGCCTGTCTTCAGCCATATATCTCCTCATCATCATCGGCGGCAACGTCGCCGAAGGAACCATTGACAGCACTGTTTTTCCGCTCGGGAGTATCGTTACTAGTCACATACGCATCATCATCGTCGTCATCGCTGTCCCATTGCGTTGCTTTGCCCTTACCCTTCCCTTTCGGGGCAGAGCTCGCTTTTGGCTTGAGGGTGCTGGATCGGCTCTTCATCGGTGGTCGAGTGGTTGGCACTGGTCGTTCAACATGGCCATCTGTGGCAGGCGCTGGAATACGTGTCGGAGTTGGATGTGGGAGTTTCAAATTTTGGTCTTTCGATGGGCCTTCGAACGTACGGCGAACACGCTGGTAGTGTTCCAATTCCTTGGCGCTAGACAGAGAATCGCATTAGCACACATAGAGATCAGTGTAGAGTAGTAGAACAAGCGAGTTACCTGACACTACCAACAAGCTCTCTTTGAGCCGCAAAGAAATCATATTCTGTAACCGTCACAGCAATGTCGTCTTCTGTAGCGAGATGATCAAAGAAATAAGCAGTAGTCACCGAACCTCCAGGCAGAGCCTTGATCTTGGCGTCAACCGCTGATGCTTGCCTTGTGATAGCCTTGAGCATAGCATCCGAACACAGAGCGTAGAGATCAGCTCCAGTGTACGTGAAAGGCAGAGACTCCGTCACCCTCTGCAAAGACATACCCGGGTTCATGGTGAACTTTCGTGTCAATGCTTCCAATATGGTTTGCTGTTTGATGTGCGTATCGGAGATGCCTAGATAAAGCATCTTGTCGAACCGTCCAGGACGAAGTAAGGCCTGGTCGAGGAGGTCCGGCCTATTGGTAGCACCAATCACAAAGACACCTCCTGCGCCTTCATCACCGTCGCTCATGCCATCAAGCTCAGCAAGCAGCTGACTGACGATACGATCCATTACTCCGCCGCTGTCTCCTTGATTGCCTCTTTTAGGCGCCACTGAGTCAAGCTCGTCGAAGAAGACAACGCAAGGTCTCGCATCCCTAGCTCGTTGGAACACACGCCGAACGTTGGCCTCGGATTCCCCAATGTACATGTTCAGAAGCTCAGGCCCCTTGACGGAGAAGAAATTGAGAGAAAACTCAGTCGCAATCGCTTTGGCAAGTAGAGTCTTTCCAGTCCCGGGAGGTCCGTAGAACAGTATCCCGCTCCTCTTCTTCATACCTTTTGCGAAGAGTTCTGGGCGTTCGAGCGGCAGTTGGATAGTCTCCATCACGGCATCTTTGACGTTCTCGAGACCACCCACGTCGTCCCAGCTGACATTGGGGATCTTAGGTGCCCCAATGGCATCAGCAAAGTTTTTGCGTGCTGCCTCCACCGCAATATCGAGGTCAGCCTTAATTACGCATCGCGCGTACTCTCCGCCAGAAACCAAAACATCTCGAACAAGGACCAGTCCAGTACCGTCTTCACCAGATGAGCTTTTGGATGTGATCTGTTCCAGACGGTCCTGCCTCGCAACAAGTGCTCTCTCAACTATGTCAACAAGATCGCCAGCTACGAGAGCAGCACTCTTTACTGCGATCGAAGACAGATCAACATCATGAGCTAATCTGATTGCCCGATTCTCTATGATCCCCCTCAGTATGCCTTCTCTTTCACCCTCATCTGGGGCAGAGACCTCTAGCTCGTGGGTGAAAAGGCTGCGAACCCCGTCGGGTATTTTATCCAGCTCAGTGGTAGTAGCTATGGACACTCTGATATCGGAAACGACTTCCTCCAGTGCGGTGACCATACGATCAGCACTCAAGGCGTCTATGTGGCGCACCAGCAGCGCAGTACATGAAGATCCACAGCTGAGCGCTCTTTCCACTCTAGCTTTCAATAAAGCTTCAGTCTTGATATCGCCTGCACTCCCACCCTCGGCTAGGATGTCGTAGGCGTCAATATCGAAGACATGAAGGCCGAGATCAGACGCAGCACCTGAAGCAAGGGCAGCTTTACCGATGCTTCGCTGGGTTGAATGAAGAAGAATGATCAAGGGTTTCATCCCCAGATGTGACGCTCGGGGGCTTGTTGCTGCAGCAAGCAGCTCACGAAGACGGCGTCTTAGAGGCGCAACGTAATGCTGCGGCATAGCGGCCACATGTTGCCCGATCGCAGCAACGTGTGGAAGTGAGGCCTTCACTGGCGGCCTGATACCAAGGTAGTATTGCCAAGGATTGTCGGACGACGATGGAATCTTACTACGTTCGCTTCCGGCCTGACGTATACGCGTGACCGTTGGCTCAATACAAGCGGCTCCGCCCCAGATATCTGCCGACGCGCTTTGCGGTGTAATGTCAGCCTGTGGTGCGGTGACCTGCCCGACTCTGAACCAAGCAACCTCGAGACCACTCATCGCAACCGAATCCTGCCCTAGAGGAAGGGAGAGCAAGTCCTCTATCTCAGGCTCAATGTCTGACGCGCTAATTGGTTGCGCCAGTATCCTGCTAGCTCTGGTGTCTATTTGAAGAGCCATCAAATCCCCTGCCCGAAGGATGCGGCGCTTTTTCTCAAGGTGTTGCTTCAGAGCTGTGAATATCCCTGTTTGCAGCGCTCGTTCTGTAGACAGAGGAGTAGATATCCTCAGTATGGTCAACTCCTTGGCTACCGGGGGAGACGCGGAAGTGTCAATTTTCGCTCTCATGACTGCAGTCCTTGAAGAGGCGTTCTTGGGGGGTCCTGCTACCAGAGGCCTTAGCCTCACGTGGGATGTGTTTCCAAGGTTGGCCATCAAGATAGGCGAAAGCCATGCGGCCAAGCCTAAGCTATGATGTCCGGATACTATGGCTATGCTAGACGTTCTACTCCTAGTTCTCCCTTTTGAGTACCGGGTAATCCGAGATAGGTCAGACAATCCATATATTTTGACGGGTCTGAAATCGCCCAGGCTATCATCGGCGCTGAATGCATCGATCCCCCAAACGCCGGGGCGATTCGAAATTGGAGCTGATGCAGCTTCTAGTTGCATCCAATCTCCTGAAAAGCAACCAAGATTTAGCAGGGTCTTGACATCTACAATGACCCTAGCTTCTTCGTCCTCATCAGCGCCTGGCTTTGGAAATAGTAATTCATCTGGCACGCTGGACATCAGGCCTCTCACTCTGAGAAGTCTGCCCTTCGTCTTAGAGCCCTGCCTGGCTGTAGCGGCAGTAAAGCTGGAGAATACAGAGCCAGGGGTGCTGATCCCGTTCGTTCTGGGACCTGCCGCACGAGGCGTAGCTGCGTTCTTCGATGAAAGGATGCCGGAGGAGTAAGTAGGCAACCGTGAAGTGTTCATCGCAATCATATTCTGCATGGACTCATCCGAGGAACCGTCAGAGTCCTTGCCAGAGCTGTCTGAATCTGAAGTAGACTCCACTGTCCCATGGTCGATGGTGTCCCTGCTCACACCGTTCTCAGCAGCGGAGAAGAATTGCTCACCAGATGTATCGTATTCATCCCCTAAGTCATTACCACACAAAGCATTGCGAGCTGCCACACTTGGCAGCCCTCGACTGACGGGATTATCATGGAACACGCGATTGACAACGATCTTAGTGTTGTCCGATAAAAGACCTTGGCTGACAGGCTCGCAGAGACTGATTCTGGCTGGTGGAAGAGGAACATGGGTAATCGGATGAGGGGGCAATGGCAACGGTAGTATGCCATTTTGGCGAACGACCATTGTAGATGCTAGCGCACCACGGACAACCAAGGTCAATCGGTCCTCCTGCTCCTGTATCTGCGACCTTCCCCCATCGCCGTTGAGGTTATTATGTGATGTTGTTCTGGCCTTCCCTTTGCCTTTGCCTTTGCCAGTGACTCCGTTGGTTTGATTATTGTCAAAACCTCCACCAAATCTCTTCTGCACTTCCTCATGCTCGTTCAGTGAATTTCCGTCGACCGTCACATAGACTGCTCTCAGCTCCAGTGGCTTCACATCCATGATGCGTACCTCAACACCTTGTCTTCCCTTTCCATTGCTCTTTGCTGGTTCGCTATGTGAATTTTCTGCGAAGGTTTCGAGTGCTAGAGACGTGGATGGAAAATGTATTGAGGATGGCCCCAGACTGTTCGTCTCCTCTCCGTCATCCTCATGTACCTGAACAGGCAGTATGGTCCACGCAGCATCTTCAACCAGATCCTGCCACGTTGACGACCATGGAGTTACTGCAATGTAACATTTTCCTGGGAGTATTCCATCTGATCCTATATCATGGCCAAAAATCTCGTCGAAGAGATTCTGGGATATTCTCCCAACATTTCCCTTAAACTGCCCGCTCGGTATCAGCCAGCCAGAGATCGGGCTTCTGGCCGCTCTTCTCCGCCGCCTCCGCTTGGGGTGGTCTGTCATTCTGTTCTGGTGCTCCATCTCATTGACTGCTCAGCGGGCATCTCTTTGGAATTCGTTCAAGAAAGTGGGTCGTCCACTCTGGGTTCCTGCCATACTGGCTGCCGTCGAGCCGAGGTTCAATTGAGACGGAAATAGCCACAGATGCAGAAACGCTTCACTTGATCCTCAAGATCGCACTTGGCAGAAGCATCTCGCCGTCAAGAGCGTACCTGGAGGCTATGACAGTGATAGGCTATACTCCGTACACTGAAGGGAGCATTTGGAGAACGGCCGGAGTTTGTTGGACTTTCGGAAATAAGATTCGCGGGGACCAATCGTATTGCAGGCATACTGCTGCATCAATTGACTGGACGACATTCTCACATGTTCTTACCAACTCCCAAGCGTTGTTTGAGCGCGATAGTCTACGCACAAGCCCAGCATGGTACTTCTCAAGTCGCGTGTTGATGCTGGGCTTCGACCTCGTCGAACACTAGGACTAGCGCCACATCATTTCCTTGCAGATCCACCACTCACAACGAGTGCGCCTGGGCGCTATCGTGCTGCCCGTTATGAGGGATCCTTTCTCTCAACAGATTGACTGCCTTGCTATGTATGCTGTATCATCACATTAAGCCTGTCGTTGGGGAAACATCATTTGCACTTCGCCATCTACCCCGCGCGACCCCGATCCTCCTATTCGAAGTCTACAGGAGCCCTCAATTCAATGGCTATAGGAGGCACGAAGCCTGCCACAGGTTCAACCTCCAAATTCACCCAGCAAGCTGAAAAGCTCTCCCTGCAAGCCGACGATATCAAAAATGAACAGAGCAAAGCTACTGCCGCAGTCGAAGCGCGCTTCATCACACCATTGGATCCCGTCATTGAGACAGCAGATGGGTCGAGGTTACCAACCGTTCCTCTCAAAGAGGCATTGGAATTGAACAAACTCCGTGACGAGGCTAGTACCAGTACGAGAAAAGAGAGGAAGAACAATGATAAAGCTGAGAGAGCGGAGTCGTTGATCGAATCCCTTCCGCAAGACCCCGAATCACAACAATCTGAAAGACCGGATGCAGCACTACGAACCGCTATACCTCCATCACGGACGAACCCACTCTTCCCAGAATTACCTCTTTATGGTCCACCATCACTACTTCGAGATCTGCAATGCCTGGGTTTCCGCTGCTCATCTGCTGTCCTTTCGCTTGCATTCCTAGGCGTGATCGTTCTTGGCTCAGCTTTTACGAGCATACCCTTGATGTTTAAGCACATTGGAATACTACTATTGCTTAGAGACCCTAACGCACGTCGACCGTTCTATGAAGAGGAAAAGCGGAGGACGAGGGCGAGGAAAGCAGAGGCCAGAACTTGGGAGCGGCAGAGACGGCGGGGAAAGAACATGGCAAGAGTCCCAAAGGATGACGAAGAACAGGCATCTCGGATTGGGGGCAATGAATTTGAGCCAATGGAGGGTGGTAAAGATCCTTTGGTTTGCGATGCTGGATACTACGCAAGAAGAGTAGGATTGGATATTGAAGAATTCAGCGTAATGACGGAGGACGGCTTCATCATCGAGCTTTTGCACATCTACAATCCCAGAGAACGTCCTGCATCGCCAGCGTCACATCGCGACCACGGTGCTGCAGTCGTCTTCCAGAAAAGCTCTCAGAGTAGCCTTCCCTCTAGCCGGATATCAGACGAAAGCAAGCATGGCAACAAGCGCAAGTATCCTGTCCTCCTCATCCCCGGTCTCCTCCAGTCTACGGGCGCATATTGTGCCAACGACGACGACAGCCTTGCCTTCTTTCTTGCCAAATCCGGCTACGACGTCTGGCTTGGCAACAACCGCTGCGGCTTCAAACCACGCCATCAGCTCCTCACTTATAAAGATCCTAGAATGTGGAACTGGAACATCCGCCAAATGGGCGTCATGGATCTTGCCGCCCACGTCTCTCGCGTCCTCTCAGAAACAGGCTTCCAGAAGTTGGGGTTAATATGCCACTCCCAAGGCACTACGCAGACTTTCGTAGCTCTTGCGAAAGAGCAGCGACCAGATCTCGGCAATAAAATCAGCGTATTCTGCGCCCTCGCACCTGCAGTATACGCTGGTCCTTTGATAGGGAAGATGTATTTCAAATTCATGCGCATCATCTCTTCGGGCATGTTCCGCATCTTCTTCGGCATCCACGCCTTCATTCCTTTCATGATGACCATGCATTCTTACCTCCCCGGCCGGCTCTACGGCGCTCTCGGCTACCGTGTCTTCTCCTTCCTCTTCAACTGGACCGACGACCGTTGGGACCAAGGTCTTCGCAACCGTATGTTCCAGTTCGCGCCAGTGTATGTAAGTGCGGAGAGTATGCGATGGTGGCTCGGAAGAGAGTGTTTTGCTACACAAAAGTGCATTCTGGCGACAAGAGAAGAGGGGAAGCAGGAGGACGAAGAGGACAAAGAGATTGTGGAGGAAGTGAACTATAAAGTAGGAGTTGCAGAACCTTCGAGGGAAGATATGTTGGGTGCAGCTGAGGGCGGAGATCAACGGGAGAGGGGACAGAGGGCCTGGTACGATAAGCAAGTCCCGCCTTTTGCGCTCTGGGTCGCTGGAAGCGACGAGTTGGTCGATGGAAAAAGACTCCTCCGGCGCTTTGAAAGAGGGAGAGAACCATATGTGCGCGTTGTGCACTCGAGGGTCATTGAGGAGTATGAACATTTGGATGTGCTCTGGGCTATCGACGCCATTGACAAAGTTGGAAAAGAGGTTAGGGAGGTGCTTTGGAAGACAGTTCCGGCAGATGTGAGGGAGTCTTGCGTGATACCCAGGGATTGCGAAGGCGTTGAAACATGGCAGGGTTGAGATTATAGGGGTTTTGGTTCACGATTTTGGAGACCTACCAGGGTAATGAAGAGAGGGATGAAAATTTGCAGGTTACGGCTAACATTTTAGACTTCGGTGTGGATATATATATAGGAGACTTCTGGGATACATATAGGGTAGGCGAGCGACGCATATAGAAAAGTGCATACGTATATACACGAAACGTTCAATCCTGGGGGATCCTGCTCGAACACAACAGAAATGGCAATCGGGCTCCACACGAATCTCTTAACGATACAGAACTGGGAGGATCCACCAGCTCCAATACCTCAGATTACGAATCTACTATGTTGTACAAACGGCATGTTCCCGAAAAGCCGACTTCTTTGTCCTAAAGTCCTTCCAACTAATGCCCAGAGTCCGCAACGCTCCCCTTTTCCCAATACCACCACACTTCTCAGCTCCTCAGTTACCAAAACCCCTGGACCATCACACTCCTCCCCTCCTCCCCCAAATACCCTCCAAACCCCT
>JAABUK010004235.1_pt1 | contig 23542 bp, 23 predicted proteins | sample 5559141 | NCBI WGS metagenome assembly JAABUK01 (sample SAMN10711869, study PRJNA513367) | rock metagenome | isolation source: Antarctica rocks | place: Antarctica: Victoria Land, Pudding Butte nord | collected 2016-01-03
GACCCCTGCCAAATGTCTTCAATGCTGATTGGCACCACTAGCTCCCCTCCCCCATGGCACACTCCTTCCACTTCTGCTTCCGATTGCAGTGATACCTGATACCCCAAGTCATCCCACGCAAAAGTAGACGTTGTCTCCTTTCAGGGGCCTGATGTGTGTGTGCAACATCTGGCTGAGTTCCCACCTCAAGCAATGCTGCTCACAGCTGAAGGGCTTGACTGCTCTGTTGCTTGTTGAATGCATCTAGACTGAGATCTCAGCACAGGTGTAGAGCCATCCAAAAGAGCCAGAATTGTAGTTTTACAGACGGTGGAACCTCGGGCCTGCTGTACACAATCGTGTGGTTGCTGTAGCATCCTGTCCTGTGTGTCATGGAGTACTGTTGCCTACAAGGGACAGGCAACAGGGACACCATCCAACCCTGCAATGGCTGCAGAATCACATAGATCCTTGATATAGGATCATATCCGTTTTAAGACTTGTTACTCAATAAATTAAGCCCAAGTATACCAAAGAGTTTATGATCTTGTCTCTTTCATTTGTGTACACAAGAGAGCATGTAAACTTCCAATTGCAGTTTGCCAGTCGTGCATCCCAACTGCACCTGTTTGTGAAGCATGTATTCAAAACATCATTTGCCTAGTCGTTGCAAAGCAGTAATGCATGTGCAGGGGTGCCATGAGAACACTGATGGTCACTGGTGACTACCACTACACCGCAACCTCCGTTGCCAGGCAAGTGGGCATGGTGCCTGCCAACGGCAAAATCGTGCTCATCCAAGCTGAGTCTGAGTTCACAGAGCCAAGCACGTCTGAGAGCAGGCCGGGCGCTCAGCCAGTGTCCCCGCTGCCTTCTCTGAACAGCATCAACGCTTTTGCCAGTGCTCAGCCATTCCATTCTTTCCTATCTGGGAGCGTGCATGAGTTTGCTGTTGCTGAGTCTATGAGCAGAAGAGTGCAGCTGCGCGCCTCACACAGCGTCCGACTGAGCAAGGCGAAGCCAGCATTGAGATTGTCTAGCAATTCGCCATCTCAACAGTTGGCTTCATGTCAGCCTCCAGCTTCTGGCAGGCAGGCGAACTCACAGCTGAGTAAGCGCAATGGCTGGTTGGTGGTTCGACAAGGGATTCTTGGGGATTCTGGAAGGCCAGAGCAGGGATGTGTCAGTCCCCAAGGGCATCCCCAAGAGGTGGAGCAAGCTCTTGGAAGTGCCCTTGCTGGGCAAGGCAAGGACAGACCTCTTCAGGAAGCACCAGGGCGTGTGGGCCAGGCTCTAAGGCAGTTCAAGGGCTCATCAGGGCTGTTGCGTCCAGCAGAAGACCACAGCCTCTCTCTCAATCATACTGCTCAGCTGCATCATCACAGTGATCACCACCAGCAAGCCTCAGGTCCTGATATGCCCCCAGGGCTGCCCCAGCAGCTTTGCCAGGGTCTGCGGGTGACCCTGGAGGGCAGGGAGGAGGGCTTTCAGGGTGAAAGTGCCCTGCAGGCACTGAAATGCGTAGCTCAGGGTGAAGCCCAGTGCTGCGTGACTGGACCAGCCTTTGCCCACCTGCTGTGGCAGGAAGACCTCAGCGTTTTGGAGATTGTGATGCACAATGTGGTGGTGTTTGCTCGAATGCAATCTCACCAGAAGGGGCAGGTCATGGAGCTGTTTGGTGCCAGAGGCTTGCATCAGATGTGGGACGGCCGACCACGACACATTGAGGTGAACATCATGCACAATCAGGGTTTATCATTATTCTTCTTCTTAAGCTGCATCTAATGAATAAGACAGTCCAATGCGTGCAATGTCTCACAACCCTGACCAGCCTAATGACAGACAGCGCCATGCCTGCCAATCAGTGCTGACATCTCAATGCAGGGCTAGATTTCTGTGCCTACATGTCGTGCATTTGTTAAGCAACTGCGTTGTTGATGTCTCAATGCAGATCTACGGTGTCGGGACCTGAGACCAAAAACCCTGATCTGATGACTGCATGAATTAGTCAAGGTGGCCATGTATTGTGGAGACGGCATCAATGCAGATCTAGGGTGTTGGAACCTGACACCAAAACCCTGATCTGATGCAGGGACTAGGCAAGGTGGCCATGTATCGCGGGGACGGCGTGAATGACTTGGCAGCTCTGGCAGCTGCTGATGTGGGCATGGCTGTCGGCTCAAGCGATGCTTCAGCGGTAGCTTCTGTCATCACTAAGCAGCAGGGCATTGCAGGTGGCAAAATCCCCTCTTTCCCACTCGCCCTACCTGTGACTGATTGCCATTCATACAGGGTCAAAGTGTGTAGGCATGAAAGTGGTTTTGCCACACAGCATGCACCTTTGTATCTTTTTTGGCTTGCAACAGCAACAGCACTGCCTCTTGCTTGAAAGTCATCAAATTGGTCATGGCGTGCCATGTCTCAGGGACATGACAGCAGTACTCTCAACAGCATCCTGCAGCTGATTATGGTCCATATGTCTTATGCTTTCCCTTCTTTGTTTCATTGTTGGCATTGCTATGGGCGCTCATGCTGTGCTGTGCTGTGCTGCGCTGTGCTGTGCTGTGTTGTGCTGCGCTGCGCTGTGCTGAGCTTCAAAGTAATACTGTCTGAGCCAAGGCAGCATGCAGGCACGTGCCTGGTCATTAGGGAGGCTCGGGCTGGCCAAGCAATCAAACTGAGCACCGTCAAGGTACATGACATGATTTGCTCCACTGCCTGGGAGTCTGCTCCTGCCCGTGGAAATGCCACTTTGCTCAACTTTGGTGTTCTCCTGTCAGCAGACTCCAGTTAGGCAGTAGCATACTTGTAGGCACCGTCCCCAGATGGCAGCCCATGTACTGCCAGAGTCTGCTCCTCATACAAGTCTGAGCCTCCGTGAGCTTTTGATCTTGTGATGTGCTTGATGCCTTTGATGTCTTGTCTTTCCAGTCCCAAACTGGGCATTGGCTGAGTTTCATTATATATGATTATCATTCACGTATTTTGTTGCAATACTTGCCTTGTTGGAGTAATACTGAAAATTACTGCGTATCACGTATTACGTATGCGTATTACGTATAAGGTAACACTGGGCTGAAGCCTGGGTATCATGTGTGGTGCAGTACATGGTGGTGTATCAGATCATGCTCACTCTCTGCAGCAGCAGCGCCTACTTCATAGATGGCTCAGGCTTCTCCTTTGACCAGGTGACATGCAGCCATCACTGTTACTGCCCTGCCTCTGCCAAAATCATCCTGCACATACCTAGCTCATCATCAGCTGGCAAGCGGTATTACAATTGTTATTGTTGTCATTTTTATTATTGTTGCTACTATTGTTATTATCATTATTTTATTGTTATTGTTACTGTCATTATTATTATTATTATTATTATTATTATTATTATTATTGTCATATCAGCATGTTGTGACTCACATCAACACCAACACAACTATTCTGTGATCTTCAACGGTTTACTAACCTGACGCTGACATTGCCAGCTTGCAGTTGTGTCAGTTATGTTCAGTTGCAGCATGCCCTTGACGTTGCGGCCAACAGCCTTGCACTTCTTGGAAGTAGTGATTGGCGACTGCTTCGGCAGCTGTAGGCACGGTTCGCACATTTGCGCAAGAGTTGATTTGATCAAAGTATGCCGTCAAGTGCACAAGAGCATTTCCAAACAGCCCAGGCAACTGCTGTGATGGCTGCAATTGCAGACTCGCATTTTGGACTTCATGGCAATCTCCATGGGCATTGTTGCCGGTGTGCGACCAGGAGCCACACTGCTGCAGCCAGTCAAGCCACCATCGACCCTTTGCACACTGAAGAACTACGTGCTGATATGCGAGACGGTGCTGATTGCGTGTATCTTTGTCTTTGGCTGTGTCAGGCTGCTCCTGTCTCAGCCGTGGTACACAGGCGGCAATGGACAGTCTGATCATGTGGGTGGCTTTGCTGCTGTCTTACTGCATGACATCATGCACATCCTCTTGTTTCAACACTCCAGCAACTTGCGAGTGCACTAATGTTTTGCTGCATTACACCATGCATACTATCTTGTTTTCAACACTCCAGCAAATTGTGAGTCCATGTATGTCATATAGGCTGGAGTATAGCATCTGAATATGCAGTACAGCAGAGGCATGTGCACACATGCGTCCTACCAGGACCAGACTTATCACGCTTTACGTGGATTGTTCCCATCTAGCACAGCCTGCAAAGGATTCGAACACTGCTCAATGTCACTACTTGTGATGCATAGCCACTGTTGTGACTTTAGCTTGGTCTTTTGCCGGAGTCTTGCGTCACTGCCGTTATAGAGCATTCTGGATGCGCTCATGTTCTAAGGTGAGAAGCTCTGGGCTGCCGCCCTAGGAGGCTCCCGTCATGATTGCTGAGAAGCGTAAACTTTTCTTTTCTTTTCTTTCTTCAAGGTAAGGGTGATGCTGACTGTGCTTCATTTGTGATGTGCAGAACCCGGTGACGACCGCCCTCTGGCTTGTGGCCTGCTGTCAAATCATCGCTCCAATGTTCAGCTTCTCCGCGGATTGTGCTCTCTTCTGCAAATCAGAAAGCCGGCCTGATTTGATTGTGATAACTGTGTATGTGACAACCGTCTCAATTGGGTGTATGTTGGGCCCCTACTACATGTTTCAAGGGCATGGATCCTTCTTTGATCTGCCATTTGGATACCGGTACAAGGCTTACGCCATCAATGTGTCAAGTGCTGTGACATATGCAGTTGCACTCAGGTGCACAAGGCTGATACTGAGTCGTCATCAGCGCAGAGTTGCAGCTTTGAGCTCTTCCTGACACATGAAGTTTCTGACAGCGTGATTGGCAGTCAACGCCAAATCTGCTCACTGTGCTCTGGGCTGCTGCCTCAGGAGGCTCCCGTTATGATTGCTGAAAAGCGTAAACTTCTGTTTCCTTTCTTTCTGCTTACTGTGCTCAGTATATGGTGACTTCTTTTTCATGGCAGCTCAGCATGACCTGCAGCTGCTTTTTCTTTTTTTTTTTTAGTTTGCATGCTCAAGCTGTACCTTTTCCCTTTTGCTTTTCAAATGGCCATCTGCTCGTCTTGCTTCCTGTAGTTCTCAAGTCTCCTTCTTTTGCTTCTGTTGCTGCTCGGCCACTTGCAATACCAAGCTTCCCAATTTTTTCTCGTTATTTTTTTAAGAAAATGCTCAGGAACGCCTGCTGTCATATATGGCACCACCATCTCAATGCCTCAATTTATTGAGTGCATTGTGCCACTGCAGCTTTATGTCTTTGTCTGTTTGGCATAAGCTTTTGTATTTGTCTTGCTGAGGAAAATCTTGGTCCAGGAACAAGCTTGTTCCTGTCTTCAGACATATGTAATGTACCTTGTATGGGGAGAGTCTGGGAGTAGCGCTGCCAGACGTTTGGTATTGCTGCAATGTTTGACATACTATGATAGTTGTTGCATACTTCCAATGCAAGTTGCTTGTCAAGACGATGGATGACTTTCCACTTGACCGTCCACACGTTGACGCATTGTTGACTGTTTGAATTCGTGGTATGGCTCTTCACCACGTAGGTGTACCTGAAGTTTGCAGCAAGAAGCACAGCTACATCTATAGCTAGCTACCACCTGGCACATGTGGAGGATGCTAAACAGCAGTGCCATACAGATTGCATTGTGGCACGCAGTGCAACAAGAAATGCACATTACCATTAGAGCTTCCCGTTTCCTGTTTCTTTGGTCCTTCATCGCACATACAGCTGCCGTCAAAAGTCTGCTTACAGTAAAGGCACTGCTTCAGCAGAAACCTTGCAGTGAATGCTGTGCGCAATGCAAATGGCGGTTAGGCCAGCCAGTGTTAGCAGACGAGCCTGCGCACCTGCTGCTGTGACCGTTGCCGTTGAAAATGCTTGCGCCGCAAGGTGCAAGGCTTTGGCTAAAGCAGGTTAGTGAGGCAAAAAAGCTGTTGTCAGCCAACAGTCAGGTTTGAGGCTGCCCAGCAGGCAAGATTCATAGGAAGCAATACCTTGTGAAGGTCAAACTTTCTGGCAAAACAGGCCAGCTGTCTTGCCTAGTATCTAGTTTTCTCAGCAAAGGAGGAAGCAGTGGCTGTTTAAGCAAAGGCTGGCTGCCTCTGACAGAGGTTGAGCCTGATCAATCAGCAAATCTTTCTTTTGAGTGCAACCACTTGCAGAGGCTCACCTAGCACATCGCCCAGCCTGTGCAAAAAACATGCAAGAGTTTAGCCCCAAACTCCTAATGACTTTGACTTCGACTGCTGACTGCGTCAGCCTTTTCGCAACAGCTTGTACCGTGCTTGGCTAAAAGTTTGAATCTGGCTAGGGTAAGCAGGAATATGAACAGCTGGGGTTGCAAAGTTGGGTGACACCCTGTGCAATCCCTGATGGTATGGTGACTAATCTTCATGACATTGTGTCAGTCTGGGATGCACACAACAATGTTCAAGGCCATAGGAATGCAAATGTGTCTAAGCAGACTTATGATGGCAGCTGTAAGCTATCTACTGAAGCATGTTGGTTTCAGCAACTGCCTTGGCAGCGCAAGGTGTAGTCATCTGGGAGCTTCCATTTGTGCCCCAATTTTGAAATCACGCACTGGTGTGCCAGATTCCTCGTGCTAAGCTTTCAGTTGCACCGACAACGCCGAACTTGCAGCGTCGCTGTCTTTTGCGATCGGCAAGTCGCTCTCCGGTATTTTATAAGCCACCTGTCCACAGCATGACCCCCACTCTTCGCCGGCGCCGTAAATGAGTCCAAGTCAGCCGCAGGCACACTCATACTCACTATATATAGTGCATCTTGGCTGCAATTCCGCGCGGGCTTAGAGCTGTTTGAGAAGTGTTCATTCCCGGGGAGAGATTTCAGGAGTGGTGTGCCCCAAAAACATCTAAGCAAAAAGGTCTGCACGGCGGTCCGTGCTCGTCGCCATGCCAGCGCTGCTGAAAAGTTGCAGAGCTGCCCTTTGAGCCCGCTCTGCGAAGAAGCTGACGTGGGAGCAAGCATCACGATCGCTCTTCACAGCTTTGTTGGTGTGTTGAGCTATGCAAGTCTCGTTCTGCGCCTACAGAAAAAATATTTAGCCAAGTGCGTTGCGTATGAGTGCGTCGAAGTCTTTGACTTTGAAGGCTGGCCGCAAGTTGGCGTGAAGATTTGCGACTAGGAGCTTTGTCAATTCTTGTTCGTTCATCTCAGCGACATTGCCTTGTGAGTTTGCACTGAAGTCTCAAAATAGGACAGTGACCATAAAATCTGCCCAGGTTGCACACAAATACAACATGTTGAGTGCATCTGTGTCATGATGCGGTAGCTCATGAGCCTGAAAAAGTTCCCTGTATATGCATGGGTGGAAAATGTGCTGCAGGATTGACCACATTGGCAGTGGTTTGTTGAAAGAAGTTCTACCTGAACACGGATTCAGACAGAGCTGACGAAAAGACATGGCGCTACGATTATTTGTGATCGTGATGATTGCAGGCAAGCACACTCAATGACTGTTTGTCTTCAAGGCTGAACGCTCACACATACTGGAGACCTTGACTTCATTTACAAGTTTTGTTAATGTATGAACCTGATGTGCTAGAACAGTCATAACCAGAATCAGCCTTGTTTGTTGCAGCTGGCTTGATGGCTGTGGCACGCCGTCCCATACACGAAATCGTATGAATTCTGCCCATTGTTGATCAAGTCATAATGCAACTTGTGTAACACAACAACTGCTGGCTGCACTGTGCCCAACACAAGAGGTGCAAATTGCTTCCTGCAACCAAGCAGAGGTATGGGCATACCAAGCCTTCCCATACAAATGGTACATGGAAGATTGTCTGCGCCCCAATTTGTTCAGATTATGAAGTATGTTCAGAACTCATAATGCGAACAGGTTGGGGTGCTGCTACGACTTGTTCTCGCTTCTGTTTTTCCCCTCCGTGTTGTATTTTGCCATGTCATTATCATACATGTGCTGCTGCAGGGGTGTTTATTGGGCAGTGTGCAGGCCAGCAAGGAATTGAACTTTGGGACCAAGTAGAGCAAGCAGAGCAGCACCACCATCAGCATCATGGAATCAGGCTGAAGAGCTTGCGTGCACAACAAGCTGCCCCTCACTCAGGGGCCCCAAACTACTCCTCCTTCACTTGCACAGGTGTATCCCATACCTGCCTGCTGCTTTTGCCCTGACTGTGCCTTGCAAAACCCATGCTGACATACTAACCTGATGAGAACTGATCATTATTTGACAAGCCATGGCTCACGCTTTCATATTCAGCTTCAGCTCAAGTACTGTTGCATTTTTTGTTGGCTGTGTTACGCTTTAAAGCATTCTGCGCCGACAACATCACGCTTTTGGACATTTCTTACTGTGCACACTAATGACAGGGTTGAAATGGGGCGAAGACAATATGTATGGCTGCCCACTGTGCCGCACCTGCCGCTTTGACAATGTCTGCTTCAACCACTCTTCCCAAGACATACAATTCTATGTGGGTGATGCACCGATGCCCTTGTTCTATGACGCCGCCAACGGAGAGCCTCACTACGACTTCCCACCAGATTTCATCAACACAGGTGCGCAGTTGTTGCGCTCAGCCTTGCAGTGACAGACTTGGTCAACGGTTCTTGTTCAACTTCATCAATTTGATAAAATTGAATGTACTTTGCAAGTTCAATTGAGTCCACCAGCCACTGAAGCGCAAACCTCAAGGTCAGCTGATAGGAGGCACAAAATGCGCGTGCACTCAGCATGAGCTGAGAATGCTATCTTAGCTGCTGTTCCTGGTGATATGTGCAGCTGCAGAAAGACCCTATATATCTCGTGTCTCCTGTGTCTGAGTGCTTAAACCCAACTGCAAAGTTTGGAACAATGCATGCCACACAGTGCAAAGACACTCCAGATCAACAAGACAAAGCGCAAATGTGCAGCTTTTGTGAAGCAGTCCCCATGTTCATATGTGCCCAGCAACCAAGTCTGCACTTTATTCCAAATTTGTGGGCGTTGGTCTGGACAAGTTGGCTGACTGCTCATCTTGGTAATATTCAGGACACCTTTCCATGTCCCCAAGCCCAATGGATTGGGCTCCCAAAGCAGTAGCAGGCTCTATCCCAGGGGATGCAACATTCAGTGATGCACCAGTCGTGGCATATGTTTCTCTCAATGACGCCGTCTTCAACTTTGGTCATGCCCTGTTTGACTTCCTGTTTCCAGTGTTCAACACGCTGCAACTGCTAGATGTGTACCATCCAGACTTCCAGCTGCTGCTTGCCAAGCACCAGGTGAGTAGACTTGCTACGCACTGACCCAACTGCCCTGTCTGCCTAATTGCCCTGCCCTGATTGCCCTGCCCTGATTGCCCTGCCCTAATTGCCCTGCCCGGCACCGGTGCATGCCCTGCAGTAGCTTGCTCTGAATGCTTTGCCATGATCATGACTCCTTTTTCATGTACTGATCTTGACTGTGATGCAGCATGACTAACCTTTGTCAATTACTGATCAAAGACGCATGCATGTCATATTATGCGTACAGACGCAGGTTGTCAGTACTGAAGCAGTTCAGTACATCAACATCGTCTTGAACAATACAGTGATTAATTGAATGAATGAGTAAACTGGGGGATCATGTGGGCTGCAGGGCAACAGTCCCCATCTGATTGAGCTGTTCATTGACCCGGCTGAGGCAGATCGCAGCATGCTGCCAATGATCAGCCGCCGATCTGTGCTCACACTTGATTCATTGGCAGCACAAGCAAGACAAGCAGGGTCAAGTGGGCAGGACAACGGCGGGCTCACATGCTTCTCCAGTTTTGTGGCTGGCAGTGGCAGCTTGCATACTTCTCTGCAGCGTACTCGGGCCTTGCCTTTCAGGTATGTACCAGCTAAACACACTCAAGCTATACACCCCAGCTACGTACACCAGCTGCTCATCAGACAACACTTCTCCTTCAGCAATGTGTTTGCGCTGCAAATACAAGGCATGCACCTACAAGAGGCTGGTGGCGTGCTGGCTGCAAGTAGCAGACTCTTCTTCTCTTGGATTTGCGGCAATAAGTGATGTTATGGCTGCAGGGAAGCTGCATTTGCCAACCTGGGGATTGTGGAGGACAAGCAACGCAGCACCCCTCGCATCACCATGCTGAAGAAGAAGGGAAAGCGGGTGCTGGAGAATGCTGATAGCATCATGACGCACCTCCAAGCCAAGTTCCCAACTGCTGACTTTGAGACTCTGAAGGGAGAGGCAATAGCCACCATGAGCGTCAAACAGCAGGTTGGTTCTCACATCAATGCTTGACCAATGTGATTTTGTCAAACTTGCATTTATAAATGGTGCCTGCATGGCATCGGTGATCATGCAAAAAGCATGCCAATTTGTCGTGCTGCAACAATTTCTAGCACTCATACTTGATTCACACTGAGAAGTATACTTATAAAATGGAAGTTTATTGCAAGTTTGTGTCATGCTGACTGCATTTGGAAGCCGCATCATTGACAGCCACTGAGGCATCCTGTTCACAGCTTGCAAAATGCCTTTTGAGCTGAAGACCATGTCACAGACAGACATTTCAAACACACCATACTGACTTGCACCAAGCTTGTTCAGCTAAGGCCATGTCACAGACACACATCCTGATCACACCTCACTAATCTGCGTTGTACCTGCTGCGGTTGAGGGCCAAGGCCATGTCACGGACACACATCCTGATCACACCTTACTAATCCTACATCATGCCTGCAGTTGGAGGCTATGTCACGGACAGACATCCTGATCACGCCCTGTGGCGGGGTAGGGACAGTGCTGACCTTCCTGCCTGTTGGTGCAACAGCCATTGTCATGAACTACTGGCACACCACCCTTCAGACCAGCGTTCAGATGGAGCGCAACTACTACTGGAATCTGGAGTACTTGGACATCCAGTTCTTCCCTGTGCTGGCTGAGGACTATGAGCTGACTACAGACCGCCCCAAATGTGAGAAGGGGCCTGATGATCCATTTCTGGAGGGTCAGGTGAGGCCTACACCTTTGCCTGCACTTATACAAATGTTGGTGTTATAATGTATCATATATATTTTTATACTATATTGACAGTCTAGTCTTGTATGCTGTGATCTGTTTGCTGTCACCCTCCATTGGCAGTTGCATCTTTGTGATAACTTGAAATGCTCAAAATCCTGGGTCAAATTGTGGGTTTCCTGCCCCTGGTTTGTGATTTATGTTTTTGCTATGCTCTGCTGTATGGCTTTCTGCGTGTACAGCTGTAGTAGGCAGATAAGATGATGCTTGTTCAAGCCTGCAGAGAGTGCTTACAATATGAGTCATGTATGTGTTTAGAAGAGATGATTGATAGCATGTGTGCATGGTAGCGCTAGCGCTAGCGCCAGCTGTGAAGCTGTTTGCACATTAGCAACAGATGTAGTCAGGATCATGTGCTCTCTGCCTCGCTGGCTACCAAAATAGCATGTGTTGTTTCTGGAATGGTTCTCATTGTGACTTTCATCAGTTGTTTCTGATGCTGAAGTGCCAATGAAGCCGAGCAAGATACTGTCAGGGTCAAGATTCTGAGTTGCATGTTTGCAGGGGGCCTTCATCGCGTGCAATGTGTACATCAAGAATCTGCAGCGGTTAGAAGATGTAGTAGGCACTGCATTGCAGCGCTGGATGGTGGAGCACAATCATTGAATAGCTCTTGAAGCCAGCGACAATGCTAGCTCTTTTCCCACAGTTACTTCACACACGTTTGAAGTTCAAAGAAGGGGCCAGTTACATGCCCAATTGCAACCGCATTTACTTCACACAAGCGTGAAATTTGAAGAATGGGCCAGTCACATGCCCAATCGCAACAGCACCATCCATATGTATGAGGATGCTCAAATGAATGCCTTGCTGCTGTACACACATTGCTGGTACCAGGTTATTAGTAGTAGCATCGTGATCAGGCGCCCAAGTGCAATGTTGATGTAGACCCAAACTGGCACAGGGTGTTGAGACAGCAATGAAGTAGCCTCATGTACAGGAAATGCATGACATCTTAGCTTGAATGACCAGCACAATGAAATATGTCTATGAAGTAACGCTGCAGCAGTTTTGCCGCCCGTGGGTCGACCTTGTATTCACAAAACAGTGTCCAGACTTACAACGTGCCGAGGACATGTTATACATATGTACAGCTTGTACTTCTCCTTGAAGTGTCCTTGTTATTAGTAATGCAATGGGTGTAGCCATTTAAGGTGTACAGACGTGTAGCCATGAGAGTGCAATGTGTACTACGTATGCACATGACAACATCATGCTTTGGCTTTGCAATGCCTCGTGACAGTCACAATTGTCCTGATGTGCTGCCTGGTGTGGTCACCACCCAACATGCGTGTCATTGTGGCAACTCTTGGTGAACTGATGGGGCAATGCTGTGACAGGGCTGCAGGCACAAGTTGCTGAGGGATGCAACACTGGTTGTAGTGTTGTGTTGTTTGCTTGAAACGGCATCATGGCAGAAAGGACTTGTCCTGCAATGATGGAGCCAGTGGTTGTCAAGTCGCACGTGACACTAGCTGGTCCAGTATGCTGCATGCTCAGATCAAGCCAGACATCCCTTTAGAGATGTAAAATTTCTCAGCAAGGCTGGTTTGCCGGGCAGTAGGTGCCTGATAGTAAATACGGTATGTAACAATGTCACGCCGTAACGCTCGCTTTGTGAAACGGAGACCTTGTTGGACTTCGCCAGGTACCCGCCCGTCAATATTGCAGGCGATACAAGCGCGATTTCTGAAATTAGACACAGTGACTGTTGCCCAGCTGGCACCTCCGCCAGCAAAGTGTTACAGTTACACGAGCGTCCCTAGGCCTGCAATATTGCAGAGCTGCGCTGCATGCTGCACCGTCGTCAAGCTCACTTCATGTCGAGCTTCTGACATTTTCTCTAACATGCACTGCATCCGTGTGTCCGTTGTTTCCTAGATGCTCACGTCCTTCAAGCGCAGAAGCAGTCCTTGCGAGCTCGGTCAGCGACAACAACAGGTCAGTTTACTATATGCTCTGACGTGTACGGCATTGGTTACCACTTCTTGAATGATACAATGAGAACCAAAGGTGAGCTAGACACCGCGGATACACGCGAGAGCTTGCTGTTAGACTAGCTGCAACGGTCACCTGTCATGCATGCAGGTCATCTCCCCACAACAAGCTGCTGCACAGATGCTGTGCTCCTTCAACAGTGCAACAGTAACAGACGTCCAGTCTGGTCACTGTCTCAATGCAAAAACCCACAAGCTATCCAGGCATGTTCCCATGTTTCCTTCGCTTTTGCTGACAACCGCACATGTGCATGCCTGGGTATGCCTTGCCACCATGAGCAACCTATCTACTTTGTCACAGATTGCTCATGGCCCGTCAGAGAATGCTGTATACGCTTCTACAACTGGAAAACAAATACTGCTTTTGCAGGAGCTCAGAAGCGATCTGAGACCAAGCATGCTATGACATTCCATATCCCTGCTACAGCTGCAACACCCAAACAGGGAATGTGGAGTGATACTGGCTGAGGACCATTGCTGCATTCCCTCATAAGGCCTGCTCACCCAAAGCCACTAAGCAGCATCGCATCGGCAGAGGACACAGGTGCAACAGCAGCTGTGGCAATCTGCCCCTGTTGATCGCACATAGAACCCACAACAAGAAACACACGGGACTGCTGCTCCCTTGCAAGTCTTCAGTGCTCCTCTCAGATTCCAGTGGCTCATATAAAGATCAACAGGAGAAACTAGCCAGACCCTGAGGCTACATTCCCAGACATTTGCTCTTCTTCTTTACAGCATCAAGCTGATGGGTTTTCGCCGAGTGTGCCCCAAAACCATCACAGAACAATTTGACCTGAGCTGCTGAGTGTTGTGGTGAGGGCAGAGCCTTGTTTCTGCTTGCTAGTCAAGGCAAAGAAGTCAGGAAGTAGCAAACAGGTATAGCTTCCATGACGCTGTTTCACAGCAGCATGCAAGGTCAGCATCAGGTTGATGACATGCATCAGTATGATGCAACGGCATGGTGCAACACTCATCAACCTGATGCTGAGTGCTGCACCACGCTGTTGCATCATACTGCTGAGTGTCATTTGCATGATCATGCTTGATGTCAAGCCAAACAAATGTGCTGACTTTTGCATGATGCTTTAAGCAGTAGCAACTGCTCTCAAGGTGGTGTGTGATGGTGCTTCAAGCAGTCTGTCATCACCTTGTCTAACTTGCAGCATGCAAGAACATGTGCGTGCTTCAGCCACATGTGGTACAAGCAGACACCTCAACACAGATGTTGCGCTGCAAGCCTCAGCCACAAGCAGTATGCATGACATCATGCAAGCATGGCTCTTGACACTGTGGTGTGTGCTGCGTCTAGGGAGCTGCTGGGTATTGACATTCTGAGGGCAGGGGGGGCGTTTTTGGCTAGTCTGGTAGCTCCTTGGGCCACACCCACACAAACGTGGGATGACGTGGAGTGGAGCGCATGTGGTGCCAGCCGGCAGGTGCTGCTGCAGCTGAGGTGTCCTGAAGCAAGACTGCTCTGCGCAAGGTACGCACTATAATGGCAGTCAAGCAGACCGTGAAGGTCACTTCATACACTGACAAGTGTCAAAGCTGCCATCTCCTCAGCCTTTCTCACACCTAATGGGGGGCTGTGTGTTCCAGTTGCCTTTCCCGCCAAAACAGCGTTTTCCCGTCTAATTGGGACTGTGACATAGACTGCTGGAACGCAACACAACAACACTCAATGCACTCAGCAGAGTCTGGCATAGTATCAAGCTTGGGGGCTGTATAAGACTAAAGTTGGAGCTGTTGATATCCCAACTTATTTATTTCCTTCACATCTACAATTCAGCTTTGACATGGACTTGCCTTCTGGCTTATGTCCTGGGTTCAAGTTACTGTCAAGCCTGGAGCTTGCCTCTTAGCTTCATCTCGCTGGGAGCCGGCTCTGCTTGGCAGGCCATCTCCCAGTGAGGCAAGGCTAGGATGCATGTCAAACCCATTTTGTTGAGCAGCGCTTCTACCTTGAACTCATTTTTTTGCTTTTACACAGCCACAGGATTGGCTGCATTGTGCAGCTATGTGACTGAGTTTTTCATTATGTTTGACCACACAGTGTGCCAGCAACATATGCCAGCCTAGGCCTGAGTTGTTGTACGAGAGTGTTCCGATTGCAAGGCAGTTGCAACTTTCCCGCTTTTTTCCACTGATCAACCTGCAGTCATACAGTGCGGCTTGCTGTGTCCCTGTGCGGCTGCATGGGATATTGTTGTCAGGGTGCATGCCAGCGTGTGTATGTACGGTGCAAGTACGAGGGCAAGTGCAAGTGTGTTAGGGAATGTAAATGCAGCATGGCAACAGCAGGGTTCCCGCCAAAACCTTTTTTGCTTTTGCAGTCTTGTCTGCTGCACATCACTTGCCCTCGTTTGGTGGCAGGGCTCCTTGGGGATTGTTTTGCTGACTGGGCGAGTTTGCTGACTGGTTTTTTTGGCTGACTGGGCAAGTTTGCTGACTGGGTTGTTTGCTGACTGATCAAGTTTGCATTGGCCAAACTAGTACCCACTACTGCTGGGTGCAACCTTGAACTGTTGTGACCTGCTCAGCCTCTCTTGTTGCAACGCTTATTCGTGGCAATGTTTTTCCTTTCCAAGTTGAACTTGGAACTTCCCTGCCAAAACCGATGTCTCCCGCCAAATTGGGGCTGCTACACAGACTGCTGCAGTAAGGTCGCAACAAAAAGCAGTTTACTACGTTACACCTGACAGTGCATGGCATAATCTCTGGCCTGTGGGACTGGCATTATACTGGTTGCAAACATGTATATATTCAAGTAAAATGCCTGAGCTGACATCTATCATTCATCTTTGACCAGGAAATGACACCCTCAGGTCTTGGGATCAAGTCCTGGTCAAGTCTGAAGCTTGCCTCTTAGCTTCATCTCGCTGGGAGCCGGCTCTGTCTGACAGGCCATCTCCCAGTGAGGCAAGGCTAGGATGCAAGTTGATCTCCCTTTTTGCTGAGCTGTGCTGCAGCTTTGAGCCGAACTTGTAGGTTGCCCACACCCATAGATTGGCCTATGATGTGCAGCTGTGGGACCAGCTGCGTCAACACTGTTTCCCTTGCAGTAACAACACAAGCATGCCTAGCTGAGTATGAAGGAGTCCGTCATAGTTGCAAATTGCCAATGTGGATTTTTTTCGTCCTTTTTGCGCTCATCAGCCTAGTGTTGCTCTGGTGAGACTGATTGTAACCCTGTGCGGCCGCATGGCAAAATGACATTTCTCACCAAATTGGGGCCTGTGACATAGACTGCTGCAACAGGGCTGCAACATGACAACCCACATTGCACTCAGCAAAGTTTGGCGTAGTATCTGGCTTGAGGAGTTGTGTAAGACTAAAGCTGGAGCTGTTGATATCCCAACTTATTTACTTGGCCAGCATGTAGAATTCAGCTTTGACATGGGGTTGCCTCAAGTTTAGGTCCTGGGTTCAAGTCACTGTCAAAGTTGAATCCTGCCTCTTAGCTTCATCTCGCTGGGAGCCGGCTCTGCTTGGCAGGCCATCTCCCAGTGAGGCAAGGCTAGGATGCAGGTAGGCATGCATTTTGCTGGGCTGTGCTTCAGCCGTGAGCTCAGATTGTTTCCTCCGGAGTAATGTACATAGGTCCTCATGGTGAGCATCCCTTGATCAGCCAGCAGTCATGCTGGCGAGACTGATTGTGACCCTGTGCGGCTGCACAGCACCTGCGCCTCAGCAGTATGTCTGTGTGTTCATGACCGTGTCACTGTATCTATGACTAGAAATACAACTCGCCAACACCATGCTTCCCGCCAAAACCTTAGTGTTTGCTTTTGCACTCTGTCTGCTGGTGGGCAGTTGCAACAGTGACAGCTTAACTGCCCACCAGCAGTTGCGCTGTTGCAGGGCTCCTTGTAGCGCAACTGCTGTGCAACAGACAGACTGCAAAGCAAACACCACAGTTTGGGCGGGGAGCATGGTGGTGACCTTCTTGGTGGTTGTGTTGTTGATTGGATATGTTTGATGACTGGGTGGATCCTGAGTTGCACCCATCACTGTAGTTCTCTCTAGGCGCATTCATCAAAACATGCCAAGCCAAATCTCGGCTTGCTGAGGCTGTTCACCCTTGCTTTAGCTCAAGAGCAGGCCTCCCAGCTTTAGACTGTGATAATTTTCAGCTTTAGGTGTGCTGCCCAGCTTTAGGGTGTGGTGCTTCTTCAGCTCCAGGGTGTGCCTCACATCAGTAGGGCTGATGTGCTACACAGTCAATTCTGTTGCCTATGTGCTGCATCCTCCCGGCTGATGCCAGGCATATACCAGCGCTGCTAGCAGGCATGCACTCATGCAAGTTCTGCTTACCAGCTAGCATGTGTCACTACGATTATGCCACGCATGATCAGCCCAAATTACAAACCACAGCTTTGACAGGGCATGTAGCTCGCACATGGGCCCCTGAAATTGCCAAAAACAAACCCCCACAAGCATGTGTGCTGTGTAGGCTCAAGGTCTCCCTGTCAACCACCTGACTTGTCTTGAGCTGCCTTGAGCATGCTAAGACAAGTTGGATGCTGGACAGGCAGACCTTGAGCCTACACAGCAACACATGTTGAGGATGTCACCACAGCTCAAACAGAGCAAGCTTGAAGTTGCTGCCCTGGGCTGTTGCTGTGCACATTCAGTGTCCAGTGATCACACAAGTCTTGAGTCTTTACACTGCTCTTGGAGGTACGTATACGTAAGCTGGTTGCATGGCCATGTTGTGTCATGGGCTGCTTGGAAACTGAACCCCAGACTGAAGCCGCGTTCTGAATGTGGTCACAACGTCGACGTCCTGGGTTTAGGGTTTAGGGTTTAAACCTGTATTTCAAGTCAGCGTGACACAAGAATAGGATCCATCAAGGCAATATGCTGATGACAGAACACACAATTCGATCTATAGCCAGCTACATAAACTGAGCAGAAAGGAGTGGCACAAGGTCTTGAAGTAAGACATGTTTTACTTGAAAAACATGTGTCATAACTGCATACGCCCCAAACCTGTCCTGCTGCTAGCTGGTCTAAGGAGCATTTGTCATGATGGGGTAGGCGGTGGCAATGCACTCACGTGGTCTGTGGAGGCAGGCAGGCAGGCAATATCTTATTGTGAAATCAAAGCACAACCTGCAAGCGATGAATGCATGCTTCAGGATGGATGTGACTTTTGCATGCTTCAGCCTCAAGCAGTAGCTTGGTATAATGTAAACATGGCTCTTGAGACGCTTTGTGCTGGTTGCAGGTGGCTGATGGGTGTAGCAGCAGTTTGATGGCAGGCTATGCAGTTGAGGTGAGGTGGGCCTGTGGAGACACATTCAGATGCAGCAGAGTGGAGTGGGTTGGCAGGAATGCAAATGGTATCGGCAGGGGCCGATGGCGCTACACAGCTGAGGACCTCCCATGCAAGAATGTCCCACTCAAGGTATGTACACACAAGGACAGCATGACAGTCATTCTACGTACCGATGCCTGAAACGGAGTTCCCGCCAAAATGATGCTGTAACATAGACTGCTACAACGCACATCACACTCAACAAAGTCTGGTAGAGTCTCCTGTTAGTCGGACTGCGTAAGACTCACTTGAGTCTGTTGTTTTGTCACACATTGAGCTTACCAGGCTGTTGCATCATACTGCTGAATGTTTTTTGCAAGATCACGCATGTTGTTAAGCAAACCAAATGTGTTGGAGGACTTTTTCATGATGATTTAGGCAGTGACAACTGCTCTTAAAGTGGTGTGTGGTGGTGCTTCAAGCAGTCTGTCATCACCTTGTCTAATTTGGGCTAGATGCGCAAGTGCATGTGCATGCTTCAGCCTCTCATGGTACAAGCAGACAACTCAGCACAGCCGTTGCGCTGCAAGCCTCAGCCATAAGCAGTATGCATGACATTATGCAAGCATATTCTTGACACTGTGGTGTGTGCTGCATTTAGGAAGCTGCTGCTTATTGACAAGTTGAGGGCAAGGGTTGATGGGGTAGTGTGGCAGGTCCTTGGACCACACCCACATGAAGTGGGGATGACGTGAAGTGGAGCGCATGTGGTGCCAGCCAGCAGGTGCTGCTGCAGCTGAGGCGTCTTGGTGCAAGACTGCTCTGCTCAAGGTATGCACTCTAGTGACAGACAAGCAGATCATGAAGGTCATTCCATACAGTGACAGCTGTCCAAACTGCCATCTCTCATGGACAGTGGGTGCTAAGTGCTTCAATTTTCAGTTCCCGCCAAAATGACACTTCCCGCCAAATTTGGGCCTGTGACTGCAACAGGACCGCGACACAACAACGCACATTGCACGCAGCAAAGTCTGGCATAGTGTCAAGCCTGGAGGGATGTGCAAGACTGAAGCTGGAGCTGTTGATATCCCAATTTATTTATTTGGTCAACATCTACAAGGCAGTTTTGACATAGAGTTGTCTCAGGCATAGGTCTTGGGTTCTGGGGTCTTGGGTTCAAGACACTGTCAAGGCTGGAGCATGCCTCTTAGCTTCATCTCGCTGGGAGCCGGCTCTGGTTTGCAGGCCATCTCCCAGTGAGGCAATGCTAGGATGCATGTGCGATACTTTTTGGCTGTGCATTGAACTCAGCGCATTGAACTCAGTTTTTTGCTTGGCTACAGCCACAGGATTGGCTGCATTGTGCGGCTATGTGACTGAGCTCGCCATCGCCTTTGACCACACAGTGATCCAGCAACATGCGCTTGCCTAGGCCTGAGCTGCTGAACCAGGTTATTCTGCTTGCAAGGAAAAAAACTGCAACTTTCCCGCCTTTTTTTCACTCGTCAGCCTGCAGTCATGCAGTGAGGCGCTTTGTGTGTCTGTGCGGCCGCATGGCATACCGTTGTCAAGGTGCATGTGAGTGGGTGTATATGTACAGTATAGGTCTGTTGGGAATATAAATGAAGTATGGTCACAGCAGGGTTCCCGCCAAAACCTGTTCTTTTGCTTTTGCAGTCTGGGAGCCGTGCACCAGGGATATCATTGTATCATGCAGGCATAGCTTTTGACATAGCTCTTGACATGTTGCAAGCTGCTTGCAGGTGGCTGCTGGGTGTAGCAGCAAGTGGATGGCAGGCTGTGCAGCTGGGGCAAGGTGGTCTGGCGGGAGTCTGGACCATGTCCACATGCCCAGTGGAGTGGAGTGGCAGGAGCAGATGTGATGTAAGCAGGCAGGCGGCGCCACACCTGAGGAGTCATCACGCAAGACAGCTGTGTAGGAGGTATGCACCAGGACAGCATGAAAGTCGTTTTGCAATACTGATGACTGCTGCCGAATAGAACCCGTATGCTCAGCATATCTTGTGGCATGGTCAGTTATGGCAGTTTCCGCTTCCCAATTCCCTGCCAAAAATGGCGATTTCCGCCAAATTGAGGCTGCTACATAGGCTGTTGCAGCAAGATCACAACAAAAAAGCAGTTGTATTACACTTGAGGCATGATCCCTGGCCTGTAGGACTGAGATTAGTGCTGGGTGCTTGTATGAACATTTGAGTATATTGCCTGAGCTAACATTTTCCATCCAGCTTTGACCAAATGAAGCTCTTGGGTCTTGGGTTCAAGTCCTGGTCTAGACTGAAGCTAACTTCATTGCCTCATCTCACTGGGAGCTGGTCCTGTTTAGCAGATCTTTCAAGCACTGCTTAGCAGGCCTGCTCCCAATGAGGCAAGGCTAAGATGCAAGTTGGATCCCAGTTTTGCTTAGCTGTGCATCACTGTGCTTTGAGCTGAACTTGTAGGTTGCCCACAGCCATAGAGTGGCCTACAATGTGCAGCTGTGGGACCAGCTTTGTCAAGACTGTCTCCCTCACAACAGCAACACAAGCATGCCTTCCTGAGTATGAAAGAATGCGTTATAATTGCAAATTGGCAATGTGCGACTTTATTTGTCTTTTTTTGGGCTCATCAGCCTGGTGTTGCTCTGGTGTGACTGATTGTGACCCTGCGCAACTGCACAGCATCTGTGCCTCAGCAGTATGTCTGTGTGATCATGAAATTTTCAGTATATGTGTAACTTAATACCCGCCAACATCATGCTTCCTGCCCAAACCGTGGTGTTTGCTTTTGCCGTCTGTCTTGTTGCGCAACATATCCGCTATAAGGAGCCCTGCTACCGCAATAGCGAATGTGCTGTGCAACAAGACAGACTGCAAAAGCAAACACCACGGTTTGGGCGGGAAGCATGGTGTTGACCTCGTGGGTGGTTGTGTGTTGTTGATTGGCAATGTTTAATGACTAAGCGGATCTGGACAGGCCTGAGTTGCACCCATTACTGTAATCCTCTTTAGAAGCACATATTCATCAGACAATGCCAAACCAAAAGACGCCTTGCTGGCACTCTTCACCCATTAGCACGCAGAAACGGCTGAAAGCCTCACTTTCAGCTTTCTTCCTGCCTCTGAACGGGAATGTGGCTTGCTTCCCTGTAGCCTACCACAAGCCTGTGCTGTCTAGAAAAGAAAAGAAAAGTTGATGCGTTTCAGAGATCATAATGGGAGCCTGCTAAGGCGGTGGCCTGGAGCTGCTGTGCTCTCTCAGGGCTCTCAGTTGCATGCAGAGGGCATAGCCTGAAAGCCTGTGCTGCAGCTTCAGCTTAAGAATCATGCCTCCCAACTTCAGGGCGTGATACTTCTTCAGCCTTAGGGTGTGCTGCTTGGCTTCAGGGCGTGTTTGTTCTTGAGCCTTAGGGTGTGCTGCTCGGCTTTAGAGCGTGCAGCGTGCTGAAGCGTTGTCACGCAATGAGGCTGAAGAAGTGTCACGTGACATGTACACTTCTTCAGCCTCATTGCGTGACAATTCTTCACCCTCAGGGAGTGCTGCCTAGCTTCAGGGTATGTACGTATATGGTGCTTCTTCAGCTTCAGGCTGTGCCTCGCTACGGAAGCAGTACTGCAGTACTAGTACACAGCCAAATTTGTTGTCTATGTGCTGCATTCTTGCAGCTGATGCCAGGCATTCACCAGCAGGCATGCACTCACGCAAGTCCTGCTTACCAGCTAGCATGTGTCATCATGATCCTGTCACACACGATCGGCCTAAATTGCAAACCACAGCTTTGATCATGATGGGGCAGGTAGCTCTCATGCTGGCCTCTGAACTTGTCAAAGCACGTCCCCAAAAGCATGTGTGCTGTGTAGGCTCAAGGTCTGCCTGTCTACGTAGTATACTACCTGGTCTACCTTGAGCTGCCTTGAGCATGTTTGAGGCAGCTTAGATGCTAGATAGGCAGGCCTTGAGCCTACACAGCGGCATATGTTGAGCATGTCACCATAGCTCAAGTAGAGCAAGCTTAAAATTGCTGCCCAATTCTCGGGCTGAGTTGTTGCTGTGCACAATCAGTGTCCAGTGATCGCACAAGTCTTGAGTCTTTACACTGCTCTTGGACATACACAAGCTGGCCGCTCTGCCTGTCATGCTATGGACTGCTTGGAGTCTGGATGTCAGACTGAAGTGGACTTCTGAATGTGGCCACAACATTCAGCATCCACTTTCCAACCTGTATTGTTGGAGAATAGCTCTTTGCATAGGCTTTACATGCCATGATGCAAAGCTGTGTCCTCCAAGGATGCAGAAAGTACAGCGACATGCAAAAGGCAGTGATCCAGCCATAGCATCTTCCTGTGCCTGTGAGCCTACGGCTGAACAACTCATCTGAGTAGATTGCAGCACACACAGCTGCTTGTATCGCACTTGAGGCTGGGTAGATGCTGTCCTGCAGAGGCTGGATGCTCTCAGACTATGATGTGCTGCCTGACATGAATGTTGCACAACCACCACAATTACTCACCATATGCTAAGTCAAGCTCTACGCACATATGTACACTGTGCAACAAAGCAGAGACATTGGCATACTACGATAGCCACAAGCCTGTAGTGTCCCTGCGGCCTTGAGCATGTGACTGAACAGTCGTTACATCACTCGTCAGCAGCAAACACAGCTGCTGACTCTACTTTTACACCTGGAAGACGCTGTACCGCAGCGTCATCAGCCAGGCTGGGTGGTCTCAGGCAAGCTTTGTTCTGCTGCCTGACATACATACATCTGGATGATGCACCTGCATCACAGCTGGCATCCTGTCACTGCTGCATATGCGCCTTGGTCTGCCTGAAGCATGTTTGTGTTTTTGCGTGAGACATGACCCCTGACTGTGTCGGGACAGCTTAAGGCCTGTCAGGCATGATCATGAAGGCACAGCTCATCTGACAGGTTACAAGCCATCTCACCACAGTCAGGTCATGCCTCGACATGCCAATGCGCAATTTGACTACTGTGTTGGCAAAAAGTTACAGAGGCTTGGTGTATTAATAGTGTTGTGAGTTGTTGATGCGCTCCCACTTCCACAATGGCGCATCTGGCAAGCCTCTGCAATAGCCACCTTGCAGTCAACGCTGAAGCAGCAGGAAAGGCGCTAAAAATCCTGCCCTGGTGCTGGGGGGGGGGGGGGGGGGGGGGGGGGGGGGGGGGGGGGGGGGGGGGGGGGGGGGGGGGGGGGGGGGGGGGGGGGGGGTGGGGGGGGGGGGGGGGGGGGGGGGGGGGGC
>JAABUK010004236.1_pt1 | contig 23529 bp, 26 predicted proteins | sample 5559141 | NCBI WGS metagenome assembly JAABUK01 (sample SAMN10711869, study PRJNA513367) | rock metagenome | isolation source: Antarctica rocks | place: Antarctica: Victoria Land, Pudding Butte nord | collected 2016-01-03
TGCGGCGAGCGCGTCGAAAGATTGGCAGGTGACCGAGCTGGCCGGGCTGAACCATTTGTTTCAACCGGCGAAGTCTGGGGGCCTGGCGGAATACGCGGCGATTCAGGAGACCATTGCACCTTTAGCTTTACGCACGCTGAACACCTGGCTCACCGAACGCTTTCTCATTCAAAAGTGATGCCAGCGAAACTCACGATACTTTCTGAATCGATATTCCATTGTTCGTACTTGCGGAGTGTCCCGCGGGCACCGGGCACTGCTTTCAGAAACGTGTAAAGCGGGGCTGAGCCGCACCATTTCAGGTCGTCTTCGTGACCTTGCTGGATTTGATCCCAAAACCCACGGGCATCGCCTGCGTTCAGAGCTTCAATGCGAGCGTGATCGCGGCTTGCTACTTCCAGCATTGAATCCTGATCGGCAATAGCAGGGGCAGCATCGCCGTAGCGCCTGCCCATATGAGCCATATCAACACCCAAGACCCAGAGCAGCTTATCTGATTCGCGGGCGTGCAGGTCCGCTAAGGCTTCAAAAAAGCTTTTGACTTGGTCGTTGGATTCGGGCGCGCGTCCCTCGCGGATACTTCGTCCAAAGGAACCAACCAGAATAGGCAACACGCGGATATCCGGTCCAAAAATCGATTGCAGGAAGATAACCTGAAACTCGATTGAGTGTTCCACCGCGTGGCAGTAATCTTCCATCTTGGCGGCAGGTTGCGTTTCTAAACGCTTCAGTAGATCGGGCGCAGTTTGAGTGGTTCCGAAAGGTGTGGAAAACGGTTTTTGAGTCAAGCCAAATCGGTCGGGTTCTCCATAGTGGCTGGTACCTAAAATAACGAAAGTCCTGTCGCGTGCGTCTGCGGGAAGAGCGGCATAGGCGGCACGGTAGCATTCCCAACCACCTTCCGGGCTGACATGCGGCGCGGCAATGCCTAAGGGCACGCGCTGAGGCAGTGGGCCTTCTGCATTTGCCAGATACTCGGTCATCAGGGTGCTTAATTCGTTCTTATCATCCGGGTAAGCTGTTCCAGAATGCGCCGGTTTGCGGACCGGACTATCCGTAAAATCACGCTGGCAGCTATCACGCATTCGAGCGAAAGTCTCATCCTCCAGAAAGCCACTGCGGCTCAGAATGTTTCGCATGTTTTCCAAGATTCCACCCACCTCAAGGCTTTGAGTGAGCTTCACTAAAGTTGCGCGAAGGTCGCCTTCGGTTTGAAAGCCATCGAAACAGGAGAGGGCGGGAACAAGGACAGGAGGAATCACCAGCACCGCGTCAGAATAGTGGAACGAATCACGAATGAGAAGACCGGGCTGATTCTCGATGGGAGATGGCATAAAATCAAGATCCTGCCGCAGGCTCGGTAACAAAGGCATGGCTTATTGTTGTTTCGCGGGTTGCTGCTGTGTCATGCAGTGCAGCGTGCCTAATCCCCACACAAGCGCGGTGCAATCAATCCCGGTCACCTCGTGATGGGGAAAAAGGCCCGCGAGGATATTCAGCGCTAAGCGGTCGTTCGGGTCATTGAAGGTAGGTACAAGTACCGTGCGATTGGCTATATAAAAATTCGCGTAGCTGGCGGGCAGCCGCTGTCCGCTGAAGTAAAGCGGCTCCGGCATGGGCAGCCTCACCACCCTCACCGGATATCCAGACAAAATGGCTTCGTTTTCTTTCAGGATTTCGTGATTTGGGTCGGCTGGATCGTCTTCAACCGCGGCCACAATGGTGGACGCGTCAGTAAAGCGGGCTATGTCATCAATGTGGCCATGAGTATCGTCGCCAATAATCCCGCGATTTAGCCAGAGTATGCGGTCAGCACCCAGGTACAGGGAAACGGCGGCTTGCAACTCTTCGCGGGTCAGATGAGGGTTGCGTTCCTGGATCGGGCTTAGCAGGCATTCTTCCGTGGCGAGCGCGAGGCCCCTGCCATTAACATCTATTGCTCCCCCTTCCAGCACGAACGGGGGCGTGAGAGCTTCGTAGCGTTCGGCAATCGTGAGGCCAGCCTGCTGATCCAGAAGATGGTTCGCGTATTTGGCCCATCCATTAAATCGCCACTTGACCGCGGCCAATCCGCCATCGCTCTTGAAAACGAAAAGCGGGGCATAATCGCGGGTCCATACGCGGTCCGTGGGGACGTGGAAGAACTCGCAAGCGTGCAAGTCAGCACCGGCTTTACTCAACGTGCGCCGCACGTGGTGTTCGTGATCGGCATCCAGCACCAGAATGCGAACGCGCTCAACTAAAGCCAGCTTGCGCACAACTTCGGCGTACGTCCAGGGAATCGGACTGAAGCGCCCGGGCCAGTCTTCGCGATTATGAGGCCAGGCAATCCAGGTAGCCTCATGCGGTTCCCACTCGGCGGGCATGCGGTACTGCTGCATCAGATCAGCATCCTGTTCACGATGGGGCCATACGCGTCAATGCGGCGATCACGCAAAAATGGCCAGTTACGGCGAGTTTCCTCAATTTCGCGAGGGTCGCATTCCACCACAAGAATTTCTTCCTTGTCGTGAGAAGCTTCAGCCAGCACTCGTCCGAAAGGATCGGAGATGAACGAGCCGCCCCAAAACTCTAGGCCGCGCTCGGGAGGTCCTTCGAAGCCGATGCGGTTCACGGCGGCAACATAGATTCCATTCGCAATAGAGTGAGAGCGCTGTATGGTTCGCCAGGCATCGTGTTGAGCTTCACCGAATTCAGCCTTCTCTGACGGATGCCAGCCGATTGCGGTGGGAAAAAAAAGAATATTGGGCCCGCCAAGCGTAGCTAGCCGGGCAGCTTCCGGGTACCATTGGTCCCAACAGACCAGAGTCGCGATGCGGCCTGATTTTGTATCCCATGTACGGAACCCTGTATCGCCAGGGGTGAAGTAAAACTTTTCAAAGAAAAGCGGATCGTCCGGGATGTGCATCTTGCGATAAATACCCAGCAGCGTGCCGTCCGCATCAATCATCGCGGCGGTGTTGTGATACAAACCCGCTGCGCGCCGCTCAAACAGCGATGCGATTACTACAACTCCAGCGTGACGCGCCGCTTCTGAGAGTGCCTCCGTAGACGGGCCAGGGATAGATTCGGCGAGATCGAACAAGCGCGCGTCTTCCTCGCGGCAAAAGTATTGCGAACGAAAAAGCTCAGGCAGGCAGACGATTTGCGCGCCCTTCGCCGCGGCTTCGCCCACCTTGCGAACGGCCTTGCGAAGGTTTTCGTCAGGGTCCGGCGAACACGACATCTGAACCAAACCGACGCGGAACTTTTCTTGGGAAGCCACGCCCCATTGTACGATCGGGAGTACTGGTGGCGGATCAATTTTACTCTCTGGAATGGCGCGAACAGAACGATCGTTCAGTTGCCGCTGATTTTTTGGAGCGGGTGGTTGATGAAGGTGGCGAGGCGTTCTTGGACACGCAAGGTTTGTGGTGGATGCCGCGCGTTCCAGAAGCCTTACAAGAGCTTTACGGCGTCACATTGCGGAAGGGCGAGCCCCGTGGGCCGTTGAAAAAAGCGCGTGAGTTTCGTCCGCCCGGAACAGTGCAGGGCAAGGGAGAGCGGCTGACGCTTGATCCGCGCGAAAGCGATATTTGGCTGGCTGCGGCGTTTCTGTTGGATCGTGTGGAAGGTGTGAGCCTGGCGGCTGATGGGACTATGCTGCTCGATAGCCCTTATGCCGGTGGGTCTACCGCGCGGGCCCGCAATTTTGCGGAGCAGTTTGGGCTAACGGTAACCCTGAACGACGACCGGCAGTTGCGTCCAAAGTGGGAATTGCGGCGTCCCCGGCTAGGAGTGATAGCAGTGCCTCTCGCCGTGACGGAAGCGTTGGACCGGTACCGCACCCCTTATGTACAAGTAGAAGTTGCGCGCAAGTCGGAGGTGGATTCGGTGATTGTAGGGCGCTCTGAGTTGGGTGGTGCGTTCGGCAAAGCGGGGGGAAAGGTGATTGTGGTGGACGGTGCTTACCGGCTTATCCCCGCGACGGCGAAGGTGCTGTTACGAGAGGTGTATTTAGGGTCGGCGCGTGCGGTCTGATTCCGTGGTGCTGTTCGATATCGATGGAACACTGGTACGCCGCAGCGGACCCTATCATCGCGATGCGTTGAGTGTAGCGGTTCGCGAAGTGTTTGGGATGGAGACGACTACAGAAGGGATTCCGGTGCACGGCATGTTGGACCCAGACATCTTGTGCGCGATGCTAGCGCGCGCGGGTATACAGGAAGCTGCCGCGCGTGGTGCGATGAACAAATTGCAATCCGCTGCGGAAGAATACTATCTGCAAATTTGTCCTGATTTGCGGCACGCCACGTGTCCTGGCGTCAGGCCGTTGCTGGAACGGCTGCGCAGGAAACGCGTGCCGCTAGCCTTGGTCACTGGCAACTTTACCCGCATTGGGTGGCGCAAGCTGGAGCGCGCCGGACTAAACCAATACTTCCAGTTTGGTGCATTTGCTGAGATGGCGAAAACGCGCGCAGGACTGGCCGCGATTGCCGCACGGAAGCTTGGGGCCCAAAATACGGTGTATCTGGTGGGAGACGCGCCAAGCGATATTGAGGCCGCGCGGGCCAATGGATTTACAGCGGTTTCGGTTTATACGGGAGTATCGGGGCGCGAGGAGTTGGCGGCGCTGGAGCCCGATTATTTATTAAGGAACCTGCGTTGGTTTAGATTGGACTTTGAACAGCTTGATATACCGAGCCAATCAAGCTAGCGCCTTTTCCAGTCCGCTACGTATCGCAGATTCAATCGTGCTCTGAAACGGACGGGCCAACCAAGGAACATCGCCCTTGGCTGTCACATCTTCTTCGTTCACATGAAGTGAGCAGCCGATGGAAAAGCCCTTTATCCTGCCGCTAACCGTACAGGTGTCGCCTTGCCACGTTTGCGTGATATTACCTGCATCGTTGGGGAATTGTTGCTTCAGGTTCTCGGCGAACTTGTCAAGACGCTTCTTAGCCTCTTCGGGTGGAAGCGTGTGAGGAACTGTCACTTGCATATTATTCATACCTTAGAACTTCAGCGGGGCTGATGCGAGTAGCATTCCTTGCCGGGTAGATTGTGGCAAAAAAACTTACTCCTATCGCAACGGCTGCCACATACAGGCCATCGAACGGACGCGGCTCAAACGGGACAAAGCTGAGCGAGTAGATTTGCTCGTCCAACCGGATCCACTGGTAACGGTTTGCGAAGTAACACAAGCTATAGCCCACAATCAATCCGATGACAGTTCCGGTGATGCCGATGAGCACGCCCTGGGTCATGAAGATGCGGCGTATCTGGCTTGCTTTGGCGCCCATGCTCATCAGCACCGCTATATCGCGCCGCTTCTCCATCACCATCATCACCAACACAATCAGAATATTCAGGGCCGCAATCAGTTCAATGAGTCCGATCGTGATCACGGTTACGATTTTCTCCATATTGAGGGCCTTAAGTAGCTGGCGATTCTGTTCCTGCCAGTTGGTTGAGGCGAAGAGCGGACCTGCAATCCGCTCAGCTTCTTTTGCGATTTGAGGTGCCAGATAGACGTCATCTACGCGAAGCTCAATCGAGTTGACTACATCTGGCAGAGAGAGAATACGTTGTGCGGTTTCGAGCGGAACGTAAGTCCACTTGTCATCCAGGTCATAGAAGCCGGATTCAAAAGTGCCAGCCACGCGCAGCCGTACGGATTTTGGTCTGGCCCCGAACGGCGTCATGGTGCCTTGCGGGTTCACAACGGTAATGTTGCTGTTCGCAATCATGCCGGTATCTTGCGCCAAGCGGGAGCCGATCAAAATTGTGTTGCCTTGAAATCTTTCCAAGGTGCCGGTTTTCAGATGCCGCAACGTCTCACTCACGCGCAACTCGCTTTCGAGCGTGATGCCCTTCAAGATCGCTCCCTGGCTCGCAAGGGGCCCGGTGAGAAATACCTGACCGTAAAGCACGGGAGCCGCTGCAGTGACATGCGGAATTTTCAGAAGTTTGGGAATCAACTCTCTTGAATTCGCAATTCCGGGACCAGGGTCCTTTTCAAGCACGTTGATATGGGCTGTGGCGCCTAGGAGATTGCGTTGCAGTGTATTGCGGAACCCGTTATTGATCGCCAGCGAGATCACTAGCGCCATCACGCCCGCGGCAACGCCCAGCACGGAGATTGCGGTGATTACGGAGATTACCGCTTCTTTGCGCCTTGCCCTCAGGTATCGCGCAGCAATAAAAGATTCAAACGTCAAGGCGGCGCAACCGGTCTGCGATCCCGATCTCGGTTTCAGGCCGCAAAAGGGGAAAAAGGATCACGTCGCGAATCGATCGGGAGTTGGTCAGCAGCATTACAAGGCGGTCGACACCGATGCCTTCACCCGCCGTCGGAGGCATGGCATAGCTAAGGGCCCGGAGAAAATCTTCATCCATTGGCTGCGATTCCTCATCGCCCTTGGCGCGCATTGCTACTTGCAGATCGAAGCGCCGCCGCTGCTCCTGAGGATCGTTAAGCTCGGTATAGGCATTCGCGATTTCCATTCCGCCGACGTATAATTCAAAACGCTCCACCAGACTGGAGTCTTCAGGTTTATTCTTCGAGAGCGGCGAGACTTCCACTGGAAAATCATAAATGAACGTAGGCTGGATGAGAGTCTTCTCCACTTCACTTTCAAACCGCTCCAACAGCGCATGTCCTTTGAGCGTTTGGTCGCCCACGGCTTCCTGCATTGTCAAGCGCCGAACCTGGCTGTAGTCGATCACGTGTTCACCGAACGGGATCTCCGTACTTCCCGCAACATCGAGCGCGAGTTGTTTCAGCATCTCCGCGGTCAAATCCATCAGGCCGTTGTAATCGGTGTACGCCTGGTAAAACTCCAGCATGGTGAACTCGGGATTGTGGCGCGTACTAACGCCCTCATTGCGAAAGTTCCGGTTGATTTCGTAAACGCGATCCATCCCTCCCACCACCAGCCGCTTCAGGTAAAGCTCCGGTGCAATGCGTAGGTATAAATCAAGATCGAGCGTGTTGTGATGCGTGACGAAAGGCCGGGCCGACGCGCCGCCGTACAAAGGCTGCATCATCGGAGTTTCCACTTCAATAAAATCGCGCGCATCCAACTGCCGCCGCAGGGACGAGATAATTTTCGCTCGCTTTACAAAAACCGCGCGGCTTTCGGGTGTCACTGCCAGATCCAGATAACGTTGGCGGTAGCGGGTCTCCACATCTTCCAAGCCGTGCCATTTTTCGGGCAGCGTAAGGAGTATTTTCGAAAGGAACTGTAAGCGCTCAACGTGGAGACTAAGCTCACCGGTACGTGTCCGGAACAAATAGCCTTCCGCGCCTACAATGTCGCCCAAGTCCAGCGTTCCGAAAAGGTCATAATCGGCTTCGGGGACGGCGTCTTTCTTGATATAAAGCTGAAGCCGCTCGCCGCCCTGCGCCAGATGGGCAAAGCCGGCTTTCCCCATGCGCCTGATGGTCATGATGCGGCCCGAAATTGCAATTTTACTTTCCGGCGAAAGAGCGTCAGCGGCCGATTCGCCGTGCTCCTTCCAAATCTGTGGGACCGTGTGCGTGAAATCAAAACGGCGGCCATAGGGTAGCTGTCCGGCGGCCTCCATGGCGCGCGCGCGCCCCAGGCGCGTTTCGAACAACTCATCTTCAAGCGACAATACACTCTCCTTCGAACAAGTACGTTATTATGGCTCAGCGAATTTACCGTTTGAGCCGATCTCTTTCCATCATTATCCCCGCTTACAACGAGGAGAACCGTTTACCTTCCACGTTGCTTGAGGTGACCAACTACCTTGCCAGGTCAGAATGGCACCCTGCGGAGATCCTGGTGGTGGACGACGGGTCAACTGACAGCACGGTACAGTTTGCCCAGCAGTACGCGAACAAGGGGTTCACGGTGCGGGTGTTGCGCAACCCCGGCAACCGCGGCAAGGGGTTTGCGGTACGCCATGGTATGCAGGAAGGTACGGGCGATTTTCTTCTATTTAGCGATGCCGATCTGTCTACGCCCATAGCCGAAATTGAAAAGCTATGGGCAGCGGTTAGGGACAGCAGGGCGGAGGTAGCGATTGGGTCTCGCGCCCTGGATAGGTCTTTGATCGGTATACGGCAGCCACTATACCGGGAGCGTGCGGGGCAGGTTTTCAACTGGGTGATGCAGCGTGTTTTGGGTTTGCCATTGGCCGATACCCAATGCGGTTTTAAACTGTTCCGCCAGGACGCGGCGCGCGCCGTATTTGCAAGGCAGCAACTGGACCGCTTTGGCTTCGATGCGGAAGCACTGTTTTTGGCCAAAAAGCTAGGGTTCAAGATTGAGGAGGTACCGGTTCGGTGGAACGATGTAGCGGGAAGCAAAGTCTCCCTGACGTCAGGAGCGCGCAGCTTTCTCGATCTGGTGCGCGTGCGACTTAATGATCTTCGCGGAATCTATAAATTGTGAACATTCCTGGAATTCACCATGTGACAGCGCTGGCGAGCGATCCGCAGCAAAACATAGATTTCTACACGGGAGTGCTAGGTCTGCGGTTGGTTAAGCTGACCGTTAACTTTGACGACCCAGGCACGTATCACTTGTATTACGGCGATCGGGCAGGCACGCCAGGAAGCGTCATGACATTTTTTCCGTGGCCGGGTGCATCGCATGGCAGGCAAGGGGCCGGTCAGTTACGGAGGTGAGTCTGGAAGCCCCGCGTGGAAGTTTGGATTATTGGATGACGCGCTTGAGCGCTACGCCGGATGAAAGGGGAGCGTTACATTTCAAGGATCCGGATGGGTTGCCATTATCGCTTGTGGCCTCGCAAGACGGCGCGGGTACTTCGATAACGCGTTTTGCCGGAGTGACGTTAACAGAGCAATTTGCGGAGCGTACGGGTGAGTTGCTTACCGCAATAATGGGCTACAGCGCAGGAGATGCCGATCAGTTTCATTCCGGGCAGGACGTGATTCGAATCGATCATCAGCCCGAGGCGCAGGCGGGAATGATGGGTGTGGGAACAGTGCACCACGTCGCGTTTCGCGCTGAAACCGACCAGCGGCAAGTAGAGTGGCAGCAGTTGTTGATGCACAGGGGCCTGCAGGTAACAGAGGTTTTGGATCGCGAGTATTTTCATTCCATTTACTTCCGCGAACCTGGCGGGGTGTTATTCGAGATTGCGACCGATCCCCCAGGGTTCACCGTCGACGAGCCGCTTGACACCCTAGGCACGCATTTGAAACTGCCGCCCTGGTTGGAGCCGGATCGCGCAGAAATTGAGCGCAAATTACCTAAGCTGAGGCTGCCCCAATGATTCATCAATACGTGCCCGCAAGCGGCAGCGATCTGACAGTCTTGCTTTTGCATGGAACTGGCGGAGATGAGAATGATCTAATCCCGATTGGGCGCGCGGTTGCCCCTGGTGCGGCTTTACTGAGCCCCCGGGGAAGTGTGAATGAAGGCGGCGCTCTGCGATTTTTCAGGCGGTTGGCACCAGGGGTGTTCGACGAGCAGGATATCCGCGTGCGTGCCAAGGAACTGGCAGAGTTTGTCTCGCAATTCCCGGCTAACAGGGTTATGGCGCTCGGGTATTCCAACGGGGCGAACATCGCGGCGGCGCTGATGCTGCTCCATCCCGGAATTCTGAAAGGCGCAGTTCTGTTGCGTCCGATGATTCCACTCATGCCCGACCCGCTCCCCAATCTTGCGGCTACACGAGTTCAAATTCAGGCCGGAGTGGAGGACAGTATGACCACTCCGGAGAATACGAAAGGTTTGGCAAAGATGCTTAGTGCAGCAGGTGCTCTTGTGGAAGTCCAATGGATGGACGCGGGCCATGATTTAGGGCCCGGTGATTTTCAGGCTGCTAAAGAGTTCTTTGGAGCTTACGGGCGCTAAATTACCGCTTAATGATCACTTCCCGCAGGTGCTCTCGCGTAAGGAAGAATTTTACAGATTCAAACTGGCTAAAAAGTTTTTCCAGACTGCGGTTGTTAAATACCTGAGCCTGCTGCCGCTGGCCTTGTTGAGCAAGCATGAGGGTAGACCGGCTCTGGATACGAAACTGTGTGTGCGGAGACAGAAGGGACTTTTCATCGGCGTTAAAGAACGCCAGCAAGTAACTTCGCGGACGCGTGATTTTGTGCAGACGTTCCACCGTTGCATTCAGCAGAGCGGGGGAGAGGTACTGCATCGCATCCCACACCAGCACACCATCAAAAGTGTTTTCTTCGAAATCCAGATTCTGCTCGAGGAAAGACTCAATGCGATTCTGTGCGGCTTGCCCATTAATGTCTTCTCGTCCGAATGTATCGTCCAGACTACGCAGAAAATCCTGGGTATAGAGCTTATGTCCTAAATCCGTTACGAAATCAATGTTGTCCTGAGTGAGCCCAGCCAAATCCAGAATGGACAGGCCCACTTGGTCATCGATATAGGAGAAGAATTGCTCCAGCCCACGGCTTGGCCTAACAGACTGCGTCTCTTTCTCTTCAGAACGCAAGCTTTTTGACGAGGAGAAGGGCCCCCGCGCCACAGCCGTTTCCGACCCGCGGAACATACTCTTGAATCGTTCCGGCAGCAATGTTTGGGAACCCCTCCTCCGGGTTAAAGGCTAACGCTTAATGTCTGCAGTTACGGCCCCTGCTGGCACAGTGACGGGGGAACTTGTGACCGGTACTACGGGTTTTGGCATATTCGCTGAGCTCTGGCCAGGCTGCGAGGCGGCTGCTGCTTTAGCTGCATCCGGTTTTACGATGTCGATGGAGCCCTTAAAATAGGCGCCGTCCTCAATAACAATGCGAGCGGTCTTGATATCACCTACCAACCGCGCGTCTTTGCGGATATCAATTCTATCGTTCGCTTCCACATTGCCTTTAATCTGCCCCAGCACAACCACTTCCCGCGCGCGAACGCCGGCTTGCAACTTGCCGTTTGGTCCAATCGTCAGTTTGTTGTCCTGGCACTCAATGGTTCCTTCCACGTCGCCATCGACGTAAAGATCCTCTTTGCTGAAGATTTGTCCAATGATCTTGACCGCCTTACCGATGGTGGCGGAACTGCGCGACGGATCTAACTCTGGGCTTTTGAACGGCGTTGTTGACATTGGTATGGATTCCTTCTTGGATTCAATCGGACCTGTTAACGGCGCCGCGCTCGCCGGCCGGGGTACGGGTGGTGCGGTTGGGGCGGTTGATGCTGCTGATTCTTCCGGTTTTTTATTCCACATGCTCATATTTGGCGGCCCTCCCGAAAATTGGATGATGAAAGCTAGATTACCTACTCAGTCTACTGATTGTTTTTGGGTAAAGGCAATCGCCCGAAGACAGTAGATGTCAGGGGGCAAAGAAAAAGGCCCGCCAACTAGCAGCGGACCTTTGATAACAAACTACTTGCAGCTCTTACTTCTTTGACTTTGACTTCTCGTGGGCCTGCTTGGAATGTTCATGAGCCTTTCCAGAGTGCTCATGGGCAGTTTCAGAATGCTTACTAGCGGCTTCATGATCACCCTTATCGTGGTGCTCAGCGGCCGCGTGGTGAGCCTTTGCTGCATTATCGTGCGATTGTGCTGCGTCTTTATGCGAATTCTTCGGCATGGAATAACTCCTATTCCCAACCGTAGCGCAGCTAGCCGGTCGCATGAAGTTTAGAAAGTAATTGAATGTGCTGGAAACTACGTGCCGCTTACCCTTTTCACGAAGGCGTCGTAAGCCCCTGGCGCTTCCTCTTTCAGCCAGTCAATCATTTCGAGAGAAGCTTTCTCCAGTTCGCCATAAATGAGCGGGTTGGAGTGAGCGATTCGCATCTCTCGCATGACAGGTTCCACGCGGATATAAGTGAGCAGCATCTCCATGCCGCTTCGGTAGAAAAGTTCCTTGTTCAGCACCCCCGAATTCAGAAAGGAAGCCGCCATCTCCCAATAAGTAACCATTTGGCGGGCGGATGCATTCTCCGCGGAACCGGCGGGACAGAGCTTGTTGAAATCTTCGACAGTTTTTGCGTGAAACGACTGGACGAACCAGGAGCGGGCAGTGCGCATCCGCTCTTCGCGGCGTAAATCATAGAGTTTAAGAATCAGACTCGCATCTTCGTGGGAAGCCATTGTGGGCATGAGCACCCTTGTACCACGCGCAGCCGTTATGATGGTGGTTCTTATGATGAATCTTCGGTTGCCGTCACGGTGTATTTTAGGCGCAATTGCGATGGCGTTAGCCGGTTGCTCTTCCACCCCGCAGCCGAAGGTAGTGGAGAAGGCCGCGGAGCCGGTCACGGGTCTGCACGCGCTAGCCCAAATGTTCTCCGCCGCGCGCGGGTGGCAGGCAGATGCTCTGGTGCTTCGGGTGAACAGCATTGGCGCGGGCGATATTAAGCCCCAGCCGGGCCGGTGCGGCGTATGGCAAGGCACTTTCGTTTCGCCTACGGTGGCCCAATCCCGCACCTATACGTTCTCAGTTTCTGACATCAGTACCTCCATCCGTGCTGGAATCTTCCCTGACCCTGCATCTTCCTATTCGGCCCGTGCGCAAACCGCTCAACCGTTCAATATTAATGGGGCACGCAAGGATACCGATGAGGTTTATGCGATAGCTCTGAAGCATGCTGATGAATTTCTAAAAGACCATCCCAATGAGCCGGTCAGCTTTCAATTAGAGTTAAATGACCGTGCCCCGGACGCCATGTGGCGGGTGTATTGGGGATCGTCACTTGCCAGCAGCCCGTTCTCCGTACTGGTGGATGCGGCAAGCGGGGACTTTTTCCGGACGCTTAGATAAGTGCTGGGCGATCTACTGACAGAGCAGTTGAATCCCGCAACAAGCGTGATCGACCGGCTTTCTACTGAAGACATGCTGCGCGTGATGAACCAGGAAGACGCGCGCGTGGCCGCTGCCGTGGCGCATGAGGTCCCTCAAATTGCTCTTGCCGTGGACGCCGTAGTATCCGGCTTGCGCCAGGGCGGAAGGCTGTTCTATATCGGCGCCGGTACAAGCGGAAGGCTGGGCGTGCTGGATGCATCGGAATGTCCGCCCACTTTCAACGTCCCTCCCGAATGGGTACAAGGAATCATTGCTGGTGGCGAGCGGGCGCTCTCCCGCGCGACTGAAGCTTCCGAAGACGACCCTGCTCTGGGCGCAAGTGATCTACTGGCCCGCGGATTCGGCAAGGGCGACATACTGGCAGGAATCGCGGCGAGCGGACGCACTCCTTATGTGCTCGGTGCCGTTCAGGAGGCGAATCGAAGGGGTGCGGTAACAATCGGAATCAGTTGCGTTCCCGTGTCGGAACTGGCCAAGCTTTCCCGGATCGCGATTACTCCGGCACCAGGCCCGGAAGTGATCGCTGGCTCAACACGTCTCAAGGCAGGCACGGCAACCAAGCTGGTGTTGAATATGTTGACAACCGGCGCATTCATCCGCTTGGGGTACGTCTACGGCAACATGATGGTGAATGTGGAACCGAAGAATGACAAGCTAAAGGACCGTGCGCTGCGCATTATCATGGCGGCCAGCGGGGAAAACGCAGGGGCGGCTGCGGAGTTGCTGGAAACGTCTGGTAACCGCGTGCAAACGGCGCTTGTTATGCAAATCGCAAAGGTAGATAAGGCGGAAGCGGAAGCCCGCCTGGCCATTGCCAAAGGAAACGTACGGGAAGCAATCCATGGATAAATTTGTAATCAAAGGCGGGGTGCCGCTGCACGGCGAAATTCAGACGAGCGGCTCTAAAAATTCGTCCCTTCCAGCACTGGCAGCAGCGCTGTTGACGGATGAACCAGTCACTCTGGACCGTGTGCCCAAGGTGCGCGACATCCGCACGATGGAACGCTTACTGATCGATATCGGCGCGGAGCTGGAAGTGACGGGCGAGCGTGTGAACATGCACACGCGCGAAATTCGTTCCCCTGAAGCGCCATATGAACTGGTCAAGACGATGCGGGCCTCGAGCCTTGTCTTAGGGCCCCTGCTGGCTCGCGCCGGCCGGGCGCGCGTTTCTATGCCCGGTGGTTGCGCGATCGGTTCGCGCCCCATCAACTTGCATCTGGTGGCACTTGAAGCACTGGGTGCAACTGTGAACCAGGAGCATGGTTACATTGAAGCTGTTGCGCCGCAAGGGTTACGTGGTACCGAAGTCCGTTTCGACAGAATAACGGTTACAGGGACAGAAGATATCTTAATGGCCGCGGTTCTGGCGCGTGGCGAAACCGTGCTGGAAAATGCCGCGCGCGAGCCGGAAGTGGTGGATCTGGCTCACCTTCTGATTCGCATGGGCGCAAAAATTGAAGGCGCGGGCACCTCCACGATTCGTGTGCAGGGTGTCGATAAACTTCACGGCGTGCCTGAATCCGAGCCGCACGTGATTATCGCGGACCGCATCGAGGCAGGCACCTTCATGGTTGCTGCCGCGATCACGGGCGGCGATGTCCGCATCACTCATTGCGTGCCGGAACATGTGAGTGCCTTGACCGATAAAATGCGCCAAGCGGGCGTCACGATTGATCTAGTGGACGAAACTACATTGCGCGTCCACGGCAACGGCAAGTTGCAAGCGATAAACATGAGCACGGAAGAATACCCGGGCTTCGCAACAGATCTACAGGCACAGTACATGGCATTAATGACGCAGGCCGAAGGCACTTCGATCATCGTCGAAACGATCTTTGAAAACCGCTTCATGCACGCCCAGGAAATGTTGCGCATGGGCGCCGATATCCGCACGGACGGACGCCAGGCGATCGTGCAGGGCAAGACAGAACTCACCGGCGCGGGCGTTATTGCGTCGGACCTGCGCGCCAGCGCGTCTCTGGTGCTGGCGGCCTTAGTAGCGCGTGGTGAGACGGTGATTGACCGCGTTTATCACATTGATCGCGGTTACGAAAAGATCGAAGCCAAACTTTCGAAAGTGGGCGCGCGAATTACAAGAGAGGACTAGATCGATGGACCATACACCGGGGTTTCTGGCCATTGTGGCCGACGCGAAAAAGCGCGTAACGGAGATTAATATTGAAAGCTATCGCAAGCTGCGGGCGGGGGACAAGCCTCCGCTGCTTATCGATGTCCGCGAGGAGAGCGAGTTCGCCTCTGGCCACGCGAAAGGTGCCAGACACTTGAGCAAGGGAATCATCGAACGCGATATTGAGCGCACTGTGCCGGACAAGAGCACGCCGATGGTGCTGTATTGCGGCGGAGGGTATCGCTCTGCGCTGGCAGCCGATATGTTGGGCAAGATGGGATATAGGGATGTAATTTCGCTTGATGGCGGCTGGACCGCTTATAAAGCTTCAGGTCTCGAGATAGAGAAGTAATCAGCGGGATGTTGGTTTAAAACGACCACAGCACGCTAGCAAAGCCTGTCTTCGCGCGGTAATTGTTGTTAATGCCGAACAGTCCGAAGTCTTCCTTGTACCCGTAATATTGAAAGCCCACGTTGAACCTTAGTTTTTCGCTATACCGGTACGAGACCCGTGCAAGCGGCGATTGGTATGTCAACGGAAAAGTTTGCACCGAATACAGTAGGGCATCTATCGGCACAGCCGCTATCACACTGCTCGCACGGCCATCCCCGGTATCGCGTGTAACGTTATAAACCACAAACAGGTCAGCCTTGTTTGCCAGCGCAAACCGCACACCCAGCGTTCCTGAATGAATATTGCTGACGTAAAGCGATTGCCGGTCGCTAAACAATTGCGGTCTCGGCGCTCCGGCAAAAAATGCGATTCCGCCAAGCGTATCCAAGTGCAAATTGGCGTAGGTCGCATCCAATGAAACCCAAGGGCGCGCGGCCCACGAAACATTTCCGGTATAGTTTCTTGCCCGTGAACTGTAAGAGCTGAGAGTAATCGAATTGTTGTTGTAATTCTGCCTGTACTGCGCGCTTGCTTGCAGGTTCTTGCGCCTGTATTGCGCGCGGGCGGAGATGGCGTGATAGTTGCGCTCGCTCACAATCGTAAATGGATTATCGTTGCGGCCCACTTCCGCCTCCACATGCAATCGAAGCGGCTGCAACGGATTCCAGTTAAATCCCGCCACTCCGGCATGCTGATGATTCGCCTGTTGGGCGCTGACGCCGTCGAATGCATCACCAGGCGCAGCGGAATCCTCTATCGACCGGATCAAACGGTCTGAATAGCGGTACCCGGCATAGGCGCTGAATTTGCGGCTGAACTGGTACCGCAGGTCCGTTGAATTCGTGAATAGCCGGATACCCAGAAACTGAAAATTGAGCACACTCCCGCTCAGACTGGCATTGTCGAATTGCTGAAAATAGTTATTGCCATCGATGCGCGTGTTTGCAAACGAAGAATTATTCACCACAGTCAGCTTCGTCGTGGCAAATAGGCTGAGCGAAGCGTCGCCGGTGGTCACCGGTCGGCGCGCGGTACCGGAAACAATCACCTGGCGATTCTGATTATTGCGAAAGCGGTCTGTGCCAATCGCAGTCTCGTTCAAAATGAAATTGCGCTCACCGCCGGCATACGTGAAGCGTCCATTTACGGCAAAGCGGCGGCGTTCCGCAAACAGATTCACCAGCCACCCCGGCGTCTGCCCGTGATAGGGCTCGGATCTTGAAAACCGGGTCAAGGTAGTAGGGTCCAACGGGTTATCTCCACGCGTGGGTGTGTTCAGGAAATACGGCGTATCCTCCTTGTAAAATTCCCACCGGCGTACCACATGCAGCCGCACTTTGTGGAAGTCGTACTCGCCGCCAAGCCGGTATGTATCGAACTCGCGCTTGATGTTGGCAAAGTACGGAATCACATCACCGCGTCCGTCGAACAACTGCTGACTGGAAAGCCCAGGCCCGGCTTCCGTATTGCGGCCGTACCCTAACAGCAACTTATAATGCCGCTCCGGGAAGAGTGTGAAATCGTGATCCTGCCAGCGGTAGGTGGTGTCGCGGAAGTGAGTTCCGTTGGCCACGACCAGACCAGGGTTGTAATACGCGTTCTGCCGCCATGTCAGGTCGTATTCATACACGCGGTTTTTGCGGACGCGGAGCATGGCGGATTCATAAGGGTCGTTGCCCAGCCCCTGCGTAGTAAGAACCAGTTCGTCAAAGTACTTCGCCCGGCCGTTCTTCGAATGAAGGATCAGGTTGCTGCTGAGCAGGCGGACGCCGTTTCCGTAATTCACATTGCTTCGGTATTCGCCGCGGTTTCCACCTACCTCGCTAAACCGGTAACCCAACTCCCAGCTTTGCACCACATTGTAGATGCCCCTAGTCTCGCCATTCAGAACGCCAACCGGCCCCTGAGTAGGCGCGACGGGCTGTTGCGCCTTGAGGCCCAGAGCTAACACAACGGTAATAAACAAACGGCTGGTCATCGGAGGAACCTCGGGTCGCTATTCGATCCGTGGATTCTCACATGGCACGTGGTGCACTTCTGATATCGCGGATCCAGCAGGTTGTGAGAACTGCTCTGCGAGGGCACTCCGTTGTTTTGGCGTCCGAAGGTGCCCGCCCCGTTATGGCACTCCAGGCACATGGTGAAAACCACGGGCCGCTTCAACAGCTTGGCATTCGTCGAACCGTGCGGTGAATGGCAGCTCTCGCAACCTTCCACGCGAATGGAGGCGTGCTCAAACACGAACGGTCCCCTCTTTTCTGTATGGCAGCGGAGGCACGGCTCTTCATTGCCCAAGCGCTGGTCTACCAACCGGGGCCGCGCACCCATGCGCCAATCCGGCGCGAACGTGCCATGAGAGTTATGGCAATCCGAGCATGTCATCACACCCTCGTTCACACGATGTTTGAACGGCATGGAAAATTGGGCCCGCACGGAGCCATGGCATCCATAACAGAGCTCATTCTGCTTCTTGGCCAGCAGATACCTCGGTTCAGGCGACTTGTGAATCGAGTGGCAATCGTTGCAGACTACATCGGCAGCGGTATGTATGGATCGCTGTATGTTGGCTTTTGATAAGTTGTTCGAATGACAGCGAAGACAATTTTCCAGAATCTGCTTTTTAGATAAATCGGAAAACGCAATAATGAGGGACTTCTTGCCCAGACTCTCCGCATGTGCCCGGGCAGGTCCGTGGCAGCCTTCACAACCTGTATTGTCCGGCGTTTCCTTCTTGGTCGCAACGCTGATGTAGTGCGGATTCTTGAAGAATTGCTGGCTTAGCGCGGTATGGCAGCCAAAGCAAACCGCGCTACCAATGTAGGGACTCTTAGCGGGTTTGTTCTGCGCGCTTGCAGGTACAAGCGCGCAAACCAAAGAGGCTAGCAATACCGCTGCTTTCAAAAACACTGGTTTAACCTGACCCACGAGCGTTGAATGAACTATAACCCGCAGCCCGGCACTCAGTTGCAGTGCCTCAGCGCTTGATGGGAATGGAGAGGCCGGTTTGCGCCTTAGCACCATTCACTTCCATGGTCACCGCGGCTTTACCATCGGGCAGTCCCGCCGGCAGCTTGACGTTGATTTGATACAAGCCGTCAATCGAACTAGGCGAAAGACCCGCATAGAGAATATCCGAAGCTGGAACCGTGATGCCGCCTACCGTCAGCAATACAGTTCCAGCAATTGGTGCGACACCCCCCGCAATCGCACCCTCCACCAACGCGGGTGTTGTTGCGCCCAGGCCCGTGGCCCAGAGCGAAACAACGTCACTCGGTTTGGCGAACATGGTACCCGGAATTACGGCCGGGTCGGCAAGAAAAGTGGCACCGCTTGTGGCCGCCACGGTCCCGCTTCCGTACGTAAAGAACGCCGGTGACAGCGTCTGCACGGAAACGGTGAATGCATCGCCCATCACCTGATTCACAAGATCCGGATTCAGAATTACGCGCGCGCTTACCGGGCCTGGTGCTAGCGAAAAAGGTGCCTGGGCGTTAATCTGCGTGCCGGATGCATAAGCGATAGGAACGCGCTTGCCATCCACCTCGACAGCCATACAGGAAAACTGCTTAGGAAACGCGTTGTCCACCAGATCGCGCCCTGCCACGGAGGAAGTTTGCGTGCCAGATTGAAAGCCGGTTCCGTAAATGGAAATCAGCGCTCCTGGCCCAATCGAAGACACGAATGACCCAGCATTTTGGATATCCCGGATGATGGGTTTCTGTGTCAGCGCGCAAGCGGGAGTAACGGCGGAAATTGTCTTAAGAGTGGTGTAAATGTGATCACCGGTAAGGCCTCCATCCCCATTGGCAGCGTTTCCGGCCGCGTAAAAAATCACGTTGCCGACATCGGTGGCTGGCGGCGTCCAGGTCACGTTAAACGTAAACCCGTCGCCAGTAGCGGTACGCGGTGCATTGGAATGTTCCACAAATTCGATAGCACCGTTGCATGGCTCATTGCCTGTTTCGCAACGCACGCGCACCACCGTGTCGGAAGAGAACGTGCCCGCTTGCTTGGTCTGATCTGCAGCGGTACGCGCAATCAACTGGAAGCCCCAACGCAGCGCTTCCGGGTGCTTGACGGTCACCGTGACCACCTGCTTCACGCCAGGCACATAGCTCAACGCCGCAATGGTTACGGACCCTTTCGGATCGGAGTTTGCGGGTCCTAGATTGGAATGGCATGCGGCGCACGTAAGGCCGCCGTCTACAGCCGCGCCCGTCCTTTTCACGGGTGGCCCGGCACTGAACGCGAACAACATAATCGGCACTGCACCTAAACCCGAAAGCAGAATCTTCTTCATTGGGATATCGCCTCTTCGGAACTGAGGCTAGCAGTGCTGTGTGTTGAATACCAGCGCAGAGCGGCGTGCGATTGCGACTTTTACAGTTCTTTCACAATTCAGGTACGAAACGCCGCATCTAAACCAGCGGCGTGCACCAAACTGTAAACTGACGTTGCCCGCAATGGAAACTATTCTGGTAATCGACGATGACGAAAGCCTGCGCGACACCATCGGCATGATGCTGGAGCGCGAAGGTTTTGAAGCGGTACTCGCGGCGGATGGCATCACTGGCTTTAATCTGGCGCTTGGCACCAAGCCCAACCTGGTGATGGTGGATTTACGCTTGCCAGGCATGAGCGGCGTGGAAGTGTGCAAGCAGTTGCGCGCTGCGCAGGTGAAGACTCCCATCATTGTCTTAAGCGCTGTCGGTGACGAAGTAGATAAAGTTCTGCTGCTTGAAATGGGCGCTGACGATTATGTAGTAAAGCCGTTCGGTACTCGCGAACTTCTGGCCCGCATCCGGGCTGTCTTGCGAAGGTCCTCTGAAAGCAAGCCACGTGTTCTGCAATTTGCGGAGATACAAGTGGATTTAGACAGGCGCGCCGTGATCCGCAAAGGCGAAGAATTGAAATTCACGCCCGCTGAATATAATCTGCTGACCTATTTTATTCAATCCTGATAGGCCCCTCACGCGCGATATGATCCTGAATTCTGTTTGGGGTTACGAAAGCTATCCAAACACCAGGACCGTCGACGCCCATGTAGTCAGGTTGCGCCAAAAGTTAGAGCCGGATCCCAACTTGCCGCGGCATTTCATCACCGTACACAAGATTGGCTACCGATTTCTCCCATAGGCCATTATGGGGAAAATCATCTTAATTGTGGACGACAACCTTGCCTGCGCCGAACTGTTGCAAGTGGCGCTTGAAACTATCTATGGAATGGAAATTCAAGTCGCTGCCAACGCCCGGATGGCTTTAGGCTTAATCGCGCCCGCGCCAGATCGCATTGCAGCGATAATAACGGATTTGCGCATGCCTTTCGTCAATGGGTTAGAGCTGTTGAACATTCTAAAGTCAGATCCTTCGCTCCGTAATGTACCGGTTTTTGTCATCAGCGGCGATAGTGACCCTGGCCTGCCCGCGAAGGCTATGTCAGGCGGTGCCGCCGCGTTCTTCACCAAGCCGTATTCACCTCTAGCCGTCCGTAAACGCTTGGAGCAACTACTCGCATGAAACTGCGCTACCCGATTCCGGCCGTACTTTTGCTTGCTTCCGCCGCCCATGCCCAAACGGAGTCTGCCCTGGACCGCATCCTGGCCCGTTTGGACAAGATGGAGCAGGATAACCGAAAGCTCTCCGATGAGGTGCGGTCTCTCCGAGATGAGCTTGCGATTCTGAAGACGCCGCCTGTGTCTGGCAGCGAACCCGTTACCGGCTCGCCGCCCCTGCAAGAGCGCATCGCCGTGCAGGAAGCAAGGGCTGACGAGATGTCGCAAAGCAAAGTGGAATCGTCCCAAAAAAGTCCTGTCGCGATTACGGGCATGTTGCTTTTCAATGCATTTAGAAATGGGAAAAATGCGGGAACCTCGCAATACCCCGTGGTGGCGGCTTTCAACAGTGGCCCAACCTCAAGCGGAGCGTCACTTAGGCAGACTGTCCTGGGCTTGACCTTTAACGGCCCTTCGCTGCCATGGGGCGGAAAAGCTACAGGCTCTGTGTACATGGATTTCTTCGCGGGTTCTGCTCTGCCTGAAGATCACATTTTTCATTTACGTGTCGCCACATTAGACCTAAACTGGCGGAACACAACAATTATGGTGGGGCAGGATAAGCCAATCGTCGCGCCCCGCGAGCCTGATTCCCTGGCGCAGGTTGGCGTCTCACCCCTGACGGCTGCGGGAAACCTATGGGATTGGCAGCCCCAGGCACGCATTGAGCAACGGTTCCGCCTGGGAGAAAATTCAGGGCTGCGCGCCCAAGCCGGCATTTACCAGACCCAGGAATTGGATGCCAATGTACCCGCTGCTTATGCCCGAACACTGGAGCGCGCGCGTCCCGGTTATGAGGGGCGCGTTGAATTTTGGCACAAAGCCGGTGTAAAGCGTTTTGAATTCGCGCCTGGTTATCACCGCAGTACAACCCATGTAGCAGGCACGTCCGTGGATAGCCGCGTCTTTACGTTCGATGGATTATTGCGGCCCGTACAAATGGTGGAGATCACCGGTGCGCTCTTCCGCGGACAGAATGTAGCCAATTTGGGTGCGCTGCGGCAAGGGTTCCTAATTCTGGGGCCGAGCCAGGCAAGGGCCGTACACAGCACTGGCGGATGGGCCCAGATCGCAATATTTCCCACACCCAAGCTGACTTTTCACCTTTACGGAGGCCAGCAATCAAATCGCGCGGCTGACCTGCTGGCGAGTTCCGCACGGCGGAATTTCGTGTACGCCGGAAACCTGATGTATCGTCTCGCTCCCAATATTCTGGGCAGTATTGAAATTTCCCAAACCAGAACGGATTACCTCACCCAAAGGATTCGCCTAAACAATCACTATGATTTGGCTCTGGCTTATTTGTTTTAGCGCCGCGTTCAGCGCCACGCTGAATGCAGCCGAGCCCGCCAGCTTCCGGGGGAAACTGGAATTAAAAGATTCCCGCGACCCGGCAGTGCGTAAGCGCGCCGATTTTTCGGGCGTTGTAATCTCTCTGCACTCCCTGGAGCGTCCCCGGCAAGCGCCCCTACCAAAGCATTTCGAAATTCTCCAAAAAGACAAGATGTTTCGCCCGCATCTATTGGCTATTGAAACAGGATCAATCGTCGATTTTCCCAACGCCGACCCTATTTTTCACAACGCCTTCTCCAGCTATAGCGGGCAGGTTTTCGATGTCGGCTTATACCCTCCCGGCACCAGCCGGTCCGTCCGGTTCTCCCGGCCCGGTATTGTGCGTGTGTTTTGCAATATACACGCCGCCATGAGCGCGCTCATCGTGGTTCTCGACACTTCCTACTTTGCCGTGACTGCCGCGGACGGCACCTATTCCATCAACGCTCCCCGAGGAGCGTATCAGATGCGGGTGTACCACGAACGGGCCACCGACGAAGCTCTGCGGGCGCTTACCCGCGCAGTTCAGATCTTGCCTGAACCATCCGTTCTGCAACCGCTCCTCACCATTTCGGAAGCCGGTTATCTGCCCTCTCCTCATAAGAACAAACATGGGCAGGATTACCCTCAAGGCACGGACGATCGTTCAGTTTATCCCGGTGTTCGCAAATGAGCGCGGTGCCTCGTCTGAAGTCGCTCTCCTTGCTTTGGCAAATTCTGCTCTCTACCTCCATTGCGATCACCGTGTTGCTGGCGCTCACTGGCTGGTTTGTGCAGGATCAGATGCTGCGGGCCATGTCGCAGACCGTGGAAAATGAAATGGAAGTCAGTGCCAAAGCCTACGAATCCTTGTGGCACTCCCGCGCGGCCATGCTCAGTTCCGTAAGCCTGGTGCTCAGCAGCATGTCGGATGTGCGCGCCGCGTTCAGCACGCGCGATCAGGCCACCATTCGCGATACAGCGGGGGAGATGTGGTCTAAGATCTCCGAAACCGCCGGCGTTTTTCTGGTAACCGACCCCAGCGGGAACGTCATTGCGTCGCTGGGCGGAGTGCAAAATCTGGGCAGCGATATCCGCGCCGTTCGCGATGCCGCGTACAACTTTCCCGCCCAAACCTCGGGCTTTGTCATGTTGAAGGGTCTGCTCTACCAAATGGTGGTCACTCCGGTATATGTAGGCACTGACCAGGGACTTGGGCTTCTGAACGTGCTGGTGGCTGGGTTCCCGGTGAGCACGGCGGTTGCAGAGCAGCTCAAGCGCGATACCGGCAACAGTGACTTCGTCTTTGTATCCGGCAACCAGGTGGTGGCTTCTACGTTGCCCGCTGCTCTTAGTACCGCGCTCGCTCGCGAATCCGGCACTGTCGCGGGCT
>JAABUK010004238.1_pt1 | contig 23521 bp, 32 predicted proteins | sample 5559141 | NCBI WGS metagenome assembly JAABUK01 (sample SAMN10711869, study PRJNA513367) | rock metagenome | isolation source: Antarctica rocks | place: Antarctica: Victoria Land, Pudding Butte nord | collected 2016-01-03
GATGCTGTGAAACAATGCTTCAGGCATCAGAGGCTTGCAGAAAATTGCCCAACTGGACTGCCATTGAGATGTTGGAAGCTAGTGCCAGGAGCAGCCTCCGGCACTCATTCTGCATTCAGCTGACTGCAGATGTGCTTGCAAAGCTAGAGTGATCACCCCAAACCTGTTTGCTTATGCACTTTCTGCTGTCAGCAATAGCAAAGACAGCAGAAGGCAACTATGACTGCCCCCCTGATCTTTACCTATGTGGGCAGCCGTGCATGTGCGCCTGTGCAGCAGCTCACGCCAGTTGCGTGCCAAGTATGTCGGCTTCTACTGCCTGCAGGTAAGTGGGCAGCACCATACCTTGTAAGGACCCCCTTTTCGGCAGCAGCCCCCCAGCCAGACCCTTCCTGCCAGCTTTGGGTTCTCAGGGTCAGTGATGTCATACTGTACAATGTCGCCTCTCAACCTGTGTAAGCACATGACAAGGATCAACCCACACATGAGCATATCACACAAGCATATCACTTGCATGTAAGTTGTATGGCACAACAACTGACTCCTCTGTACTCATGAGCACTGAGCCAGCACACATACCAAGCATCTGAGTCACCTTGTGAGGGAAACAGGCCAGCGCCTACCACACTACATCAGCCATGAGGAGTCATCTGAGAGTCTGGGAATGCAGCTTCTGTGCGAGCAAGCTGTGCCTACCAGTTGCTGAAGTAGAGGAACTTGTCGTCCAGTGAGATGAGGATGTCTGTGATGAGGGGGGGGAGGGTGGGTAGGGCCCAGCCTATCATCTTGGGCCACTCCTGCTTGATGACCACCTTGTGCACCCACTGCCCACTTGAATCCTACAGTCAAGGAGTAGCAGATTTGGACCAAGGGATTGATTGTGGGATTAGAGCTTTGGGAGAAAGCATCTCATTTAAACATGAGAATGGCATTTCAGACCGATCACATGAGTACACCTGATTAGCTGAAATGATGTTGATTGTGGGCGCGCAGGCGCATGACTATATCAAAACAGAGGTTGTCAAGCTCACAAGCGAATATCAAGCAGTGCTTTTTGCGACATGTCAAGCGATTGTCAGACTGCAAGGGGAAGCGCTGGTGTGGAGGCTCTACGGCGACACACAAGACTTGAGGTTGATGCAGTTTCTTCAAGCAATGTTTTGGCCCAAAGCCTGATGAAGCAAGAGCATGTGCCAAAGCCACGCAACACTGAGCATCTGTTTGCTTTTGACTACTTCAAATAAGCAAAAACACAATTTTGAAAATGCTTCTGAGGGAAATCTCTCAAACAACGCTGACCTTGGTGAAATGGATGATGTTGGAGGATAGAGCAGCTCCAACAAAGCCATGCGTGGAGTCTGGGTTGTGCAGGAACCTGATCTCCAGAGGAATCAGGCCTTCGCTGCCCAAGTTTATGGTCTGGACCTGCTTCTTCTTCTGCCAGTCCCACACATGCAGATCACTGCCGTAGCTGGTGGGAACAAGCACTGGATTGAAACCCTGAAGTGCCACAGATGACACAAGCTTTCAAGAAAACTCTGTCCCAATGAATGCTTTTTGTCATACACTGGTTGTGTGTACATGAGTACATTACAGCATATACAGATATATATATATATATATACATATATATATATATATATGCATACTTATTTAACAAGGAATGTTTTCATGAAATGCAACCCAAGTCAGGTGTACTGCATCACTTAGTCTTACTTGACTTAGCAAAATGATCCATCTATGAGGCTCATTGCCAGTCAGCTGACAGACACCATGCAACCCAAATATATCTCCTCACGCATGCTTTGTACAAAGTGGAAATTACTCATGACTGACAAGTTTGCAGTGCGCCCGTCAAGCTCATCAAGCAACCTGCTCAGATACATGTTCCCTGCACACATTGCTTGCAAAGAGCAGAGGTCACAAAACCTTTGTGAAGGCGCTTGGGGTGCCCCATTCCGAGCTGAACATGACATTGTGCCTGGGCTGATACCAAAAGTCATATCCAAATTGGGTCACCTCATCTGACCAGGTGCCCTTCACCTTCAAGCAAACCCACAGGACCAGTGAGCAAAGCAAAAGAGAGTGGCCTGTAGGGCTTGTCAATCCAAGGGTGAGACTGTTGGGCAGGTGTCATGTGCATGATTGATCATCATGTGTGCATGGGGTACTGCATTCATGCGTCAACTTAAGTGGCATTGATAGGTCAATTCAGGGCATTGGTGGCTCAAATTAGGGCATTGATGGGTTGACTTGAGGCATTAGCGGGTCAACATAGGGCATTGATAAGTCACATTGAGGCACTGTAACAAATTACAGCACTGATAATTCAATGACAATGAGAGCACTAAGAGCAACTGGCAATTGGCAACTTTGAGCATGCAACGGCCATGGACTCAACAAGCAGCCTTTGTAGACACACAGAGACAGGAACCATTCTGCAAACGTCAATGAGAGAGCAAGGAAAAACAAGCCAAGATGAGTGGATTGTACCTTGAGGTCCTGGTCCAAGATAACAAAACCACCCTTTGCGTTGCCTTCTGGGTCCCCCATGGCACTGATCTGCACCACCCACATCAAGTCTCACCGTGTTGAGCTTGGCAAACTGTTTGTTCAAGACAGCATCCTTGCCACAAATGATGCATTGTGACCATAGTGGCTAATATGTCAACCTCGAGCCTCTGGAGCACTTTGAGGGCTGCCTTCATGCCAGCTGTACTCACAGATCCAGCCATGTTTTGCACAAGTAAACTGCAGACCACTAGTTGGCACTGCTATTTGAATTGAATGGAGGTTAGCACAAAGCTGAGCAAGATCATACTATTAACAGGTTCCAGCTGCTGCCAGCCTGTATGGCTATTTGCACCGTTTGTGCTTGGAGCAGGCAATCATGCATCAAGAATTCCTTCAAGCTGACAGTCTGTTCAGCTTGAGTGAAGACCAATGGCGGCCTAAGAGTCATGAAGTGGAATTGAAGGCATAGGCACCTGGCAAGCATACCATGATGTCGCCACTGCCTAGGCAGTGAGCAGTATGCAGGAAGGCCAAGCCAGTCTTGGTGACATCTGCTGGTTCTGCTGTCTTGCTGTGCCTGGGAGCTCTGGGTTCTGACGCCACATCAATACCTGTATACCATGACGCAAACTGCTAGCCTGGTGATGCCACTGTGAATGCGGTTCTTGATGGTTGGCTGTTTGTGTTGATGTATTCAAACATGTTAATGTATTATAACATGGAATGTTACCCCGAGCATCAGATCATTGTGCTATGAATCAGTTCAAGCCCCCTTGCAATGACTGGTCTTGCCAGGAACAGTGCTGCATTCTGCTCCAGCTGATGAAGCAATGCACCCTAGGACCTTGCCACAATAGATGTTGACATAAGCCAGATTCAGGCATGCTAGCAAACAGGACGCAAAGCTGGTTTCAAGTAGAACCTGCGCCTTGCTAATCTGTGCGAAAGCAGCGCAACACAGACAATATACTTGTCACTCTGCTCTGGCAGACAAACAATGGCAGCACCTACCATAAACGCGATGCGACTGAGTCGCTGGAAGAATCAGCATATCCCGAGATTTGGTGGGGTCACCATGACAACTGCTGCAGGCATTCCAGCCTGTAGCATCAATCGATTCTGTATCGATATGTATGGATGAATCAGATATCTGATGCACTCAGCGGCTCTGACAGTGATCACAAGCAGTGAGCCCATGGGCAAAGCCTTTACCTGAGTGGTGCAACTCATCGCCTTTGTGTAACATAGGCAACCTGTGAATCACCTGCACAACCAGCTTGACACGGTCATCCCAACGACGGGAAAAGATACAATGGGAGATGGTCCAAAAGCCAGCAGAGCATGCCTGACCTGACTGTATGTGTCACTCGAAGGGTCCACGTCTACGGTAGCAAGGTAGTCGGGCCGAGACTGGTCAGGGACAATACATGGTAGGTACACCAGAGCCTCACGAGGGCCTTTCGTTGCGTCCTAAAACAAGGTAAAAGCTGAGTATGACTACATGATATAGGCCCGTGCCTTGGCTTTGCCAGCCTAGGTTTCAACGATCTGCATGTCACGCACCAGAGGTGAGGCAAACCCAGGGCCTTTCTGATGCTTGCATCCGTGTTCTGCCATGTTTGTAGTCAATGCGTCCGCAAAGTGTATTTGCAGCCGTTTACTCTGTGCTTTTGTGTTCGTTTCGGAAGAATCCACTGCAAGTCTCAACCTGACTGTGCACATGCCTGCACGTGCCCACGTGGTATTTTAAGATAATGGAATTGCGCAAGGCATTACGAACTGCAGAGCGGGACCCATCGTGAAGCGTTAGCAAAGACTTGAGGGGAGGTTGGTATATAAAGAGACACCGGCGTTGCTGCACTACATTTACCATCGCGTCTATTGAGCGAAAATATACTCCCGTCTAGTATGGCGCATTTTGACTCTGGAAGCGAGACTCGCAAAACTTCAGCGGATGCGCGCATCACCTACGGCAAGGCTCTTCCTGCAGGAGAAAAGTCGTACAACTACCTCTATGAGCTGCCCAAAGGACAGACACAAAGAACGAACTTTGAGACTGAAGAGTTTACGTTTCCAGTCACTGACGTCCGCAGCGTCCAGCCCTTCACACTGAAAGGCAATGGCTTCCAGCTTGAAAAGCTAGATCAGCCTGGGGATGTGCAATGGGACGTCGAGGAGCAGGTGCCTCATTCATCATTGTTTCAGTACCCAGCTTGTTGTCACCTTGTCACTGATATTTGTATATACATTGCCATTTATACATACTTTGGATCAGCAAACTTGCATCAAATGCTGATATGGCGTGTCTTGCATTGAAAAAAGCATCGTACTTGCTGACACAGTGTGAATGTCAGTTGTGATGCAAGCTCTTAGCAATGATGTTTTGGGTGCAGATCAAATCAACCTACTATTCAGATGTCGAGAAGCTACTAAAGAAGGTGACTGGGGCCACCAGAGTCCACATCTTTGACCACACCCTGCGCAAGGGTACCATCAAGGACTCAAAGTATGTTGTCCCTTCACTTGCCGTGACTTCACTGACTCAATGCAATACATGTGTCCTGACAAGTCAAGGGACATATGGTGCTGAAGCGTGCCAAGATATCAGGTTCTGGCATTCAATTTGTTGTGCAAGTCATAGCTAGTCAACAGTCACAAAGAAGTCACCTGTGGCCTCTGCATACCCGGAATCACCTTTGTTTTCATTGCTTCATGCCAAAATTGAACAGGGAATGCCAGTAGGATCATGCAAGCATGCATGTTTTGTCGAATTGCCATGTACTTAGCCTGTGCTTTCATCACCTTCTCTCTACACTGCAGGGCTGGAGTGGCAGCCTCTGCAGGCAGAGGCAAGCCTGTGCCACGGGCACATGTTGACTACACTCTGACAAGTGGTCCTGGCAGATTGAAGGAGCTCCTGCCAGAAGAGGCGGAAACCCTCCAGCAGACGCCCTATGCTGTCATCCAGGTACGTTGTTATGGCCCTTCACTGAAGGAAGAAGGAACCTCTATCAAACCAATACAATATTGCTGTGTCTTTATTGTCACATGTATAGCATACCAAGGCAACATAGACCATAACGTGGAGTTCAAGCGCATGCAAGCAGCCTGCACAGCACTTAAGCAGACTACTGCAATCTTGATCACTTCAACATCTTTGCCAAGACAGTTACGATTTACCTCCGTTTATGCCAGCATCATGCACTCCTTTCTATGTGCAGTACAAACCACTTTTTGTACGCAGGTATGGCGGCCCCTGCGTGGTCCAGTTCAGGATTCCCCTCTGGCTGTATGTGATGCAGCTACCACCAAACAAGCAGATCTGCTAGCCACTGCACTGCACTTCCCTGACAGGACCGGAGAGGTTTACAATGTGATGCACAGCCCTGACCACAGGTGAACATTCAGCACATGCATTGCATAACCGTGAATGATAGGAATGAAATGTTTGTCCACCAGATTGACGCTGAGTCTGCTGTCAGTTGCAGACATGCGCCAATGCACTGTGTACAGCATGCGCAGCTTGGCTTGTGACACTCGTTTTGGTGGAACCCTGTGCACTGTACACTAACAAGCTACAGCAAGTCCTATGTTGGCTACCGGACAATTTCACAGCAATAGTCGGTCTACTGACTGGGCAGATATGCTTTTCAAGTTGGGATTGTTTTGAGCTGTTGCATCAAGAGCCTGTTACAACAGCTGCGAGCTGTATGCTTCCCTTTTCTGTTGGGCTATGAGCTGTGCAGTTCAGCTACATTGTACCAAGCCTTTAGTTGCTGCTGTGCACTGCTATACTGAACAGGCTTGTTCTTGGTGACAGCAATGCATGGTCAGTTTAGTCATGGCTGCTTGCAACATAGCGCATGACATGCAGGTGGTACTACGCCAAGGGAATGGAGACAGATGAGGTGTATGTGTTTGTCTGCTATGATTCACAGGAAGATGGTAGGGCAAGATTCACCCCTCACACCAGCTTTGATGACCCCACATGCCCTCCCGATGCCCCTGAAAGGGAGAGCATTGAGATTCGGGCGTATGCTTTCTGGGCAAATGATACTAGTGGCAGCAAGCCTGGAGCCTAAGTGTTGCTGTGGTTCACGGCAGCCTCATGTCTTGTCCCAATGTGCTTCAAATGCACTTCTAGGCCAAGTCTACAGACCTCAGACTGTCATGATGCGGCTTCTTGTGGGTGTGTTTCAGTCTCGCGGCTCCCTCCAAAGGCTGTGCACCAACATCTGATCATCAAATCAGATCCTTCACCACATCGATGGAAATAACTGTTTATAACTTTACAAGCATGACACGACAAGCGCAATGAAATGATTTGGCACCTGGGGTCATCAGCTACGCAGCTTGGCATGAGCAGATGCTGAGCTGATCATGATCTGTTGCTGCATGCTTCCATTCTCATTTCAGTTTGGGCCATAGAAATTAAGTCATCAGTCTAGTTATGTTGCGACATGCACATCTTAGCTCACAGGAATGACTTCCCAAATCCGCCGCTCATGATGCAGCTCCACAGACCGGTTTGTATCACCATGCCCAAAGCCATGACCAAGAATGTTCACGTCCCCTTCCCTCCCCTGCCCATGAAACATGGTCAGCATGAAACAGTTGTCTCCCTGCGCCTGAAACTCCCAGTGCTGCCGGCCTGAGTCATCATCTCTGCCAAACAAATCGACTAGGTTCCCCTTCTCAGGCACGCTGAGATACTTTCCAGCATGGTTTCGGAGCCGGTTGCGGTTGCCGGTCACATGCTCTTGTGTCCACACCATGTGGTTGGAGTTGTCATTGAAGAACAGGTCAACTAGACTTGATTCTGGGTTTGCTTCTGTGCTTAGGAAGGCATGCTGGCTGTTCTCCCGCCCCTGACAGGCCTTCAATAGAACCTTTCTGCCTGTGGGCACATGCATTGTGTGAGTATCTGTGCACAGGTGCCTATGGCTTACCATTTCCTGAGTACAATTGCAGGATGAAAAGGCTAGCTAAGAGCAGAAGTGACACAGCAAGCAGTGCATGGTGCAGATGAATAGATGAGCAGTATTATGAACAATAGCACAATGAAAAGGCTAGTTAAGAGCAGAGGTGACACTACAGTGCATGGTGCAGATGAATAGATAAGCAGAGCAAAGTCAGATTGAACCAGCATGCGTATGACTGCTCATTACTCCAATGACAATCTGCAATTGGGCCAGCGCTCTGGGGCAGCACCGTGTAACAGTAACAGTAACAGTTGTGGAGGCATTGAAAGTGCTGGTGCAAGTGGAAGTCGCAGTAGTAGCAGTTGTAGTAGCAGTAGTGGTAGTAGACAATCTTGGTCCTGTACGGGACTGACATGTGCAGCTGCAGCTTTTTTCTGCTTGTTTTTTTCTGTTTTCTCCTGTTGTGTCCCTTCAAAACACATGTTTCGAAAAGAGACAAGCTTGTTGCTCACCAGCAGGGCCTTGATTCAGCGCATGTGATGCCTGTACGAGCTGTGTGTGGATCTGATGCAGCGGCCGAGCTCCCATCTTGATGACTGCCCGGTCATATGACATCAGCCCATCGATCTCAAGCTCCACGTCAGTGAGTGCAGTGAAGACTGCTGCGCTCAGGCTGTATCGCTCTGCATTGGTCATGAGAGCCTGGACCTGCAAGAGTTGACAGGCAGTGGTGTATGCTTTCTCACAACACTTTCTTCATCAGAATGTGTTGCTTTACTTCTATCTGCAGCAGATGTGAGGGCATACCTCACCCTGATGTGGAACAAGCCAAAAAGCAACACAACTTCACCGACCAACAACATCAAAGTGGCTTTTGAGGTCAATGGAGATTTGCATGCATGAGTGTCACTTTTGACGCGCACCTGCCACTAGTAGTGATGGTGACCGACAGCAACTGGCTACTTGCAGGCAAACAAGCTATCACAATGCCAACGCATTGTAGCACTGTGATGCACTTCATGCTACATTATTCACTTTTGCCACATATGATCCAACTGCCTGACTAAGATGCTGTGTACCTGTTGCATGAGGCTGGCGTAGAAGCATGTGAGCTCACCCACATCAGCCTGCACACACACAACCTGTCAGGTAAGATGCCACTGGTACAGCCATGATGGTCCTCCATCAGAGGAAAATTGCCAGTAAGTTCAGCCTCAGAGATATGCAACACAGCAAACCATGTGATGTAGAAAAGAAACAAGAGAGAAAAGTGTGTGCTTCTCAATGATTTTAATGGGAGCCTTCTAAGGCGGCAGCCTAGGGCCTATATGCTGTAGCAACTCAGCAATGCCAGCAGATTGATCCTGGCAGTTAGTGTAGGACACTGCAAGCCATGCCATGCAGCTATTCAGAGTGCCAGCATGATCCTCGCAGATCTGTGACAATGATTAGCGTATGCTGCAAGTAGGTGGCCATGCAAAGGTTAGCATTGCGCAGCATGGTTCTCAGCATGGTCTTTGACATGCAACAAGTTGAACCGACGACATATGGATTGTGATTCCATCGTTTTACACACTGAACTATTCTGCCCAAAAACATCTATACATGTTTTTAATAAAAAACACCATGAGCTGCAGCCAGTCAGCATTGTCAATAGCTGGTCACCACTGCACAGATGTGCAACATGGATTACAGTCATCACAAACATACATACAGCAGCCCATCAGCAGTGACAGCAACATAGAGTAGCTAGTCAGCAGTGGCAGCACTCTGGTCCTTACAGACATGAATCATTGCATATCATGTTATGCAGCTAGTCATGGGTGTCAGCCTGGTCCTGACAGACATGAGACATTACAAATCATGTTGTGCAGCTAGTCACACATTGATCCTCACAGACATAAATCGTTGCAAATGATGTGGTGCAGCTAGTCATGGGTGTGAGCCTGATCCTGACAGATGCCCATTAAGGACCTGGCTTGAACCCACGACTAGCTGCATCACAAGATCTGCAATGGCTTGTCCTGCAGGGAAGATACTGGTGGTGCTAACTAGCTGCAGCGCAGGTTGCAATGTCTCATTTGCAGTAAAGACTGTGTGTGATCGGTAGTCGACATAGGCATGCATACACCACATGCAGGAAGGATGCAGCACAGCACTGCATAGACTCATCCTAGAAGTGTTGTATGTATGAATTCAATTTTGACTGTAGACATTGCCTGAGAGCCACAGCTGGCAGGTATGACAGGCCTGTACAACTTTATATATTGACTGAATTACAATGCATAATTTCGCTAGGCAATTACTTTAAATGTGTGAGTGACCAGCCTAGATGACCATGCAAGGAGACAGAACAGGTTGACAAGCAAGAAGCAGAAGTGGGTAATGACAGAGAAGTTGAGAGGAAACACCACAAGAGGGACTATCAAGAAGAACAAGAGAAGCGTCACCAGCTCAGGTGTTGCAACACCAGTCATAAAACCATGCATCATTCAATGATATATAATATATGCGTGATAACACAGCAGCAGCAGGAACACCAACTTGAGTCTAGTGTACTTACAATGGTTTGATAGGTGAAGGAGTGGGGTGGGTCCCATTCATGGCCAGGGGTGTTGCAGCTCACCCCCCCAAACTCACCCAGCACCCCAGCCCTGGTAGGGGTCGGTCTTGGGGCATCTGCACACATGATATGTGAAGCCAGGAACAACATGTCCCCAAGAGATAGGTTAGGCCATGTTAGTGTTCAACATGCCACTGTTCAACATGTTGCTGTTCAAGCACATATCACATGGCCCATTACTCAAGCTGAGTTCAACCTTGCTACTGTCCATACATGGCTGTAAAGCAGTGTGAAAAAATTGTGTATGGACACAGTGATGCTTCCTGGGTATTTTGGTGATCCCTGTCATGAAAGCCTGCAGAGGACAGGTGATGGTGGATAAAATAGTCTTGCCATTCAATAAAAGCCATTTCAATCCCAAAACGTCTATTTCAATTCAGGATGTCCATTCTACAGTGGAAACGTAATGCTGCACAGCAAAACTGCCTGCAATGCTTATGGGTGTGTGAGCTGATTTTACCCTCTTGTTTTCTGTGTTAAAACGAAAAGCAGCAGGTTGGTGTGTGTTGCCTGCACATTGTGATTGTTCATCAGCATCAGAGCTTGGAAAAGGCTGATGAGTGTGTGTCAGCTATTTCCCCCTCCTTATCTCTCATGGAAGATATTGCATTTCCTTCTGCATTCAGTCAGAACACAATATCATGAGTGCCAGAGTGTGAGAAGGAAGAAGAAGGGTGACCTGGACCCAGGTAGATGTGCATGTCGATGATGTCCCCAACTGGCTTGTCGTGCCAGCCACTTGCTCCGCTTACTAATGTTGAGGGGTCCACACTCTTTGCCAGCTCAGTCAGCCTCTCTGTCTGCATAACAGCAAGCTCAGACGGTCTTTTTGGTTTCGGCAAATGAGTTTTGACAGAAAAGGAAATGAACAAGTTTGTGCTTTTCAGCAATCATCATGGGAGCCTTCCAAGGCGGCCGCCCGGAGCTAGGTGGGTTTTGAGTAAGCAGGTCTCTGTTTGAACACTCAGCAACAGTATCAGTGGGTTTGTCATGGTGCTCTCACTGGTCTACTGACCAGCCTCACTGGATCTGCATTCTTTGCTTGCATAGTCAACCTCTCTGGTCACATACCAGCAAGTTTGTAAGCATGCCGTTGTGGGTGAGGAACTTTCTTTCTGAACACTCAGCAATGGTCTCAGGAAGCATCACATTGTGACACATTATTGGTTTTCTGCTGACTGCCAACAGAGGACCTCATACTGGACTTCTGCATGAACTACATACATTACACACAGACACTAAGACTGACCTCGTATTGGCCCCACCCCTCATTGAAGACCACGTACATGACGATGCTGGGAAAGCTACGATGGTTCTCAATCATGCGTACCAGCTCCCCTTCAAATTGCTGCTTCTCTGCATGGAGCCACAACAGAAGTGAACAGCAGTGCGAACCCACACAATGAGAAGCTTATGCTGAGTATGGGATAGATGCCAGAAGGCACAGAAGGCACAGAAGGGCAATGGGGAGACAGGCGAAGGGCAAGGGTGACAGGCAAAGGGCAATGGTGACAGGCAAAGGGCAATGGGGAAACAGCCAAAGGGCAATGGAGACAGGCAAAGGGCAGGCAGTCAAGAGCCATGGGCACAGTAAACATGGCAAAGACCAGCCTGGCGACTGACGCAGGGTATCTACAAGCATAATAGATAAAAGCAGGACATGAAGCTTGCCAGAACAGGGCAAAACAAACGAACTCCACCAAGAGAGGGCAGGGCATATAGCCCTGCCAGGGCAGGGCAAGACAGTGTACTCCATCAAGGCAGGCTAGGATACTGCACACAATCAGCTGTGGACTCCTAGTGTGGATAAGACAAACTTGTGTGGAAAAGACAAATTTGTGTGAAAAAGACATACTTGTGTGTAAAGGCCCAGCAGCACATCATTGCACTGAAATAAACAACACGACAGACAGACACACACAAAAGTGGACATGGGGGCTGACCCTGTGGGGAGGGCTGCGCCTCGCAGGTCATGGAGGGCATATCCTGCCACACCAGCACTCCTAGCTTATCTGCCCAATAGTACCACCTGATGCCACACCCACATCAGCTTACACCTTGAGGTCAAACCAGCTGTTGCCAAAGCAACTGTTGCCACTTCTCTGGGGGCAGAGTGACCTCAGCATCCATCCACATGTGTGAGGCCAAGTGGTTTTGGCTGGTGCTGACTCCATGGCAGCTAGTGACAGGTCTGCTCAACACATACTGACAGCATGGCAAGATGGCCAGAGCAGTCAGTCTTGTCATACATATCAATGAATGTATGGCCAGGACAGGCATAATGACAGCATGGCCTCACTATACCCAGCAGGACATCTACAGCAACATAAGAGCGCGCCAAGCATTGTGTGACTTGGCTTGACTTTCTCAATGCAGGTGAAAGTTTTGGAACAGGAAATGTGGCAGAGTTAGATTGGGATGCAACAGTATGCCTTGCAAAATCCTGACAAGCTGAGTGAGTGAGCGAACAAGCAAGCGAGCAGGCAAGTGAGTGAATGGAAAAAAGGGTGATTGCATGGGTGGGTGGGTGGGTGCAGGGACTGAGTGAGCAACATGAATGATCCAATGAATCTTGGAATGCACAACCGGTACAGGCTGACCTGTCAGGCTCGACCTTGATATGCTTAGTAACATATTGAGGCCCATGGACTTAGCTGCTTCTATGTCATATCTGAGACCTTCATCGCAAGGTGCGCTGTAGATGCCGTCTGGCCAAAACCCCTGCAAGTCAAGCGAAAGTAGGCTCTTTTCAATCCTGAAATGTCTGTTTGAGTTCAGAATTGTCATCCCTAGACTGGAAATCTAACCTCAGAGGCGGCCAGGGACACCGAACTTGCATCTGTAGATTGTAGAGATGTGTTAGACTATGCTCTACATTACCACTGTTGTTGCCAAGGTCTGAGAAGCTGACAAGGTGATGGCTGCAGTGTTAACAGTGCGCTTAGGAGGATCAAGCAAAGTCCTCAAGAAATTTGAGCCTTGACATGACAACTGTCGTGAGAAATGCCCCTGACACCTTTTGCTGACATGTAAGCAGAAAGTTTGTGTCCAGTGCAACAAATGTGCATGCTTGTCGTTTCAGTCAAATTAACTCACGCAATGGTTCACTAAATTACAAGGAGTCAATAACATGACAGCTAAAGAATCATGCTACTGCTGCTGGTGATCTGGCGATGTGGATACCAAGCTCGCTCTCCACAGCACATCATATGCGTGCGTTCATCTAAAAGGAAAAAAGCAAGACCAAACCAACGCCACACATCATACATTGGTTTGTGGGCGCATGTGCTGACCTGATCTAAGACTCCCATCTGAAACAGGAACATGTTGTTGAGCATTATGCGGGGATTGGACTCCCCGGGCACAGTGCCCAAGCTGATTTTGCGCATGCCAAAGTAGCTTTGCACCCGATCCTGCAACAATACTGCTTGTGAGGTCGTGGACCTTGACCTTGTCAATGTTAGTACTGCGAATCCACTGTGTTTACTCATGTTACTGGCTGGTATGTGACTAAGCTTACATTGTGCTGGTCATCATTCTTCCGGCCACCTTTGTGCAAAGCATCAGGTATTGTGAAGTGAGGGCAAAGCAGTGAACGCTGTTGTGAATATAGAATCTACAACAACCAAAACAGAGTCTGGGATATACCAGAGGACTGTAGAACATGTTCAACTGACTTTTGGCATGCTTTGCTGAAATCTCGGTTATGCCACGTTGAAATGACTAAGGCACATAAATCTAGAATAATGGAGCAGAGGATTGTGACACTCTGGCTTGCTTAAGTGACTTTGCAATAAAACCAGCGCATCATATAGACCACATAACACCTTTGATGGCATGACTGGGGGTGAAAGCCCTCAATGCTTGAAATGACACACCACCTTTACTCAGAAAGGTCAGCACATCAGTACAGACCCGTCATGTGGTGAGCAATACAATGCGCAAGTACATATCACCACCAGAAGGACAGGAAGAGAACAGAGAGGAAACAGGAAGCAAAAGAAGCAGTTGTCTGTGAACTTGATCACTGTTGATACCTTACAGCAGCAACACACTACGGATGCTGTCTTGGACCTAGGCAAGAGTACTCCTGCGCAGTGCTTGATAAAGAGAGAACTATGAGGGACACCAACCTGCTGGTTGCCAGTGTTGCTGATGAGAACCACCTCCAGATCATACAGGAAGGGCTCATCTGGCGACCACAGACGTGCATTGGGAATCTGAAGCGCAAAGTCCTGCCCAACTGTGCCAGATGCTTGGCCTTGCAGCTGACCAGAAGCTGATGCGGTCACCTGCAGAAGAAGGGAATTGGCAGAAAGTTGGATTTAAATTGATGTTTTTGTGCATCTTTTGTTACTGTTCACTTGACTGCGTCATGCAGACTTGTAACGCTCAAGCTGACTAATGCATGTGACAGCCTCAGCTTTTGGCCAGCTGCAGAGCCAAGCTATTTTGCTGAGATGGCCAGTTGCTTTTGCCTTTCAGCAAAAGTGATTTGCCTCTGCAGCTGGCCAGAGCTGATGCTGTCACATGCATTAGTCAGCTGCCCAGGTCTTGCAACATGCAGGATGAAGTTCAGCGTACAAAATCACAAGAGGAAATGCTCCACAGAACCTAACGCAGAGTAATCAGTTTGCAACTACACACATGCTGATGCTGTCTGTGCAGTAGGTAAGGCTGAACACCGGGCTGTGAGGGGGGCAGGGCCAAGGTGTGTTTGGATGCATTGACTGCTACTGCTGTTGCAACTGCTGACAAGGCATGTTGCATGGCATGACTAAGTCTGCTTCTGTATGACTAAGTCTGCTTCTGCATGACTAAAGCTGACCTGGCACTGACCTCCTAAGGCTGACTGGCTGCCCAGGACGTTGATCTTCAACAATCCCTGATCTATATCTGGGATGAGGTCTAGCCTGTAGATGTGAGCATGGGGCACCTGCAAGAGCAGTTGTTCTGTCATCAATCAGGCAGTATTAATAGGAATACTCCTAGCCCAGCATGCAGAGGATGCCAAAAGTGACAGCACATATGCAAAGTAATCTGCAGCATCAAAGTGTCTGCTTCTGCGCATGCTTGCATTACAAGAAGGAGTGAAATGCAGTGATGTGCATTTGAGGAGATGGGTAGGGTGTGCAAGAGGTGATTGGGCCCTCTTACCGGTTCCAGCCAGACTGTCTGCCAGATTCCTGAGTTGGTTGTGTACCAGATGCCCTCTGGCTTCAAGCGCTGCTTACCCACTGCTATATTGGCAGAATCTGCAACCAACCACATCTTGGTGTTACCACTTCATCAGAGATGAGAAACATACCAGTTTGACGACAGATTATAGCCATTGTTGTCATGTACATTGCACAGTCCACGTTTCACATCCCAGGCATAGGAATCTGTTCATGAACTGCAACATGGGCTCGCAATAGTGTGTAAATTTTTTTCACCTGAAGGATCTGTCACCTCCACTAAGAGCTCGTGGGAGTTGCCTGAGCTGTTCTGCAGAGCCTGGGTGATGTCAAAGGTGAACTTGTCATATCTGCATTGCCACACACGAACCTTGAGTCTGCAGCAGACTTCGCTGATGCAGTGGCATATGAGCACTTCACATATTCTCAATGGCAATCATGATATTGACTGTTTACTTCAACAAGTAAAATTTGTCCATGCTGTTTTTCTTTCAGCATGGATAAATATTAATAGCAGATTGAGCAGAACAAGACAAATCGGCAGAAAGGGCAAAACGGGGCAGGTCAGGCAGCATGAGCAGAATGGGCGTATGCTGGTGAGATGACTCACCCACCAAAGTGGTTGCCCAGTTGAATGTTGTTGACCCAGACTTGAGTTTGCCAGTCAACAGCACCAAAGTGAACCAGCACCTGCTGGCCTGCCCAACCCTGGGGGACTGAGAAGGTGCGTCTGTACCACATGTGATGGGATTCTGGACCTTGCCTGCATATGCCTGTAAGCCAGGACGTTACAGCTATGCAACTGATTGGCAGGATAGAGGAAGCTAAGCTTATGATGGGCGGTGTTGCTGATGCATAATGGCTGTGAGGTTGACTTTTTGTGCAGAACAGTATGCCCCAGCCTGGGTTGTCTGATGTCTGGCCAGCAGCCAGCAAACATTGCTCACCAGATAGCTTGGACTCGACTGGAAATGGAACCACGATGCGTTCTGGGAAAGGCTGATTTGGTGTTGGAGAGAATTTGCTGCCTCTGCAGGAACATGCATGTAGCAGATAAGTTTCATTTGCTTCCATGCATGCTATCCCACTGCACCAGCTGTTATATAGTTTTCTCACCCTGCAAACTCCCACACGCCATTGAGGTTCAGCCATGCAGCACGCTGCATTTGGGGTCTTGGGTATTCTGGCCATGGACATTCAGAATTGACAGAAGCAGTCCACTTAGAGTTCATTGATCGCAGCTGTTTGCCTGGTGACTCATTGTGTGTTCTCTGGCGCAACCTTGTAAACTGCATACCAGGTAGACTTTGTCAAGTTGCCGTGACAGTGCAGTGTTTCGAACGTTGCAAACACTACTGACCATGTTGATCAGACTTGTAAAATGGTCGATGGTGCCTACTGTATGTTGTTTGAAACAGCTTTATACTTGTGCATGCATGCCGCACAGATCAGAAGTTCGTGGACAACACCGTATCGGGTGTCACAGAGGTCGTCGTGAACATTTTATCTTCAAGAACCTGCAAAGCTCATGCGAACTGAATGAGCGACTCAACGAACGACTCAGTGAGCGACGAGGTTTGGTCGCAAAAGTATAACGCTTTGTCGTGATTTTGTTCTTTCTAGTACTCGACGTTTGTGTGCGAGATCAGCTTCAATTCTGAGCTTGTCCTGAGGGTCCAGTAGCTAACAGGACAGTGCAGACCTCGGTGGATAACCTCCTGGGTTAGCTTTGTACATAAACAGACAAGCTTTTGTTTGCAAGGTGTGCTCTTTGTGATCTGGCATGCACCCTTGTGCATCCAAGTCATAAGTGTGCAAGCTTCTGCAGTGTTGTGCTTTTGCACCATCAAGCTTGTCTCTTGCAACTAATTCTGTATTACACACCACAGTATATGTATGTTACGTGTCCAGAGGTTTAAACAAAGACGCACACTAAGGTGCATAAAACATTTCAATCCATGGGTAGCAGTGATGAGACAGTATCAAGTGTAGCGATAGCATCGTTGTATAAGAAACACAGCTGATCAACGTCAAGACCTCAGCTGTTCTTCCTTCACGCCAGTTGCCAGACAAAAAACTAGCCTAAGCAATCTATATGATCACCAAAAACTGCTTGACCTACACTGTAGCAAACTCTCTCCGCTTAGCATTGTTTGAAGCGTATCTTTCATAAAATGACACTAGTGTTCTATGCCAAGGCAGCTTGCTTCAGCCATCCCAGTTGCAACTATCAGTAGAAGCCAGGTGCCATCACGGCTACCGCTGCTGATCCTGATGCAGTCATGTCGTGCTTTGCAGTGTCTAGAGGACAGTCTGCCCTCCAAACATGCCACTTGCTCTTGTGTGCTGACATTGAGGAGCTGCAGTTTCAGTGGGACTGTGCCGCGGATCTCACTCCACCTGTCTTGACATACTTTGTATGAGCCATGACAGGATTCTGGCATGCAAAGCAGTAGAACACGTTGCAATACTAGAACGCAATCATGGCAACGTTAACGTCCATGGTGAGGGCATGCAGATCTGCAGTCAGACGATCTTTGTTGTCAAGGCCATTGGTTACAAGGCAATGTGGCAACACTGTTACAGTACCTGTATGTGTTTGGACCCCACGCAAACTCATTACTGCACTGGGCATTGTGGACTCGCTGTTGCATGGTGGTGATGATGGAGCCATCTGCAGCCTCAAAGCTTGCACAGCTTGCAAATAGCTGCTTTCGCACAATGATGGTGTTGGCACCGTTGTGTGGCCCCATTCTGAAGCGCCACATCATTCCATACAGAGGATCTGTGATGCCTTTGTGGACACGGATTGTCGCAATGTCCTGCAAGGATAAACATTTGGCTTTCAGCAATGCCAATCATAGTCGTGTGAGACCTGTACATACAGTTTGACAGCGGTATGTAAAAGAATGATCAGTAGGCCTCATGCATCGGTACCTTGCATCTGACTTCGCACTGACTCGGACTCTGGCGGATGACACTGAAGGCTAGCGGGGGAGCTGGCAGCCAGGCAAGGCACCGCAGCTCCTGACAGTGGGATGCGACCGCCATGTATCGTTGACCGCTCTCAGCACAGCCAAGAGGTTACCTCGGCAAATATCGGGCTTGGTACAATAGAGCGGCTGCTGCTGGCGAGCCCTGATTGATCAAGCAGCGAAACGGCGGTCTCTCTTGCAACGCGCTGCAAAGCTACTTGGCAAATGATGCGGTTGAACGCTGACCTATTCTTTGAGGGTGCAGAGTTGCAAGAAAGTAGGAGAGGGCTGTTGCCAAGTCGCGCCAGATTGCCTACGAAACTTGACGGAGATCTGAGCGAAAAGTACCGCTGAGGCTGCCCCCGCACCAGCTACAGCAGCAGCGTCTTGCTGCCATCAACTTCGTCAGCAACTGCTGGCTGCCCGCGATGTCTGTCAGCTTCGGGGTTTGTATCATGCATTTCTTGGATGCCTCGAGCTCACTTTCCCAATGTGAGCTTCAAGCTGTATATTTAGGCTGTATGTCCAGGCTGTATATGTACATGTATGTTTCGAATGCGCTGTATCTGCTCACGAGCACAACAGCGCTTTTCCCTCAACACACCCTAATGTGGTATGTACGTATGTATACAGTCCAGCGGTCTGGATTTGTTGAATCACTGGCTCCATGGAGCACATATTATTATGTATCATTCAACCTCGCTACCTCTGCCAGATCAAGTTCGGCTTGTGCAATAGCACTATGTCGCAGTCAGCAAGACTTGCCTGCTTCGCTTTTACATTTGCATCTCTCACAATTCCTAGCATTGCTTGCAAGGCATGCAACTCAGTTCGTGCTAGGGTTCGGGAATGACCCTGATCGTCGTGTGAGCTTTCAAGCTTTTGCTCTGCTCGCAGCTGTGGCATCGAAACATCCTCCGTCCAGATAGTGGTCACCACCTCAGTGGACTGCTCGCATCTACACGACCACCTTGTAGCACGACAGTGCCCGGACTGATTGTTTTTGTAGTGTATCAGCGAGAAGGCGTTACGATCAGTTTTTGAGCACTGTTGATTGGTTCAATCAGCTGCATGTTACGTGCGTTGGCCCTGCACATACGTCTACGGCGGAATACGGCAACATCACTACCACCTTTTGGCCTTGCCTTGAAGTTCAGATCCGACCTGATCGATAGTTTTCTGATCGACAGCTGCTCTTCTGGAACCGCGGTCCTCCATGACAGGGCTGCAAGTTCGTCAGCGCACGAAGATGCCCAGCAGCGCATGTATGCAGCAACATCTAATCACGGCGCGTCCGTAGTAGACGCCCCACCCCAGGGGTTTGCTCAGACATCTACAGCCAGTTTTGGGTACCAAGATGTACCAGCTTCTGAAAAAACTGGCTTGGTTGGTCAAGTCTTCAGCAGCGTGGCCACCTCATATGACCTGATGAATGATTTGATGAGTGTTGGCATGCACAGACTGTGGAAAGACAAGTGAGCTCACTACGCTCTCAGCACAAGCTTGATGCTGGCAAAGCTCTCTGTTGTGTTGCCTGTTTTCAGTGATCAGGCATACATGGAGCTTGCAATCTGCTGTCATCTGCTGTCCATGCAGCATGTAATGCTCTTGCACTACAGGCTGTCATCCTCTGTGTTTTCACATACAGGTTTGTACGGGAGCTAAAGCCATTTGCTGGCATGCAACATCTGGACGTGGCCGGTGGCACTGGAGATGTAGCTTTTCGAGTCCTGGATCAAATCACTCAGCTGGAAGACGAGCAACAGGAGCAAGATGCATCCAATGTCACTCCAGCTGGAACAGTGGTTGTATGTGACATCAACCCTGAGATGCTCGCAGAGGGCAGAAAGAAGGCCCACGCAGCAAAGCTTGACCCCCAAGGACTGGACTTTGTTGAGGGGAATGCTGAGTCGTTGCGCTTTCCAGACTGTTCCTATGATGCATACACCATTGCATTTGGCATCAGGAATGTCACTGATATCAATGCAGCGCTGCGGGAAGCACATCGGGTGCTGAAAGTAGGGGGGAGATTCCTCTGTCTAGAGTTCTCACATGTTACCTTGCCAGGGCTAAAGCAGATATATGATGCCTACTCTTTCAATGTCATTCCTGAAATAGGTAGAGCTGTCGCTAATGACAAAGCTAGTTATGAGTACTTGGTAGAGAGCATACGAAAATTCCCAGAACAGGAGGCCTTCGCAAGCATGATCAGATCAGCAGGTTTCAGCAATGTCCATTATGAAAACCTACAAGGTGGCATTGTTGCAATTCACTCTGGATTTAAGCTGAAGTAGCACCACTAGCATGTACTCAGTAAGGTAAAAACACTACAGACGTGAGTCAACATTGACTGTCAGACAAACAAGTGCTGTTGCCTGTCTCCATCAATAACACTGATGATTGGAGCAACGCTGCTGCCTGCATTGGGCTTAAGCTGCAAGTACCTGCTGTGCTGCAGCCACCATAATGCAAACCAGACTCAAGCCTTGGGTGTTTAGATGGCATCGAGTCAGAACGGCGAGTCATGTGAAACGTAAATGCATTCAATTGCACTAGTAGGCACATGCAACTAGATGCTACTCAGGAGCATGAGACAATGACTTACGCCATGAGACCATTTGCAACATGTAGCTTGTCAATTGCTAGTTGCAATACATTCCATTCTATGCTTCAAAACATGTGATGTCTCCAGACGGAATGCAGCCAGATCAGCAAGATGCTACAGCAGAGTATCATCTTTGCTTTGTTTGCCCATGTCCTTGCTGCTACTGCTGACATCATCCGGAAAGAACGCAAGCTTGAACGCAAGACCTGCGAGCCAATCCAGAGCTGATTGGATAATATAAGGCCTGCAGGAACTTCGTACTTTGGGGACCATGTAGTCACACACATTTGCGCACTCGTATGTGCTATGACGGATTTGGACCAGTGCAGCAGCATAAGAATCACTTACGATTGTTGCCAGTCTGTTGTCACATCAGACAGTACAAGGATCAGAGGCTATACTGCCGGATTGCACTAGCAAGAAGATCACCGAATCACAAAGCTGAATCTAATATGAAAAGGTGCCAGTCACATGTCAGGCCCGCTGTTCAAACTGACGTACCAGTCAGTCCCAGAGCATTGGCGCCAAAGATGAAGGTTGCCAGGTAGGCCAGTCCTCCCACAGCTGTCCTGATGGTAACAGTGATATTCTTGGCTGTGTACTGGTCTGGCAGCTCTTGCCGACCAAAGTAGGTGCTGATGCTGGTGCTGAAGAGGAACAGCAGGTAGGTGAAGAACCCAGCTTGAAGTGCGCCCCTGCAAAACCAGTCGCTGCGCCTCAACACAATACTTGCTTGGACTGGGGTAATGTGTGCCAAGTAACATGTTCCCCATCTGCCTGCTAGCAAATGGTGCAGAAAGCTGGTACTGATACTGTAGCATCATCGATTCCTGAACCCACACCTCTGTACACACAGGCTTTGTCCACCACCAAAAAGCGTAAAAAATGTGAACAATGCCAGCAGGCAAACATGCCAGTCTGAATGCAACAGATGCCAGACATTCTTGCTAGATCTGGTTCGTGTACACACGTACAGCAAGTACAGATAGAAGCATCTAATGCATGTCTGGCAGCAGATTTACAGGATTTGCCGTCGTGGCTCCAAACAGGAGGGGCGTGCACTTACAAGGCTGCAGCGCCTGCACTAACTTCAGTGTCAGCAGGCACCTCATCTGCATCTCGGTCTCGCTCACTGGCTAGCCTCTGCACACAACATGTGCAATGTTTGGTGTGGTTGCATGCATACATTACATCAGTAGAGGACAGCAGCAAATCCAAATGCTGCATAAAATTGCTCATGTGTAAGGTAGTTCAGCACCTCTGTGGTGCCTCTTTTGACACGGCGCCGAATGACTTTGAATAGCCAGAATGCCAACAGACCAGCATAACCAATTCCAGCTATGTTCTTGACCACGTCTGCACCTTGACCAGGAGCATAGTTGATGCCTTCCGCTGACGCTGGAAAGGTGTAGAAGATCACTGGCAGCAGCGGCCACGAGCAATGTGTGGCAGCATGTTGCTCCCTGCTGGTGAGGTGGGCTGGCTGTAGAAAAGTATCCTCTTGCCTGGTTGCAGGGCCGACCAACTTTGACGCCTGAGCAAGATGGAGGCGCCGTGGGACGGCAGTACTGCGACCAGCTAAGGGTGATCTGTGAACAGGACAGATGTCTGGCGCGCGCCCAGCACGGGCGAGCAACTGTAGCTGCCGTGATCCTAAGAGCATGCAGGAGTTCCTTCTGGAACAATAAGCAGTACGTGCAGCAACCTGGATGGTCTCAGGCCTACACAGTGTGACGATATCAGGACTACACTGACTGAGTGGCAACGCTGTGATGCCCGAGTGCGAGAAGCAGAGTGCTCTCGAACCATTGCAGAAATCTGAACTGGATTGACAGGGTCACAAGCTGTTAGTCATCACTGCGCAGTTGCCCTACGAGCTGCATACCGCCCTTGGTGGTGTTGACCGTGCCGACAATTGACTTGTCAATGCTGCACCTGGCCTGAACTTTTCAGAGCTTCGCAACCTCCGTTGTTGCTTGTGCAAACGATAGTCTTGTTGTTCCGGTACAGCGGACCTTAGCGACTTTACATGTTTACGCACAGCTTGGCAGAGCGTACGCCAACAAGCTATTCAGACGGCTTGATTCCACATGCAGTCTCATGCAGACTTTATCCGATGCGCAAGCACACGTGTGGCAGCCGGCAATCCTTGAGGAAGCGGCGCAGCTCAGCCCCTTTCGCAGTCAAAAGTGCTTCCGTGCCTGATCAAGCTTCAGTGCCAACAATGTCCGCTACCAAGTGAGTGTTCGCGTCAGCTGCTACCTTCTTTGTGAAAGTGCGTTCACAGTCCTTAGCAATGTGTTCGTGCAGTATATATAGTGGCAGCATGCTGCGGCAGCCTCAGAAGGTGGGGATTCTGGGTGGCGGTCAACTGGGCAAAATGCTGGCCATGGAAGCTGTGAGTCTCAAGATTGGACTCCTGGCATAATTTTGCTTGCTAATGCGCAAAATGATATCCACCCCAATGTGGCCGTCTCAGCTGCGACTTTGCTGCTGCACTGTGTTGTGCTTGCAAGCCTGCAGCAGAGGATACACTGCGCAAATTTAAGCAAGATCTCAAATGCAGGCCAAGATGGGCATCAGAATAATGGTGCTTGATCCAACGCCAGGCTGCCCTGCGTCTTCAGTGGCCGTTCAGATTGTTGGGAGCTTTCGTGACTCTGCAGCAGTAAAGCAGATTGCCCAGCTAGTAAGGTTTTGCCAGC
>JAABUK010004239.1_pt1 | contig 23514 bp, 25 predicted proteins | sample 5559141 | NCBI WGS metagenome assembly JAABUK01 (sample SAMN10711869, study PRJNA513367) | rock metagenome | isolation source: Antarctica rocks | place: Antarctica: Victoria Land, Pudding Butte nord | collected 2016-01-03
TCCGGCCTGGGCTACCAGACGCCCAGTGAGATTCATGCCGGCTACCGAGCAGCGGCGTAAAGCACAAATGACCACGTCCGAGAAACGCAGGGCACATCACGTGGAACGCCACTTGGCGCAGGGTCCAGGCTCTGCCGTCGGCGGCGTCGAGCTGCTCGTCGGACAGGGCTCGCAGGCGGACATCCCAAATCTGGGCGAGGCGACTCAGCCGGCTGTGGGCCTCGTCTAGGTCCTCTCCGGTGAACGTAGCCAGATCCGCCGGGGTGGTGATCATTGACCCGTGCCAGGTGTCCGGCTCGGTGGGCCGCCTGGCGACACGGGCCTCGAGCTCGGCGAGGTGGTCCAACAGGTGGTCGGCCACGCGCCGCACTGCCTTGTGCGGGGTGTAGGTCCGCGCTGGCTCACCGTCGACCGGGACCTGGACCGGTGTGCCGTCCCAGCGCGGCCAGGTCTGTGCCAGCTCGAGCACGTGATCGACCATTGCGGTGACGACGTCCGCAGGATGTCGTTCGTCGACCGCAGGTCCGTCACCCGTCATGTCCATCATCTTGCCACCGGTTCAGTGACGAGCGAGTGCTTCAGCCCGCTTGGGGGGCCCTTGCGGGGCAGTCCCGTAGCGGATCGTGTTCCGGGCGGTGAGGACTCGAGTCAGGCGAGGCCGAGAAACACCACGAGGGAGCGGGACAGGGCCAGTATGTCGGTGTCGGAGACGGCTCCGATGCGCTCGCCAAGCTTGGATCGGGGCATCGTCGTGAGATTGTCGACCATGAGGCTGCTGGGCTGGTCCAGGCCGATATCGGTCCCGGGGATCAAGGGGATGCGCAGCAGGGGAATCTCGGTGGGATCCGTGGTGAGCGGGCAGATGGTGATCGAATCGGTGGTGTCGAAGCGGTCATCCTGGACCACGAGCACTGGCCGCGGCTTGCTGGCGTAGTGCTTGCCCCCGGCCGCAGTCCACAGCTCGCCCCGTCTCACTCTTCGTCGCTGTCGTCACCGGGCCATGAGATGGCGTCGACGAAGGCCTGGTCCTCGGTTGCATGGGGGCTGGCGGCGGCCAGTTCCGACTGGCGGTGGGCCTCGGCGGCGAATCCCGGGGCACGCACGTCGGGAACCCAGATCTGCACGGGCCGTAGCCCCTGGCGCCGTTGGCGTGCCCGGTGATCTGCTACTCGCTGGCGCACGGTGGGAGTCTTCTGGTCAGCCATGCCACCAGGTTACATGTAACTGAGCGAGAAGTCGACAGCGCAGCGGATAGGGGTGTTCGACAGCGGGATCGCTCTACGGAACAGCGATGATCATTCGGCGGCGGTCCGTCGAGCCGTACCAGGAGCTGGCGCGGCGCCTGCAGGCGGCCGACCTCGACGAGCTGGTGATCTCCACCAATGATCTGTCGCCGCGAGCAGTTGCCGAACGGGTGCTCGAACACATCGACGGATGACCGAGCCCGTCGCCGCAGGCACCGTTCCCCGACGGCGCCGACGGGTGTCGGGACAGCCCACCGCCCGGTCACTCCCGGGACGCGCCACCCAGCCGCGGGGCAGCGGGTCGACCGCCGGTCTCACGCTGATCGGTCAGAGCGCCAAGCTGGGCGATCGAGTAGGCGATCCCGATCACCGACGACCGCGAGGAGCTCACCGGATGACCGTGCAGGACCCGGGCCCCGGAACCGCCAGCAGCCGGCCGGTCGCGGTCGTGACCGGGGTCGGTCGCACCCGGGGTATCGGCGCCGGGATCGCCCGCGCTCTGGCCGACGCCGGATGGGACGTCGCCTTCACCTACTACGCGCCCTACGACGCACGGATGAGCTGGGGCGCTGAACCAGACGCCACCCAGACCATCACCACCGACCTGCGCAGCCGCGGCGCCCGCACCGTAGCCGTCGAGGCCGACCTCGCCGACCCCGACAGCGCCTCCACCGTTTTCGACCAGACGACCAGTGCCCTCGGACCGGTGCAGGCCCTGGTCATGGCCCACTGCGAGTCCGTCGCCACCGGCCTGCTGGACACGACCGTCGAGAGCTTCGACCGCCACTTCGCCGTCAACGCCCGCGCCGTCTGGCTGCTCATCCGCGAGTTCGGCCGCCGAGCCGACGGCGAAGATCCTCGCCGGCGCATCATCGCGATCACCGGAGACCACACGGTCGGGCACGTGCCCTACGGGGCCAGCAAAGCCGCCCTGGACCGCATCGCCCTGGCCGCCGCGCACGAACTGGCGCACCTGGGTGTCCGCGCGAACGTCGTCAACCCCGGCGCGGTGGACACCGGCTGGATGAGCGAGGAGATCCGCGCCGCCGGTGCCCGCCAGGCCCTGCTCGGCCGCAACGGCACCCCTCAGGACACCGGCGACCTCGTCGCCTTCCTCTGCTCGGACAACGGCGCCTGGATCACCGGGCAACTGCTCAAGAGCAACGGCGGCTACTCCTGAAAACGGCAACACGGCTCTGCCCGAAAGGACAGGAGCGAGGTGGTCGGGGCGGGATCGACAGGCCGACGGCGCGATCGGGCCGGACGGGGCTCAGACGGGTGTCGGGTGTCGGGTGTCGGGTCCACGCCGTTCCGCGGACCCGGAGCACCCCGCCGACGAGCCGGACGACGATGAAGGACGTCAGCCCGGCCCACACCCCGCCCAGCCCCCAGTCGAAGCGGACAGCTGCCAGGTTCAGGGGCGCGAACACCGCGACGGCGCCGAGCAGGGTCACCGTCCGCAGGAACCGGACGTCCCCGGCCCCGATGAGCACCCCGTCCAGGGCGAACACCAGCCCCCCGGCCGGCATCATCACCGCCAGCCACGGCCACACGACGCCGATCTGGTGCCGGACCCCAGCATCGGCGTTGAAGACCGCCAGCCCGACCGCGAGGACCACCCCGCCCCCGGTGCCGTAGGCGGCCACCCGCCAGCCGATCCCCCGGGCGGCGGGGACGTCGCCGGTGCCCAGCGCCGCGCCGACCAGCGACTGGGCCGCGACCGCGAAGGCGTCCAAGACAAGGGCGAGGAAGGTCCACAGCTGCAGGCCGACCTGGTGGGCGGCGACCTGGTCCGGACCGAACCGCGCCGCGCCCCCGGCGGCGGTGAGGAACGCGACCTGGAACGCCACCGACCGGACCACCAGCTCGCGCCCGACGACCAGCTGGGCCCGCAGCACCGCCGGCCGCGGCCGCCAGAACCCCGCCCGCCAGAACCCCGCCCGCCAGAACCCCGCCCGCCGGTGCAGCGCCCGCCGGTGCAGCGCCGCCAGGAACAGGGTCGCCCCGATCACCTGTGCGACCAGGTTGGCGACCGCGGACCCGCGCAGCCCCAGCCCGGCCCCGTAGACGAACACCGGGCACAGCGCCGCGGACACGGCGTTGGTCCCGAGCACGATCGCCACCGGCGTCCGGGTCTGCTGCACCCCCCGCGTCCAGCCGTTGCCGGCCATCATCAGCAGCACACCGGGGAGCCCGACGAGGCCGATCCGCAGCCACGACGTCGCGGCGTCGGCGGTCGCGCCCGCCCCACCCGCGAGCAGCCGGGTGGCGGGTTCGGCGAACACCTCGCCCACGGCCACCAGCACCGTGCCGATCCCCACCGCCAACCAGCGCGCCTGGACACCCTCGTCCACGGCCCGGTCGGTCTGCCCGGCGCCGAACCACCGCGCCGAACGCCCCGTGGTCCCGTACTCCACGAAGTCCCCGACGACAAGGAGCAGGGAGAACAGCGCCGCCGCAATCCCCAACCCCGACAACGAGACCACGCCCAGGTGACCGACGACCGCGGTGTCCACCAACAGGTAGCGGAAGCCGCACTCGACATCGCGATGATCGACGAGTTCGCGGCGCGATGTGCGGCAGGGCCACCGGGCGTGGTGGCCGACCTGGGTTGCGGCACCGGCCGGGTCACCGCGTACCTGGCCCGGTCAGGACTCGACGTCCGCGGTTTTGGTCGCCCGCCGGCGTCACCCGAACCTGGATTTCGCTGTGGCCGCCAGGCAGGCACTACCCGTTGACGATGCGGCCTTCGCCGGACTGCCGGTCTGGTACTCACTGATCCACACGCCTCCCGAGGAACTGGGTGATCCCATCGGCGAACTCGCTCGAGTCCTCCAACCAGGGGGTCACCTCTTGATCGGGTTCCAGGCCGGACACGGTGAGCGCGTCGACCGGAACAGCAGCTTTGGCCACCACGTCGCGTTCACAAACTTCCGCCACGACCCCGATCACGTCGCCGGACTGCTCGCCCGCGAGGGCTTCAACCTCACGGCGCGGCTGCTCCGGTCGGCGACCAGAAAGGAATCGACACGGCAGGCGTTCCTGCTGGCGATTCGACGGCCGTGACGGGCGCCGCGCCAGCCCTGCCCGGCGAGCAGTGGAAGGTCCGTCACTTCACCCACCGAGTACGTCGTCAACCCGTCCCGCACCCGGATGCTGCTGATCCGTCACCGGAAGCTCGGCCTGTGGCTGCCGCCTGGAGGCCAACGACCTTCCCGCGACGCGGCCATACGGGAGGTCCTGGAGCAGACCGGCGTCGCCCCCGGCTCCTGCCGCCGGCCCGGTCACCCCGCCCGGCCCGGGGTCCTCGAACTCCCCGACCCGAGGTCCGGGCCGAGGCTGTCAGTCGGTCAACTGCTTGCGGGCCGCGCGGACCTGATCGGCGATGGCGAGGGCACCGCGGTCGTCTGCCAGCGTGCCCGCCTCGTCGAGCAGGGCCGCTGCGTCGCCGGCGCGACCCTGCCCCAGGGCTATGTAGGACAGCCCAACCAGATTCGCCGCGACACCCGCGCTGAAGCCGAGCTCGCGGCGCAGCCGGGTCGAGTGCTCCAACAGCTCGCGCGCAGTGTCCAGGTCGCCCGCCAGATGTTCGGTGATGCCCTGGTGACGGAGCACGTAGGACAGGGTCAGTCGGTCGCCGACCAGGGTCGCTAGCTCAGCAGCGCGGGTGAGCAGGGGCGCCGCGGTTGCGTTGTCCTCCCGGAGAACCTGGTGGAAGATCCCCATCCACAGCAGGGCTCGGGCCTCCCCCCGCTGGTCGCCGCTCCGCCGGCACAAGCTCGCGGAGCGTTCGAACAGCGCCAGCTCATCGCCGGCGACTCCGGCTTCCGCCAGTCCTTCGCGCCGATCGGCGAGGTGCCGCCCGTGCAGGACCCGGCCTCGTGCGAGCGACAGTTCGGCCTCGACCGAGTCCAGGGAGCTGTCCGCGCGATCCAGGGCGGTCGCGTCGCCGTCGAAAACGGCCCGTTCGTACAGCAGCCGCGCCGCCTCGATCCGGTCCCGCTCGTCCATGGCCACCTCCAAACGGCTGGTCCGCCACCTTCAGGCCTGGTTGAGCCTATGGCGCGGCCGCTCGAGACGGGCATGAATGCTCGCGACCGCCGCCGCCGCCGAACTGCTCAGTACCGACACCAGTCTCGACCTCACACTGTGCGACGCCCCGGCTGTGGCCAGCTCTCCCTCCGCGCCCGTCCCAACCAGCAGTGGCGTGACCCCCACTGCGGTATCCGCGCCCGCGGCCAACGACTCACCCAACGCCGCCGCGCAGCGGCGACCTGAACACCGCCGGCCCGCGAGGCCCGTCCCCGCGGCAGTCCGCCGGGGGCTGGAACGGTGTCGTCGTGGACAAGAGCCAAGGCGAGGTGTCGGCGTTCTACCGGCGGTACCTGACCCGGTGCAACGAGCACCGCTTCGACGACCTCGGTGAGTTCGTCGCCGCTGACGTCAACGGGCCCACCGAAGGACCGGGCCGCTACATCGCCAGCCTGCGCGCGGTCACGGTCGCCTTCCCCGACTACCACTGGGACCTGCACCGGCTGCTGGTCGACGGCCAGTGGCTCGCCGCCCGCAGATCCGCGACTGGACGTTCCTCGCCTGGATCGCCCTGGCGGACACCGGGAAGTACCTGCGGCGCGGCTCCACCTGGGAGGCCCACCACCGCCTGCACTAAACCCGCGACCACATCTGGGCGCTGTGGGCCGCCGCCACCGGCGCCACCTACCCCTGGCACGGACTGTCCCAGGTCCTCGACCACGACCCACACCACCTACCCCCGGGAATCCAGGCCACCGTCACCGGCCTCGACCCCAGCGAGCTGCACCGAGCCGCCCGCGCCAGCGCCGAACTTCTCACCCACGTCAGCGAGCTCGCCGCGACTGCGCACGCAGCGCAGCTGCCCGCTGAACTCGCCCGCCACGTCACCGCGGATCTCTACGCGATGACGCGGACCTGACCCGCCGGGAGGCCCGGCCCACAGCAACGCCGGCCGGTACGTCCCACCCCGGACACGGCGGACACAGCGGCACCGGCTTCCCGCAGCCCGCACTACCGCCGTCGACCGCTACCGGCACAGCCCCTGAGCTGATTCAGGCACGCGGGAACGGGCCACGGGCCCATACCGTGACCGGAGTGGAGCTGGCCATCGACGACGCCGGCGGGGATGACCCGGTCGCGGTCGTGTTGCCGATGTTCACCACCAGCCGGCAGACCACCGCGGCCGCCTTCGAGCCGGCCCTGACCGGGGCGTCGGTCCGCACCGTCTACCTCGACCCACCCGGGCACGGCGACTCCCCCGCCACCGTGGACGTGAGCTCGCAGGCCGTCCTGGACGAGGTCTGCGGCTGGCTGGCGGCACACACAACCGGGCCGGTCCTGCTCGCCGGCGCCTCCTACGGCGGGTACCTGGCGGCGGCGGTCGCCCGGCAGCACCCAACCCTGGTCCGCGGGCTGCTGCTCGTCTGCCCCGGCGTACGACCCGGCCACCGGACCCTGCCCACCGGCGCCCCGCCACCCGCCCCGGCCGACTGGCTCGACGACGTCCCGACCGACCTGCACGAGCACCTCGACCGGGCGATCGGCCACCGCACCCGCACGGTCGCCGCCCGCGTGAACGCGGCGCTCACCGCCGGCCCGGACGGGGACACCGACTTCCAGGAGGCGCTACGCGCCAGCCCCGGCTACGCACTGGCGGACGAGACCTCCGACACCACCTTCGACGGCCCGGTGACCGTGCTCGCCGGACGCCAGGACCGGATCGCCGGGTACACCGACCAGTTCGCGGTCATGTCCCGTTACCCCCGGGGCACCTACGCCGTCCTCGACGACGCCGGCCACTACCTGCCCTTCGAACAGCCTTCCCTGTTCCGCGCCCTCACCCAGCAGTGGCTGTCCCACTGCCTGCGCTGACGGCCAAACGAGCCGGCGGTCAGCCGCACACATGACCCCCACCCACTACATCGGCTGACCGGGGAAGCTGCGATACCGACTTGACGCGGATCGTCGCGCGAAGGATGGTCACCTGGTGCGGATCGAGCAGCGGGTGACCATCTTCGACGCCGCAGAACTGGCACCGGAGAGCAGCTTCTGGGCCGCCCTGCTCGGCGGTACGGTCCGCGACCTTGGGCGCGCTCACCTGGTCCTCATCGACGACGTCCCCGTCGTCGGGGTCCAACTCGCACCCGGCCATATTCCGCCGGACTGGCCCGACGGCACACCGCAGCAGGTCCACACCGACCTCGTGGTCGCCGACCCCGACCAGGCACACGCGGAAGTCCTGGCACTCGGAGCGCGCGTCCTCGGGCGGCGGCCCGACGTCGATCCCGGAGCCGGTTTCCAGGTGTACGCGGACCCGGCCGGCCACCCCTTCTGCCTGTGCTGGGACCCCGCCACCACCCCCGACGCGAACCCAGGCACCCAACCCGCCAATGCCGCGACGCCCACCTCACCGCCACCTGCGACACAGATCGACACATAAGGCCTCCGCTCTGGCCGGGCAGCTTGCCGATACCCGGACCGCGGCCGTCAGTGCGACCCGCAGCTCCAGTCGCCGGTACGACTTTCGACACAACCAGCGGGGTATCGGCGACCTGCGTACCGGAAAGGATCCGTTCGGCTGCAGGGGCCGATCCAGTTTGGGTGCCGGGCCGGAGAGCGGCTCGCCTCGTTGACGGCTGGAACGGCGGTCGCGGGACGGGCCGGTCGGGGCCGGACTGGTGACACGATGTAGCCGCTGGCGCTGGACCTTTCCGGGACCCCGTCAGCCCCGATCGGTGCGGGTTCCCGCGCGCGTCGCCGGCTTGACAGACATCAGCTGTCGGTCACCCGTCGCGCCCGGCGTGCTCGCCAGCCGGGAGGCAGCCCATGACAGTTCCCAGTCCCCACATCGCTCCGTCGGCGCCTGGATCGCCGTGGCCAGGATCTCGTTACGAAGCCCGCCACCGGTGGCAACTGGACCCGGTCACCAGCCTGGTCGAAGCGGCCACAACGCTTGTTGCCCTTGCCGCCGAACTGGCCGCCGCCGATCGAGCGGGCTGGCGGCTCCTCGAACCTGTCACCGATGGTCATCTCCTCGCGGCACGCCCGTCCCGCCGTCAACGCGGCCGCGGAGTCGGCCCACTGCCAAGCAAACCCGGCTCGGACCGGCGCGTCCGGGCGTGGCGACTGCGGATCGTCGACGAGCCGCCAGTGGCGGGATCGGTGGTGTTCTCCACCAACCACGCCCCGCGCAGCCCGGTCCTCACCTGGACCGGTCAACGCCTGGAGCAGACCGGCGGCCCCAAGCTGCCGGCCGAGACCCTGCTCACCGTCGCCCGGCAGGCCGCGCTGACGGGTTCACCGCGACGCCCCTTCGGGATCGCGCGGGCTCGACTCGGGCCGAACCTGGACCTGATCGCCGACGGGAGCTCGCTACGCCTCCACGCCGTACGTGACGGCGTCCTGTTCCGCACCGGCGACACGCTGGTGTTCCACCACGCCGCCGACGGGGCGACCAATCTGCTCAGTGCCGCCGCGGCCTACAACCTGCTTGCGCAGGAGATCGATGAACTCCGCGCAGCCGGCGCTCGGCTGGTCGGGACCGACGACGGATTTCTCGATCTCGCCTACGACACGTCGGGCCTTTCGTGAGCACCGCCGCGGTCCGCACGTTCACAGCACCCGACGGGACACGGTTGACCTACCGCGAAGCAGGTGCGGGGACACCGGTGGTCTGCCTGCCCGGGGGACCGATGCAGGACCCGCGCTACCTGGCCGACCTTGGCGGCTTGACCCAGCGAGCTCGGCTGCTCCTGCTCGAACTGAGAGGGACCGGTTCGTCATCGACCCCAACCGACTCGACCAGCTACCGCTGCGAGCGGATGGTGGACGACGTCGAGGCCCTGCGCACCGACCTGCAGGTGGAGCGAATTTCCGTACTGGGCCACTCCGCCGGCGCCCAGCTCGCTGTCCGCTACGCCCTCCGTTACCCAGAGCGAGTCCACCGACTCGTCCTAATCACCCCCGGTCTCGCGTCGCTCGGCATCGAAGTGTCGAACAGCGATCGCCGGCGGGTCACCGATCTCCGCCGAGGAGAGTCGTGGTTTGCGGCAGCGTCGACCGCGCTGGACGACCTCGCCGCCGGTCGAATAACCGCCGACACCGAGACGGCCATCGCGCCTTTCTTCTACGGCACCTGGAATGCAACGACGCGGGTCCACCAAGCGGCCGCGGAGAGCCAGACGAATCACGTCGCCGCCGAGGTTTTCGCCGACGCCGCACGGTCCGAGGCCGGAAACTTGAGAGCGGCGCTCCCCCACCTGGGGATGCCGACGCTGGTACTCGCCGGCGAGCTAGACGTCAACACCCCACCGAACTGCGCCGCAACCCTCGCCGGGCTCATTCCGGCCGCCGAGATCCTCATCCAGCCAGGGGCAGCGCACTACCCCTGGCTCGACAACCCCGGAGAGTTCACCGACCACGTCGACCGGTTCCTCCGCCAACCCACGATTCAGCCGACGCAACCATGACTTCACCGACCACCGAACTGCCCGTACCGAAACCCGTACCGGGCCGAACGTGGGTCCGTTACCAGCCCAGGCACGGCACGGCTTACGGCACGGCCCACGCCGAACCGACGACCCTCGTACTGTTAACGATCGGAGGTGAGACGCCGAGGCGTGTTACCGGAGCTCGGCATGTGACCGCCCATCTCGTCTGTCTGAGAGAGCGGAATGAAGACTTGAAGCCAACGCTCGCGGGTGGTTCGGTGTTGTCGAGTGATCCGCCATGGTCGCGTGTGAGGCGTTGGTGGCGCGGGACGTCAACGTCCCGGCCGGCTGGGGGCCGAAGTGAACCGACGTCGAGTAGTGACAACGATGACGTCGGGCGGTGGTACGGGCTCCATGCCGGGATCCCCTGGTGGTGATGGCTCTAGGAGCGGGGGCGCTGCACCACCCGAGGACGCGCGGCTGGCGCAGGCCCGGTCGGCCGCGAAATGGCTGTCCTGTTGTCGGAGACCGGCGGTAAGCAGTCCTAGTGGCGACTCTAGGTTTCCCCGTTCTGCTCGAGCTGATCGACGAACGGTCGATCGCGTTCCGAGCCGCGGTCGCCTCCGCGCCCAGCCTCGAGGGGCAGGTCCCGACCTGCCCCGAGTGGACGCTGCGGGATCTGGTACTGCACCTGGGCGGAGTTCGCCTCTTCTGGGCTGCCACCGTCGCCGCTGGGCCTGCTGACGATCCCCCGGCTGAGCCCGCTTCGGAGGGTGACTCAGCTGAGCCCCGGGACCGCGAGACTCTGCTGGCCTGGTCGGCCGAGTCCACCGAGCAGCTGCTGAGCCCACCGCGGGAGTCCGGCCCGGACCGCGGCTGCTGGACGTGGTGGGGCGGGTCCCAGTCGCCGCAGACCTGCGGTGCCGTCGCCCGGCACCAGCTCCAAGAGGTCGCGGTGCACACCTACGACGCCCAGATCACCCTGGGCGCCCCTCAACCGCTACCGGAAGAGACGGCACGTGAAGGGGTCGATGAGTTTCTGTCCACCTGCTGCGCAGGGACCGACCCCTGGCCGCACGAACCCTGTGCCGTCGACTACCAGGTCACCGACGGCCGATCCTGGCGCCTCTCGCTCTCTGCCGAAGGTGCACGAAGCACCCGTCTCCCCACGCCCGCCGCGATGGGCGCCACCGCTGCCGGCCAGAACCCAGGCGCGGCCGACGCTTCTCTGCGGGGCACGGCCAGTGAGCTGGTCCTGGCCCTGTACGGCCGGGTCCCGGTGGATTCCTTGAAGCTCGACGGCGACCGGGGTTTGTTCGACCTGCTCCTGGCCTGGGATCCGGATGAGTAGGACGTGACGAGGCATCACCTCGTGCGCCCCATGTACGTGGGTGTGTCGAAACCCGTTCGTCGATGACGATGTCCAGGTGTCCACTACAACCGCCGCGGGGTGTCTGATCCTGTCGGGCACTCCGGGAGCCGGTAAGACCACGGTGGCGCGGCTGTTGGCTGGCGGGTTTCCGCGGTCCGCGCACGTCGGGGGTGACGAGGTCAGCCTGATGGTCGCCTCCGGTGCGGTCGGGCCCGTCGGCGAGCCGAGAGCGGAGGCCGAACGCCAACTGCTGCTGCGAGCTCACAATCTGCAGCCTGGCCAACAACTTCGCCGCGTTCGGGTTCTACCCGGTGCTCGACTACGTCGTCCCGAACCGGCAGGTCCTGGACCTCATGGTCGGCTTGCTGAGGCCGCGACCAGTGCTCTTCGTGACCCTGGCCCCGACCCTGCAGGTGACCGCCGCCCGCAACGAGGCCCGCCCGACGACCGAGCAGGTCCACGGCACGTTCGCCGCTCTCCGCCAGGAGATGGCTGACGAGCTGTCATCGGTGGGGTGGTGGTTCGACACCTCCGCACTGACCCCGAGCGGACAGCAACCACCATCACGACGGAGGCACCGACCCGCGCTGTCCTCCCCAGCTGACGGCGCGTTGCAAGCCGTTCCCTTCCAGAGCGAAGCGGCCCAGTCAGCGGTCGTGTCGGAGCTGGCTGGTGGACCCGCGCCGGACTGGACGACACGGCGCGGCAACGGTACTTGTCCAACATCTTCCCGTTGCTGAACGAGCAGGCGGACAGCTGGGCCAGTTGGTCACCGGTGACCTGGTCCGTGGACGGCCGGAAGGTCTAGGCCCGCGAGAGGGTTCCTGGGCTTCCGACATCCTCCACTTCCGTGTACCAGCCGAGTGGGAGCAACCCACCGGGTGCTGTCGGCTCCCGTGCCGTCGGAGCGCGGGTCAGTGGTGCGCGAGCACGTTGACGATGTTGCCGTCGGGGTCACGGACGAAGAACCGCCGCACACCCCATGGCTCGTCGGTCAGCGGGTGCACGATCGGCGCACCCTCGGCCACCGCTGCGGCGTACGCCGCGTCGACGTCATCGACTTGGACCGACACCGCTGGCAGGACCGGCGCCGTCTCGTCGTGCGTCATCAAGCTGAGCTGGGCACCCGACCGTTGCGGATCCGCCAACGTGACGATCCAGCCGTGGTCCATCACGGGCTCAAGGCCGAGGACGCGCCGGTAGAACGCACTGGCGTCCTCCAGCGATCGACTCGGGAGATCGGCGACCACTCGTTGCACACCCATGCGCCCCACCCTCTCAAGCAGCCCCAACGAGACGCCCGGAATGTTCCGGCCCCCACCACACCACACCCGCGTCCTCCTTCGCTGGCCTTGCACTGCGGGCTCCGGCCTCCGGACGCCCTGAATCTCATCCCCCCGGCGCGAGAGTCGCTCTCCGACGAAGCAACCGCCCGTCCAGGCTGGTCAGGCGCGTTTCGGCACTCCTCCGAGAGCACCGCTCCGGACGTGCCGAAACCGGTCGGATTCGAGACGATGTAGCGGTGTCGAATCGGGGTGGCGGACGCGGGGACAGCGGGTCGCAGCAGCTGCTCCCGCTTTCGTCGGTCTAGCTTTGCGGCGCGTGGGCCGCGCCGGGATCGAGATCGACGAACAGCTCGTCCGCGCCTTGTTGCGCGCCCAGCACCCCGACCTCGCCGATCGCACCCTGCGACGGGGCCCGGAAGGCTGGGACAACCAGCTGTGGCGTCTCGGGGACGACCTCGCTGTCCGGTTGCCGTGGGCCACCGAGACCGCAGACGCGCTCCTCCTGAAGGAGTGGGCGTGGCTGCCCTCCCTCGCCGCGTCCCTCCCCCTGCCGGTCCCCGTCCCGCAACGACTCGGCCGACCGTCCGAGGTGTTCCCCAGACCGTGGATCGTCACAACCTGGGTGCCGGGGACCCCGGCTGACCTCGAGCCCGCAACCCACGCGACGAATGCGGCCGATGCCCTCGCCGGCTTCCTGACGGCACTGCACCGACCCACTCCCGCCTCAGCACCAGTCGGGCGGGGCCGCGGCGGGTCCCTGGCCGACTGCGAAGAACAGGTCGCCGCGGGTCTCGCGGCCGCCACCGAGACCGGCCTCCTGCCCGACGCCGACACCGTTCGCGAGGTCTGGCGCGACGCGGTCGGCGCCCCCGGATGGACAGGACCACGAGTGTGGCTCCACGCCGACCTGCACCCGGCCAACGTCCTCACCGCCGACGGAACCTTCTGCGGCGTGATCGACTTCGGTGACCTCTGCGCGGGCGACCCGGCCTGCGACCTCGCTGCCTCCTGGGTCCTGCTACCGGACGGCGCAGCGGACCGCTTCCACAACGCCTACGGGCCACCGCTGGACGATCCGACCCTGCGCCGCGCCCGCGGCTGGGCCGTATGGCGTGCCCTCGGCGGCATCCTCATCGCAGACGCCGGTCGTCGCGGCCGCCCCGGCGGCAAAGCCAGTTGGGGCCCACCCGCCCAGCTCGCGTTGCGACGGCTCACAGCGACAGCCCGCTGAGCGATCCCTCGGTCAGCTCGTCGGACCACCCGACGTCCCACCCGGAACACCACTCCCGGGACAGACCCGCAGACGGGTCTACTGGAACACCCAGACCAGCAACAACGTCGCCGGGGACTCGGCGGTCCCGGTGTCCCGGTGCGGGAACGCTTGTCGAGACGCACGCCTCCGATGAAGCAGGTGAGCCAATCGCCGGTCGTGCCGCGGATTGGCCAGCCTCAGGGCCAAGGTGGCGCCGGGATCTCAGGCGGTGTCGGACTGGCGAGCGCCGGTGGTGTCGGTGAGAAGGCTGGCGAGCGTGCGGGTGTGGAGGCGGACCATTCCGGCAGGCAGGTGGCGGCCGTTGATGAGGTCGCGCAGTTCCAGCGCGCGCTGCAGCCGGTCGTCGTGGCCGTGAGTACGCCAAGTCGACGGCTGCCCGGCGAGCCAGGCGGCGTGAGTGGCGTGGGCGTGGAGGTAGTGGCCGCGGGGATCAATGACAGGTCCGCGCAGGGTCGTTGCGCAGTGACCGGTCCGGCAGCCGATGCGGGTGCGGACGTCGGTGTGGTCGATCAGTCGCGCTCCGGACTCCCGTGGGACGGTCAGCATCAGCCCGGGCAGGTATATGCCGGGGATCGGTCCCCCGGGCACCCGGGTCCCGTCGGCACGGACCCGTCGGGGCTTCTGCTGGTCGGTCAGCACTCTGCGCTGGTCCACCGACTCCAGCAGGCCGAGGCCGACCGAGTAGTGGGCAGCGGCGCCGCGGGCCACGGCGGTCTGCCCGACCGTCCCGGACCACCCAGCAGTGACTGTCAGGCCCGCGTCGGTGAACGCGCGCAGCCGGTCGAAGCCGCGGCGGATCTGGCGGCCGCTGAGCTCCTCGCCACCGAATGGTGACAGTCGGAGCTCCAGCCGGCCCAGCCCGAGCCGCGCGTACTCGGCGGCGAGCTCGGCGACCCGCTCCTCCTGGTACTTCGTCGACATGATCAGGACCGCCCGCACGGGGCGGTCCTGCTCCTGGACGGTCTCCTGCGCCAAGGCCAGGTTGAGCTCAGCGCTGCGCTCGTCGGTGACGAACACATGCGGCGCGGTGACAGCTGTCGCCGCGCCGGGATGGATGTCGATGACCTGACGGACCAGCCCGCTGCGCTGCGGCCCGCTCCTGGCCAGCACGTCGACGTCGAGGGTGCCGGCGGCGGCGTACGGCAGGGTCGCCGCCGACAACCCGGGCACCGTCAGCCGGTCGGTCATGGGGTCGATGAAGACGTCGACGCCGGCCTCGCGGGCGGCCTCAACGACCCCGCCCTGCACCCTGCGCCACCGCGCGTCCATCACGACCGCGCTGACCCCGGCCGTGTCGCCGACGAGGAAGTCCTCGACCTTCTTGTGGTCGACCTTGCCCAACCTGAACTCGACGCCCACCGCACACCCCTCGCACCCGGACAACACACCTGCCATAGTCTCGACAGACAGCATGACAGAGAGTTGGGACACATCGTGGTTGCAAGCGCACTCGCAGAGCGGATCACCCACCTGACCTCCGCGATCGACCTCAGCTTCGACGAGATCGGCGGCATCGTCGACGCCTCGGCCCGGTCGGTGTCCCGGTGGTCCAACGGGGAAGTCGTTCCCCAGAAACTGAACCGGCAGCGCCTGATCGAGCTGGCCTACGTCGCGGACGCCGTCACCGCCGTCCTACCCCGGGAGCAGGCGAACCTGTGGATGTTCACCCCGGTCCCAATGCTGGGTCACGACACCCCCGCTGACCGGATCCGGCAAGGCGGCTACCGCGACGTCCTGGCCGTGATCGCGGCCGTCGAGGACGGCATCGTCGCGTGAGCCCGGACCTCGACGAAGACATCGTCGAGCAGGTCGACGCCCTCGGCGCGACCCCGTGGTCGGGCACCGTCTACCGATACACCTCAACCGGCCGCGACCCGCTGTCCGGGGAAGGCGCCCGCCTCAACGGGGGCCGGTGGAACCCTCGGGGCCTGTTCCCCACCGTGTACCTCGCCGGCCCGTTCCCGGCCTGTGTCAGCGAGTTCAAACGGATGGCCCACGCCGCTGGGATGTCCGCGGAGGCCATCATCGCCCGCGGGTACCTCGTCCACACCATCGCCGTCACCACGCTGCCCGTCCTGGACCTGCGGACCGATGGCGCGCTCGACCGGGTCGGACTCCAACGTTCCGACATCGAAGACCAGGACGACTGGACCGCCTGCCAAGCGGTCGGCCACGCCGCCTGGTTCCTCGAACGCGCTGGAATCCTCGCCCCGTCCGCCACCGGTGAGGGCACCGTCCTGGCAGCGTTCGAGGAACGCGTCGGCCCCGGCCAGCTGGCCCTGCGCGCCTCCCGAACGCTGCTAGCCACCGACCTCAGCAGCCCCGGCGCCCCGCCGGCGTGACGGCACCGCCCACCCGGAGGCAGCACCAGGCACTCGCCCGCGCGGCTGCTGCCGCTCGGGCGATCCTGTTCAGTAGGTGAACCGGTCGAGGTCGCTGCCCAGCGCCCACATGCTGTTGAGCCGGGTGACTGTGCGCTGGTAGGCAGCCTCCTCAACCTCGGACAGGACGACGTCGCCGGCGGCTGACTCCAGGCGAGCGCGCAGCAGCTCCGCGTCGGCGCTTCGCCGACCCCCCGGCCGCGCCCTCCCGGCGCGCGATGACCCGCTCATCTCACCCCGATCGGCACCCACCCCGCCGACCCTGAGCCGGCCCACCAGCTGGGGTTCCCTGCCCGCCGCGTTCTCGGTACCGTCCGCAGCGGACCGGCTGCTGCTCGTGGCCGGACGGGCGTCGACGAGCACCGGGGAGACACCACATGGGTACCGCGCTGGCCGTGATGGGCCTTTTCGCCCTGCTCGCCGGCCTCGCCTCGTCCTCGGGGTGATCGCCCTCGTCCGCCGCGCCCGGTCACGCCCCGCGAAACGGACCGGCCTGGGCGCCGGCGGACTCGCCGTCGGCGGCCTCGTCCTGCTCAGCATCGGTGGAGCCGCCAGCCCCGCGTCGACACCGAGCACCGACCAAGCCGCCGACACGACCACCACCAGCCCGACACCCGCGGCCCCGACCCCGTCGGCGCCAGCGACCACAGCGACCCCGACCCCGGTTACGACCACCGCGCTCGCGACCGCCACCCCTCCCCCACCGGCACCCCCCGCCACCGCAGCGGTCACCACGACCGCGCCGACGCCCCGACCGACCCGGACCGCGCCGATCACCGCCGCGGCGGCAGCGGCGAACCCGGCGGCGACCGGCCCGGCCGCCGCCGCCCTCGCCGCGCTCGCGGTGAAGGGCCGCGCCCCGAAGACCGGGTACTCCCGGGAGGCGTTCGGCCCGGCGTGGGCCGACTTGGACGGCAACGGTGGCACTGGTAGGTGGCCCAGCGCTGGGCGGCGTATTAGTGCAGCTGGTCGGCGCCGCGGTGAGCCTGGTGGTCGACGTCGGGAGCTACCTGTTCTCGGCCGCGTGCCTGCTCACCTTGCCGTCGTCCTCCGAACGGGCCGGGTCACGCGCGAGCGGCGGGATGCTGGCGCAGATGCGGGAAGGGCTCGTCTACGTGCGCCGAGACCCGGTCATCGGCCCGATGGCGCTCGCTGCGGCGAGCCTGAACTTCACGGCTGCGGCCCTCGCTGCCATGTTCTCGCCGTTCCTGGTCCACACGCTGGACCTGAATCCGGCAGCAGTAGGCGCGCTCATCGCCTCGGACGGGCTGGGCGGGGTCGTCGGCGCGGCCATCGCGAACCGCACCGTCCAACTGCTCGGAACCGCCCGGGCGGCGCTGGGGGCGATATGTGCAGCGCCGCTCTTCGCCCTAATGATCGGCGCTGCGACGCAGGGGTTCGGCCTGAGCCTGTTCGTCCTAGGGAACCTGGGCCTCGCCGCAGCGACGGTCGTCTTCAGCATCGTCGCCCGCACGCATCGACAGGTTGCAGTGCCGAGCGAGATGCTCGCCCGGGTCATGGCCACCGTCCGATTCATCTCGTGGGGTGTCCTGCCCATCGGGGGACTCGTAGCTGGGACGTTGGCGCAGCTGCTGGGCATGCGCACGGCCATACTCCTTACCGCGGCCACCCTGCTCCTCGGCCCGGTGCCCATGCTGCTTTCCCCCGCACGTCACCGGCGCGAACTCATCCCGGACGAGACCGAGGACGAACCAGGTCCCGGAACGCGAAAGGCTGTCCCGCAGTGACCACTTTCACCTCTGCCACCACCCGCGCCGCGATCCGTACGGCAGCAGGACACCCCCGGCCCATGGAGATCCTGCCCTTCGCGGTCGAGGGTCACACCACCCCAGAGCTGCTCGTGGGACTTCATCCGAGGTCCGCCGCACTCCGCGAGGTGTGGGCCGATCACCTAGCGCAGCAGAAAACCCAACCCTCAAGGATTGCTACCGCCCTCGCTGACACGATCTACCTCGCCTTGCCGGACGACATCGACGCATTGGCGCTGTACCTCGAGGGTCTGACGGCTGCTGCCGGTGCCGCGGAGCCGTTCGTCGACGGCGTCGCGGTGCTGCTGCGCGGCAACACCGCACACCGCGACGGCATTGAGTCAGTGCTGCGCGAATCGCCGCTGACCGATCGCGGCATAAAGCTCACGTCGTACTTCCGCCCCGCTCCGGACATCGATCAGTCGGTGGGAGGCGTGAACCTCGGACCGGCAGTAGGCCGGCCGTTGACCCTCACCTGCTCGGGGCAAACGGGCGGTCGCAACGACCGTGGCTTCCCCGCCACGGTGGCGCTATGGCAGCTGCTGAGCTCACTTACATTCAGCGAACACGTGAACAACGACCTCGGCCGCACCGCCGCCGGACATCACCCCGCCATCCTCACGCCGTCGTCCTCTTACAGCACCATCGATCTGCGCCTGCGCGTCGACGATGAGTCCGTAGCCGACGCTGAATGCGTAGTGCGAGAAACGCTCGCTGCCCTGAGCCGACCAACAACGGTCTGGAGATGGCGGGAATCACAGGAGGACCGCGACCCAGCCAGCGGCGTGCCCGCCCTCGACGACGATCTAAGGCGGGGATTCGCCCGCGTCGACGAGCTGCTCTTCCCCCCGCCGGGCCACTCGATCTGGACGATGCCGCAGACTCGGTCTGATACGACGAACGAGAACATCGCCACCGAAGCCCGACGAATGCTCGCGACCTACACCGTGCGCACCGCAGTAAACACCTGAGAAGCACCTAAGCGGAACAAGCCGACGGAGGAGAAGGCCATGGATCGGGAGCTCGACACGTTGTCCCGTCTAGATTGGACGGAGGTGGAATCCGCAGGTCGCATCGCCGCGAGGGTGGCGCAGACAATTCGGCAGCCGGGACCGTTGCGTGAACTGCTCGAACACTGCACCAAGGACGAACGCCTACTCGGACTCTCGGAAAGACAGTGGTGGGGCGACCGCATTGTGTTGTTCGATGACCCGGCCTCGATGCTGCGTATCAGGTTGCACCGCTTCGACGCGGGGACACACTTCCCCCACAGCCACCGATGGCCCTTCCACACAACCATCCTCGCCGGCCGCTACGTGCACCGCTTATACGGGCCTGAGCAGTTCGTGCGTGACGCTGCCCGCGCGGGCACAGGCTTCCTCCAGCCCAGCGTCGTCCGCGAAGAAGGAGCGGGCGCCAATTACGTCCTAGACCAGCACATCGTGCACTCGGTGACGCCGTGCGCGAACACCTTCTCTCTGGTCATCCAGGGCCCCCGGCTCAAGGACACCTCGTTACGGACCGGTCCCGACGGATCCATCATATGGAAAGGCGGGCGGTCGACAGAGACCGCCGACTCGATCGAGATGGCCCGCATGACCGAGGAGCACCTGGACTCTATCCGAGTTGTCGCACTCGAACGGTCATTGCTGGATAGATAGTCCACCGTGCTGGTCTACTATCCGGCGTCAAGCCATCACACCGCTACATCGAACGTGCTGGAGCAGCAGTGACAACAACAGATCTGGTTTACAAGGCAAGTGAAGTCTCGAAGCCGTGGGGTCGCGAACTGATATTCGCCGCGATCGAAGGTTCGTACGTTGGAAAAATTATCCGAGTCAAAGCGGGCGAGTCGCTGAGTCTGCAGTACCACCACGAGAAGACCGAGACGATCTGCGTCGCCGACGGCCGAGCAAGCATCGATTACGGGTCCGATGAACAGACACTGACGACGGCCGAGCTCGGCCCAGGCGATGTGATCCATCTGCCAGCCGGCGTGCTGCACCGGGTGAGAGCCACCGAGGATCTGCTGCTCGTCGAGGCGTCGACGGCAGCCGCGGGCTGGGCGACCGACGTGGTGCGACTCGAGGATCGGTACGGCCGGTCCGGCACCTCCGCGCCTTGAGCCAGCCAGGTTGGCGTCCTGAGACCACCTTCCAGCTCAAGGGATGGGCATCAGCTTGGGACAGCCGTCGACTGAGCGCAGCAGCGGCGGCGCTGGCCTTCGCCGCCGGGATCGGCTGGTCGCACACCCCCTACGGCTGGCTACTTGCCTCGGTGATCCTGCTCGAAACCGCGGGCATGACGCTCCCGTGGCGCGTGCCACGGCTAATGCGTGGCGCCGTCAGCTTCTGGGCCGAGACCCTCGTTGGTCTCATCGCCCCGCTCGGCACCACCGTCCTCGTGCTGATGCAGCGACCTACCTGGCTTACCACGGGCAGCGCATGGTGGTGGTACGTAGTCGCGGTCGCGCTCACCATCGCACTGTTCGCACTGAGCGACCTCAACCTCCGAGGCCTCTTCTCGGGCGAGTTGTCGTTCGTCTTCGGGCCCACGCCCCGATCTCACGGGAGTGCCCGCGCGTTCGCCAGCGCCTGCGGAGCCATCGGTGAGGAGTTCCTCTACCGGGCTCCGGTGATACTTGGCCTCTACTCGTTCCCCCTCGCGCTGCTCGGCGGCGCAGGGTTCGTCGCGCGCCACCACCTCCAACCGGGTACCAACCGCCGCGGAACTGCACGGTCGACCGCCACAGAGATCTCCGCTGCGGGAGGTCTGCTCGCGCTGACCATGCTGTCGCACTCGATCTACCCAGCGCTCCTCGCTCATCTGTTCAACAATGTGCCGAACATCGTGCTCGAGCTCCAACGTGAGCACGACCCAAGGACAGGGGACCTATGGCCGACCTGAACCACCACCTGCCCATGCTGCATGCCCGCACCCTGCTACCCAGAGACACCACGTCGACGGCGACGGTGACGGCGTCGCCTGCGAGACCAGCAGCAGCGGCGGGTCAGGTGGTGGGTCCACCGGCGGCGGGTCCGGGCCGTCGGGGTCAGTCAGTTACAAGAACTGCGCCGCCGTCCGCGCCGCCGGCAAGGCCCCGCTGCACCGCGGAGACCCCGGCTACTCCCGGAAACTGGACCGCGACGGCGACGGCGTCGCCTGCGAGACGTAGCCCCGGCCGGAGCTGCGTCCGCGGATCCTGGTCCGCGGGTCCGCCGGGGTCACCGGTCGTCGGTGGCCCGGAGGTCACGCCAGACCGTGTGCGGGTGGACTCCCTCGGCGTCGGCCACGGACTGCCGGGTCCCGCCGGCGGCGACCGCGGCGCGGACCCGCGCCGCGCGGGTCTGCGCAGCGGCCCGCCTGACCTGCGCGGTGGTCGGGGGTGGCGGTGTGCGCCCACCAGGCGGGCAGTGACGGGCCGTGCCAGCGGCGGTGCCACCCGACCACGGCGCTGACCTCGGCCGCCGTCGCCGCGGCGGCCTGCTCCTCCAGTCGGGCCGTTGAGACCCCGAGCATGCCGGCGGCGTCGGCGGTGGGGACCCAGCCGGCGTCGTTAGGGGGTCCCCCACCGCGGCCGGGTCCGGGCCGTGCCGCCGGCCCACCGCGCGCACGGACTCCACACTGACCCCGGCCGCCGCCGCCAACACCGGGACGCCGACCCCGGTCGCGCAGCCGGGTCAGCAGGTCCGCGACCGGTCCCCAGCGGTGCCCGCTCCGGGCGGCCGCCCACAGCGCGGCGACCCGGTCCCGGTCGGCGGTGGTGAGCCGGCCCGGCGGCCCCGGCCGCGCCACAGGTGCGCTTACCGGCTCAGTAACCGAACCGGTCGGCGCCCGACCCGAGCGCCCACATGCCGTTGAGCCGCCCTACGGTGCGCTGGTAGGCGGCCTCCTCCTGCCCGGTCAGGACCACGTCGCCGACCCCGCCCAGCACCCGGGCGCGGAGCCGCGCGGCGTCCTCGGTCCACGCCAGGTCCAACAGCCCGGTCAGCTGCGCGGTCCGCGCGACCGCCGCGGCCGCGGTGTCCGGGTCCCCGTCCGGGGCGAGCGCGTCGGTCAGGACCTCTCCCCGGCGGGGGTCCCCGAGCGCCCGCGCCGCCCCGGTCAGCGCGTCGACGTCGCCCGCGGCCAGCTCGTGGAACCGGAGCGGGGTGTGCTCATACGCCCCGCCCGGGCCCAGCAGCCGCGGCCCCGACGACGTCTCGGGATCGGTCTGGCCCGGCCGGACCGCGTCCGCGACCCGGTACAGCGCGCCCAGCGCGGCTCCTCCGGCCAGCGCCACCGGCAGCGCCACCGGCCCCGTCCGGGGGGCCCCGCTCCCAGATCCGCAGGGCCAGCAGGACCTCCTACAGGGCGGTGAACGCCTCCACTAGCTCCCGGTCCAGGTCGGGCAGCACGACCGGGCGTTTCGCGTCGGTCACCGCGTTCCCCGTCCCCTCCATCAGGTCCTCCCCGCCCCGGAACGACTCCACCCGGCGGCGCAGCTGCTCGGCGTCGCCGGCACGGCCGGCGCCGACGGGCGGATCGTTGAGTCGGGCGACCTGAAGGGTGCCATCGGCGAGCCGGGCACCGGCGCTGAGCCTGACCAGCGCGACGGCCGGGTCGCGATCGAGGCTGCTGTCCCAGCCGCGGTGCAGCTGCTTCCGCGTCGCCCTGGCCCACCCACTGCAGGCCCCCCACCGGAGCGCCGGGCGCGCGACGGGTCATGGCCCGGCTGGGCACCGGCGGCCCGGCGGACCGGCCCCGTCCCTGACCGGTCGAGCTACTCGGCGCGCGGTCAGCGGTAGACACGCACGTAGTCGAAGTCCGCGGTCGCCCCAGGCGTGTTCATGGCAGCGATCGCGATCTTCGCCGGGGTGCCCGCGGGCAGCGTCCACGTCGCTCCGTAAGTCCACGACTTCCCGTCCCGGCTGGTGGCCGCCCGGTAGTCCTGCTCACCGTCGACCGGGTCGGTGGTCCGGTAGATGCGCAGCCGCTGGGTCTTCGGCCCCGGGGCCCCGACGAAGGACTCGCTGTAGGCGCTGCCGGTGACGTCTTTGGCGAACGAGTTCGTCCGCAGGTCACCGGCGATCGCGCCACCGCCGTTGAGGTAGACGGTCGTCAGCTTGAGGTATTCGTCGTCCCCGGCGTAAACCACCAGACCCGCCTGCTGGGCCGAGGTGAAGCCGTTCCAGTCGAACTTCGCCTCGACCGTGTAATCGCCCGCGGGCGCCGGCCGGGTCAACACCGGGGCGTCGTTGATGTTGCCGAACAGCTCACCGGTCGTCGGGAAGTGAAACGCTCCCCCGCTCTGGGTGCCGACCGGGGTCCGCACCCAGGTCCACGGCGAGCCGGGACCACCCGGTCGGCTGGTGCCGGTGAACTCGTCCGAGTAGGCCGGGTCGAGCCGGCCGAGCCGGGGGGCCGGCACGTGCGTCGTGACCGGCGTGAACAGGCGGGCCGCGACGACGTTGTCCGCGTCGACCCGCGTCCCCCGGCCGGCGACACCCACGAGCCCGGCAGTCCGGACACCGCCTGGCAGCGTCCCGGACAAGGTCGCGACCGGGTCGGACTGGTCCGCGTCGGTCACCGAAGCGGTGAACGTCGAGGCCCGCAGCTCGACGGTGACGTCGTGCCAGGTGTCGTAGCGGAACCCGGCCGGCAGCGCAGTCGAGCGGCGGATGACCGGCTGCCCCGGCCGGCGGATCTCGCCGACCAGCGCGCGCGCCCCGGCGTCCAACCAGATCG
>JAABUK010004242.1_pt1 | contig 23505 bp, 23 predicted proteins | sample 5559141 | NCBI WGS metagenome assembly JAABUK01 (sample SAMN10711869, study PRJNA513367) | rock metagenome | isolation source: Antarctica rocks | place: Antarctica: Victoria Land, Pudding Butte nord | collected 2016-01-03
ATTGAAAATCAATACTTTATGAAAAATTAGGTTATTGTAGGTAAATACAAAAATTACCCATGAAAATTCTAATCGAAATTTAAAGAGTTTTTAGAAGTTCCCTATACCGGTTATGATCCTGAAAATACCGGTACGGCTGACTCGCAGGGAAACCAGCAAACAGGCTTAGGAGCATTTAAAGGAGTTGACTCTTTTGGTATTCCTAATTTAAGATCATATCAATTAGGAGTGAATATTGGTTTTTAAATGACATACTAACAACAAATTAATTTTTATGAAAAGATATATTCCTTATTTGTTTGCACCGTTAATTATTTTAGGTGCATGTAAAAAGTCAACATTACAGTTAACAAATCCTAACCAGCCTACTGCAGTGTCGCTGAAGACAGAAGCAGGGGTTGAGTCTTTTGCTATGGGGATTTTTCAAAAGTGGGTTGCTAATGTTCCCGGAGAAGGGTCTACCAATATTATGGATATTGCCCTTGAAATTCAAAGTAATATGGGCGATGAAGATTTCATACCATGGGCTAACTGGGGTATGCGGTATCCTGCTAATGTCACTTCTATCACGCTTCCTGCCCCTTATAACACCGTAATAAAAAATCCTTCTGGCTTTGACCAAAAAGGAATTTTAGCTGCAAACAACAGCCGTCAGTCTGCAGGCTCTAACGCATTGCAATACGAATGGAATGTTTGCTATTTTATGAACTCGCAGGCAAATTTACTGTTGGATGCACTTGATAATAAAGATTTACAATTTACAGGCGATGCAACAACAAAAAAAGGAATACTCCAGGCATGGGCATACTGGTGGAAAGGTTTTGCCTATTCCCGCATCGGCTCAATATATCTGGCAGGTGTTATCAACAATGAAGCAGCAACCGGAATTTCAAACGGAAGTTTTGTTGACCATAATGCAATAATTGCCGAAGCAAATGCAAATTTCGATAAAGCAGCGGCTATATTAACGGGACTTACAGAAAATGAAGATTATGACGCAGTATTCGAATCAATAGTGCCAAGCTTTAATTTAAACACCCAGATTATTACCCCTCCTATGTGGGTGCGGCAAATAAATACTTACAAGGCCCGCAACTATCTTGTAAACCGTAAAGCAGCTGCAATGTCAGCAGATGACTGGTCTCAGGTAACAACCCTCGCAACTAACGGCATGATTGAAGGTGATTACTCATTTATGTTTGGCTTGGCTCCGGGCGGCACCAATGACCTATCTTCTAATTTTTTCCATCCTTTTGCATTCCATTCGTCCGGAAATGGTTTTGCGTGGGTTTCAGAGCGTCTTATACAGGAGTATAAAACCGGCGATCAGCGGTTAACAAAAAACTTTGCGCCTATTGCTGATGGCCCTGTTGTAAATATCCGTAACCGCGGAATTCAATTTGGTACCAGGTGGAATGTGATAGATATTGAAGACGGTGGCAGCTTTGCAACTGATAACAGTATGGGCGCTGTAAGTATCGGTGGTACATGGGAAGAAAATACACTCATGCTTGCAGAGGCAAAAATTACTGCCGGCAGTGATGTAGAGGGTGGTCTCGCTCTTATTGACAAAGTCAGAGATGCCCAGGGTTCTGGTTTGTCTCATGTTGCAAACACTGGGTTAACTAAAGAAGCAGCTGTTGCGGAGTTGCGCAGTGAGCGTCGGGTAGCATTGTACCTGCGCGGGGTAGCTTTTTATGATGCACGCCGATGGGGTATTACCGCTCCTGCTGCAAACGGTGGCGGAAGAGCAAATGCAAACGTTCTGGTTCCGGGCAGCTTAATTAACAGCACATCTGCAACTATTTTGCCTTGTTTTATTGATTATAACTATGTAGATTACTGGGACGTACCCCAAAATGAACTTGATTTTAATGATGCGGTACCGGGATCGGCGCCTATTAAAAACTAAATTTTTTTTTTAAAAATATTTTCAAACTATTATAACTTATGTTACTCGGTTTTAAGAAAAAATATTCAATGCTCAATGCTCAACTTTCAATATTTAGTAGAAGAAAAAAATAGACAGCAGCATGATTGATGGTTTCTTCGGAAGAAATAATGAAATGTAGTTCTGATTAGCGTTGTTATTGAAGATTTCTGTTTCAACTTCGGTTTGAAAATTGAGTATAAAATATGAAAGTTTGCATCTTTTTATCTCTTTTATCTTTATTTGTACTTATACTTAATCTGAAACTTTTTTGCATGAAAGTTCATTTCTTACATACACTATTGTTGTTTTTGGTCTTGCCCTTTTCAATCTTCGCACAGCAAACACAAAAGCCGCCCTTACACGGTAAGAACTGGATGGCTGTGACCGGCAAGCCACTCGCTGCTACTGCAGGTTCTATGATTTTTCAAAAAGGAGGCAATGCTGTAGATGCAGCATGTGCAATGCTGGCAGCTACATGCACCATGTGGGATGTATTAAGCTGGGGTGGTGAAACACAAGCTTTAATATATAATCCTAAAACAAAAAAAGTAATTGCCATAAATGCTTTAGGTGTTGCGCCAACCGGAGCTACAGTTGATTTCTTTAAATCGAAAGGGTATAATTTTCCGCCTGAATACGGACCGCTTGCTGCGGTTACACCTGGCACTCCCGGTGGATTGTGTTATATGCTTGCCCAATATGGAACCATGAGTTTAAAAGAGGTTTTAGCGCCTGCCATGCAATTAGCTGCAGGTTATCCCATAGATGCACAAACGGCAAACAGCATGGAAAGAGGAAAAGAAATGATTAAACAATGGCCATATTCTGCAAAAGTATTTTTGCCCCATGCAGGAGAAAAAAGAGAAGCGCCGGAAGCCGGAGAAATTTTTGTGCAAAAAAATCTACTGGAAACATTAACCAAAATGGTACAGGCAGAACAGGATGCTTTGAAGAATAAGAAAGGCCGTAAAGAAGCCATTATGGCTGCATATAACCGTTTTTACAAAGGTGATATTGCAGCAGAATTTGTACGTGGCGCTAAGGAACAGGGCGGCCTGATAACAATGGAAGACCTTGCTAAATGGAGGCCTGTTGAAGAGGAACCATTACATGTAAATTATAAAGGTATTGAAGTATATAAACTGCGGCAATGGACACAAGGCCCAATGCTATTGCAATCACTTAATATTCTCGAAAATTTTGATTTAAAATCAATGGGCTATAACAGCTCTAAATACATTCATACAGTTTATCAAACCATGAACCTTGCTTTTGCAGACCGCGATTTTTATTATGGTGATCCCCGCTTTTCACCCTCCTCTCCTATCAAAGGGTTGCTTAATAAAGAATATGCAAAAGAGCGGGCAAAGCAAATTAGGTTTGATAAAAACAATGCGAATGCCGCTCCGGGTGATCCGTATCCATACGAAGGCAAAACAAATCCATTTACAGCATTGCTGAAACAAAGAGAATTTTTAACTGACTCCACAAAGAAGCGTGGAGGAAGTGCAATTCCTGTACATGATACAAGAGGAACTATGCTTACCACGCCAGCAGAAAATAGTCTTGCTGCATCAGAAGGGGCAATGGCAGAAATAGACTCAGCATATATGGACAGATTATGGCGTGGCACTACTTCAGTAGAGGCGGCTGACACGTCTGGTTGGGTTGTTTCCATTACTCCAAGTGGCGGCTGCCTGCCTGCATGCATCGCAGGAAACACGGGAGTAGGCATGAGTCAACGCATGCAAAGCTTTGTTCTGGATTCATTGATTGATCCGTTTAATGTAGTGCAACCCGGCAAACAACCACGGGTAACACTAACGCCATCACTTGCATTAAAAGATGGAAAACCTTTCTTAAGTTTTGGCGTGCAGGGTGGCGATACCCAGGATCAAAACTTACTGCAGTTTTTCCTCAATATGGTTGAGTTTGGAATGACAGTACAACAAGCTACCGAAGCAGCAAATTTTAATACAGACCAATTGTGGCTCTCTTTAGGCGGAACTAAAACAGAAGACCGCAAGCCAAAGCCTGGTAATATTTTATTATCAAACAGTACAAATGAAGAAGTACGCAACAAATTAAAACAAATAGGTTACACCTTATCTTTTGGCGACCGCACCAGCGGACCCATTAACGCGATATATTTAGACCAAAAGCACGGCAGCTTTTGGGGCGGAAGCAGTAACAACGGAGAAGATTATGGAATTGGCTGGTAATGTTGCGAAATACTTTAATTATCGCAAAAAAAAGTTCCAAATGCTTTTAAACGTTTGGAACTTTAATTAGAAAAAAAATACAAACAATTATTTTTCCTGGTCGCGCAAAGCTTTAATCTCATCGTGCGATGCCTTAAATTGCTGTTTTTGCTGTTCTATCATTGCATGCAAATATGCAGGTAAATGTTCGTCAGCCAAAGCAGTTTTATACGCTTTTTGTGCTGCATCTTCCCCAAATTCACAATTAGATAATACAGCATGCCTGCTGTGACCTGTAAATACGGCTTTTACATCCATCCATGCTTTGTATATTTTTCCGCTATTTGTGGTTGCATCCCCTGATTTCATTTCTCCGCCAAGGCCCTGCACTTCTTTACCAAGTGCCATTCTTGCCTGCCTGCTTTCATCTATCATACCTTCAAATAACGTCTTCAGATCCTGGTCGCCATCCTTTAATTCTCCAACTGCTTTTTCATAACCTATGATACGGTCGTTATTGATTTCAATAAGATCATTAAGAATCACGATTGTTTCCTTTGTAGTTTCCATAATTTTCTGTTTTATTTATATTCTTCTATTAAAATTTTATGCCAATGCTTCTGCAGAAAAACTCAGCGGCAGCAGCATGGCTGCTTTTTCAATTACGTACACCTTTCCCTCCAGACCACCTAAAATAATCCTCATAGGTTGCTTTACTCTTGTCTCGTATTCAAGCAAACTTTGACGGCAAATACCGCAAGGTGTGATCGGATGCTTACTGTCACCGTTTTCATTGTTGTAGCTAATTGCGATTGCTTCTATAGGGACTTCAGGGAATAATGATGCAGCAGAGGCAAGCAGAACCCTTTCGGCGCACAGACCGACAGGAAAACTTGCATTTTCCTGGTTACTGCCGGTAACAATTTCGCCATTGGTGAACCTGGCAACAGCTCCAACCCTGAAATGTGAATAAGGTGCATACGCATTCTGTGTTACTTTGCGTGCCCGTTGCAAAAGCGAAGCATCAGCTTCTGACAGCTCATCAATTGATTCGTATACTTCAAAGGTGAATTTGTAATCTTCTTTTTTCATTGGCTTTACGGTTCAAATGAATGCTTTTAATTTGTTGTCAGCAAACATGTTTTTATAGTTGCAATTACATTATGATGTACCGAAAAAAAATGTCGTCTCTCTTTTACTGTCAACTCTCATCTGTCATCCGTCTGCTATTCCTCCTTACCATTCCCTGCGGTATTCTTCGGTTACGTCGCCTTCATATTTTAATCCGTACATTTCTGCGGCATATTTTATAAAACCGGCTAATTCTTCTCTTTCAGCCGTGTCAATAAATCCATCGTCTTCCATGTTGAGCTTGTCAAATCCTTTTACGACTATTTCGATGGCTTTCCATATTTCTGAAGTCTCTTTTGCTTTTGATAAATTATGCAGGTAAGTGTCAAGAATTTTATCACTCTTAGCAATAAGGCCGGGTGTAAAAAGATGGTCGCCTTCATCTGATCTTTCCATCCAGTAAAAAGTCGGTTTCTGTTTTACTAAGCTCTGCATTCTTTAAAATTAGGTTCTTATTATTTCATCGTGCGACTTTAATAAAAGTAGGTAAATTTTAGTATAAAAGCTATGTTTGGAGGAAGGGATTTTACTTAAAACTGTAAAAGAAGGTTAAACAACAAAGAGTGGACGATGCTTATTTTTGACGCTGTATAAAGACAGGGTGTGGCATTTTTTTTATTTTTTAAAATTGTCTCTTTACCTTCTCTATTTTTAATTTGAAACTCACATCGAATAAAATATACAATAAATCATTCCTAAATTAAATGCAGAATGGCAAAGTATCGCTCCTGAAATTGAACCTGAATATTTTCTAAAAGCGAAAAACAGCACGCTTACCAAGAACATACTTAATACCCAAATTAAAGTTGGTATTGGAAAGAAATTCCATTGATTATTGATAAATACCAGTCCGAAATGTGAAACATGTGTTACTGCAAATGCTGAACCGTCGACAATAGATGCTTTTTTGTCTCCTATTGACTTTGCAAAACTTGAGTGAGCAATTCCCCTGAAAAATAATTCTTCACCAATTGGGCTAAACGTCATACCGGTTAATGCCATAATTGTAAATAAGATTGCTTTGTCATCTTTGTTTATTGCTGTTGGTATCTTATAAGACTTTCCAATATAGTTATACCAATTTTCGTAAGATTTTCCATAAAGGCTTTGTCCTAAAAAATAAAGCAGGATACTAACAATCAATCCTGAAACAAAAGCAATTAAAAGCCAATGATATTTTTTAGGTTTTGTTATTCCTATTTTTTTTCGTCCATATTTACTCAGGAATATAAATGGTGCAATCGCAGAAATAACCATTATCAGTCCTATGTAACTATAATTTCCAGAAGCATTTGCATGTAGAACCAATATAAACCGGGGAATACAAATTATAAGAATTAAAAAAAGTCCAAATTTCCAATTAAAATTAAAAATTCTATTCCAAAGTGGTTTTAATTCATTTTCCATATTGCTTCAGGAATTTTGCCTTAGATGTTGGATTATGATAAAATTGGCACTATCAAAGGCATTATAAATGTGCCCCCGATTGACTCATAAAATTCTTTTTCTTTACGTATGCAACATCATAAAAACAGCCTGCTAAAAACAAGCTGGTATTTATTAAAATAGCACAAATTTTAAAACCTTTCCAAAAGGCTGAAAAAGAAGTTTCCTTCAATGGCTGCGTTTTCATCGCTGTCGCTGCCATGTACTGCGTTTTCTCCTACCGAAGCGGCAAAATTTTTACGTATGGTTCCTTCTTCTGCCTGGGCAGGATTGGTAGCTCCGATCAGCTTACGAAAATCTGCTACGGCATTATCTTTTTCAAGTATCGCAGCCACTATTGGTCCGCTGCTCATAAACGCAACTAATTCGCCGTAAAAAGGTCTTTCTCTATGCACTTCATAAAATTCACTTGCTTTCTCCCGTGTAAGTTTTGTCCACTTCATGGCTTTTATGGTAAAACCGGCTTTTATGATCTGGTCTAAAATTCCGCCCGTATGTCCTTTTGACGTCGCATCAGGCTTAATCATGGTAAAAGTTCTGTTTGTCATAACCAAAGATGTTTTTTTTTGCTGCGCAAAAGTGGTCTTAAAACAGTAAAAAACCTTAATATTTATAATGATTTTTGTTAAGACTCAAAAATTGTTTTGCCGTTGTTATGCAAATCCTTCAATTTTGCCGACTTTCTATGCAATCTATACAGGCTTTTTACCCGCAACTTATTTCCCCTAAAAAGGTTGTTATTACCACACATCAAAAGCCCGATGGCGATGCTATGGGCTCTTCTCTTGGCTTATATCATTTTTTAATACAGCTTGGCCATTCGGTCACTGTTATTTCTCCCACTAACTGGGCAGCTTTTTTTAAGTGGATGCCAGGAGCGAACTTAGTGGTGGATTTTGAATTTTCCAAAGAAGTTGCTATTAAGTTTCTTCGCGAAGCAGAACTTCTTTTTTGCCTTGATTTTAACGTGTTGCACCGCACTAAAAATATGGAACCTGTTTTAGCTGAGCTGCAGTGCACCAAAGTTTTGATAGACCACCACGAGCAGCCGCAGCAAGATTATTTTACCTATGGAATCAGCAACACTGCCAAAAGCAGCACCAGCGAAATGATTTTTGATTTCATTACAGAAAGTGGTTTTGATGATAAAATTAATGCAACTATAGCTGAGTGTCTGTATACCGGCGTAATGACTGATACCGGTTCCTTCAGATTTCCTTCCACTACTGCAGATGTGCACCGGATGGTTGCAAGGTTAAAAGAAACAGGATTTAATCATACATTAGTGCACGAAAGTATTTTTGACAGCTTTCTTGAAAACCGTGTCAGGTTTATCGGGTATTGCCTGCTCAACCGGATGGAAGTTTTATATGAATATAATACGGCAATAATGTCTATTTCTAAAAATGATCTTTTAAGGTTTTATATTAAAACAGGCGATACCGAAGGCCTGGTAAATCAGTTACTCACAATCCAGGGAATAAAATTAGGTGCGCTGGTAATAGACCGGGATGAAGAAAGAAAATGGAGCTTCAGAAGCAAAGGTGACTTTGATGTAAATACTTTTGCGCGTGAGCATTTTGAAGGTGGCGGGCATTTTAATGCAGCAGGCGGTCATACCTATGACTCTCTTGATGCAACAATATGGAAATTTAAAAAAACGCTTAAACAATACGAAGAACAATTACAACAATCATAAATGAAACAAATGTTAGCGATTGCAGGCCTTGCTGTTATAATGGCTTCCTGCAACACCAATTACGAAAAAACAGCATCAGGCCTGACGTATAAGATTTTTAAAGGCGACGGTAAGCAAAAGCTAAAGGGCGGTGATATAGCCAAAATTAGTGCGACTATTAAAATTGCGCCCCGCGACACTGTCTTGTTTAGTACAGGAAATCATCTGCCGGAGTACGTTCCGGTTGATACATCTTCACGTCAGTCGCATGATTTCAATGAAGTGTTGAAATTAACCTCTGTGGGAGACAGCCTGGTGGTTGTATCGCAGGTTGATACGCTTGTAAAGAGAGGTATGGCACAGTACAACCCGATGCTGAAAAGAGGAGACCAGATATTTACCAGCATTAAAGTACTGAAAGCATTTGCCAATCGCGAAGACCAGGCAAAAGACCAGCAGCAGGAAGTAGAAAAAGAAAAAGGAAAAGAAGCAGCCGAACTGGAAAGTTATTTAAAGAAAAAAGGAATTAAAGCCCAAAAAACTGAAAACGGTGTCTATGTAGAGCAATTAAGTGCAGGCACCGGTGAAAAGCCTGTAAACGGAAAACAGGTAACAGTTAATTACAGGGGTTCTTTGCTCGATAACGGAAAGGTATTTGACAGCAACATGGATACTTCTTTTCATCACGTGCAGCCGTTTTCGTTTGTGCTTGGCGCCAACCAAACAATTCGTGGTTGGGAAGAAGGGATGCTTACACTCAGCAAAGGTGCTAAAGGCAATATTTATATACCTTCTTTACTTGGTTATGGCCCTCCCGGCGCGCCACCGGCAATTCCGGGGTATGCTCCACTTAAATTTGAAATACAGATCCTGAACATTGCCGATGCGCCACCAATGCCACAGCAAATGCCTGGTGCAGGCATGCAGGGAGATCCCCGTATGCAACAAGACCCCCGTCAGCAGCAGGATCCGCGCCAGCAGCAAGGCGCAAACCAGCAAGACCCGCGTCAGCAACAAGGTGCTGATCAACAGCGAAGACCATAATAAATATAACCAAAACCTAATAAAAAAAGGCCTGAACAAGGCTTTTTTTATTAAGTTCAACCGCAGGTCACGAAGTACTTTTCACAATTTTACAAAGAATCTTTTGAGCCAGGCCAGGAATTTCTATTGAACTTTTGTTGCGTCGCACTCTTGTACTTTTAATAATTCTATTCAGCTTTACCTTCAGATGATAAACAATGGCGACTGAAAGCAATCTTATCTCTTGCTTACTTATTCTATGAAGGTTTTAATAACCAATATTCAATGTTCAATAACCAATGCTCAATGATTCAATGCCTGAATGACTTATTGCCCTGATGCCCTGACCAACTTAATTGCCTCAACCGCTTCCTTTACATCGTGCACTCTTAAGATATCAGCGCCCTTTAATAATGCAATTGTGTGCAATACTGTTGTGCCGTTCAGGGCTTCTTCGGGTGTTATTCCAAGCGTTTTATATACGGTGGCTTTTCTTGAAAGACCCACTAATAAGGGCTTTTGAAGCATTTTAAAAACAGAAATATTTTTTAATAAAGTAAAATTGTGAGCGATTGTTTTGGCAAACCCAAATCCTGCGTCAACTATTACATCGTTGATTCCTGCCTGGCGGCATTCTTCTGTTTTTTTAATAAAAAAATCAAGAACTTCGAGAGTTACATCTTCATAGTGCGCCTGTTGTTGCATAATTTGCGGCGTTCCTTTCATGTGCATAGCAATGTATGGTACCTGCAAAGCAGCCACTACTTGTATCATTTGTTCATCAAGTGTTCCGCTGCTTATGTCATTAACCATAGCCGCACCTGCATTTACCGCTTCCGCAGCAACTTTTGCATAATAAGTATCAATAGAAATAAAGCTTTCGGGAAAACGTTGCCTGATTGCATCAGTTGCCGGAATCACCCTTGACAATTCTTCTTTAATACCCACCACTTCACTCGCCGGACGAGTGCTCTGCCCGCCAATGTCGAGAATAACAGCGCCGTCATTCAGCATTTTCTCAGCCTGGTGTAACACATCATTTAACAAGCTTTTTCTGCTGCCGCTATAAAAAGAATCGGGCGTTATATTTATTATTCCCATTACAACCGGTTCATCAATAACCAGCAACCTGCCTTTACAATTGAGTGTAAACATTGCCACGTTTCCTTTATTTTTGACGAAGTTAAGAATTAGTCATTAGGCATTAAGGCATTGAGCATTTAGTCAATGGTCAATAAGTCAATGGGTAAGGAAGTCATTAAGGAAGAAGTTGATGTAAGAAGTGAAAAAGGGAGGGATGCAGCTTCTGTTGCAACTTACAGGTTGGCGGTGAAATTAAATACAGAATATTATAATAAATCTTTAACCCTGGATTTATTTCTTTTTATCATAAAAATTATTTCAAACCTATTAACTTACATTCCTTACTGACCAAATGACCCAAATGACCCAAATGACCCAAATGACCCAAATGACCCAAATGACCCAAATGACTTAATGCCTTATTGACCAAATAACCAAGTATGTAAAATAATGAACACATTATACCAATACGATGAAGCTGTAAAAAACTGCAAAGAAATATTTATTAAAAAAGTGTATGATTATGGCACCTCGTGGCGCGTGCTGCGTATGATTTCTATAGTGGACCAGATTTTTATTAAAGCGCAGCGCATACGAACCATACAAGAACTGCAGGAGCAAAGAATAGCTGATGACATTGCAGGCGAATTTAAAGGCATGGTAAATTATGCTGTCATAGCATTGATACAAACAGACAAAGGAACTTATATTGCAGAAGACCTTCCGGCAGAAGAGGCTGCAGAATTATTTGATGAAAAAATACAGGTTGCGAAAGAATTAATGCAGAATAAAAATCATGATTACGGAGAAGCATGGCGTGAGATGAGCCAGCAAAGCTTTACAGACCTGATACTGGTAAAGCTGCTGCGCATAAAGCAAATACTTTCGCATGAAGGAAAAACACTTATTAGTGAAGGTATTGAGGCTAACTTTACGGATATTATTAATTATTCCATTTTTGCATTAATATTGATTGCTGAAGGCAAACATTAACCTATGAAAATTGCACTTTCTCTTATAAGAATTATTGTTGGCGTTTTGTTTATTTTTTCAGGTCTTATAAAAGCTAACGACCCAACCGGCCTCAGCTACAAGATGCAGGAGTTTTTTGAGGTTTGGGGATTACAGTCTTTAAACGATTATACGCTTGCTTTTGCAGTGGTTATGAACGCTTTCGAGATTGTTGCCGGTATTGCCGTTCTCTTAGGTTGGAGAATGCGTCTGTTTAGCTGGCTGTTATTACTTCTGATAATATTTTTTACCTTCCTTACAGGTTACGCATTGTTTTCGGGCAAAATAAAAACCTGCGGTTGCTTTGGCGATTGCATTCCCCTTACGGCGCAGCAATCTTTTATTAAAGATTTACTTCTTTTATTGCTTATACTTGTTATTTTTATTAAAAAAGATATAATAAAGCCTGTTTTTAGTACAAACGCAAGTTCTGTTTTAATTGGCATAACTGTTCTTTTCTGCATCGTTTCCCAATGGTATGTTTTAGATTATTTACCTGTTATAGATTGTCTTGCTTATAAAAAAGGAAACAATATTATTGAGAAAATGAAAATACCTGAAGGCGCGGTTTCAGACAGTTTTGCTATAAAGTTCCGATACAGAAAAGCGGGTAAAGAAGTAACGTTTGGCAGCGATAATTTTCCCGAAGATTTTAATGACAGCACCTATAAATTTATAGATCGTGTGCAGGAACTGGTAAGACCGGGAACAGCCGTTGCGCCCATAACTGACTTTATATTATATAGTGAAAGCGGAGAAGATACAACGCTTCCGGTTCTTAATCAACCTGGCTCTTATGTAATGTTATTATCAAAAGATGCTGATGAAGCAGAAAAGGAGTGGAATAAAAACGCCGTAAATGTTTCAAATGTCTGCAGGCAAAAACACATTCCCTTTTATATTGTAACTGCAACAACAGAAGCTGCCCAAAAACAATTACCGGCGGCGGAAAATATCCGTTATTTAAAATGTGATGCTACTGTTATAAAAACTGCCGCCCGTGTAAATCCGACTTATTTTATTATGAGACAGGCAAACATAACTGGTAAATTTGCAAGCAATAATTATGAGAAAGTGATTAAGCAGTTGAACAATACGAAATGAGGATTTAACGCTTTTGTCAACATCTTATTTTGCATGCTTTTTATTAAAAAGTTTTCCGGGCTCAAATACTCCTGCAGTTTATTTAATCACCACTTCTTTTATAACCTTTTCGCCTAAAGCCTCGTTTACCCTTTCTATTATCTTCTCTTTTTGGTACATAAGCTCGTTTTTAAGTGGGCCGACATTAGTATGTATAAAAAGGGTATGATGTATTATTTGTATTTTGTCAGTGTATTTTGCAATTGTTTTTCCCATTAAATTTTCCCAAACCTGCTCAATCTGCAAAGCCTGGATCCCGGTTTTTAAAGGGCTTTTTTTAAGGAAAGCTTTTATTGCATCGCCAATTGATATTTCACTCATATAGTAAAAGTAAAAGCTCTTTTAGAATATCAGAAATATTCCTGATAATTGTTTATACTCAATAAATCCAATAGTTTTTTATAATTTCTTATCTTACTATAAATGGAGATATTTTTTATTAGATTCATTTGAATGATTTACGTATCATTATTGCTTCTAAGAAAATGGATGTTATTTCTGAAACAATTTGTCCTTTATGCAGCCGCGAAATTGCAGCACATTGCAACAGGCATCATTTGATTCCTAAAAGCAAAGGCGGGAAAAATACACCTGCAATCCTGCTTCATAAGATATGTCATGATAAGATACATGCAGTTTTTAAGGAAAACGATCTTAAAAAGTATTATAACACAATTGAAAGATTGCAGCAGCACGAAGAAATGGCAAAGTTTATAAAATGGGTGCAAAATAAAGAACCGGAATTTTACGATAAATCAGTAAAATTGAAAAGCCGGAAGGTGAAATGATGAATAGGATTACTTTATAAAAAAACTATGATTACTTTTCAAAATTCATTTGCCTCCCCGGAACAATTGATATTCAAAGAAGGATTATCAATAAAAACTGTTGACATTCACAAAGATTTAGACTTGATGTTAATAACTTTATAGAATAATATACAATGGCTGCGCGAAAATTTTTTGGAAATGCATCAGCAGATAATGAATATGAAAAGCGGATTGAGAGGCATTCATCACAAGTGCAGCGAAAAACATTTACAAAGTTATCTTGACCAGTATTGCTTTAGCACAAACAGGCGCTTAATAAAAGAACCAATCGTACTTAATCTGATACAAAAAACAATAACAGGAAAAGTAATAACTTATCAGGTTTTAAAAGATGTTGCAGCTTAAGTATATTATTCTATAAATTTAAATAAAAAGTTTAGCCAATGAAAGTTGTAATCCTGTATTTGTTTGTGTTTTTTTCGGCTTATAATGTGTTTTGTCAAAAAGAAGTAAATGCTGTAAAAAAAGCAGAAAAAGATAATGTAAAAGAATCAATTACTTCCGGCAACCCGGTTTTTCCCGGCTGGTATGCTGATCCTGAAATGAGAATATTTAACCGGCAATACTGGATGTATCCTACTTATTCAGCTCCATATAATGAACAGGTATTTATGGATGCTTTTTCTTCACCTGATTTAATTACCTGGACAAAGCATGAACACATATTAGATACCGCAAATGTAAAATGGGCAAAACGGGCAGTGTGGGCGCCTTCTATAACAGAGAAAGGCGGTAAATATTATTTGTTCTTTGGCGCAAACGATATACAAAACGATCAGCAATATGGTGGTATTGGCGTAGCCATAGCAGACCATCCTGAAGGGCCTTTTAAGGATTATCTCGGAAAACCTTTGATTGATAAGTTTCACAACGGCGCGCAGCCGATTGACCAGTTTGTTTTTAAAGATAAAGATGGGGCTTATTATCTTATTTATGGCGGCTGGGGGCACTGCAACATTACCCGGTTAAACAATGATTTTACAGGCTTTATTCCTTTTAAGGACGGAACGATATATAAAGAAATAACGCCAAAAGGATATGTGGAAGGATCATTTATGTTTTTAAAAGATGGTAAATATTATTTTATGTGGTCTGAAGGAGGCTGGACAGGCCCTGATTATTCTGTTGCTTATGCCGTTTCTTCCACGCCATTTGGCCCTTTTAAGCGCATAGGTAAAATTCTGCAACAAGATTCAACAGTGGCAACCGGGGCAGGACATCATTCTGTTATCCATGTACAAAAAAATGATAAATGGTACATAGCTTATCATAGAAGACCCTTAGGCGAAAAAGATGGCAATCACAGGGAAACCTGCATTGAGCAAATGTTTTTTGATAAAAACGGGTTTATTAAACCGGTTAAAATTACTTTTAGCGGAGTGGGAAAGAATAAATTATAAACGTATTTTTTTAAACACATAGGTACATCAGAAATGATAGAAAACATAGTTCTTTCTTTTTCTATATTCCTCTGTGCCTATGTGGTAATTTTTTAAATTAAGAAGCACACCAATATGAAAAAAAATTTTTTTAGTTTATTACTTCTATTACTTCTGCCGTTTACTAAGGTCAGGTCTCAGCAACCGGGTGAGCGCTGGCCCGAACAAAAGATATGGAACTGGTATAATAAGCAACCCTGGTATTGCGGTTTTAATTATATTCCTGCTTATGCCATTAATTATACTGCCATGTGGGATAAGACCACTTTTGATACCGCTGCGATTGACAAAGAACTTTCTCTAGCAGAAAATACAGGCTTAAATTGTCTGCGCGCAGTACTGCAATTTGCGGTGTATGAAGATGATCCTGAATACTTTTTACAAACCCTTGATAAGTTTTTAGCTATTTGCAACAGGCATAAAATAAAATTTATGCCTGCTCTTTTTGATGATTGTGTCTTCGGTCTCGAACATGATCCGAAAACAGGCAGGCAACCTGAACCCCTGAAGGGTTGGTATGCCTGGGCCTGGTCACCAAGTCCGGGGCATAGTCTTGTTGTTGACTCTCTTGCGCATCCGCGGATAGAAAAATATGTAAAAGCAGTTATAAGCCGTTTTAAAAATGATCCCCGGATTGTAATATGGGATTTATATAACGAACCGACAAACGGCGGCCTTGGCTCAGCTTCATTTCCCTTGTTGAAAAAAGTGATTAAATGGGCCCGTGAAATAAACCCTTCCCAACCGCTGACAATAGATGTATGGAACCAGAATCAACGCCTGAATGATATTGTGATTCCTGCTTCAGATATTATTTCATTTCATAATTATGGAAATAAAGATGATCTTACCAAACAGATTAAAGATCTTAAACAATACAACCGCCCTTTAATAAATACCGAATGGATGAACCGGCCAAACCGCTCTGTTATCCCGGATAATCTTCCTGTTTTTTTTAATGAAAAAGTGGGTTGTATGTTATGGGGGTTGGTTAACGGAAAAACACAAACAGACCTTCCGTGGGGTCATCGTCCCGGTGATCCTGCTTCAAAAGTGTGGCAGCACGATTTGTACAAAGGAGATTTTACACCTTATGACCAGAAAGAAATTAATCTTTTGCAAGACTATATAAAACGGTCGAAGGAGAAAGTGTACTTGCAATTGCACACACAATAAAAATAGTGCAGGCAGCAGCTAATTTTCATGGAATTACTTTTTCCTTTTAGTCCTAAATCTTTTTCAGTTGTAACTTATATAACTCTATTTCTATTAAAGAACGCTATCCTTAACATTTACTTTCCCTTTTCGCTTATTCCCTTTTGAGATTTCTTTTGCTTGAGAATATTTAGTTAAACTGTTGCAGGTTTCCCTAAGCATCTCTTGTTAATTCATGCACCTTTTATTACATATAGATGCATAGGTTGCTGCAGGAAGGACTGATTTTATATTTCGCAAATATGTAAAGGTACTAATAGTTAAAATATTATATATTTATTATATGTTTATTAGATTTGAAATCAATTAATCTGAACCTTTAAAATGAGTACAGAAAGATAGTTTTGAAATAGTATTTATTTCTTAATTTAAAAAATTATCTTTTATGTTAAAGTCACAAAAAACTCAAAAAGTTGGAAACTATTTAGAAACACAGGAAGTTGATTCTTTATTATTAAACTACAAAAAAACCAGGTGGGCTTTTAATTCCGAAAGAATTGGAAAAGCAGATTCATTAAGCAGTTGGTACACTGTGGATGAATTACTGGAATTTCTGCAAAAAGCTAAAATGAATGGAGCCGATGGAATTAGATTATATTTCGGAGCTTACCCAAAAGACTTTAAGAAAAAACCGGAATATGCTGAAAGACAAACCATAGTACTTGTAGCAACTAAAAGTATCTTCGATGAAAACGGATCAGGAATTGATAAAAATATTTATATTAATTCTGCAAATGGAGCCCAAATATTAGCCTATAATATGGGGAAAGCTTGTCCTCCGTTTTGTTTTGGTGGTATAGGGGAACCATTTGATTTTTTAAAAAATAGGAGCCTTGATATTATGCCTGCCGATGCTAACCAATAATTAGTAAAAAAGTATTAATGTATATAAAAGGCTCCTTTACTAAGACAATTGATGAATACAAAGCAAATTTATGCGGGAAGTTGAATGTTCATACCAGGGTAGGCTTGGTTATGGTTGCAATTAAAAAAAATCTTATTTCTTTTTAAAAGTTTAATCTTTTTAATGCCAGGTAAAGAAAGTTTCCCCTTGCTTTATAAATGCATAAACTTCACGTCCATAATGTAAAAGCGATTTCTCCTTATTAATCCATTTTTACTTATTAAAACCGGAAATAAACTGCGTCTTTATGAGATGTGTGTATGCCACTTACATGCAGATCTTTATGTGTGGTTATGGGAATTTTAATATGCAGAATGCTTCTTTTTCTAATTCAAACATTCATTACCGCTAACCGATTTAAGATAAGGAATAGTTGTATCTAATTGAAAATCAAAAATTTAAATTCGTCATTTTCGACCTTATTATTTTTTTATACAGTTATTACGCTATTTGAGTATTCCGCTTTTGGGCAAGAAGTATTTCTTTAGCAGTTATATGGATTGACTTTTCATAGTACATTTAATATGAATTCTTGCTATAAATCCTATATCCCAATTTTGTCGTTTTAGAAATATTTTAATAAATCAACATGATTAGACTTTAAATAGACTTTAAAGTAATTTCGACAATTTTAAGTTTATTTTCAAAAGACACATCATTTGGCCTTAACAACAATAAACGGTTGCCGCATCTTATATTATCAAAACATAAAGCCATATTATGTTTAATCAATATGAACCCAATGTAAAAGCTACAATCGCTTTTCTTAAACTTTTCAATGTAAAAGTTAATTCTGCAACGGTAGATGAAACCCTGCAAAACCATCCGGATTGGCCGGGTTTACTTTGTATAAGTGATTCATTGAATAAATGGAACATACCTAATGGAGCAGGCAAGATTGAACCAAATCAAATTGACCAGCTTCCTGCTCCGTTTATTGTTTATACAAATAATAGGGAACATCCTCTATCTATAGTTTCACAAGTAACGGATACAACTATTGAAGTTTATTCAAAAAACTACAGTAAAGCCCTAATTAAAAACAAAGAAGAGTTTCTCAAAAGCTGGACAGGTATTTATCTAATTGCAGAGCCTGGTGAACAGTCAGGAGAAAAGGAATATGAAAAAAATAAACGAAAAGACCTCATTAGCGCTCTCGTTCCGGCTTTGTTATTTGCTTTACTAATAACTCTTTCTTTCTTTTCTATTTATAATGTAGTAAATAATAACGACAACAACCCAGTTGCTAACGTAATAGGTGTTTACTTTCAATGTTTTATATTGTTAGCGGGTGTAGTAATAACCTCTCTTTTACTCTGGTACGAAATTGATAAAACGAACCCGCTTCTGCAAAAAGTTTGTACCGGCATAGCCAAAGGGAATTGTAACGCTATACTTACAGGCAAGCAGGCAAAAATAACCAACGCTGTTTCCCTTTTAGGATGGTTGAATATACTTGCCCTACCTTATACTGTATTTTCTGTTTATTATCAATGGCGGGTGGCAAAGCAGTGGTGTGTGCTTTGCCTTGCAGTGCAGGCTTTATTGATTTTGGGTGGTATTAATGTTATTGCAAATAATTTTCTGACATCGGTTTCTATATATTCCAGTTCATTTATCGCTAAGAGCGCCCTTTTGTATCTGTTCCCTGTGCTGTTATGGTATATTGTAAAACCTTATATCCTGCATCTGCAGGAAGCAAAAAACACCAAACGGGAATACCTGCGTATCAAGTTTAACAACGAAATATTTGAAACACTTTTAAAGAAACAAAAGCAGGTTGCGATCTCTACCGAAGGCTTGGGAATTGATTTGGGAAATCCTAACGCAACTAATACACTCATTAAAGTTTGTAATCCATATTGCGGACCTTGCAGTAAGGCACATCCCAAGATTGAAAAGCTACTGGAAGAAAATGCAAACCTGAGAGTTAAAATAATATTTACAACACCGAACGAGCCGGAACAGCGTGCTTACAAACCCGTTAGTCATTTATTAGCCATTAATGAGCAAAGCAATAATGAAGGAAATATAAAGATAGCCTTAGACGATTGGTATTTGACTGACAAAAAGGATTATGAACTTTTTGCAGCCAAATACCCTATGAATGGTGAGTTATTAACACAAGGAGATAAGATGGAAGCAATGGACAAATGGTCCAATAAAATGGAAGTAAGTTTTACTCCTACCATTTTTATAAACGGATTTCAACTCCCCGATGCATACAGCATTGAGGATTTACAATATTTTCTTTTGGAATAGTTCCCCAAAGGAAAAGCTCTGCGGAACTACATAATGCTTCTGCATTGTGGTGGGGCAGCCAAAGCCTGTGATGCTTAAAGCGAAAGGCAAAACAAATTTCTTAATTTCCAAAATTTAAACAAAATGAAAACTCAAAAAATGAGCCTTGCCAATATTCAGGGAAAGTTGAGCAGGGCAGAAATGAAAAACATTATGGCAGGTAGTGGTTCTTGTGATGTATATTTTGGTTCAGGATCAGGTTATACATGCTCAGGGACATGCGGTATTTGTCAAGCTGCAGGTAACGGCAGCAATCCATATGTTGCCGGTGGAGATAAGCTTTGCCTTAATTAATGGCAAGATGGAATTATCTGAGGTTATTTTAAGTTAAGAATTTTAATTAGAAGGTAAGAACACATCATATTAATTAATAATTATAGCTTTGATAACCTCAGTTTTCATGTAAGTCTTAGAATAATCATAAATACACATATCAGATATGATACGATTTGGTTTTTTAATAGTCCTTTTAATTTTTATTCAGGTAAGTCAGGCTCAGAGTGAAGAGTCGTTTGTACTTAATGGAATAATAAAAGGGAGAGATACCGGAGTGATGATTCTCGCCTATTCTGTCACCAATAACCACATTATTAGTGATACAATGTATTTGAAAAAAGGTAAGTTCAAATTTTCAGGAAAGATTTTTGAACCCTCTTTTTCTTCATTAAGGGGTTCAGCCAGAGAAGGAAATATTACCAATTTTTATTTGGAATCGGGAGAACAAAATGTGTTTCTAAAGGAGAATAAGTTCGAGGATATTATAATGAGCGGCTCCTTTACCCAGAACCAAAACGATACTTTAAACAAACAGATTAAAGCAATTGAATTAGAAAACGATAAATGGTTAAAGCAAAGAGATAGTTTACTAATGGAATTGAAAAAGGCAAAAAATGCAAATGATACATTAACAATAAATGAAATCAAAAGTATGTTATCAAAGTTTGATGAAAAAGTTGAAATGTTAAACAATGAAAGACTGAATGTAATGGTAACATTTATTTCTGATCATCCTGATTCGTATGTCAGTCCCTCATCTTTATATGGAATTTTAGTTTCAAATCGTCTTAAAACAGAAACAGTAGAGAAACTCTTTCTTGAACTTTCAGACAGAATAAAAAACAGTTTTGATGGTATTCTTATCTTTAAAGAAATCAATAAAAGAAAAATTAATACAAATGCTCCTGATTTTAATGCTAAAGACATTAGCAATAATTTGATAAGATTAAGTCAATTTGAAGGCAAGTATGTATTACTAAATTTTTGGGCCAGCTGGTGTACTCCTTGTATTAAAAAAATCCCAGAATTAAAACAATTGCTAAACACCTATCATTCTCAAGGTTTTGAAATCATTAATATATCTATTGATAATAAAAGGGAGAACTGGATAAAAGCTGTAAATGTATATAAATTAGATGTTTTTCTTAATGTAATTACGAATCAGGATATAGAAAATAAATATTCAAATATAAAAATGCCTATTCCAAGTGAGATTTTAGTTGGACCGACAGGCCTAATGATATGGAATTCTATGAATCTCAATTCTAAATCATTAGCTAAGACTTTGAAAGATTACTTTACCAAATAATTGTAAATATAAGTAGAGCGTTATTCCAATAAATTTGATAACAATATTTAGAGTAGATAAAACACATACCATGGATCTATTAAATTTTAAAACAAAAATTTTTTTTGAATTTTCGTTTTTATTTGTTTGCCAATGCGTGGCTTCGTTATATGCTCAACCAGTTAAAAGTGATTTTAATTTAAAGGGAAAAATAGGAATAGACACTGGAATGATATATTTGACGTATTATGGTGATAAGGAACAAAGGCCGGTAGATGATAGTGCTATTATTTATAAAGGCAATTTTCGTTTTAAAGGAAATATTACACAACCGGCGGTAGCATTTATCTCTTTAGACAGAAGGACTGCCTTTGGGCCGAATGCTACTAATATTTTTCTGGAACCTTCTGAAATGAATATTTCACTAGAATATAATAACTTTGCGAAGGCCCGTTTAATTGGTTCGGGTACTCAAACTGTTTACGAAGGTTTAGAAGAATCGAAATCGTTGCTTACAGAAAAGTATTTAGCCTATTCAGACATACTTTCAAACGAAAGGGATACAGCGAAAATACAGATCTTAAATACTCGCTTAAAATCATTAGATGACTCTTTAAATAAAATTGATTATAATTTCTTTTCATTTCATCCGAAATCTTATCTCACCGCCTATTTATTACAATATCATATTAGAGATTTAGGTCTTGATTCTCTAATATTATTTTATAACAATTTAGGGGAAAAGCTACAGAACCATATTGTTGCTAAGAGTATTTCTGAGAAAATCTCACAAAAAAAAGCAGGTTCAATTGGCAGCATAGCAAAAACATTTGTAGCAAAAGATGTTAAAGGGAATTATATTATTTCCCGGCTATTGAGGGGAAAATATGTATTACTTGATTTTTGGGCAAGCTGGTGCATTCCATGTCGTAAAAACAATCCTCATCTAATAGATTTATACAATAAGTATAAACAAAAGAAATTTATAATAATTGGAGTTGCTGATAATGATAGTGATACTTCTGCCTGGAAAAAGGCTATTCAAAAGGATAATATTGGAATATGGAATCACATATTAAGGGGATTGAATAAGGAAGCGAAGTTTGAAGGATTGAATAGTTCCATGGATGTTGCTGAAAAGTACGGCGTTGGTGTTTTGCCCACAATGATTTTGATAAATTCAGAAGGAATAATTGTGGGACGATACCAAGACGAATTGGATGAGTTAGATAAAATGTTAGCAAGTGTGTTTAAATAATAGAAAGAATTCAAATTATACAATTGTATAATTTGAATTATACTTGTTTTTCTTACTTGTTTAAAAACTAAAATAAAACGAATTCACAATAACAAAATAGCATTAAACAAATTGTAACTACTCAGGTACTTTTAAAGAAGCGGTTTTCCACGGGTGTTAATAAATAGAATTTTAGTTTATTGAAAATAATGATTCTTTTTGTGAATCGAAACAACTATTACCATACCACTTTCAGAATACAATGAGCTTAAGGAAGAGCAAATAAGACTTAAGTCACAGGTATCAGAATTGATGAATGTAATAGAAGTTTTGAAAGAAGAAATTCGCTTGTTGCGCAATGGTAAAAACAGTGGAACCAGCCATACTCCTCCTTCACATCAAATTGGCCGGCCTAATGCAAAAAGCCTTCGTGCTAAAACAGACCGTAAGTCAGGTGGGCAAAAGGGGCATGAAGGCTCCACTTTAAAGATAAAAGAAGTGCCGGACGAAACAATTAATTATATTCCTCACTACTGCAATGGTTGCAGTGAAGATTTACAACAGGCAGTATCCATTTTCAAAGAAAGAAGGCAGGAAGTAATAATTCCGCCTATACAAGCCCGTTATGTGGAACATCGTTGCTACAGTAAAGTATGTACCCAATGTGGCAAAATATGTACCGGTGCATTGCCTGCTTATCTTACTGCACCCATACAGTATGGGGGTAGTGTAGGTGCATTGGTGAGTTACCTGTCCGTTTACCAGTATATTCCCTACCGGCGCATGAGCGTTCTGTTAAAGGATTTATTCGGTCTGCAAATCAGCGAAGGAAGTATTGATAATCTGCTGGAGCGCATGGCTCAAAAAGCATTGCCGTTTTATAACACTATTCAGCAGAAAATACAGCACAGCGAAGTGGTAGGCAGCGATGAAACAGGGGCATCCTGTGCAGGAAAAAAAGGATGGTTCCATACCTGGCAAACAACAGCCCTTACCTTTATTGCAGCATCTTTAAACAGGGGATATAAAACCATTGAACAATATTTTCCTGATGGCTTTCCTCTGTCTGTATATGTAAGTGACTGCTGGGCTGCACAGTTAAAAGTTGTTGCCTTTCTCCATCAGTTATGCACTGTGCATCTGATACGTGAACTACGCAATTTTGAGGATGCACTTTGTTGTAAATGGAGCATCGATATGAAACAACTCTTGCAGGATGCAATTGCATTAAAAAAACAACTTACACCACAGGATTATTTACAAACTCCCGCTGCTGTAATACAAATACAGGAAAGACTAACTCAACTGCTGCTCTATGATCCTTGCGCCTCCCACAGTAAAGTACAGGCTTTCTTCAAACGCCTGA